>Ga0315548_1000054_pt1 | contig 88719 bp, 47 predicted proteins | sample SalMarSW160110MG_2_FD_202540 | JGI IMG/M metagenome (GOLD analysis project Ga0315548, IMG submission 202540) | Salt marsh sediment microbial communities from the Plum Island Ecosystem LTER, Massachusetts, United States - Salt Marsh Sediment SW1601-110 ... | reverse complement strand
GGCACATTCACTTGTTTTTGAAAGGAGAGACCTGCCTTTTCTAACTCATGACAAAAGCATGTTTCATATACTTTTTCCAAAAGTCCGGGGCCTAATGCCTTATGAACTTTGTATGCGGCATCAACTATTTTTCCACCAATCAACTCTTCTCTTTCTGTTAGTTTTCTGAAATTCACTTTTTAATCTCTTCGTGTCTTAGCGCCTTAGTGGCGTTCATTTTTAGAAACGGATTATCTTTTGATAGGCCGCGATACAGGGATATCGGCCGACGGTGGTTGGCGGCGGGACAACCCAGACAAGGGAACTGCCCTGCCAATTCTTATCAAGTCGTATCACATACACATTTGGTATAACTGAGGTGTCTAAGTATTTTTCGAGGACCCGATATATCTGTCCGGTTTTGTCATCCACTATTGTTACGCCGTCGCTGACAAAGGTTGTTTCGTCTATCCCATCGGGCAGGTTGTCAATTATCCTAAGCTCATCCGCCCTGCCGCCGGCGATTTTAGAAACAACGATGGAAATGGGCACAGGCCGGTTGATGGTCCCAAGCGATGGAGGAATAAGAGGATTAATGATAAGACCGCGGGTCCGGTATTGCGTGTTTGCGCCGACTTTTCTGCTGACGAAAACCGTCACCTGGACATCGGAGGCCGAGCCGGGAATTCTTCTGCATACAGCCGACCACCAGTATCGCTTTAATGAAGGTTGTGCCGTCGGAATTGAGGGATATGCATACTCTCCGACAAGAGCGGCCGGCAGGTCAAACGGGGCTTGGTTTGCATCGCTCAGTACAGGAAGATAACCGTTATACAGCTTTATCTTTGCGAAGGCCTCGTCGGCAACAGTTGCGGCAATTGTGCGTTCGGAGGCGACAGTTGTGAAATAAATGCTGACGGGAAATACACCCGCGATAAAAAGCATCCCCACAGCCAGCGTCCCGATGGCCATCAATACCTCCGTCAGCGAGAAACCACTTCTCTTAATTCGACATCGGACATTCGATATTGGGCATTTAATATTCATCACTGCTCGACGATTGTCCCTGTATAGGCATTGATATAAACGGGCTTAAGCCGGAACAGATAATTCGACCATGCATTACCGGCCTTGTAGGCCTGTTTGAATGGATTAGTTTCATAAATGTAAAATCTGTTTCTGCTGTTTTCAGGCCCGAGGCCAAGGTTCAGGCCAGGATATGCGCTCCAGGTTGGGTTAAAATAATCATCTTGGTAAAACATCGCATAGCCAGCATCTACACGGATCTTTTTGTTAAAAATGTCGTCATAACTGGTGTTGCCAACTTGACTAGCACTATCAGGAATTCCGTTTCTGTTTCTGACCTGGACATCGTGAATTAACAATTTGCCTGATGGTGAAAAGACAATTGAAAAGGTCGTAGTATCCCGCACAACGTTAGGATTAGCAAAGCTTGCATCAGGAGTGGCGCCGCCTAAGCTCGGGTTATATAAAAAGTCCATTACGCCTATTGAATCAGGGAGCTTCATTGGTTCAAGCCCCTCAACAGCGCGGAATCCATTAGCCAGCTTGGTACCGTCAACATCGTGAATGATGAAAATCATATATTGCGGTGCATTGAGGGGGTCTGGGTTGTTCGGGGCATAGCGTTTCTGGAAACGTATGCCGGCGTAGCGCTGCTCTTTGGCGGCGATGGCGCGGGCGCTGGCTAATGCGGCGCTAATCATTGTCTTTGTCCCGCTTTCGGACTCGAACGCTTTGAAAAGCATTCTCGCCGCGGGCAGAGTCAGGCCAACAAGCAGCGCCGCTATCGCGATGACAACAGTCATCTCAGGAAGCGTTAAGCCGAACTGTCTGTGATATAATCTCATCGTTTCTATGGACTCGAAATATCATCGAAGGTATCGAACTGCCCATCAGGCCCCGCGCTTGTTACTACCGGAAAAGTCCGCTTGGCGAAGTCTCTATACACAAGATATGGCTGAGTACCAGCGTAGTCTTTGAGATCGGGGTAGTAGTCGTACCTGAGAGTTTTCTTCCAGGGGTCAACGATTCTCGTAAACGGGTACTTTGCAGTAGTGACGCCGGAGGTCAGGATAATAACATCTATTTTCACACCATCTTTGTTCTTGTTTGCCAACAGTGATTTATCGATTTTGTCGAGCGTAGTGCGACATTCAGGAACCTGGCTTAAGATAAAATATAATGCTTCTGAGCTGGAGTAAGTCGGGTCATGTATCGGCTCTGGCTGATTGATGTCAACAGCTATCGGCGAGGATGCCGGATACAGGGCATTGCGCAATATTGTTTCGAGAGCGGTGTCAGACATGCCGTTGCAATCAAGTGGGAAATCGAGCCCGTCGAAATCGGAATGTTTGTATTCGTAGCCGAAGTCGCGGAACTGCTCAAGGGCGTTGCCGATTAGTGCCAGGGTATCGCGGCACAGCCGTTCTTTGCCCTGGTCGTCGATGCGCTTGGCTATACCGATTACCATCGAGACCAGCAGCACGATAATCGCCACCACCAGCACCATTTCGATGAGTGTGAAACCGGATTTAGGCACGGTGCGCTGCATCGATTATCTCCCCGAAACCGGGCTGGCGACCTCAGTAGTTAAGGATGTCGTCTTCTGTTCCGAACTCGTGGTCGTTACCCGCAGAAATCAATATGTATGAATCAGGTCTGTATGGCCATCGTACGCCTGCGGCGGCAGTGGCTTGCGGGTCAACGAGTTTGTATCTCCAGTCGTATAAGTAGCGCCCGCCGGTTGTGGAATAATCACCATCAGCAGTTTGGAGCTTATGTACTCCGCCGTTAGGCAACTTGCCGAGTCTTATTAACACCAGATTGTCATCGCAATTGTATATCAGGTCTCCAGGCAACGATGTCGGTTCGAGAATTTTGCTGGAAGTATTGGCCCTGTAGTAAAGAACGGGACTTCCTGCCGTGGCTATGATATGTTCCCCGGTGCTCCCTTTGGGAATCGTCAGCTTCCTGACACCGAATACGTCGCAAATGACGTAGTTTTTCAGGTTTCTGTCAAAGAAACCGGCGAGAGTAGCATTGTTATAGTTATATAAGCCGTCATTTGCACCGGCTGCGCTTTCGCCGAGGCGAAAGACATTGGTCTTCGCAACTTCAAGATATGGCCCTCTTCTTTCAAAAAGCGTATCGTCGCCTCTAACCCGCGTCATAGTAGGTGGCAAAGGCGGGTCATACGTATCCGGGCCGCCTGCGGCATCAAAGCCATCGCGTCGCCAGGCGGTATTCGGATGAAAACCCTGCAGGTCCCAGCCGAGCAGCGCCTCGGTGAATTTCTGAGCGCCATAGTAAAATCGACCGGGAATCCCGGAGCCATCCTGGAAATTCGATGGTGGATAGTCGCCGTAATCCTGCTTGAAGGCATCCAGTGCCATTTCGATGGAAGCAAACTGTACCCTTTGAGCGGTCTCTTTGGCCTTTAGGCGGACCATTGCTATCGACGGCAGGAGAATCCCCACAAGCAGGGCAATGATGACGATGCTTATCAACAGTTCAATGATTGTAAACGCCTTATGCTTATTCATCGCGGTTGTTCCTTTCTACTAATAATCTCCGCGTCCCAAACGCTGCCGGTTATTACAATCCATACAGGTCGCCCGTCTGCTGCCAGGATTCGGCGAGCACATTAAAATCAAAAAGGTCGATATCGCCGTCACCGTCGAGGTCTGCTCTTACACACGCGCCGCCTTCGGCGAGCCAGTTTTCGCTGAATAACTCGATGTCGTAATAATCGACAATCCCGTCGTCGTTGAGATCCTCATCGAGGAAGACGAAATCCGGCTCGAGCCAGACGGGGTCGCCTATCGAGGAACCGTCGGACATCCAGAGATTCGCAAGAACAGCGAAATCGGCAAAATTGACTGTATCATCGCCTGTAAGGTCCGGGCCGTTCGGGTCCAGCCAGCCGGCGGCAAGGATTTCAAGGTCATTGATATCAATAATACAATCACCCGTAAAATCGGCCAGCGAACTGCAGAACGTACTGAATACTATGAAGTCCCATTGCGCGCGGTATTCGACAAACTGCAAATCACCGACGTCGGCCCGTAATTGAAGCGACAGAATGTGCAAGCTATCGTCATTGAAGGTTTCGTTTATATCGACCGCAACTTCGCCGGTAAATTGACCAGCCGTGTATGCAAGACCATCCGAATTCCAGACGTCATTGCCATCTATAAGTAAGCGAGCTGTAACGACATTGATGTCCCACGGATAACCGTAAGTGGCAAAAAGATGCACATCGAAGATGAGCTGACTTACATCCGCCAGATACACAGACTGAGAAATTGTGGCGGCGTCATTTGGCTCGAAGCTTCCAAACATATCAGAATACATCGTTAAAGAGAAACTCCCGTGTGTTGACCAGTCGTAGTCGATAAAGGCCGAAAAACCCGAATCGTTGAAATCAACGTTACAGTAGTATTCCGGTATGTGGGTTGGCGTCAAAAACATAGAACCGTCATTTTCAAAACTTCCGTTTTTAACCACACTGACGGCGTTACAAATACCGCCGTAAAAAATCACCATCACCGAGGCAGCATATATCAACCGTTTCATCACCATTCCTGACCGCCCTTTTTCTTATTTAGTCCCCGAAATTAAAAACATCATCGCTGGTGCCGTATTCACAGTCGAATCCCGCAGAAAGCAGGATATACGAGTCGTCCCTGTATGGCCATTTGCCCCCTGGTATGTTCGGGTTCTCAGTTTCATCATAGAAAACCTGAGGAGTGGCAGTTCCACCGGTTGTAGTCGGACCAGCCCAAGCCATAGGGTGCATGTACCCAGCTGACCACGGCAGGCCCATGTCAACTAGTCCCTGATTATCGCGGGTGTCGTATATATTCTTATCCTGAACCGTGTCGACAGCACTGTAATTGTGCTGGGTCTTCGTTGAGTCGGCTTTGTAATACAGGATAGGCATACCCATTTTTCTGCCTGTGTGCCTGTTCGTAACCCTGTTATAAACGTCGCACAAAACGAATGTATAGGGCTTATATTTAGGTAGTTCGGAGGGCATACTATTCACATCGTAGATACTATCGAGCTGAAAGGCATTGGCGTTTTCGAGCTGAAGATACATCTTTCGTGACCTGACATTCTTGATGTAATCCGCTGAAGTAGGCCAGTCAGCCGTTGCCGGGTACAGTGTTGTTCCATCTACGTTCGGACGCAGGAATCCTGAGACTCTGAAGCGGGATTTTGGATGGAAGCCCTTGAGGTCCTGGCCTACCATTGCCTCGCAAAGCTTCATAGCTCCGCAGTACGGCTGGCCGAGGTCGTCGCGTTCGTTGGAATCGGGGTAGCCCTCATACTCGGCATTGAACATATCGAGCGCTATGCTGATACTGTGGAACTGGGCCTTCTGCTTGACCCGCAGGGCGTAGCGCCTGACGCGGTTAAGGGCGGGAACAAGCAGCCCTATCAGCAGGATAATGATACTCATTACCGTAAGCAGCTCAACAATGGTAAATCCGCTCTTTTCATTTTGTCTGTTGTTGACCTTCACTTTAATGCTCCTTGAAGCAAACTTTGTGTTTGGATTTGTCATACACTGAGACTGGTAATAATCTTTATCATCGGCAAAAACATCGATAGCACGATGACCAGCACGATTCCGCCAAGGGTAACAATCATAATAGGTTCGAGCAGGTGCATCAGCGATGCTACAAGCACGTCGACCTGCTCGTCGTAATTGTCGGCCACTTTGAGCAGCATCTTGTCCAGGTCTCCTGTTTCCTCACCGACGGCCACCATGTTTGTAACAATCAGGTCCACGGTCTTCGACTGTTTCAAAGGCGCCGCAAATGTATCACCCTGCCTGATGGAGTTCTGAACATTAAGCAGCATTTTACTGAAGACTTCGTTGCCGACAGTTTCACTCGTTACGTTGATTGCATCGAGAATGGGCACACCCGCACCGATAAGCGTGCCAAGGGTTCTTGTCCAGCGTGTTACGGCTACCTTTCGGCTTAGCAACCCAATCACCGGGAGTCTGATTTTTATGCTGTCGAGGACGTATCGCCCGGTTTTGAACTGTTTTATGAGTCGCGTCAAAAAGACGAAGCCGAAAGGCACGCCGAGCAGGACGGCCCAGCCGAAGTCCATTGCTATCCAGTTGGCTATCGCAAGCACCACCTGTGTAATCGCCGGCAGGTCATCCCCAATCATCTCCTCTAAAACATCCTTAAATCTCGGAATGACGAAGGTCATCAGCAGCAGAAGAATCGCGAAGGCAGCACTCAGAACGACCACTGGATAAATCAGCGCACCTTTTACACGTGCTTTTAGCTTTTGTGCCTTTTCCATAAAGTCGGCCACCCTGGCCAAAATCAGGTCCAGCACACCACCCGTCTCGCCAGCGGCAACCATACCGACAAGCAGCCGGTCGAAACATCTCGGGTATCTGCTCAGCGCCTCAGAAAGCGTCGCCCCGCCTTCGATGTCGTCGGAAACGTAACCGAGGATGCGTTTGAAGTTCCCGGCCTTTTGCTGTTCCTCGAGAATTCGCAGAGAACGCAGAATGGGAAGGCCCGCGTCCTGAAGTGTGGACAGTTGTCGGGCAAACTGGGTTATCATCTTGATTTTTACCTTGGCACCGGCTCCCCTTCTGCGCCTGGGCCTGGCCACCGCGGCGGTGGTTTTTTTTACTCCGCCCGCTGTAATGACCTTCGTTGGGAAATACCCCATATTGCGAATCTTGCTTACCGCCTCCTTCTGGCTAAGTGCCTCGACCTCGTTCTTTATCGCCACTCCCTGGCTGTCGAGTGCCTCATATTTGAACAGCGGCATTTTAGTTACCTCCTAATAAGTATCCGTTTCATTCCCGAATACGCTTTGTTACTCCGCTTCGGCTATCGTTTCTTTAACGACCTCGTCAATCGTCGTAACACCGTCATACAACGCGGCCAGGCCGGCGTCACGAAGCAGCTTCATTCCCGTTTTCTGACTCGCCGTCCGCAAAACGTTTGTCGATGCGTGGTTCATTATCAGCTCGCGTATCTCATCGTTGAACATCATAATCTCAAATATCCCCGTTCTGCCCCTGTAGCCGGTATTGTTGCACCTGCTGCAGCCCTTGCCATAATAGAACTGCTTGCCCCTGACGTCGTCAGGCGTAAGACCAAGCTCCATAAGCTGATTCTCAGCCGGCGTAAAAGGCGTCTTGCAATACTCGCAGATTTTTCGCACAAGTCGCTGAGCGACGATTCCTTCGAGTGTCGCCGTAACAAGAAACGGCTCAATTCCAAGGTCAAGAAGTCTTGCAATCGAGCTGGGAGCATCGTTGGTGTGCAGCGTTGTAAATACTATGTGCCCCGTAAGAGATGCCTGGGCGGCTATTTCCGCCGTTTCAAGGTCACGAATTTCACCGACCATTATCACGTCAGGGTCCTGCCGTAGTATGGAGCGAAGGCACTTTGCAAATGTCACCCCGATGTCCGGCTTCATTTGAACCTGAATAATGCCGTCAATATCGTATTCGATGGGGTCTTCGGTCGTGATTACCTTGGTTTCAATATCGTTAAGCTCATTCAGAGCCGCATATAACGTCGTCGTCTTGCCGCAGCCGGTGGGACCGGTAACAATGATAATACCGTTGGGCTTGTGTATGAGCTGGCGCACAATTCCAACCTCATGAGTCCGCAAACCCAGCTTCTCAAGGTCGAGCTGCAACTGGCTGCGGTCTAAGATACGAAGCACTACGCTTTCCCCGAACATCGTAGGCAGCACACTGACACGCAGGTCAACAGGATTACCCTGAACGGTAAGCGAAATTCGGCCGTCCTGTGGCAGCCGTCGCTCCGCAATGTCCAGGTCCGCCATAACCTTTATACGTGAGCTTAACGCCGTCGCTATGTGTTTCGGTGGTGGAACCATCTCGTAGAGCACGCCGTCGATACGGTAGCGCATCTTGTATTCCTGCTCGAACGGCTCGAAATGTACATCAGAGGCCTTGTCACGTATCGCCTGCATAAGAACTAAATTAAGAAGCTTCTTGACCGGATTTGATTCCGACAGCTCCTTGATTTCATCGAGGTCTATACTCTGGTTCCGTCCCTCGAACTCACGAAGAAAACCGTCCTCCTGTATCTCATTGATTAGCTGGTCTATTCCCTCGCCTTTATCCTGCTGCTTAAAATATTTTTCTAATGCTGCATCGAGTGACTCAGTGTCTGTTATTTTTGCGTCAACCTTTATGCCAAGTAGTGTGCTCAGGTCATCTGTCGCACGAAAGTTGTCTGCCTTGTCAACGGCAACAACAAGCTCGTTGTTATCATTTTTGAATTCAATCGGTACAACACGATATGTGTTTGCCATCTGTGCAGGGACCTTTTCAACAAGGTTGGGATGTATTTCCATTTTACTTAAATCGATATATTCCATCCCCCTTTGTGCAGCCAGCGCAATGTGAAGTTGCTTTTCCTGCACAAGACCTAGCTCAACAAGGATTTCTCCCAATGGCACATTTTTATGCCCCTGTTTTTGACGTTTCTTCTGAATCTCCAGGCACTGGTGAACCTTCTCGCGGGTAAGGATTCCCATTTTCATCAATACTCGACCTATGGGTCTGCCGCGTAATTGTTCAATTGGTGGGAGCTTTTCCATAATATTTCCTAGTATTAGCAAACTTAAATAACTCTTATCTTCATGATATATTATATCACTGTAATATTTGCTGTGTCAAGCAATTAGCACTTGGACACACAGTTGACGCGACAGACAAAAGGCCACCTTTCTGCACAGAATTAACTTTTCCCCCTTGGCCCCCCCTCTACAGGGATTGGAACTGTTAAAGGCATCTATGTGCGTAGAATTGGGCCAAAATCATCTGCTTCAGGCGGTCTTCCTCCTTTACGGCCTTTTTTATCCTTATAACGCTCCATTGCCTTATCGTGCAAAGCAGCCGGCTGACGTGCTTTATCGAGCATTTCGGTTAAGGTAATTTTACCGAACTCATAAAGAGTCCATAGGTGGTCATCAAGAAGTTGCATACCGAGCTTTTTGCCTGTCTGTATGCTCGAATCGATTCGGTATGTTTTGTTCTCACGAATGAGGTTGGCAATAGCTGGCGTTACAACCATAAATTCGTAAGCTGCTACCCGGCCCTTTCCGGTAGAAAGCGGGCAGAGTGCCTGACTCAATACCGCAATCAAATTGCCGCTCAACTGGATTCGAATCTGCTCCTGCTGGTTAACTGGGAAAACGTCTATAATTCTCGTTACCGTGCCGGCTGCACTTGTTGTATGGATTGTGCTGAAAACCAGGTGTCCGGTTTCCGCCGCACGAACCGCTGCCTCAATAGTCTCAAGGTCACGCAGTTCACCAACAAGAATCACGTCAGGGTCCATCCTCAAGACGCGACGCAGTGCCTCAGCAAAGCTCGGCACATCGATACCTACTTCTCGCTGGTTAATGATGGATTTTTTATGATTGTGGTAATATTCAATTGGCTCCTCGACGGTTATGATGTGCCGGTCGAGATTCTCGTTGATGTAGTTAATCATAGTTGCAAGGGTCGTTGTCTTACCACATCCTGTTGGTCCTGTTACGAGGAAAAGCCCTCTGGGTCTGCGGCAAAGTGCTGCACATATCTTGGGCAGGCCAATCTCTTCAAAGGACAGAATTTTTGAGGGTATCAGACGCAGAACGACTGCTATGTTGCCTTTTTGCTTGAATACGGACACACGGAAACGACCTGCTTCGCCGTATGCGAAGCCGAAGTCGGTCCCTCCCTCTTCCTGAAGTTCCTGTTGGTTTCGCTCGGGAGTGATACTCTTCATCAAGGCAAAGGTGTCATCGGGTTCGAGCACCTTTGTTTCGAGTGAACGTAGTCGCCCGTCGATTCGAAGCACAGGTGGCCGACCGACCGTAATATGAATATCGGAACCACCCATACTGATACATGCCTGAAGTAGTCTATCTATATTAACTGTTGCCATTTTGCTGTTAGCACAAAAACAGGATAATCACAGGATCACGCCTTCGGTCTGAGCTATGGATGCGACCTCAGCCGGTGTGGTGATTCCTTTGAATATCTTGATTTTGCCATCCTCCAAAAGTGTTCTCATACCACTGGCGACACAGGCCCTTCGAAGTTCAGTTGTCGGGGCCTTTGAGAAAGCCAACTCTCTTATTTCATTGTTAAGCTCAACCATTTCAAATATACCAAGACGTCCCTTGTAGCCGATACCCTGGCACTGGCTGCAACCTGCACCTTTGTATATGGGCTGTTTTGAAAGGTCTTCCGGGGTGATATTGAGCAGTCTAAGGTATTGCGGGTCGGCGTCTTTGTCGACGGTTTTGCAGTTCTTGCATATTACCCGCACAAGCCGCTGAGCCATAATGGCCTGAATGGAGCTTGCGACAAGGAAGGGTTTTACGCCCATGTCAATCAGTCGGGTAATCGCGCTGGGTGCATCGTTGGTGTGAAGCGTGCTGAAGACAAGGTGGCCTGTGAGTGCGGCCTGTATGGCAATATCCGCCACAACACCGTCACGAATCTCACCGACGAGAATTATATTAGGGGCCTGACGAAGCATTGAGCGCAGAATCCTGTCAAAAGAAAGCCCGATATCGTCGCGAACCTGAACCTGATTCATCCCCGCAAAACTGTATTCAATCGGGTCTTCGGCTGTGATAATTTTCTTGTCGGGCTTGTTAAGCTCCTGCAACGCCGCATACAGCGTCGTCGTTTTGCCGCTGCCCGTAGGTCCGGTTACGAGGAATATGCCGTTCGGCCTTCTTATGATATGCTGAAAACGCTCATAATCATCGGACTCAAAGCCGAGGGCCTTAATACCGATATTGACCGCGTCCGGGCGGAGAATACGCAGCACGATGCTTTCGCCGTGGCTGCCGGGCATCGCTGAGACACGAAAGTCAACGTCCTGGTCTCCGATGGTGCGTTTGATACGGCCATCCTGGGGAATACGCTTTTCGGCGATGTTCATACCGGAAAGGATTTTGAGGCGGGTTGTCATCGAAGCCTGCATATTCTTTGGTATGGTGTCCTTCTCGAAGCATACGCCGTCAAGGCGATATCTGATTCGCACTCTGTCGGCCATCGGCTCAACGTGAATATCGCTTGCTCGCATCTTTACGGCTGTATCGATGATAAGGTTAACTAAGCGAACGACAGGTCCGTCGTCGTGTCCTGCAGCTTCGCCGGCCCTGAGGACTTCGGCCTGTAACTCATGGCCGGTCTCGGCAAGCTCGGCTGCGGTGGCGTCGATACTATGCTTCAAGCGGTCCGTCTCTTCGGCCCCGCCCTGTTCGAGAGTGTCGGTTATAAACGCCCGGATTTTCGACCGGCTTGCAACATATAGTTCAAGGTCCTTGTTGGTGCGGAAGCGAACCGAATCCATCGCTTCGAGATCCATCGGGTCAGGGATAGCCAGTTTGAGCCGGCCGTTATCCACACCGAGCGGAACAACATTGTGTCTCCTGATGAGGTCTTCGGGTATCAGCTTAGTGGCATCAGCGGATATGGGAGTTTTGTCGAGGTTAATGTACTTCATGTCGAATTGCTTGGCGAGCGCCTTTGCGAGAACGTTTTCGTCTATCAGACCCTTCTCGAGCAAAAACTCCCCAAGGCGTTTTCCGTTGGCCTTTGATGCCTTTATAGCATCTATCAGTGCCTGCTTCTCGACCAGGCCCGCCTTATAGAGTATTTCCCCCAAATGTCTGCGTCTTGTCTTCGCCATACACGCCCGCCAATGTAGAAATTTCTGCTGATATCATTATAGCATTTAATCGGCAAAAAGTCAATCCTTGAGCCCTATACGAAGCATATTCAGGGCCGTCAGGGCGGCCCTTTGCCGAATCATATCTCTGGTATGCGAAAAAAGGAATTGTTTTGTCCGGCAGTTTTTCGAATCACTTACGCTTATATATACCAGCCCGACGGGTTTTTGTTCGCTTCCGCCGTCAGGCCCTGCTATTCCCGTTACAGCCAAAGCATAATCGGACCTTGCCTTTTGCCTAGCCGCGATGGCCATCGCCGAAGCCACCTGCTCGCTTACTGCCCCATATTTTTCGATGAGCCCGGCCGGGACGCCAAGCTCATTAGTTTTTGCCTGGTTGCCGTAGGTTATCCAGCCGGCGATAAAATATGCACTTGAGCCGGGAATATCGGTCAAAAGTTTGCCCAGCAGACCGCCCGTGCAGGATTCGGCCGTGGCGACTGTTTTATGCCGTTGTGCTAATTGTTTGCCCACGACCTCGGCCAGTGTCTGCTCACCGGTTCCAAATACCAGCCCGCCTAATAGCGACCGCAGCCGCTCAATATCATCCCGGACGATCTGCTGCGCCTGTTCCCTTGTCAGCGCCCTGGCAACAATGTGAAGTGTAATCACGCCGGAATCAACGGTCGAATTGATAAGCGGATTTCTTCCGCGTTCCATCAGGTTGCCGAGCTTTTCAGCTATGGCCGATTCCCCCGCACCGAAGCACCTCACCTTCCTGACTACCGTAAATTGGCCACCCCCCTGCTTTTCCAAAATGGGCAGAACCGATTCTTCAAACATTTGTTTCATTTCGATGGGCACGCCGGGTAATGCGAATAGAATCTTTTCTTTCATCCTAGCGCAGATACCAGGCGCTGTGCCGAGCGGATTTTCAATCGGCTCGGCCCCCGCGGGGATATATGCCTGGCGGGCGTTCTTTTCCGGCATTTGCAGCTCCCTTTCGGCAAAGAACCTCCGAATGCCTTCCAGCAAGGCCGAATCCGTCTGGAGTTTGCTGTTTAGAAATTTAGCAAAGGCCTCGCGAGTCAGGTCATCATCAGTAGGACCCAGCCCGCCTGTTGCGATGACAATCCCGGCGTCATCGACGGCCCGTTTCAGTGCACGGACAATCTCACCAGTTTCGTCGCCGACCGTGTACGAGCTGACAACGGGTATGCCAACAGAAAGCAGCCGGGAGCACAGGTATGAGGCGTTGGTATTGGTCGTGCAGCCAGCCAAAAGCTCATTTCCGATAGTAACTATGCTTGCCGAAGCCATATCGTTACACTTCAATCATTGCCTTGATAACGCCGTCGCCATAGCCGGCAACAAGCTCAAAAGCGTCCTTTGCCTGTTCGAGTGTGAAACGATGCGTTGCAAAGTGTTCGATTTTTGCCGCGCCGGATGCAACTAATTTCATCGCCTCCTCTGTGCAGTGATTCTGTCTGCGTATATTGATGAGTGTGATTTCTTTTCTTCTTATCCGGTCGATGGCGAAGCTGACACGGTCAAACTCCGGTATGCCAATGAGCATGAGCGTTCCGCCCGGGCGAAGAATTTCGACGGCCTCATCGAGCGTCTCCTGCTGGCCCGCGCACTCGCAGGCAACATCCACGCCGTCCGGCTCCAGCTTGGCTATGCCCGCTACAACATCCTCTTTGTCGGGATTGGCTGCCCAGCTTGCACCGGTCTTTTTAGCGAACTCGACACGATAATCGAGTTTGTCGGTCATATATACGTCGGCAGCACCCTGAATCTTCGCTGCCACAAGACAGCTCAAACCAATAGGCCCCGAGCCGAGAATAGCCGCTTTTTGGCCTTTGGCAAGGCCGGAGCGTTTTATAGTGTAAACGCCGATTGCAAACGGCTCACACAACGCGGCCTCGTCCAATGACAGCCGGTCTGCGGTAGTTATACAGCATTTTTCCGGCATAACTATATATTCGCACATGCAACCGTCCATACCCTGCCTGCCCTCGAAAGTCGCAGCCGAGGGAGCCGGCGTGCCGAGGAATTTTAGATTGTAGCAGGTGTTTTCCCTGCCCATCCTGCACTGCGGGCAGTTTCCGCACGATACAGCCGGCTCTACGACTACTTCATCGCCAGTTTTCACACGGCTTACCTTTTTGCCGACCGCTTCGACAGTTGCCGAGCATTCGTGGCCGACCAGATATGGGTATTTGACGATTTGCGAACCTATTCTGCCCGCCAAGTAATAATGGACGTCGCTGCCGCACACCCCCACCCGCTTGATTTTCAATAGAACTTCACTATCGTCCCTGATGCCGGGCTTCGGCATATCGGTTATTTCGATTTGTCTTAGGCCGGTGAGAACCGCCGCCTTCATACGCATTCCCCGTAAAGGATAATCGGCTACCGCCCTGCTGCTTGCCAACAGCGGCTGCTTATAGCATAGATTGGAGTGTTTTGCCAGAGGGCCTGTCGCTTTGGAGTTTGGGGGCTTTGCTTTTTTCTTTTTCAAAAAGATGTTTTTTGCCTATAATCGAAGCGGTATTTGCGCCCGTAGCTCAACTGGATAGAGTGTCGGACTTCGAATCCGAAGGTTGCAGGTTCGAGCCCTGCCGGGCGCGTTTTTATAGTTCCTATCTGAATTCTCTCTGCACTGTTCTGTCACGCCGTTGGAAATACAGGGTGTTTTCTAGATTAATAAATAAATATGCACGTATTTTCGGAATTTTGTGAGAAAAGTGTAACAACGGCTCTTGTTTGTGGACTGTGTAGTTTAGAAAGACAATCTAACTTGGATTCATCTATGGACTAAATGTACGCGGCTTATGGGTTGCAGGTAAATCTTGGCTGAAAGCCGGGTTTAAGCTGCTGCAAGGCGAAAACTTGGCAGTCACCTGTGGGTATGTCAAAGATTTCTATGTACATATGGAATGCATTTAACTAAACCATCACATCTCGTGGTGGAACCCAATTATTACAGGAGGATTACTGATGAGGTTGCGAAATTATCCTTCTTTAGCTATCACTGTTTTTACAGTTTTAGCTGTTTTTGCCACAAATGACGATGCGCAGGCAGATGTAATTATATGTTTCCCAATGGATACTAATCCCGGCTGGAGCACACAGGGACAATGGAGCTTTGGCGTTCCGTTGGGGGGTGGGTCACACTGTGGCGACCCAACTTCCGGCCATACCGGCACCAATGTTTATGGTTACAATCTTTCGGGTGATTATGCCAACAACATGCCTGCGTACTACCTGACCACAACCGCTTTGGACTGTTCTGGCTACGAGAACGTAACACTGAGGTTCTGGCGTTGGCTGGGAGTGCAAAAAGAAGAATACGACCAGGCATCAGTAGAGGTAAGTAGGAATGGAATCAACTGGCGACCCGTCTGGTACAACACTGGAGTTGATTTATGCGACGGTGCCTGGATTGAGTGCACATATGATATTGCTGGCATCGCTGATGGGCAGTCTACTGTATATATTCGCTGGAAAATGGGACCAACAAATGGTTCGGTAATATACCCCGGCTGGAATATTGATGATGTCTGTTTACTAGGCGACCCAATCAACACTCTCGGTGTCACACCTGATAAGGGATTGCTGTCAAGCGGATTTGAAGGCGGGCCATTTAGCCCTTCGAATAAAATATATACACTGACCAATGAGGGCATATCTTCCTTGGACTGGACGGGGAGCGTGACTGAGCCTTGGCTTGATGTAACACCTGGCGGTGGGACGTTAGGACCGGGTGATTCTAACATCGTGATGGTTTATCTTACTGCCGATGTTAATACTCTACCGCTGGGTAACTACAATGATACTGTAACATTTATGAATATGACCAGCGGCTTTTCCCAAACGCGGGATGTAACGCTGGAAGTAATACCGGGCCCCGCTAAAATTGAGGTGACCGATTCAATTCCGCCCCCTAACGACCTGAATATGCCTTTCGGCGATGTAATTGTGGATTTATCACGGACCGAGCAGATTACAATTTCCAATACCGACCCCGACTACAGCCTTGTGGTTACTGATATTTCTCTTGGCGTTGGAGGCAGTTATTTTGAAGATTTCGAGGATGGTCTTGCGCAGGGCTGGCAGTCACTGGTGCCAAGCTATTGGGATGTGGTTTCCGGCGAATATCGTGCGAGGACAAGCACCACTGGAGTGCTTATGCAGTCACTGTATTTGGGGCGTTTGTGGCAGGATCGTACGGTGCAGGTTACTGTGCGGCGAACCGGCGACTTGGACATTGTGGCAGGTTTATTCGTGCGCGCCAGTGAAGACTTCGATTATCCGGGGGGAATCGGCTCCACATATGGGGTTGGTATAAGTGGCAAAAAATACTACTGGGTAGGCAAATGGATTTCCGGCTCATTCGTCTGGCTTACAGACGGGTGGCTTTATTCGAGCTATTTGAAATACGGCGAGACTTCCAACGTCGTAACTTTTAATATCGTAGGTTCTGAAATCGATGTTTATTTCAACGATAATCTTGCATGGTCAGGTACCGACAACAGTATCACCAAAGCTGGAAGAATTGGATTGGTATGTTATAGCGGCTTTTATTCCATAGCAAATCATTATTTTGATAATGTTCTTGTCAGCAAGCCGATAGAAACCTCACAAACCTTAAGTGATGAGCAGCAGTGGTACAACGAGCATCCTCATACAGCGTCAGAGCCAGAGATTGCCCCAGGGAAATGGGAGCCGCCGGAATATCCCGGCGAGAGCGAGGTTTCACCGCAAATTTTGCCCATCCAGTCTACAAACCTTATCTCAGATGGTTTCTACCTGGAGGATGTCCCCGCATTTCCGATTTTGATACCGCCATTAGGTAGCATTACTTTCGATGTTATTTTCAACCCGAAAGAGGCTGAGGATTATGAAGAAACATTGGTAATAGGCAGTTCCGACGCAAATAACCCGGAAGTTGAAGTACAGTTGAGTGGCCGTGGCATACTTGGACTTAGATACCTTGAAGTTATTCCTGACGCGAATTCTGCGTTCTCCGGACATCCTGGTGGCCCGTTCGTTCCATCAAATACATCTTATCAGTTGACCAACATCGGGCCGGTTACTATTGACTGGATTGTCGACTCAAATGTGGTCTGGCTCGGCTTTTTCCCGTCGAGCGGAAATTTAAGTCCGGGTGAATCGATCACAGTTATCGTGGCTCCCAATGCCAATGCTGACTCCTTGACCGAGGGTGACTATTACGGGCGGTTGAATTTTGTTAATGTCACCACCAAAATGGAGCAGAGACGAGCAGTGTATCTCGATGTGTACACTGAACCAAAGATATGGGCGAGTCCTTATTCTTTTGACGTAACCATTCCCCAGGGGAGCAATGACATTCAAATCCTGACTATCGGCAATACAGGTAGTTCTGGTCTGGAGTTCAGTCTTTCAAGCTATCTGTCAGATTTCACACCGTCGATGAACCAGGAACTAGTCAGTGCTGTATCTGAATTTCAGGCCAACGAAAATCGAATTGTATTAGAATATGAATTCGACGAACCAGCTATAGTCACAGATGCACATACAGAATATGACTTTGTGCTGATAAAAGATTTGAAGACATATAAGCGAACAGGAACTCCTATTATACCGGTTCGCACGGTTACAGTTTTAATTCCCTTTGGTAAGGAAGTTTTAGACACTCGGGTAATTCCTGTGAAGAAATATGAGTTGCCCGGCACATATCTGCTCCCACCTGCGCAAGAACCCTACCCTCTCAATTACAATGGCACAGTGGTTCCAACAGAGCCGGATGCAGCTATTTACAGTGAGACAACACCATGGCCCGGAGCATACTATGAACAAGTTACTTCCCAATCCAGGCGCGGCTACAAACTATTTGTTGTAAATTTATTTCCTTTGCAATACATACCCTCTATAGGACAGATTTCTTACGCCGGGAAATTGCGATTGGAAATTGATCTCAAAGACGAGTCGGCTTCAGGTGTTTTAAGGCCTTCGGCTACAGTGGAAGCTAAGTTGTTGGCAAAGATAGACAATCCAGCCGTTTTAAAAACATATTCTGAAATTGATTGCACACCAGAAATCCTTGATCAGCCAGCATCTTTGCCGCCTGGAGGTCCATATAAGTACGTGATTATCACTAATGCAGCTCTGGAAGGTGCCCCTAGTCCGCTGAACTTTCAGGCGTTACGCGACGCCAAAATAGCTCACGGTATGACGGCCACGATTGTAATAACCGAGTGGATATACGCCAATTACGACGGAACCAAGCCCAGCGGCGGTTCAGATAATCAGACGAGAATACGTAATTTTCTTATCGACGCCTATCAGGACTGGGGAACCGAATATGTCCTGCTCGGCGGTACTAATACCGTTATTCCGGCGAGGATGTTCTTGGTGGATTCGTTTGCAGGTGAAATTGATATCATGCCCGTAGATATGTATTATGGCTGCGTTGAGCCTGCGGCTTGCACTTTTGATTCCGATGCTGATGGTTATTACGGTGAGCCATGCGATGGTGTAGGGGGAGGTGATGTTGACCTGATTGCTGAAATATATGTAGGCAGAGCTGCTGTGAAAAACTTCACAGAGTTGGAGAATTTTATCAGGAAAACCTTGGATTACGATTCAACGAACAATATTGAATACCTATCTCGGATTTCAATGCTTGGCGAGTATATTGGTTTTGGAGGTGTGGCGGAATATGCGAAGGATGCAATGGAACAGATTCGAATTGGGGGTCAGTATGACGGTTACTTTACTTACGGATTTGAAAATCACATTCAGTCAAACTTTATTGATTTTAACACTATAGACTGCATACCCGGCAGTCCGAGCTTTTGTTGGCCGCTGTACGATAAGGATTACGTTTGGCCAAAGAGTTCCTTGATTAACTTAATGAACTCAGGTATACACGTTTTCAATCACTTAGGCCATGCTAATTACACATATGATATGAAATTGTATGCTTCCGATTTAGCTTCTCTGACGAATACAGACTATTTCTTTGTATATTCGCAAGGCTGTGACCCTGGTGGCTTTGATACTACTAACTGTTTTGCCGAAGTACTCACGTCCATGGAACATGGAGCTTTCGCAACGATTATGAATGCCCGTTACGGGTGGGGTAGATTAAACAGCACCGATGGTCCAAGTCAAAGATTCGACCGCCAGTTCTGGGATGCTATATTTGGTGAGGGGATATTGGAAATTGGTCGAGCCAACCAGGATAGTAAAGAAGATAATCTCTGGGATATTAATGGCGATTGCATTCGCTGGTGTTACTATGAATTGAATCTATTTGGTGACCCTGCTCAGCAGATAAGGTTTTCTAAGTCACATAGTTCAAGTGGATGGGTGTGCTTCAATCCCGATGTTGGTACTGTTGGCCCAGGCCAGACATTTGATGTTAATGTGATCTTTGATGGTAATCGACTGCCTGGGGCTTATGGTGGGCATATTATCATCACTTCTAATGACCCTTATGTTCCTGAGATTATTATGTCAGCAACTATGACTATTGAACAGATCGATTATTTGGCCGAACTATTCGACCCAAAAGCTCCCATCGATCCAAACGACCCCAATTGCAATGACCTGGCATATCATACACTGACGCTCAGACCAGATGGATCAAGTTACAAAGCCTGCATTAATGAAGCCAATGATTTTCCTGTTGACCCAAATGGTGGTACAATTATCCCACTTGGTGATGATGACTATATCGCGATCAATCTTGATGGCGCCAGTATCAATTTCTTCGGCACAAGCTACAATACCTTTTATATAGGAAGTAACGGCTATATCTCTTTCCTGTCCGGAGATATAAGGCATTTTGAAACCCTGGCCGACCATTTTGACTTGCCGAGGATATCAGCTCTGTTTGATGACCTGGACCCATCGGCCGGCGACTTGATTTCCTGGAAACAGCTCGATGACAGAGTGGTGATAACATTCGAGAACGTTCCTGAGTATGGCTCGTCTAATACGAACAGTTTTCAAATCGAGATGCGCTTTAACGGCAAAATCAGAATTACATGGCTGGGCATAGATGCTTACGACGGTCTTGTTGGGCTTTCGGACGGTTGTGGATTGCCTCTTCACTTTTCTGAAAGTAATTTATCCGAGTACGAATCATGCAACTTTATGTTTGATCTCAATTCCGATCAAGAGGTTGATTTCCTTGACTACGCCATGTTAGCCGAATGCTGGAAGGACTTGTACAGCCTCTTAGAAACTGTTCTCGATGAATTTCAGGCTATCTCCTACGGCGGCAACAACGGTACGACTAACTGGAGCGACGACTGGCAGGAACTGGGCGAGTTCGACGGGCCAGACAGTGGAATTTTGCAGGTTGTTGCAGACGGCAGCATGCGTCTTGGTTACAACAACAATGAAAAACATCAGCCTGTCATGAGCTTGACTCGTGAGGTTGACCTCAGCAGCGCAACCTCAGCTATACTGACCTATGACTATGCTGCTGAAGGGAAACATGGTGATTGTTATGTGATTGTGCAAGTCTCCGGCAATGGTGGCTCCGATTGGGATACCTTGGCCATATATTACTATGACTCCGGCAGCGGTTCTTGCAGTTTCAACATTACTCCTTATATTTCTTTCGATACTCAGATTAGATATGAGATAATTTCAGGTAATTCAGTTAATATGTGCTTGTATATAGACAACGTTCAGGTAGAATTTGATGATCCAGCTCAGCCATGGTTCCCATGGTGTTATGTTTCTGATTTTAATCGAGACTTTAGGGTGGACTTGGATGACTTGGTTTTATTTGTCGAACACTGGCTTGAGTAAACCATTGCTTAAAATCTTTGGGAATAATTGCTTTACTACACATAACCACTTGTTTTTAGGACAGTGATAACGCCTTATGTTTCCGTTTTTATCTTTTCATAAGGCGCTGTCCAGTAAAATTTCAACCGTAGAAGAACACCTTGGTCAGAAGAGAACCAACTTGCATAATCTTATTAAACCCTCACCAAAGCGGATTTTTAGTCTGTAGAATCGACGAACTCGTTTTAGGATAAGTCTATCTACCCCTCGTGCGCACATATACGTCCAAAAACTCACCTCGCGCCTGCGTATATAGTTTCGGAAAACTAAGCCCCTTCGCGCGTGTATAAGCATCCCGAAACTCGTATTTGCTTTAAATTTTGTGTAAAGATGCGATTAAAAAGTAGATGTCATAGTAAATAACTACAAAAACTGTCTCGCCCTCACTTTCTTGCGATTCGGTTTTGCTCACCGTTTGCCGACTCGACCAGTGTTTTGATAGTCGTTTTGATATGCCCCGGCAGGTTTGGCCAGCGTTCGACTACAAGTGCCAAGTCGGGGTCTTTTTCGGCTAAAAGCGCCAAGCAGGACGCCAAGACGTTTGCTGGACTTTTCGTAAGTGTTTGATTATTATTGTCTTGTGAAATATCAGTGTCGGACTTCGAATCCGAAGGTTGCAGGTTCGAGCCCTGCCGGGCGCGGTTATGCGGGTTGCCCTAAGAAGAGTCCTTATGGAATTCGCAGGGTTTTATCACTTATTTTTCACCCGGAGCTGAAATTCTTTTACAGCACAATAGAGCACCGGCACCACAAATATACTGATAAGAACAACCAGCATCCCTCCAAAAGAAGGGATGGCCATAGGGACCATCACATCGCTTCCCCTGCCTACGGAAGTCAATACCGGTATCAAAGCCAGAATAGTGGTTGCCGAAGTCATCAGACAAGGCCGGACGCGTCGCTTTGCACCGACGATTGTCGCCTCTCTGATTTTTTGAATCGTGTCGGGTTTGGTGTCTCTGAAGACCTGGTTCAGATAAGTGGATTGAATAACGCCGTTGTCTGAGGCGATGCCGAAAAGGGCAAGAAAGCCGACCCATACCGCAACGCTCAAATTAATCGTATGCACCTGAAAAAGCTGGCGCATATTGACGCCTAAAATCGAAAAATCAAGGAACCACGGCTGAGCATACAGCCAGATGAGTATGAAACCACCCGCCCAGGCAACAAATATGCCGGAGAAAACCAGCAGAGTTGTCGAAATCGATTTGAATTGAAAATAGAGTATGAGAAAAATTATGAACAAGGCCAGGGGCAATACAATGGTGAGTTTTTTCTGAGCCCTTATCTGGTTTTCGTAGCTGCCCGCGAAGGTATAGCTGACGCCGGGCGGCAGGACCAGTTGGCCAGCGTCAATCTTGTCTTCGAGGTATTGCCGGCACTGTTCGACCACGTCCACCTCGGCATAACCGGGCTTTTTATCGAAAAGAACGTATCCGGTAAGGAACGTGTCTTCGCTTTTTATGACCTGTGGTCCGCGGACGTAGCGAATTTCCGCAAGCTCGGTGATTGGAATCTGCTGCCTGCCTTGTTTTGCGGGAACGAGGATTTTCCCAATAGTTTCAATCTGGTCTCTAAGCTCACGCTCATATCGAACGCGAACCGGAAATCGCTCCCGGCCCATTACGGTAGTAGTGATTTTTTTGCCCCCGATGGCGACTTCAACAACGTCCTGAAAGTCGCGTATTTTCACACCATAGCGGTCCAGCGCCTTCCTGTCAGGGACTATCTCCAGGTATGGCTTGCCGACGATTCGGTCGGCGATTACCGCGGCCGGCTCGACGCCGGGCACTTCCTTGAGGAACTGTTCGATTTGCAGGCCGACTGCCTCAATTGTCTCGAGTGTCGGGCCTTTTATTTTAATCCCCATAGGCGCCCGCATTCCGCTTTGAAGCATAACTATGCGTGCTGCAATGGGCTGCAACCTCGGAGCGGAAGTTGTGCCGGGTATCTGACCTGCCTTGACAATCTCTTCCCAGATGTCATCCGGGGTTTTGATTTTCTCGCGCCACTGCCTGAATGGTCTTCCCTCAGGGTCGGGGATAAGCTTGCCTTTTTCGTCCCGTACATATTCACCCTTTTTCCTGTCGTAGCGGTAGTTAATCCTTCGCCCGTCTTTGTCCGTTACGAACTCAGGTTTGTAATTGATGATTGTTTCAATCATTGATATCGGCGCCGGGTCCAGTGGGCTTTCCACCCGTCCGATTTTGCCGACCGCTGACTCGATTTCAGGAATGTTATTAAAGGCGATATCCTGAGCTGCCAGAATATCCGCCGCCTCACCAATTGATGCGTGGACCATTGTTGTCGGCATATATAAATACGAGCCCTCATCCAGCGGCGGCATAAATTCCTTGCCAAACCCCGGGAAAGTCTGTTTTGCTCTGACCCAAAAGTTTGTTGAACGAGTTGTTTTTTGTTCGATGCCAAACTTTTCGGCTGAGGCCGGGACCCAGCCGAAGGTTTTTTCAAAGCCACGCCACGCCATAAAGCCGAACAACAACACTAAAACCACTACCGAAAACAGAACCGCTTTGTGATGCAGCGTCCAGCGCAGAATGGTCGGATATGCTAAAATAAATAACCTGAAGAACCCGAGAAGAATCCCGACCACGACAGCTACAAAAATAAAGTTGCGGACAAACCCGAGTTCCGGCCCCAGCGGCTCCCAGTATATGCTCAAAAGTACTCCCAGAAATACGACTATGAGTATATTGGCTATTAACGGCAGCTTGGTTTTGAGACGTTCCGGTATCCGGTCGCGTAAAAAACCGTGAGCTGCAAAAATTAAAAGAATCACTCCGCCGAATCCTATGACGAACGAGCTTATACTGATTCCGTGAACGGCAACGGCTATTCCTATAAGCCCGATTACACCGTAGAATATCCGCCTCAGATTTTTGCCTGATATTTTTCCCGTGAAAAGAATAAGCGCACCCGGCGGGATTATGGTAAGAGCGATAACGATGGACGAGATAAGTGCAAAAGTTTTTGTGAACGCCAGCGGCTTAAACAGCTTGCCCTCGGCGCCGGTCATTGTAAAAACGGGCAAAAAGCCGACGATTGTGGTTGAAACAGCCGTCAGGACCGCGCTTCCCACTTCGCTGGCGGCACGATGAATAACCTCAAGTCTGGGGACATCAGGAGGGGCGTTTTCAAGGTGACGCAATATATTCTCACAGATTACGATACCCATATCCACTATGGTGCCAATCGCTATCGCAATGCCGGACAGGGCCACGATATTTGCATCGACCCCGAAATACTTCATAGCGATAAAGCATAGTAGAACAGTCAGAGGCAGCATACCGCCAATAAGGGCACTGCTTCGCAGGTGCATTACCATTAGTATAACCACGATGCAGGTAATCAGGATTTCCTGTGCGAGTGCGTCATTGAGTGTGCCTAATGTTTCGTATATCAGTCCCGTTCGGTCGTAAAACGGCACAACGGTAACCTGGCTGATGCCGGCCCATCGCGGCCATTTGTCTTTTGGAGTGGCCCTGAGGTAGTTGAGCCACGCCTGCTGGTTGATTTTGCCGTCGCTGTATGCCTCAAATCCATTATCACGTGCGAACTCAGTAACTTCGTTTACACCAACGGCGGAATTATCAATTACGACCTTTGCAGGCAAACCCGGGGAAATTTCCTCGATTTTCTTTTTGACGTTTTTAATTACCGCCAGAGGGTTTTCTCCGTAGCGGGCCACTACGACTCCTCCCACCGCTTCGGCCCCGCCCTTATCCAGCACGCCCCGCCGTAAGGCAGGCCCAAGCGTAACATTCGCGACGTTTTGTATACTTATGGGGACATTTTCGTTGACTTTGATAACGCTGTTTTCGATATCCTCGACGTGCTTGATAAAGCCGATTCCTCTTATGAAATACTCAACGCGATTCAACTCTATACTCTTTGCGCCGACGTCGATGTTGGATTCCTTGACCGCAGCATAGATTTCCGGAAGTTTGACGTTGAACGCCCGCATAGCATCCGGGTCAACGTCAATCTGGTATTCGCGAACGAAACCGCCGACCGATGCAGCTTCGCTGACTCCGTCGGCACTGAGCAGTGAGTAACGGACGTACCAGTCCTGAATCGTTCGAAGCTCTTCCAAATCCCAACCGCCCGCGGGATTTCCATCGGGGTCGCGCCCTTCGAGAGTATACCAGTAAATCTGACCGAGAGCCGTTGCATCAGGCCCCAGAATCGGCTGGACTCCTTCAGGAAGCGTGCCGGCGGGTAAGCTGTTTAACTTCTCCAGGACCCGGCTGCGGGACCAGTAGAAATCGACCTTTTCCTTGAAGATTATGTAGATACTCGAGAAGCCGAAAAATGAATAGCTCCGAATGGTCTTGACGCCGGGAACGCCCAACAGTGAGATTGTCAGCGGATAGCTAATCTGGTCCTCGACGTCCTGAGGCGAACGGCCCATCCATTCGGTGAAAACGATTTGCTGATTTTCGCCGATATCAGGGATGGCATCGGTGGGCACGGGATTACGAGGCAGACCCCATATATCCCAGTCGAACGGGGCAACATAAATCCCGGTCGCAACAACAAACAACACGATTAATCCAATGACAAGCTTGTTTGTCAGGCAGAACCTGAGCAACCTGCCGATAAAAGATTTTTGTTCCGCAGTTGGCTCGAGATAGTTTTCAGTCATTGTGACGGCCTCCGGTGTTTTTATGCTCCATCTGCATCAGGCCGAACTTTGACTTCAATTCTGCAATGTTAGTCTTGAGAGACTCGACCACTCTTTGAGCTTGCTGTATGGTTTTTGTCTGCTGTCCTTCGACGGCATCGTTATTCAGCCGCATTGACATTTCCATCCACAGCATATGAGAATGGCCCTCTAATAATTCCATATCCACTTCTTTGATGGTTTTCCCAAGCTCGGCAAAAGCAAGATGTATCTGGGTCATATCAAGGTCCCCAACGGCGTCAATAACAACGTCCGATGCGGCGATCACTGAGTCAAGCTGCTGACGGGATATGTCCGAAAGAGTGAGAGTCATTTGCCCGGCCGTCTCAGCAGACGGCATGGCCATCCCGCCGTGGTGGTGGCCGGTCGAACCGCCGCCGCCTTCGGGCGTCATCATGCTCGGCTTGGCCTGAATCTGAAGAGCGCTGTCTATCTTGAAATTACCCCTGGTTACGACGCGCTGGCCTTCTTCGAGGCCGCCTCTGACGATGTAATAATCGCCGGCCCGCGGGCCAAGGACGATTTCCCTGCCTTCGTAAGTCGGCTTGTTTGTATCGGGAACTTCGACGTAAACTATCGCCCTCGTTCCCGTTACCAGCGCCGCCGAAACGGGAATCACAAGAGGTTTGTCGGATTCTTTTGGCTCGGCGCTGACGTATCCGAGGGATTCGGCCTTAACCAGCGGCATTTCGCAGATATCGCATTTTCCCGGGCCGTCTTTTATGACCGAAGGGTGCATAGGACATATCCATTTGCCTGCAAGCCGCGGGTCCATCACCTTTCCGCCTGCAGCCACGTGCGAGTTAACGACTGCTTTAACAAACATTTCCGGCTTGAGCTTGCCGTCGGGATTGGAGACATCCACGCGGATCTTGACTGTCCGGGTAATCGGGTCGAGAACAGGGTCTATAAATGATATGGTTCCCTTGAAAATTTCTCCGGGATAAGAGACGGTTGTAAACTCCACTTCCTGTCCGTATCGCAGCCAGCTAATATCCGATTCGTATGCGTCGAGCTTTACCCATACATGTGAAAGGTCTGCGACGGTATAGATGCGTGTTCCCGTATCGACGTACATACCTTCGAGGGCGTTTTTGTGAACTACTATCCCGCTTATGGGGGCATATATTGTGATGTGGTCGGCGGGCGTGCCGCGGGTCTCGATTTGCGATATTTGTTCTGCGGTCAGGCCCAGCAGCCGAAGTTTCTCCCTTGCGGCTTCGACTGTGCCGGCCGTCACCTCACGCATGATGTCGGATTTACTGGCCTCGATGTTTTTAACGGCCTTTATCGCCTGGATAAGCTCCTCCTGGGCGCTTAGCAACTCCGGACTATACAGGTAAACCATGTGGTCGCCTTTGTTGACGGGGACTCCCGTATAATCGACATACAAGCGGTCCAGCCGGCCCGGCACCCACGATGTAATATACGCGAGTTTGGTTTCATCATATTCAACCTTGCCGACCATCCGGATTTCGGCAGTTACAAACTTTCGCTCGACGAAAGCCGTCTCGATATCCATCAGGGCCTTTGCTGATTCGCTTGTCTTGAACTCACGCATGCCGGAGGTTTCCTCCGTCGGTTGTTCACGAACGGGGATGAGCTTCATATTGCATATCGGGCACAGGCCCGGTTTGGGCATGCGAATCTGGGGATGCATCGAGCAGGTCCAGACGGTTGGCTGTTCAGTTTCGTGCTGTTGCGAAGTCTTTACAGCTTGTTCCGGGTGGGTGGTCTCAGCAGGGCTAAGACCCCAGTTAAGAATGACGCCTATAAAAATTCCTATTATGACCGCAATGAGCAGCTTCCATCGCCGGGCTAAGCCGGCTGATACATTGCGCAGCCCCATCATTAATTTACTCATCTTATATTACTCCTTTTCTTTCGATTCCTCCCCGGCCGTCTGGAGAGCTTCTTTCCGCGGGATTTGCCTGCCGACCAACATTTCAAGCTCAGCCAGCCGCTGGGCCTTGTTCGACAGTGCCCGCTCGAAGGCCAGCTCAAACTCCAGCATAACCCGCTGGGCGTCTATGAGGTCGAGAAAGGTGCTGTCGCCGGCCCTGAAGGAGGCCTCGTTGGCCTTAACGGATTCCACCGCCTTGGGCAAAAGAGTATTGTGATAAAGGTCGATTTTGCGCTCCCCGTCCCGATACATATAAAGAGCCATTTTCAGTTGTGCATTGAGTGTGTTGAGTTTTTCCGTTTTATCCCGCATTGCGGCTATATTGTTATATTTGGCTTCTCGTAAAGCCGCGTCGAGCCGTTCTCTCCAGATGGGAAGGTTTATCGTAAACATGGCAATAACCGGGTCTTTCCCGCTGTCGGGCGGTGGTGCGGCCATGGTTGATTCGGAGGTGTAAATAAAGTCTATGCCGAAAGTAACGTCCGGATAGTAGTCACTTTTTGCCAGCTCGATTCCCACTTTGCTTCGGTTGATTTCGTATTCGAGTGCAGCTACCTCGGGATTATAATCCGCCATCCATTCAAGTAGCTGTTCGTCGGTTAATGGGATGCTTTCTTCCTCGATATTTTTTGGCCAGGGGACAGGTGTTTGGGCCGGTCGGTTTAATGCAGCATTTAGCCGGGCTGCTACAGGGCCCTGTAAATCTTTAAGAGTCTTAAAGTTATCTTCGAGCTTTCCGAGCTCGACCTGTGCCCGGATTACGTCAGGATGTTTCGCCGTCGCCGCCTGATAGCGTGTACGCGCCACACTTTCAAAGGTTGTCACCAGTTGTGTATTCTCTTCGACAATGGCAATTGCCCGCCAAAGGTAATAATACTCGTAGTAGGCGTCCTTGACCTGGAAAAAAAGTTTTAGCTTGGTCGCTTCATATCGCTGCTTAGCCGCCTGTGCAGCTTCTGAAGCCGAATCTCCTCTTAATTCCAGCTTGCCGAACCACGGGAACATCTGTGATATGCCGAATGCCTGCTTCTGTGCTCCGACACGCGTTTCCACCTGCTCGATGTAATATCTGTAATTAAATTTTGGGTCGGGCAGCGACCTGGCCTGAGGAATTCGTTCGAGGGCCGCTTTCCAGCGATTAAAGGCGGCTTCCAGGCCGGGATTATTCAGCGCCGCATAGACCAGATAGTCGGACAAAGTTGATTGCTCATCGAGTTTTGTCAGCGAAGGGACGCCTTCATCTGTTGCTGTGGAATCAGACAAGTGCATCTGGTTCATCCCGGAAAGAGGAGTTTCACTTTCCTGAAGCTGTGATTCACAACCCCCTGAAAAAACGACTACTACAAGAAGACCAATTACTATGCGACGGGTTATGTCCACGGCAGACTCCTTTTGATTTCTTTGGGATTAGGGCAAAGCATCGGCTTTGCTTTTCATACGAACCATTCATCCTGAGTGTTTGCAGGCAGTAAGTCAAGAAATTCAATTCCCGCTCACACACGGGGACGACAATGCCGATTTGAGATTTTGAAAAGTATGCAATATCCGAATGTCCGCCGGCATCCGCAACCTTCCGAAGGTGAATAAATCCCTGCCGGTGACAGGGAATTAAAAACCTTTATTCATACACGGAGTTACCGTAAGAATCATAAGCTACGACGGCGGGGAAATCTACGACTTCGAGACGCCTGACGGCTTCGGTGCCGAGGTCTTCATAGGCGATTATTTCGGCTGCGGTGATATGCTTTGCGAGCAAGGCGCCGGCACCGCCTATGGTCGAGAGGTGGACGGCGCAGTATTTTCTGAGCGTGTCAATGACGGATTGACCGCGGTAGCCCTTGCCGAGAGTTGCTTTTAGGCCAGCAGCGAGGAGAGTCGGAGTAAACGGGTCCATTCTTGAAGAGGTAGTCGGGCCGGCGGCGCCGATAACCTTGCCCGGCGGGGCCGGAGTCGGGCCGCAGTAATAAATCAGGGCACCTTCGATGGGAAAAGGAAGAGATTGCCCTGTGCCAAGTGCTTCGCACAATCGTTTGTGGGCCATGTCTCTTGCGGTGTAAATAGTGCCGGTGATTGCAACCTCGTCGCCGGCTTTAAGCGAGCGGATAATAGTGTCGGTCAGCGGAGGTTCGATTATTTTCGGTGTTGTAGTCATATTTCTCAAGCAGTTTACAGCAGGTCGGCAATTATTTCAATTAAATCGTATGCGGCAGTAATGCGCGTTATAATTGAAATACTATGGCGAAGTATCCGATATTTCTGGAATTAAAGGGCAGACGGGTGGTGATAGTCGGCGGAGGGACCGTCGCGACGCGAAAAGCGGAGGCAATTCTGAAAGCTGGGGCGCGATTGGTTGTTGTGGCGGAAAAAACCGACGAAACGATGCGGGGATTATGCGCAAAAACAAAGGCGGAACTGATAGAGGGCAGGTATTCGAAGGATTACCTTGTGGGAGCGACATTAGCGATAGCGGCTACGGACAACGAGAAGCTCAACAAGCAAATATACAGGGACTGCCAGGAGCTTGAGGTGTTATGCAACGTTGTCGATTCGCCGGAGCTTTGCGATTTTTATGTCCCTGCGGTAGTGCAGCGAGGGGATTTGCAGATAGCGGTGGGGACGGAGGGGAACTGCCCGGCGTATGCGGGGCATTTGCGGAAGAAGCTGGAAAAGATTTTCACGGAAGAGCACGGGCAATTCCTGGCGGAATTAGAGGCGGTGAGAAAACTGGTTACGAAAGACATAAACGATGCAGGTATGCGCAAGGCAATGCTCGGACAATTAGTGGACGATGAGTCGTTCGAGTTTTTCGTTGCAGAAGGTGTGGAAACGTGGCGTAAGCGCGCGGAGGAGCTGATAGCCAAGTGCAAGTCGGGGGAAAGTGAGCCGGCTTAGGCGGTGATTTTGTCTATCGTAATTCGGAGGTATTTTTGTCGGTGGCCGACGCGATTTTTGCTGTTTTTTCGTCTGCGGAAATGTGTGGGATAGAGTTTCCTGCCCTTGACGACGGCGTTTTCTGCGGTGGTTTTGAATGAGGCGATTACTTTTGCGCCTTTGATGTGCGGTGTGCCTATTTTGACGTCCGAGCCATCGCTTACGAGAAGGACGTTAGTCAGCTCGAGTTTTTTTGCGTCCGGTGCGACTTCTGTCAGCTCGATATCGAGCGAATCGCCCTCGGTAACTTTGTATTGCTTGCCGCCCTGTTCGATTACTGCGTACATTTCAGGAACTCCGGTTTTAAGCTTAGATATTCGGTTAGAGGGGAGATATTATAGCGTGGGAATTGTTGCAGTAAAGCTAAATATCGGATATTTTCTGGATTCCCGCCTGCGCGGGAATGACATTAGTAAAGACTGCCTGGAACAGGAAGGTAAACGAGAAGGGCCATCAAATGCAGATAGCGATGATAAACGACAGGATGATGCGGGTTGAGGAGGTGGGGCCGGAGTATTTAGACAGGGGGACGTTTTTCGGAGATGGGGTGTATGAGGTGCTGCGGAGCTACAACGGCACGATATTCGCGTTTGAAGAGCACCTTGAGCGATTAGCGAACAGCTTGGCGGCCATTGAAATAACTGGAATTGATATTAATAAAATCCGGTCGCGGGTGCTGAGGGCGTTCGAACAGGCGAGGATTGCCAATGCAAAGATATACTTTCATATTACGCGCGGGTCGGGGCTGAGGGACCACGTGGCGGATGAAAATATGCGGCCGAATTTCTTCTTGACTGTTATGGAGCTGAAGGAAGACCCGCGATTGAAGGACAAAGGCATTGCGGTATCGACGTATCCGGATATTCGCTGGAAGAGATGCGATATAAAGTCGCTGAATCTTCTGGCGAACGTGCTTGCGAGAAACAATGCGGCGAAAAAAGGTTGCGACGAGGCGATATTTGTAGATGACGAAGGATTTATAACGGAGGGAGCAGGGTCGGCGTTTTTCGGAATAGTGAATGGCAAGCCCGCCAAAAGAACGGCGGGGAAGCTGCGGACCGCCCCGCTGTCGGCAAAGATACTGCCTTCGGTAACACGCAAATACGTCATTAAGGCAGCAAACAATATCGGGCTGGAGGTGGTCGAGGAATCGCTGAAAAAAGAAGAGGCGGCGAAGGCGGAGGAATTATTCACAGCGGTGACGACGAAGGATATTATGCCGGTGGTGAAATTCGACGGGCAGGTGATTAGTGACGGCCGACCGGGAGAATGGACTAAGCAGCTTATCGAAGAGTTCAAGAAGTTTATATGTTAAGAAAATGGAAACAATCAAAAAATCAAAAACTTAAAGTAAAAAGCGGATTACCTTAATTTCTGAATGAGAAAGCTAAAACTGGTTATAGACCTCGTCCCCAAAACCTGCTGGTATTCAAACTTGCGGAAGGAGATGCCTCGGTCGAAATGGGACAAACTACGGAAACAAGTTTATGATAAGGCGGGGAACGCTTGCGAAATTTGTGGTTCCAAAAGAAAACTTAACTGTCATGAACTTTGGAAATATGATGATAAAAAACGGATTCAGAAATTGAAAGGATTCCGTGCATTATGTAATATGTGCCATTTCGTGGCCCATTTCGGTTTTGCAGAGATTTTGGCATCGCAGGGGGACTTAGATTTGGAAGCCGTGATAAAGCATTTTATGAAGGTTAACAAGGTCAATAGAAAAGTGTTTGATAATTATAGGGATGAATCTTTTGCCCTATGGGCGCATAGGTCACTTTACAAGAGATGGCGCACTGATCTGGGAAAATGGAGTTCGCTTGTCATAAAGAAATCCTAACAACGCAATTCATAATGGACCTTCTCGATGCAGAAAGCACATAGCGCAACTCTATTAATTACTTGATTCAAGCCAGTGCGATGAAAAAATTGCGAAATCCTTGAAGTTAACTTCGCAATCGTTGTTTAGGTCTTCATTCATTTCAGCCGAACACGGATTTATTACCGCAATCCAGCCCGGGTCGCCCACAATTGTTGTCCCATCATCAGATATTGCCGTAGCGAGGTTAAGATTCCATCCACCAAGACTTACGCCGAAGTCCATAGCCAAAACATATTCAAGATCTCGCATTCCATGCCTTTCATCCCATATGAACGTTTGCGAGTTCCTCCAAGAGTATTGGCCTACGATAATTAAACCGTCGTAAGAAACTCCATAGGCATTGCTGGGGAAAAAAATTCCGGGTGGAGATGGACTACCCAGACCGACCATTACGCCATCCTTCCATCGAAAGGCCTGAAGACCTGAGTTGGAATCACTTTGCCCAACTATAACTGAACCATCGGCTGATATAGCGTTGGCAACAACGTTGTAACCGCCACATGGCAGACAACCGAGGTCTGTCATAGCACCGTTTTCCCAACGAAATGCTCTCTTTTCACCGCCAGCAGATTTGCTATACCCCACAACAATATTGCCATCGCCGGAAACAGCATTGCCACAGCTTTCTTTGGTAAATCCGGGTAAGTATCCCAGGCCGGTCATAATGTTGTTCTCCCAGCGAAATGCCTGAAGCCCTGAAGATGATGAGCTATATCCCACGATTACATTTCCATCTGACGAGACATCAAACGCAACACTGAAAGTACCACTAGGAAGAACTCCCAGTAACGTCGTAACGCCATTTTCATACCTAAATGCTTGAGACTCACTATCTCCTACGACAACACTGCCATCTGCCGATACACCACGAGCGTGCCCTAAACCCAAATAATTGATAAATCCGTCTTGCCAAATACCCCCACCACCGGCAACAACTGACCCATCGGAGGATACACACATCGGATATAAAAATGGACTTCCCGAACCGCCTGCCCAAAAAGTTGGCGTTTTACCAAGGCATAGATTCGCAAACAGAGCAATAATAAGTCCAAAGAGCATTTTGAATTTATTGAACATTTTTATTCTCCTGCAAAGATTATACGGACGCTATTCGGAAAACCGGGGCCAATCGTCAAGATTCCGGTCTGATAACTTATATCGGCAAAAGTCGAACGATATTTTTAATGCTTTAAAGAGCGATTTTAAAGCCGATTGCCTCCTGTGGAAACAACCCCCGAATTAAATGGATTCCCGCTTTCGCGGGAATGACAAGAGGATAATTCTAGGGGTTTTTTGCGAGGAGCTGTTTTAGTGCTCGGTAGTCGGTTTCCGACTTCGCCCCTAATGGGGGCTACGCCGGACAAGTTGCCTTACCAAGCAGAACTTGCTTTGCAATAACTATGCAGTTTTCAGCATCTCTTTGAGAGCTCTATAATCAGTCTTTCCGGTACCCAATAAGGGAATCGAGTCGAGTTTGACGACGCGGCGGATGGAGTGGAGGCCTGAGAGGCCGGCGGAACGGATTTTTTTGTTGGCTTCTTCACGGTCAATATCGAGAGTCGTAAAGAGAACAAGCTCGGGCTGTTCGGCATCGGTGGCTTCGACGGCAAGCGCCGGGCCTTTATCGGGGTCGGAGGGGAAGTCGGACTGAAGGACCGCTTCGACGGCGGGAAGTGAGACCATTTCGCCGCCTAACTTAACGAATCTTTTCAATCGGCCCTGGAAGGTTAGCAGGCCATCCTGGTCGACGCAGACGAGGTCGCCTGTGCTGTACCACCGTTTGCCGTCAATTTCGATAAAGGGGGATTTGCCGGAATAGTTGAGATAGCCGGAGAAAACACCTGGGCCCGATACGAGGAGGATACCGGTTGCGGGTGGAGTGAGTGGCTTTTGCGTTTCGGGATGGATGAGGAGATAATCGAGCGAGGGGAGGAGCTTGCCGATTGAGAAGGGTTCTGGATTATTCTCATCGTTGAGGGAGATTATAGGGGAGCATTCGGTGACGCCGTAGCCCTCGAGGACGACGGCCTGTGGGCATTTTTCGGCGAGGGCGTCATAAACGTCCTGCGGGCACTTTTCGGCGCCTGTTACGGCCAGGCGCAGCGAAGCAAGCTGCTTTTCGGTTGCGACGCGGAGGATGCCTGCGAGAAAAGTGGGCGTGCCCGGCAGCAGCGTGATTTTGTAGGAGTCGATGATTTTGGCGAGTGTGTCGGCTTCGGTGGGATTGGGATGATAGGCGACCTGAGCGCCCGCGAGCACAGGCAAAAGCACGGTGACGGTAAGGCCGAAGGAGTGGAACGGAGGAAGGAAGCCGATGAGACGGTCGGTTTCATAAAGCTGGATAACGCTCAGAACGTCGCTCATATTGGCTATAAGGTTGGAGTGCGACAGCGGGACGGCCTTGGGGAGGGTTTCGGAGCCGCTGGTAAAAAGTATTGCGGCGGTATCATGGACCTTTGCCTTTCGCAAAGCTCTCCAGGAGAAACGGGCGGAGAAAGCGGCGGCTAACTTAACAGCGCGGGAGAGTGGGCCGGTGAGTTCTTCTAAAAAGCAGAAGCGGGAAGAGACATCAGAAAGGTCGATACCCTGCAGAGAGATTCGGTCAACGACTGGTTTGGCGGTGAGGATATGCTTTACGCCGACGGCGTCGAGTGAGGCGAGGATATTTCGCGGGCCGGCGGTCCAGTTGACCATAACGGGAATTTTTTCAGCGAAGAGCGTTGCGAGATACGCGACGTCGGCGACGACGGAGGCAGGGAGCATTATGCCGACGTGGTCGCCTTCGAGCTTTTTTATGAGCTGGCGAAGCGCGATGCAGGCGGTGACGATGTCTCGATAGGATTTTGCGCCTGTGGCCTGGTCGGCGACAGCAATTCGCGACGGATTGCGAGCGGCCTGATTGAGGAAGATTTTGGTAAGTGATTCGCCTTTTGGTATCGCGGCGCGACGTTTAGGTCTTCGTTTGAACCAGCCGGAGGGAACGGGCTTTATGGCGATGGGCGTCAGATAAACGAATTTGCCGCAGGCGGCCAACATCACGTCGCCAACGGTCTGCATAGCGTCGGCGTCTGCCTGACGGAAGCCGAATTCACTTTCGAGCCAGAGGAGTAAATCGGCGCGTGCCAAGCTATCCATAGCAAGGTCGGCGGCGAGAAGGTCGGTTTCCTTTAGCCCGGAGATACCGGTTCGCTCGGAGAGGTGCTTGAGGACGATTTGGCGGGTGGAGCCGGGGACGGATGAGTAGCTTGCCTGTAAAGTCGGCGGCTTCGGCTCGGGGAGGGTTCGCGTGCCCCCCTTCTCCCAGATAGTATGGGGGACATAAGTATTCGGGAGAGCATCGGCATTGTAAAAATCCTCGAGGAAGCGATTGAAGGTATTGCGGTCGGCAGTGCGGGGCAGGTCCTGCGGTTCGTAAAATTCGATAGTTACTTTGCGCCGGGGGGCGAAGAAGATAAAACTTGCGAGCAATTGAAGTGCGCCTTTCAAAAGGACGGGCATAACCAGCGGTTCCGAACCGCCTGCCCAGCCAAAGGAGCTACCCCACAGGCCACGTGTGCGTACGAGGACGATTCGGACATCGGGGCAACTTTGCAGGATTCGCTCGACGGAACTGTTGGCACCGAGCGATTCTTTGTAGCTGTGATAGACTCGGCCCGCGGGCCAGAGGACGAGGTTCTCGCCTTGCTTGAGTCCTTCGATAGTCTCATCGAGGACCTGCTCGACTTTTTCCCTGGCTGCGGGGCCATAATTTGCGATGCTCGGGACGGTTCGGACACCCCATCGGCGGGCGAACGTGCGAATCAAGAACCGGTTGACCTGGTCCTGGTCGCCAAAGCCGTGCGGGCGAAACGGGCCGTGAAGATACGCGAACATTATTACGGGGTCGATGAGGGCGGGATGATTGGGCAAAAAGACGATGCCTGTTCTGCCTTTTTCAGCGATTTTGTCGAGACCGATGATTCGGATGCGGTATCGCAGCGAGAAGACGAATTTTGCGATTGCTCGAACGATAAAATCAAGCATTGTCGGATTCCTCGGGCAAAACAAACGCCAGCCAGCCGGCAACTGCCAGCACGAAAACCGCTTCAATCGCAAAACAGTTTGTGGGCAGGATACCTGCACGGTCAAAGAGATGGAAGACCGCGCCAGAGAGCAATATGCCGGTAAAGTCGGCGAAGTTGGAGGCGGCAATCATACGGCCTTTGAGGTCTGGAGCGGGGTCGGTCTGAACAAAACTGGTCAACGGGATGGAGAATACGCCGGCGGACATACCGAGTAGAGCCAGTGAGACAATGACAATTGCTGTCCCGGCGATCTCGGGCATCAACGGGACGAGTGCGACGGCGAACATAGAGCCGGCCAAGACGAGGGCCGAGGGAATAAGGACGCGATACCATTTGGAGCCTTTTGCAAAAAGCGGTGCGAGCAGACTGCCCGCGGCGATACCAACAAGCTCAACGATGACAAGGGCGCTGGTGAACGTTTTTGAAAGATGGAACTGGGACAATCCGAGCGAGTTGATAATCAGGATTTGCAGAGAGCCGGCAAACCAGAAGAAGGCCTTCGCGAAGATAGATACGGCCAAGAGGGGGTGGCGGCGGGTGTTAAAAAGCGTAACGACCGATTCCAAGGGCCCCTTCCAGGGAAAGGGCGCTTTCGGAGAGGCCGCGGGAAACTTCGGGACAAAGAAACTGATGACAAGGGCTGCCATCGCGCCGAGAAGGACAAACACGGAAGCGAGACACCGACTGAGAGGAATATCACCAAAAGCACCTTTTGCATCCTTGACCGCGTCGAGGACAAAGCCTGCGGAGGCGATGCCGAGGAGAATCGCGGCATTGGTAACAACGCGAACGACGGCGTTGGCGGTAATAACGAAATCGGCGGGATAAAGCTCAGGGATTGTGCCGTTGATAGAGGGGCTGAAAATGGTGGACTGCAGACCTAGGACAAAGACGGTTATAACAATGATTGGCCAGTTAAGCAGATAAAGCCCGACGGCACCAAAGATAAAGGCGACAAGGGCAAAGCACCTCGCGGCGATTATGACGGAGCGTTTCGGGAAGCGGTCTGCGAGAAAGCCGGCGTAAGAGGCGAAGAGAATAAACGGCAGAGCAAACAAAAACATAATGTGTCCCTGTAGTTTCAGCCCGGCGACGACGGCCAGCATCAAGGCACACTGTCGATAGAAATTATCGTTGAGCGAGCCGAAGAAGTAAACGCCGACCATACCGGCAAATTTGCAACGCGTGCTTTGCGGTTTTTGCGGCTGATTTAACGGGACGTCCATTGTCACACCGTGGTTTATCAATTTCTTATTTGGATTTTAATATAGTAACAGATACAGGCCCTTATGACAATCGGCGTTTCAAAGCAGGAGGTTTATTGACTTAAGCGTTGTTACAAGTAAAATGGCACCGATGCAAAATCGGAATATTTTTGAAAGGAAGCGAAGATGTGCAGGACGTGCGGATGCATGTCGGGAATGAAAAAGAGCATCAAAAAAGTAAAGGCAAAAGGCAAGAGCAAGGGCAAGAAGAAATAGTCAATACCTTTTGACTGCTGAGGCCCCGGCAAAGGTGCACAGCGTTCGGTGTGGCGATTATTGTGGCTGCCAGATTCGGAACTGGCCGCTACAGTGAAGCAAACTTAGCATATACAACATTCCATCGTAGTAGCGCAATCGGCCTGTGGGGATGCGCATGTTCCATAATTCCTCGACAAACAGCTTTGCGCGGGGATGAGTCGTGGCGAGACTCGCAACAGCGTTTGTCGCCACCAGCCCGATTGAGTGCCTGCCGGCGAGCTGGTTGCCATCGAGTGTGAACTGGTTTCCGTAGCGGGAGATATTTTTAGACTCGAAAAACGCCTGCAGGCGCTCGCTTAGCTGTCTTTGGCGAGTATCTTCGCTCCACCAGGCCCAGTCCATAGACCAGTTCATCGCGGTCCGCCACGCGTCATCCTGAAAGTTAACGGCACCGACGTTCTGTTGGCTAGCCCAAGGGGTGGCATCGAAATTGGCATAGTCCGGTGATAATCCCGTCTCAGGATGCGTTACTTTGTTAAAGAAATCCCGGCTAATCGAGGCGGCCTGCGCCCAGAACTGACGGTCCTGTTCGGGGCCCCAACGCGCCCAGAGTTCGTAAAACGCCGGCAAATGATATGACGGGTCGGTGTGATCACGGATTTCAACGACGGGTGAGAATCGGACCATTTTGTGTTCGGAATCGAAGAGATTGCCGACCGTTCGAAGGCCGGTGACTGTCTGGCCTGTGATGTCTTCACGGTTCTTCATATCTAACAAGAGCCGGTCAGCTTCGGCTTTGTAATTGTAGATACCCGTGCCATTGCCCCAGCGGTTTGCGGCGAAGTAAAGTGACATCGCGAAATACTCCTCGCCATCGGGGGCGGGCATCTCATCGTTCGGCGTGCCGTCTGTTCTCACAGACCAGGAAAAGTAACCTCGTGCCGGGTGATTAGGCGAATCGTGATACATATAGGTCCTGGCCCAGTTCCAAAGTGTGTCGAACTCGGGCTTTTTATCAAGCTGCACGGCAATCATCATTCCATAAGACATCCCTTCGGAGCGCACGTCGTTGTGGTAAGAGTCGCAGATATAGGCGAGAGGGCCATTGTCGTTTTTGCCGGCAGTGAAATAAACCGCCTGCTTTTCGGGGTCGCCGTGGAACAACTGCTGAAAGGCCGCATTGACCTTGTCGGTTACCTCCTGCGGGGAGTGGCCTGCCTCGACAAATAGGTTACAATATTGTCCGGTCGCGAATGCGCCTTGAAAGTTATTACCGCTTTTGTCGGGGTCGGTTTTGGCGCCAAAAGAGTCCCGGCAGAACGTGAAAATAATAACCAGCACAAGGCCGAGCACCAGGCACAGACCCAACGTGACCAACGAATCAAAATACATTTGTTTTATAAAGATGCCCTTGAAAGAGAATACTTTTGTTGCGCCTTTGTTTGAAATTCCACGACGTTTTGCCCGGGGCGAGTTACTTTAACTGTTCGGCCCTTTGACTTAACATTAACCGGAAACGATGTTCGGACGCGGGCTATATTGCCGCATTTTGACGTTATGACCGCACTATCGACAAGGCCGTTGCTCCAAATTATATCCACTTCAAAACCACCCTTTGCACATAAACCGCTCACTGAGCCGTCAGGCCAGGCCTTTGGCAGCGCAGGCAGCAGTTCGATTTCACCATTACAGCTTTGCAGCAGCATTTCAGCAATGCCCGCCGTGCCGCCGAAGTTGCCGTCTATCTGGAAAGGCGGATGGGCGTCGAACATATTCGGGTACGTCCGCTGCGGGCTTATCAGCATTCGAAGAATCTTGTAGGCGTGTTCTGCATCGTGCAGCCGGGCCCAGAGATTAAGCCGCCAGGCAGTCCCCCAGCCGGTTGCCTCATCTCCTCGAATTTCGAGCGACTTGCGAGCCGCAGTGGCAAGGGCCGGCGTTGTGCGAAGCGATATCTGGTCGCTCGGGTACAGGCCATAAAGATGCGAGACATGGCGATGATGAATTTCCGGCGCCTTCATATCCCAGTCATCGAGCCATTCCTGAAGCTGACCGGCGCTGCCGATTTTGTTCGGCGCCAGTCGCCCTCGTGTGGCGATGAGCTGTTGGCGGAAATTCTCATCGACGCCTAAAATTTGTGAAGCGTCGATGCAATTGGTAAACAGGTCCCGCAGAATCTGAGAATCCATTGTGGGGCCTGCGCAAATGCTTGCGCCGTATGGGTGGGTATTTTCCGGCGATAACGAGGGGCAGGTAACAAGGTAGTGATTATTGGGCTCCTCGACGAGTGTGTCGAGGAAAAATTGTGCTGCGCTTTTCATAACGGGATATGTTTTAGCGAGGTATTTTTTGTCGCAGTTGTATTGATAATGGTCCCAAAGGTGTTTGCAGAGCCACGCCCCGCCTGTAGGCCAGAAGCCCCAAAGAGGCCCGTCAATCGGGGCCGATGCGCGCCACAGGTCTGTATTATGATGGCAAACCCAGCCGTTCGCTCCCCAATTAACTTTGGCTGTATGAGCACCTGTCTCAGTAAGGTCCATTATCATAGCGACAAGCGGCTCGACGCACTCGGAAAGATTCGTCGGTTCCGTCGGCCAGTAGTTCATCTCGGTATTGATATTAATCGTGTATTTACTACCCCAGGGCGGATTAATGCTTTCATTCCATAGCCCCTGCAAATTCGCAGGTTGACACCCTGGGCGTGAACTGGATATCAGCAGATACCGGCCGAACTGGAAATAAAGCGTCGCAAGCTGGGGGTCATTCGTTTCTGGAAAGGGTTTTATCCGCTCATCGGTGGAACGATTGGCCGCTTCCGTAGTACCAAGGTCCAGTTTGACTCGCCTGAACAGTCGCTGGTGTTCGGCTATATGGTTTTTGCGAAGAATATCGAATGACTTTTTCTCCGCTTCGCTTATATATTTTTTAGTCAAGGCCTCGGGGGCGCCTGAAACATCCTTGAAACTCTTGTAACTTGTGGCTGCGGCGACAAGCAGGATTGCTGAATCGGCATTGTTGACCGTAATGCGGTTAGAATCCTCAATAACCTCCCCTCCGTCAGCCAGCACACGTACACGGGCCTGAAATTTCAATGCTCCTTTTATGCGCCGCTGCGGCCGATTAACACCGCCCATCACTAATATATCCGGTGACTCAGTTTTAATTGTCGCTTTCTGCTCGGTTTTCATTGCGGCTGTAAACGTAATCTGTCCGGGCTTGTCGGCGGTCAGGCGGACAACGATAACCTGGTCAACGGGGCTGGAGAAGATTTCGCGAGTGAAGTTTACATCGCCGACAGTGAATTCAGTGCTGGCTATAGCGGTATCAAGATTAAGCTGACGTCTATAATTTGCCGCCATCCCGACACCAGGAAAAGTAAGGAACAAATCGCCGACCGGCTGATAAGGCATCTGCGTGATTGGTTTACCCATCATTTGTGCGCCGATGAGCTTATTAGCTTCTTTGTACTTACCTGCGAATATAAGCCGGCGTGCTTCAGGCAGCGCCACAAGCGCATTGGGATTGGTAGGGTCGTAGGGGCCTCCCGCCCACAGAGTGTCCTCGTTTAACTGTATTCGCTCATTTTTGATGCCGCCGAAAACCATTGCGCCGAGCCGGCCGTTACCGATTGGCAGTGCCTCGACCCACTGAATTGCCGGCTTGCGATACCACAAGACCAGAGAATCTTTCGTTCTTTCCTGCTTTGCCGGCAGCATTGGCGATTTCGATATGCCGCATCCGGCAAAAAAGCAAATAATCAGGAACGTCAGATTTTTCATTATCATTTTCTCTATCTAATCTGTTTTGCAGGATAATCCTGGGCCGTCTGCTCGATAGCTTTCAGGCGGGCCGAGATAGCTTGGTTTCACGCCGCCTGTATCGACGATGAGCTTTTGCAGGACGACGGCAGGGTCAACCATCCATATTTTCAGAGTGTGATAGCCCGGTTCCGAGAGCGTATGAGTTGATTTTACTTCGTGCACGGCGTCACGGACGGATTTTTCCCATTTCCTGTTACCGTTTTCGGCATTAAAGTTGGCAGTCAGGATATTAACAATCTGGGGCGGCTGGTCGTCAAATGATATTGCGTAACGCAGGCCCCTGCCGGGAACGAAATTCAGGGTCGGAGCGAAAATCGCTTCTACTTCGATATTTCCGGGATTGAACAGGTACATTTTATACTCGAGACACGGCGAGTTTTCGGGCGGTGTTACACTTTTCGCGGTTACGGGAAAGACAGTCATCGAGGACAACGTTCGCCCGTAGTCGTCGATTTTCTCCCAGCGAACATCGCCGGCGTCGATTTTATTCGTGTAATGCTCGGCCTCAATTGAGACATAACCGTTTGCTTCCACGAATCCCTCTAAAGAAGACCTGCTGATTTCCTTGGGATTGAACGAGCTTGCTTTAACGGTTACTGCTTTTTCGCCCGGGCCGGTAATCTTCACGGAGCCATTCGATACGCCCGGGGGAACCCTGCTCCAGTCAACATCGACCCAGAGGCGTATTTCCTTGCCGATTGGTCCTCCCGCTTTGCTAAGAATAATCCAAGGTTCGCTTGCAGTTGCTGAGAATTCAAAAGGTGTCTGCCCCTTATTGAATATATCGATGTATCGCTTTTGCTGATTGAACACATCAAATTGCGGAAGCGCCGGCTCGCCCGAAGCGCCGGGCCAGGACTTGTCGGAACCCTCAACCGTGACACCCATATCCGCCTCAGCGGCAAGGTCGATTTCCCTGACATCGGGCATATTATTTTTTCTTGGCGGATTCCAGGAAGTGAAACCGATATGCACCGCGTCCATCATATGGTTCCATTTGCCATTCGCCATTTGACGGTTGTAATACAGTGAGAGCTTCGCGTCGGCTTTGAACAGCTCGCGGGCTTTTGCCGCAAGGTCATTGGTACCTGCGCGTTTTTGCCCGGCATACAATTTATTTTTGCCCGCAACGATATAAAGGTCGATAACCTGTGCGAGGGCTTTTGTCGGGTAGAGGACAAGCTGGAAGAAGGCGTCCCTGGCATTTTCAGGGAGGTTTTTAGAGATTTGCTCGGCTTTGGTCGTGATTGCATTAAAGTCGGCTGATACGGTATCCGCCTCTCGATAATTGGTAATGCTGTATGTGGTTGGCTCAAGAAGCTCGGCCTTTCGTCTTGCGTGATATTTGGTGTACCTGGACATTATATCAGCGATGTCTTCGGCATACTTGGGCCCGAATTCGCGCTTGGCCCAGAGCCGGGTATATTCCGATATTTTCTCTTTAGGCCATCTTTGTGGGTCCCGGGCGAAGGTCATAAAAAATTCGATTGGGAACTCCAGCGGCTTGAGGTCGCCGACGTTGACAATCCAGATTCTGTTGGCGCCGTATTCGTGAGCGAGATTCATCTGCTCCCAGATTTTGGTGATTTGAATGGAATCGAGCCATTCATATGAGCGAGGCCCGCCGTGGTAATCGAAATGATAATAGATGCCCACCCCGCCGGTTCTTTTGCGTTCTTCCTCGGTCGGCAGCCGGCGCACGTTGCCCCAGTTGTCATCGGCCCAGAGTAACGTCACATCGTCGGGAACGCGCAGGCCCTTTTCGTAATACTCCTGGACTTCCTTGTAGAGGCACCAGAGCTGGGGCACTTTGGTTACGTCGGGATTGATTTCCTCGGCTATAATTTTTCGCTGAACGTTTACAATTTCTTCGAGAAAGCCCATACACTGGGCCACGGTTCCATTTGGAACCAACGGTGTATCATTTGCGCCCCGCAGGCCGATAGTGATAATGCTTTCGTGATTTTTGTTACGTCTGATGCCTTCACGCCAGAATTCCCGGAGAGCGTTGGCATCCGTATAATAGTTCCAGTGCTCTTTGTGCCGCCTGTCCCATTCCTTCTGTGCCCTCAGCATCGGCTCCTGATGAGAGGTCCCCATCACGATACCGTATTCATCGGCCAAGCGGGGATTATTGGGGTCGTCTTCATTGAAGGCGTTGTTCCACATTGCCGGCCAGAGGTAGTTGGCTTTCAGCCGGAGTAAAAGCTCAAAGACCTTCGTGTAGAATTTACTGTTGTAGTCGCCGAATTTTTCCTTTACCCAGCCGGTAAGACACGGCGCTTCGTCGTTGAGAAAGATTCCCCGATACTTGACAGCAGGCGGTCCCTGCACATAAACCCCGGCCTTGATGAAAAGAGAATCCTTTTTCTCGACCGGCACATCCGCCCACCAATACCACGGCGAGACTCCAATCTGCTCCGACAGGTCATATATCCCGTAAATCGTCCCTCGTTTATCGCTGCCCGCTATAATCAGTGCATTGTCGACGCCGGGCATCGGCTGAGGAACAACTTCGATGATAAACGATTCCCACTTGCCGGTAATCTGCTTTGCATCCAGTTTGCCATTTTTAATCAATTGGTCGATGATTCGGCTTTTTCCAAGAGTGCCAATGATTACCACACTTTTACCGAGACAGTTCTGGTCATTGGTGATTTCGGGAGTGCGATTCGTTACACGGGCAATGTCCGCCTGTAAATCATTTGCGGCACGGACAACGCCGGGCCAGTCTGCCGAATCGACATAGAGGACGGCGAGAGAGTCTTTCTGTGCGAGCCGGAAATCACCCTCGCTATAAGCGGTCTCCACATACTGCTGCTGACCAATGGCCAGAACATCGCTATGAAAAGAAAACAGACACAGGATGATAATCGCAGCCAATGCGGTTGTTCTCATAACAAACCTCCGTCCCTGCCCGTGAAACAGGCGCTATGGGTAGCGAAAAGCAGATTCATCTCAAAAAATATACGTCAAAACCGGGTTTTTGTGCTGCTTGCTTCAGCTTTGAAAAACAGAAGTTATAAAGGAATTCAACAGCTTAGAGTCTATCATCGTGGTTTTCATTTGCTTTTGAATTTCTTTAACGTTTTGAATTAACAATTGGTTCAAGATTGCGCCCGGCCTGGTATAACCGCATACGATGTAATGCGGTCCTGGCTTTGATTCGCCCGCTTCCTTTTCAAACGTCGGCCTGACGCTTTCCGGCGTTATCAGGGAATTGGCGTGCTGGAATACGACCTCATCCATCACTTTATATACGTCTTTGCTTTCCTTGGCCAGGCCGTAATAATCGAGAAGCTGGGCGAGGACGTAATTCGACGCTATCCATATATCTTTCCCCTGGTCCGATTCCACCTGTTTACCAGTTTGTGTCCTGGCTGTAGCCCAGCCCATCGGGGTCCGGTTGTTCCAATAAATTGTCTTTAGGACTTGTTTTGCCCTCTCAGCAGGAATAAACGGCTCTTCTCCCATGGCTATCAAATACCACAAGCCATCCAGTTGATTGGTCCAGACGTCGGTGTTTGTCTTTCCTGTCTCGAGGTCACGACAGGTGGCGTAATACTGCATTCTGCCCCGGCTTGTCTTTTTGCCCGCCTTGCCGAAGACGCTTCGTCGAGGCAGGTCTATCCAGAGTTTTTCGTAAACCTCAAGGCCTTTTTTGAAAATCTCTTCGTATTCTTTTTTGGCGGCGGTGTCTTTCATCATATCCGCCATTTTACTCATTGCCTTGCAGGCGGCTAAGAAACCGTTGGTGCTGTAAGAGTCAATGCCGAACAGGGTTATATTATCAAAGGTGTTCTTGACCTCGTCGGGATTGCCCTCAGGTATTCCGTCTTTGTCCAAATCGAGTTTTTCCAGATATTCGAATCCGAATTTGAGCGTCTTCCAGTTTTTCTTCAGGAAATCAGTATCGCCTGTGTATTTAACGTTGCGCAGCACCCTTAAGGCAATCTTGGGGAACAGGTCAATCCAGTAATTGGTATTATACCAGGCGTATTCGCTTTTATTGCGCATCGGATTGCCGAAAGTCAAAGCGGTTAAATCGTGCGAGACGCTGCCCTTGATTTTGGTCGGGGCTTTTATGTGGGTCAGTGACACGCCTTCGTATTCTTCCCGGTGCTCCTCGAAATGCTGCCTGGCTTCGGTAAAGGACGCGTGGGTATGATAATACCGCTGTTGGAGATTTTCTTCCAATATCGAGTCAATGAACCGCTGGCAGATTTCTCTCTCAACTTCGGGAAAGAGCATAAGCAATATTGGGGAGAACCAGTCAACATCCTGAGAGTTGACATAGGGATAATCAAAGCACTCCAAAAACCTGGCCACATCTCCGGTCTTGGTTTCAATCCACGCTGCGGCATTTGACAATGGAAAATGAAATTCGTTAATCGTCAGTCTTGTCAGCAGCAATGCGCCGGCCTTGTCGTTTTTATAAGAGGGATTTTGCTGAATGTGTTCGAATATCTTGTTCTGGATCGCAGTTGTGCGGCTTTGCCAGTCGGAGTAATTATCAAGGGCGATTTTGGCCATATCCACAGCCCGCGTTTCTTTATTCTTAAAGCTTTTGGTATATTTACGTTCGAAAACCGTCCCGTCGGCGTACCACTGCTGTGGGAAATCGAAGACTATGGCAACCGGAACTTTGATTGTTGCGTTCGGCTTTAACGTGAAGGTAATGCTGATGGCTGAGCCATAGTCGTTATTGACTTTGGGTCCGGACTTTTCGTAAAAGCTGCCGTCCGGCTTCAATAGCAAATCCTGCTTTAAGCTGTTCAGCCGGAAATAGGGCTGAGTATCTATCGTTACTCCTTTGAGCTGCGGCACGGCGATGACCATTCTTTCCGGGCTTGGCCCGGCGGAGCCGACAGCGAAGCACGGGCTTTCGGAACTGCCCATAATCACGCCCGTTATGCCGGCGGACTTAAATTCTTTGTGGACGTGGCCTTTTATCGGTGCCGAGCATATAAAGGCAGTGTCCTGGTCAATCGGCCGATATTTCTTCTCCTGAAGATTCGCTAAGGTCGGCCTCGGTATCACTAAAGTTACCTGCTGCGATTGTTTTGAGGTGTTCTCGACCTCATATTCCTCTACGCCAATCGGCATAAGGGCCTGAACATTGCCGGACAAAAACGGGGAAATCATCCTTCTTGTTACTTTGGCCTTGCCCAGGTTGAAAGACATTTCAGCCATAGGCGTGGCTAAGGAAATTGTAACCTGCCTTAAATCTGCCGGCTGGTGATAATAGCGCTGCGATACGGGTATATCATCGTGGCTTTCCATTGTCTGGGGTTTTCTGGTAGTGAGCATAACGGGCCTGTCGTCGTCCCCGCCTCGCCCCTTAGGGGCGGGCGAGGTCTCGCCAAAGGCGGAAATACGGACAAAGGGTGCCGAGGCGAGTTGAATTGCCTTTTGGTTCAGGTAAACCAGTCGGCCTGCGTCATTGAGCCGGTTATATAAACCTTCAGGCGATATGCCTACCGAACAGGTCGGCGCACCCTGAAGGAAAATGGTCTGGGGGAAGTCCATTGTCTTTGACATCCCCTGAAAATGGACCGCCATCTTGTTCTTAACGTAAATCGCGGGAATTTGTGCCCCTGAGATTGTGAAAAGATCGCTGGTTTTCAAGCTGCTTGCTTTAGGCATTCAACATCTCCTCTGTATTAACATCTATTGTTAAACGGTTGCGCTTTTTATGAAACGCGGGATAATACCAGATAGTATCCCGCCGTTCAAGCGTTAAATTCGGAAGAGCGTGATGTGGCACTTTACAACATATACGAACAGTGCCCCCGTTACTTTTTTGTCAGCAACGAGGGCACTGATTTAATTAAATCTTCAAAACCCGGACTTCAGGCATTACTAACAATACGACAGGCCCCAGGGCTGCTTCTTTTTCGGTGCCGCCGGCTTCTGAACAGGCGCTTCTTTTTGGTTGCTGAGCTTTATCGGCAGTTTTGTCTTCGGCGAGGTCTTTACTTTGCCGAAAAGCACATCGACCGCGGCCCTGATGGAATCAGGCGTGCCGGAGAAATTACAGACGACGACGTCGGCCTCTTTGGTTGTGCCTTCCACGTATGGATAGTTCGTAACGACGACGATTTTTTTACCCATTTGTTTTAGCTTTTTGACGAGCAGCCGGTTATTGCCCGTCTTGACGATTCGGGCGTAATAATTGGTCATAACAACGATGTCCGCCTGTTTGGCAAGCGACAGGCACTCCTTAAGCTCGTCTTCGGTCGCGGCAAAATCGGTATCGACCAGTATCAAATTCGTCGAATATTCCGACATTCGCTCGCAGAACATATGCTGGTGCATATAGGGGTCTTTTCCGCAGAATTCATAAGGAATGCGCTGCTCGATGACCAGCATTTTCTGCTTGGGACTCAAAGGCAACATTTTCTTGTCGTCCCGCATTACAATCATTGCCTTTTTGGCTATGTCCCAGCAGAAATCCACGACCGGCTTGCTCAGGGCGTAATCTTGCGCCTTCTTTGGGTCCTTCTTGCCGGCTGTCTCGAACAGGCCCTGGTCATATTTCATTTTCAAAAGATGCGTAACGGCCTCGTTAAGACGCTGCTCTGAAATTTCGCCTTTCTGAACAGCCTGCTTGATTCCGAAGAAGCACTGCGACCTTGACTCGTCGTCGGCTTTTAAGAGTATCGTGTCGCAGCCGGCCTTAATCGCCATTGCGCAGGCCTGCGGAAGTGGCCACTTTTTCAGGATTGCCGCCATACCAATCGCGTCGGAAACAATAACGCCGTCGAAGCCAAGCTCTTCTCTCAACAGCCCGGTCAGAATCTTTTCCGACAACGTCGTCGGGTATTTGTCGTCGAAAGCCGGGTAAACCGAATGGCCCGTCATAATGGCCTTTACACCCGCTGCGATTGCCGCTTTGAAGGGAACCAGCTCGACTTCGTGCATTCTTTTTTTGTCGGCCCTGATGACATCCAGCACGTCGTGAGCATCAGTGGCTGAGTCGCCCCTGCCGGGGAAATGCTTTGCGGTCGCAGCAATGCCGCCGTCCTGTAAACCCTGTATAAAGGCGACGGCGTGTTTTGCGCAAACCTCGGGGTCGTCGCCGAATGAGCGGACACCGATTTCAGGATTCTTGGGATTGATATTTACGTCGCAGACCGGCGAATACATCTGCGTTACGCCGATATTGCTGAGTTGCTTTGCGATGGTATTATTGATTTTGTAGGTGAGTTTTGCGTCGCCGATGGCGGCCATACCCATTGGTGGGGGAAACTGCCTTATGCCGCCGGACATATAATCGTTTTTGAAATCACCTTCGAAATCAATAGTCATATGCAGGGGTATCGCGGAGCGTCTGGCCAGCGCGATTTTCTGCAGCTTGTTGAGGTCCCTGGTGTAATCGCCCGGCGTTATGCTGATACCGAAGGTTTTGCCGGCAAAGTAAGTATTCGCTATAGTGAAGTAATCTTTCGGTGGCTTGAAAGTCTGGTCAATCTGGGAATTCCCCCAGTAAAGGTTTTTGCAGGTCTCGACGGCGTATGGCTCAAGGCAAAGGCCGCCGCACTGCAGTTTCGTGATTTGCTCAACGCCGCTGGGCGTTATCATTGCGCCACGGCGGGTGAAAGTCAAAAGCTGGCCGACCTTTTCTTCCAAGCTCATCTTCGCCAGTTTTTTACTGACAAATGCGTCTCTTTTCGCATTACCTTTCTTTGCCATTTTTTTATCTCCTGCCCTTGCTCGTTTTTATGATTCCCACTTACCGCGGTTATCAGGCCCTATCCAGAAGGCACGTTCCAGCTTCCATCCAGCCTCGTTAATTTTCAATTCTTTTGTTTTCCAGCCCGCTTCGATTCGTTTTGTTAAATCCTCGAATCCCTTATTCCACGTCAGCCCGTCAGGAACGGTAACATTCATACTACCGGCGGCGTTTGCGTATCTTAGGCAGGACTCGATAGTATGGCCCCAGACGAATGCGGAGAGGAATCCCGCAATCGCCGAATCACCGGAACCAAGCGCTCCGACGAACTTTTCTTCCTGATAAACGGGGAACCACAGCTCTCGGTTTGCCCAGTTATCGAGGTCTTTGCATCCCGCCGCACCTAATTTGGCCAGCCGGTCCTTGCCTGCGGTCCTGACATACAGCCCTCTGTGGCCGCACTTGACCATTGCTATAGCTGTCCCCATCTTTATCAAATCGCTGCCGAGTGTTGAAATTTCTTTGACCGTCATATGGTCAAGCACGCTCTCTTTGGGGCCAAGATTTGCCTTTTTCTCAAGGAACTTTTCCTTATAAAGGAAGTAAAATATCTCTTCGGCGCTCGGGACCATAATATCCGACAACGGAACCCAGTCGGTAAGTATTGCCTTCCAGTTAACTTGGCCTGCGTAACTGTTCACGTCAGGCAGCGAAAGGTCGAGCGCGGTTGTGGTCCCTAACTCCTTGCTCTTTTTGAGGATTTTTGTCAACTCATCGCCGGTATTTTCATAAATCTTTTTCATCCACGGCGGATAGCCGAAAAGCATAAGCTTCGAGCGGGCCACAAGGTCGAAATCCATATCATCATAGCCGAACGTATCGTTTGCACCGCAGTGATGCAGATAAAAACGGTCTATGCCGGGGATGCAAATCGCGATGGTATAAGAAGTCGATTCCCCTTTGACCATGTGAATACCCTTGAAATGACCTTCGTGCTCTTCGTACCATTGAAGAATCTGTTTGCCGAAATCGTCATCTCCGATTTTGCCGATTAGTTCGGTCTTTACACCCAGGCGGCGGATTGATACTCCGGCGTTTGTAACCGGCCCGCCCCCTACAACGACACATTCGCCCATATTAATCATTTTCCCCGGCACGAGGACGTCGGTCATCTTGTCAACTTTTCCCTCGATTGTGAAAGCCGGTATCAGGTCAAGACAGGTATGCCCTGCTGCGACGATTTCGATGTCTTTCTTTTTCTGCACTATAAGCTCCTTTCCGGCTACGGCCCGGCGTTTTAGGTCTTTCCTTAACCTCAGCGACACCTTCGCCGATACGATAAAAAGCAAGTTTGTGTAAAATAAGAGGGCAAAATAATAACGTATAGTATCTTGCTGTCAAGGTTTAAAATTAAAAAACTTGAGCACCGGCCAAACCGTTAAAACCGATTCCCAGGACCAGAAGCACACATTTCACTTTTAGGCAAAAACCTGTTTCAATTTAAGAATCATGCCAGTTTTCAGGTATGCCGTCGGTGCTTATAATCGAATCAATATAAAAAATTCCTATGTTAATTTGATATGGCGATTTCAGAATACTATCTCATTCCGCCTTTGCCTGGGGAACTTAAGGAACTGGCCGACGTTCGACTTATCACCGCAAACTTCATATCCGACATATTAACCTTAGATGTGATGTAAAACTCTTGACAGCGGGTCTTATAAAGCGATACAATGAAAATGTTGTAAAAAGGTTCCTAAGCTTTGGTACGAATGAAATGCAATTCATGAAATCGCCGAGTTTCTTGTGCTTCAAAGCCGTTCTCGGGTTTTCTTACGGTCTGTTGCTTTTTGCCATCCGGAGTGGCTGGGGGGCCGACCAATATACCTCACCTGCTTATCGAGAGCCCTCGGCTTTTGCTGGAACGGAGCAAGTAGTTGTCGTTGGTGAGCTAGTATCGTTTTTCGGAGCAGGTACTTCTTCGGACGACGAGATTGTTCAATATGAATGGGATTTTGAATCTGATGGTGTACAAGACTTCATTTCTACGCAAACAGGGTACACAACACATCGATTCAATCTACCTGGAGATTACGACTGTCTCCTGACAGTGAAAGATTCTCTTGGTTGTACCGCACGACACACCAGGCGTATCATCGTTGTCACAGAAAAAGTCGATACTAAAACCGCTGAACAAATGCTGCATCCCAAGAATATCCCTATCTATAACCCTGCTGATGGAGTAACGCACCGGTATGCGATCATGATTAACGGTGGGAGCGAAAGGCGGTTTTGGATCGACGTGGATTTGACCTATGGTATGCTTAGGAGGGAATATGGTTTTTCTCCATCTGACATTTATTTGCTGAATTATGACGGTATGGACCCTGATGGAGGTAATCCAAACGGAATGATAGATTATTCAGCCGATTACGCTGACTTGCAGACGGTTTTCAATGAGCTTGGGGCAAGAATTGACGAAGATGATGAATTGTTTATTTGGATGACCGATCACGGTCGAGGCTATGCAGGCCCTTTAAGCGAAGGGGGACAATATTTAGGATACTGCGATGGGAGAATATCGGTCGACCCTGGAGATGAACCAGACTTCCTGGAGAGTAACTTCAAACTCAGAAGTCTGTTCACAGGAGGAGACTATCGGTGTAACCACGGACTTGATGTCTGGAGGGTCCGTAAGCAGTTTTACTCCGTTAGTAAAACCGAATTCTATCGGAATAAGTACGTCTCGACTCTTGATAACGTATATATTGAGAATATTGGCACCACGGTCTCGGACTACGATGTCTACATCGAGCGCCTAATAGATTATTGCTTGGGAGATACGAACCGAGATGGTTACATTGATACCAGCGCTGGTGAGGTTTTCGACTTCGATCATGACGGCAAACCGCCTTATCGCCACGATACAGGCGAATATGATGAAGATGACTGGGGAACCATAGATAAATGGGATGATAACTACAACCACGTTAATGGAGGCCTGCCAGTTGGTGGATATCCTTATCAGATCTTTGATGAAGGACTCCAAGGCAAGATATGTATCGATTTGGGATATACCGGGGGCCCTCTCCAAGTGGATGCCCGTGATGAAGACAACGCCGGACTTTTTGACTGGATGGACGTGAACCAAGACGGCGATACATTGGATATAGTTAGTGTGGATGAAATAGTCTGTCTCTACATAGGAGACCTTCATGATGATGACCTTGCTGATCTGCTAAACACAATAACGACCGCCAAAGTTACGATAGTTGCCTTGTCTTGTTTCTCTGGCGGTCTGGTTGAGGATATTAGCTCCCCTACTCGTATTATTTGTACTGCCACTATAGAAGAAGCCGTTTCGTGGGGAAATGTATTCATTCGGGGATTCGTGGCTGCACTTCATGGACGGGATGAATACGGTAATCCTGTAAACGCTGATACAAGTCAAAATGGTTATGTTAGTATGTTAGAGGCGTTCAATTATGCGGCCGGTAATGACAACTACGATGAAATCCCCCAATACGATGATAACGGCGACGGAGCATCACATACAGACCCAGTGCCAAAAGGGGAAGATGGGGTACTCGGATGTCAAACGTACTTGGTCGAATTGATTGCGGGAGACTTCGACGGCAACAGTGATGTAGACTTCCTTGATTATGCCATACTGGCAGCACACTGGCTTGAGACCGACTGCGAAGGATGTAGCGGGGTTGACCTCACTTGCGACGCGAAAGTCGACTTGTTTGATTTGCACCAGTTTACCAATAACTGGCTGACAGGTAATTGACGCTTCTGAAAAACTGGCATAACCGTCACTCTTTTGTATCCGCCTTATACTCAAACCAGTCGAAGTCTGCGGGAGTTGTGAATTTTTGGCCGTTTCCGGTGGAATAACTTGTGTAAACACTATTTATCCGCTCTGAAGGGCGACGCCGGCAAACCTTTCCTTATTTGACGTATGAATATCATTCCATTCGCCGATTATGGTTATTGCTCTCGGCTCTCTCCCAGAACGGCAAATTCGCGGAAATTAACTAAACAATCCTCGTACAGGTCCACCCCTGCAGTTTCGTTACAATCGTCCACCAGCCAGAAAAAGTTGAAAAAGTCGGAAAGGTCATTGATGTCTATATCGCCGTTACCCGTAAAATCGCCGTAGAGGTCGCCGAATACCACTGCTTCGTTCGAGTAGTCTGATTCAAACGAATTTGTATCTACGGCCACAACGACGTAATAATAGGTTGTGTCGAGGGGAACATTAACGTCATTATAATCCGAACTGCTCAAAAGCGAGCTGTTCAGTTTGCTGTAATCTCCGCCAAAGGTTGTCGAACGATATGCATTATAGCCTGCCAGGTAAGTATCGTTATTGTCGTTCCAGTCGAGCGAAACTGTTGAAGAACCGACGGTCGCCCTCAGGCCGGTAGGCGCCTGGAGTGGTTTTGATAGCACAATGTCTCCGCCGTCAGGCACCACGTCAAACATAACATAATTTGTTGAATCGACCAGCACAATCGACGAAGTCACAGGACTGCCGTTCTGAATAACGTTGGCTGAACCCCAGCCCGCTGGGACAGGCCTGCGTATGGTTACCGGATAATTATAAATCGTGTCGTCGAGAGTGTCTGTTACTTGCAGGGTAATGTGAGTGTCATTACTGGACAATTCCGTAACCGATACGTCATTGCGTTCTTTTATGTATTTCACAACGTTTAAAAAGGTGTTCACCCAGAATGTTTCCCTGTTGGCGTCAAGATACTGAAGACTTTCATCGAGTATCGTAGATGAAAGAGGTGAATATCCTCCGCCCTCGCTGCCGTCAACGGCGTGTATAAGATATACGGCCCATCCGCCGGAGCTTGCGGCCTGGTCGTCTTTAGCGGTAATACCAGCCGTTGTATTTATCCCGGAGCTGCCGAGAATAAACGAGCTTATCTGGTAGAAATTGGAGGGAGTGGCCGGTACAATCGCGCCTGAGCAGGTCCGCCCGGCAATAAAATATGTCGCGGTCATGGTTTCGTATTTGGCGCAGCAATATGGATACGCAACCGTTAGACATTGATTGCCGGGTATATACGAGTTAATGGTGCTCTGCGAGCTCGCATACTGAGACTCTTGTTGTGCGGATGTCAATGAACACCAGTTACTGGGGTGCGAAACTGTATGATTGCCGATTTCGTGACCTTGAGCAGCGGCGGTTTGCAGACCCGTCCAATTAGCCGGCCATACCCAGCTTGGGCTGGTGACAGTATACAGGGTCGCCTTGAAACCATAATTATCGAAAAGAGGAATTGCTATACTAAGCTGATGGGACAGGTTATCATCAAAAGTGTATGTTATTGCTGCCGTGTGGAACCCTGACCAGGTGCCTACCTCGTAAGGAGGGTCAATTGTTCCGCAATACCCAACGTTGACTGTTGCCAGAAAGGCGGCGAGTAGCAGAGTTACATTTACTTTTTTCATAATACTTCGCACCTCGAAAATGAGTTTTTAAAAAGTTGGGAACATATTCTTCAACATCTCCGGAATGGGTACACACAACACCATCAGGGCAATGCAATTTCTCCAAATGCTTTCAGGTGTGCTCTACGTCAAATTCAGCTAAAGCTGAAAATGTGTTTCCTTCAAACAATTATTGCAATATCGTACCATATTCATTTGGGTTTGACAAGTATATAATCAGGAAAACCACTATTGACCAGCTTTGAAAGGCGACGCCGGCAAACCCTCCTTGTTATATAAATTCGCACCTTCAGGATTGTCGGCCCAAGCGTACCGCACAGCCACTGGATTTGGCACCTGGTCGTTCCACACAACGACGTTATCTCCCTCTATTTTTGCCTTTGCCCAGACAAATTTTCTGTCGGTTCCGGCGATAGCGAAATACTTCAGCTCTCCGTCCCCTTTTGCCGTTAGCCCGCTGCCTGTATTTGTAAACGTAAGAATGACCTTATTGCCTTCGACTTTCATCGACTGGTAAATCGGACCCGAATAAACCACCTTATCATCACCATAAGCCAGCTTCCGGGCTGCGAGTACAAGGCGTTTGCCGACATCTTCTTTGTTTAAGGGATGAATATCGTTCCATTCACCGAGGTCGATGATTACGGCCATTGCCGTGTTGGCAACGGCAAGTATTTTAAGCTGTGCATTTCTCAGAGCCGCCCAGTTGCTTTCGGATGGTTTGTCTTTGGCCTCCATAAAGTTGGCCAGTTGCACGTACAGGAAAGGGAAATCGCCCTGATTCCATTTTTGTCTCCAGTCGGCTATCAATGCAGGAAACAACTTTTTATATTCACGCGGATTTGCCGTGTTGGATTCACCCTGATACCAAATTACTCCTTTAATTTTATAGTTTAACAGCGGCGCTATCATTCCGTTATATAGTCCCAACGGCTCCCACTCGATAAAAGTGCTGCCCGGTAACGGGTCCATTGTAGTACCTAATTTGTATTGCCACGGGCCCTTTAAGTCGATTGTCTGCCCTGCTGCTGAAAGTTGATAGGGCTTGTTCGGAACAAAACCGCCCCCGGCCCGAATTATTAATAACCCTTACTACAATGATATTCTTGCCCTCCTTCAGCAGCTTCGAAGGAACATCATATATCCTCGGAGGGTACTGGTACGAAACTGAGCCGACATTTTTGCCGTTCACATAGGTCGTATCAGCATCCACAATCCTGCCCAGCGAAAGCTTTGCCGGCTGACCAGTCATGGAAGCCGGGACGTCAATTCCCTTTCTGAACCAGACAACGCCGTTTACATTACCCAGCTCATGGTCCGCCCAGTATCCGGGCACATTCATAGTCGCCCATTCGGAGGCGTCATAATTTACATCAAACCAGGGCTTTTGACCTTTTTCCAAACCTTTATCAAGCTGCTTGACACGAGCATACCATGCATCGCTGACAGCTTTATCTTTTTCCTTGATTTGGTTAATGTAGTTGCTGTCTTTATATTTTTCCGCCGTTTTCAGAAGTGCAGGAAATGCTTTTAAGGCGTCCTCGCTCAACCATGCCTGTGCCGGTGAGCCGCCCACGCTTGCATTTATTAAACCTATGGGGACGTGGTATTCCTCATATAATTCTTTCGCGAAAAAATAACCTACGGCAGTAAATTCAAGAACACTTTTAGGATTTGCCGATACCCAGCGGCCCGACTTCAAATCTCCCTGCGGCTGTTGAAAATCATATGTACGAGGGACATCGAACTGCCTTATGTTAGGGTTGTCGGAATTAACGATTACCTCCGGATAGCGGTATTTCACCCTGTCCATAGGCAGCTCCATATTCGACTGACCTGAACATACCCATACATCGCCTATCAGGATATTTTTAAGAGATATATTATTACCGGCGTCGATATCCATACTATAGGGGCCGCCTGCTTTTAATTCGGGAAGTATAACATACCATTTACCGTCCGTATCGGCTGCTGTCTTATACGTTTCGCCGTTAAAGTTTATTGTTACCTCTTCACCCGCCTCGGCCCAGCCCCAGACCTTTACATCGATGTCTCTTTGCAGCACCATACCGTCGCTTACCAAACGAGGAAGCTTGACTTTGCAGAACGCCGCCTGAGGAATCAACAAACAGCATATTGCCACACAAAGTGTTTTTACATTCAACTTCATCACTTTATCCTTTCAGTTTTTATCAAAACTAATTGGACACGTACTCAAACCAGTCGAAGTCTGCGGGTGTTGTGGACTTTTGGCCGTTGCCGGTTGCGTACATTCCGAAATAGACGCCGGTGAAACACATACCATCGTCAAAGCCAATCGCCTCGACGGACAAATCTTTCGTCTTGGCCGTGCCCAATACCTGTCGGGCTCCGGTTGAATCCGTGCAGGAAAATTCGTAAGACAACGGAACCGCCATAGCCGTCAACTTGACGGGGCCGGGGGCAATATTAACGTATTGAACTGGCTCAATAGATTTACCCTTGAGCACTTTTTTGAGGAAGGCCTGTCGTTTGCCCTGCCGTAAAGTAACACCGATTTGATAATAATGCTTGTCATTGACAAAGGCAACAAGGCCGGCTTCCTCGTTTTCACTATTGGGGTCAAACTCAACCATAGTCGAGGCGACGCAGTTAAAATCGGTCTGGCGACGACCCACAAAAGCGGGCGAATCTCGGTCACTCAACCTTACAGCCGAGCCGTGAAGGCGCAGAAACCCGGGACGCTCAGTGAGAGAGTAATCGGTATCATAAGAATTTCTCAGATAGTTCCACTGCATTGCGAGTGTCTTACTAGCGAAGTCGTCTTTAACCACTTCTTTCGGCCAGGGGTGCTGCGGCAGTTTCGGTGCTGTCACTGTCAAATCTATAGTTCCGTTTTTATTGACCACGGGCCAGCCATCAGCAGTCCAGGTTACGGGGGCAAGAAATGTTTCCCTGCCTATGTGATGATACCTTCCTCCCTGCGGGCGTACGCCGAGGCAAACCAGCCACCATCCATCGGGAGTTTCGACTAAATCGGCGTGGCCGACAACCTGGATTGGATTTTTTCGAAGGTGACGATGCGTCAGGATGGGATTATTAGGGTTCGACTCGAATGGTCCCCATGGAGAATCACTGCGTGCTATAGTTACACTATGGTCGTAACTCGTTCCGCCCTCTGAAATCATCAGGTAGTACTTTCCGTTGATTTTATACATATGCGGCCCCTCCGGCCATATACCACCCGTGCCCGGCCATAGTTCCTTCGACTTGCCTTCGAGCTTGCCTGTTTCGAGATTGAGCGTTCTTTGGGCGATATGGCCGTGGCGTCCGCCTTCTTGTCTGATGTAATAGACGGTTCCATCGTCGTCGAAAAATAGTGACGGGTCGATGCCTGCCCGGTCAATCCAGACGGGTTCGGACCATGGGCCTGCAGGGTCTTTGGCGGTAACGTAAAAATTGCCTCTGCCATCTACATTGGTTGTTATCATATAGAAGGTGCCGTCGTGATAGCGAATCGTCGGAGCATATATACCACCTGAGGCCCTGACTTTTCCAAGCGGCAACTGGCTTTTGCGTGTGAGGCAGTAGCCGATTTGCCGCCAATGAACGAGGTCTTTGCTGTGGAAAATCGGAACGCCCGGAAAAAACTCGAAGCTGCTGTGCACCGTGTAATAATCGTCGCCGGCCCGGCAGATACTCGGGTCGGGATAAAAGCCGGGTATAATCGGATTATTGAATGTTCCGGCCTGCGAACAACCGGCCCCTAAAGCTGAAAGCAAAACAACCACTGTCAGTAATCTCATTTCTGATTTCATCGTAAATTATCCTGCGAATCAAATTTTAATTACTTGCCCTCGGCCGTTTTAATGACGGCGTAAAACGCCGGCTTGGGTTTGTAATGACGGTCAAACAGCAGAGGATAGTCGGTGCGGCCAATTACTGGCCAGTAGTTTAGCCAGGATTGGCCATCGTGCACGCCCCAGAAGGTGATACGGCTAAACTGGTCATGGTGCTTGTGGAAGAACGAGAACAAATCAGCGTAACGGTCGGCCAATTTCTTCTGCATTTCATCCGGCAGGCCATCAGGATAAGGATTCAGTGCCTCGCTCTGCTCCACCCTCAAGCTGATATCGGCACCGCTTTGTGACGTGGCGAGGGGAAGCACGGTGAGGTCAAACTCGGTAATCATCAGCTTCACGTCCAGCACAGAATAAGCTTTTACGGCAGCTTCAAGTGCGTCGGTCGTGGGGACTTCAAGGTCCCAATGGCCCTGTATACCGATGCCGTCGACACGAATTCCCTTTGCCTTAAGGTCTTTAACAAGACGGATGACGCCCTGGCACTGGCGGTGCCTCCAGTTATTATAGTCATTGTAATACAACTCGGCGTCTGGGTCGGCTTCGTGAGCGTATTCGAAGGCCTTTTGGATATAGTCTTCGCCGATGATTTCGAGCCATTTACTGTTGCGGAGTCTGCCGTCAGTGCCAAGGGCTTCATTAACGACGTCCCAGCCGCTGATTCGGCCTTTGTACCGGCCGACAACGGTTGAGATGTGTTCCTTCATTCTCGCCAGAAGTGTTTCACGGTCAATGTCGTTGCCGTTTGCATCCTGAAAGACCCAGTCAGGCGTTTGATGGTGCCAGACGAGAACATGGCCGACGATGAACATATTATACTTCTGGCCAAAAGCGACAAGCTTATCGACCGGCTCAAAGTTGTATTTGTCCGGCTCGGGATGGACGTGCTCCCACTTGAGCATGTTCTCGGGTGTTATCGTGTTGAATTGTTTGGCAATGAGCGCCACTTCATTGGGGTCTTTTTCAGCGACCTGATTGTAATTGACGGCCGCGCCGATGCGAAAATCATTCTTGAAGACGTCTTTGAGTCCGGGCTCAGTTGCAAAGCCAGCCGGTGTTGCGGCCGCCAGCAATAAAGAAAGACAAACAAATGTATTCGCGACTAATTTTCGAAACTTCATTCTTATGCTCCTTCAGTAGAAACTTTGTCAACTTCATAGCCCTTACGGCGTTCGATAAGCTCATCCTGCATTTGCAGCTCGGTTTTCTTATCGATTTTATACATGAAAAGCACTGCAACACCGATGAAGAACGGGATAGCCGGGATAATGCTCATCATCCAGCGAATCCCTTTAAGGGCGAAATCGGTCTGGTCTGCGCCCGCGACGTATCCAAAGTAGCTTAAAAGCCACCCCGCTAAGGCTCCACCCAAGCTAAGCCCCATTTTTAACCCGAAAGTCGTCGCCGAGAATGCCATACCCGTGGCTCTTCGTCCCGTCTTCCACTCACCATAGTCAGCGACGTCTGCAATCATAGCCCACAGCATCGGGATTGTTGGGGCATAAGAAAGCGAAAGCAATATGTTAAAGGCAAAAATTAGGAAAATTGCGTTAGGCGGCAGGAAGGCATATACAGTCGCGAATACGGCCGTAAGGAACAGGCATACGCGGAAGGTATTGCGTTTGCCAAAGCGAACGGCAAGCGGCTTCGCGAAAAGTATTCCAAGGAGTGTAACGCCCATTCCGAGGGCATTAAACAAACTGAATAAGTCGGGCCGCTTTACGTAGTAGGTGAAATAATAAAGCGTTACCGAGCCGCGAAGCGATAGGTAAATGAATATAAAAACGGTCAAAAAGAATATGGCCAGCCACGCAGGATTATGCAAAAGGTCTTTGATATCCTGTTTCAAAGATGTCTTCTGTTTTGGGTCGGGCTTTACTCGCTCTTTGGTTGTAAAGAACGTGATGACAAAGAAAACGACGGCCAGCGAACAGAAGATACCCATAGCATATTGATAGCCCTTACCCTGATTGATGACGGTTACTTTGTAAGAGAGTTCCTCTTTGTCAGGTTCCGAAAAGTGCTCTGAGAGGCGAACCTGAACCGGTTCTGCTTTAGATATCAACGTTTTCGCAGATAAAGGACTAGTAAGTACCGGCGCCATATTATCTCCGGTCCTGACGATAACCGGAATAACCAGCGAACACTGGCCGCCTTTACTGTCGTCGGCCGTAACAGTAAGCCGGTCATCACCAGTGATAACTTCTGTGAGAGTCAGCGAGCTGTCCGTGATATTGGCCCTGACCGTCCCACTGTCGGTCTTTACCCTGTAAACAAGGGGATCGCCGTCGGCGTCCGAGAAAATCTCGCCCAGACCAATCTCACTTTTACCGAAACCTTTGTCGAGGACGATTTCCGGCCTGCTTTTGACCACAGGGGCAGTGTTGCCCGGGGCTTTCACTGCCATCTTAAACTGGCTGTTAATGGAGCTTTTCAGCCGGTCTTTGGCGGTAACGGTAATATCAGTAACACCAATACCGACCTCAGTAAGCGTAAGCTGATTATCGGCAACCTGGGCCTTAACGACGCCCTGGTTTTGCACGCCCGCCTCGTAAGTGACCGGGCCATAAGCGCCTGGGGCAAAAACGGGCGTTAAATCTATTGTGTGCGTGCCGAAACCTTTTTCAAGTGTCAGGTCAGACAAAGGCGTTTTCACCATCGGAATTTCGGGAACGGCCTTGGTAACCTTGGTAAAAAATTCCTTTTCGGTCGAGTTGCCTTTCTGGTCGCTGGCGAGGACGATGATTTTTGCCAGACCGGGCGTCTCGGGGTTGATTGTAAGCAAGTCCTGCTTAACTTCGCATTGCACGATTGTTTTATTATCAACACCGAGACGATTTACCAGCGGAATACTCAAACTCTGAACGGCGAGAGTGGCAAGCATAGCGAATATAAAACGATACGAAGCCAGTCCTGTTCGCTCAATCGAGTCTCCGGTGAGGACGCCCGTGAGTGCGCAGTACGGGACATTATTTATGGTGTATATAATCATCATCAGGTTGTAGGTTATAAAGGCGTATATGATTTTATTCATGGCACTGAGATTCGGCGCCGTAAACATAAGGATACCTATAACGCCAAAGGGAACGGCTGTAATCAGGACCCAGGGACGAAACTTGCCCCAGCGTGTGTTTGTGCGGTCGGCAATAGCGCCCATCATCGGGTCGTTGAACGCGTCGAATATTCTCGTTGCCAGAAATATCAATCCTGCAATTGCCGGGGAGATCCCAAGGACGTCTGTATAAAAGAACATCAGGAACATCATCACCGTCTGGAAGATAAAATTGGCGGCACTGTCACCAAGACTGTAGCCGACTTTTTCCACTATTGAGAGCTTTTGAGTTCCGTTCTGCATTTATGGCTCCTTTAGAATTTTCTCAAGTGAAACAATCCTATTTAAAATCAGGGACCGGCTGGCCGCTGAATTTCTGGAAATAGCCGATGCAGGTATCACGCCATTTGCCGGCATCTTTCTTTTGCGTTTGCAGCTTTTCGGTCACATGCGAGAATAGCTGCGGGTCAACGTATTTCTCAGCGTCCTTCCAGTCGTTTATCATTTTATCTACGTATTTCGTGCCGGCATAATACCTCAAACACAGCTCATCCCACAAGGTTCTTCCGGATTTCATTTTGTAGTCCCAGGGGACGTGATGAAACCAGAGCAGGTATTTTTCAGGACAGGTATTTATATCGTCGAAGATTTCTCGCAAAGGTGAAAAGTATTGAGCGACGGCATTGGAGCCGGTGGAAGAGCGGTCAAAGCCGAGGCCGTTGGCATCGGCTCGATGGTAATAGACGCTGGTCCAGTCGGGCCGGCCTGAATCGTGCTGAGGTCCCGGACCATAATGAAAGCCGGCCTGCATTATGTGATGAAGACCGAGAGGAGTCATATAATCAATACAGGCCCGCCACGACCCCATTATCATTGACTTGATTGTATTTATAGCGTTGCTGTCATTTGTTAACGTTTCTCTAATCCATTCGTCGGCGATTTGTTCAGCAGTGAGGGTATGATTCCAGCTTAATCGGCCGAAGGCGTACCAGTTGGCCTGTGCGAAAAGATGTCCGCACCAGTTCCGGTCGCTGCCAGTATTCGCTACGCCAGCAATTCCCGTCATAGAATAGTTTTGCAGAGAACCATCGACAATTGAGGCGAGCGTCGAGCCGGGGGTTTTGGCGTATGTATCAAAGTCAAGATACTCTTTCCACATCGGGGCCAGATAGACGAGATGTTTGGAGTGGCCGAGATACTCCTGTGTTATTTGCAATTCGAGCATCAAAGGCGTCTTCGGCATCGCGCCGAAAAGGGGCTGAACGGGTTCGCGGGGCTGAAAGTCGATGGGGCCGTTTTTCGGCTGAACGAAAACATTGGGGAGAAACTTTCCGTCGAGCGGAACGAATTCCATATAGGCGCGTTTCGCACGGTCTGGGTCAGTATCCGGGTTATACACGAAGGCACGCCACATAACGATTCCGCCATAGGGCTTGAGAGCTTCGGCGAGCATATTGGCGCCGTCGGCGTGAGTTCTGTTGAAATCCTGCGGGCCGGGCATACCTTCAGAATTCGCCTTGACGAGAAAGCCGCCGAAGTCTGGTATCAGGTCGTAAATCTCCTTCGCTTTGTTCTTCCACCAGTCTCTGACTTTCGGGTTCATAGGGTCTGAAGTATCAAGCTCACCTATACCACCTCTACGGCTGTTGAGTGTGAATTCTGCTGATATCGGCGAAGAGAAATTGGCGGAAAGAAACACACGAATGCCGTAAGGCCTGAAAACGTCGGCCAGCTTTGCCACTTTTCTCAGGTATTCAGGCCTGAGGATATCCGGGTTGGCATTGACGTTGTTGAGAACGGTTCCGTTGATGCCGAGCGAGGCATTTGCACGGGCATAATCGATATAACGAGAATCGATTTCTTCGGGCAGCTTGTGCCATCTCCATAAGGACTTGCCTGCGTAGCCGCGTTCGATGGAGCCGTCGAGATTGTCCCAGTGATTCAGAAGGCGATACTGAATTTTCGGTTTCGAAATGACGTTGAGATTTTCGAGCGATTGACGGGTCTGGATAAGTCGCAATAAATGAAACGCGCCGTAGAGCAGGCCGATGTCTTCATTGGCGGCGATGATAATTGCCGAATTAGCATCTATTTGCGCTGACTTAATGATGAAACCATCCCGGCCAAGAAAGTCGAGTGCAGCGGAGCAACCCAGTTTTTTAACGAACTCAGAGTCGCCGGGCGTGCCGACAACAAGGCAACCCGATTTCTCAACTGATTCGGCAAAGGGGATATCTTCGCCCAAAAGGCCGGTCAATCCATTCTTTAGCTCTTCGCGTATGATTCGGCAGGTTTCCGACTGCCCATAGACAATTACGGCTGAAATTGCCCGCCGATACTCGTCCAGTTTTTTTGCATCGTCAACTTTTTTATACTTGAGCCACAGTTGGTAGCCATCGTCGGCGAATGCCGTAGCGATATGGGAATACAGGGCAACGCACAGAAGAAACAGAATTGCTTTGCACAAGGATTTACACTTCATAACCCAAGCTCAACAACTGGCGGAAGATAATGAAATTTTACCTTCAATTTTGCCGAGACATAATATAAGGGCAATAGTGAACGTGCAACTACTCTTTTGGGCTTTTATGACGAGTGCCGATAGTCCCAGCTTGCCATCGTTCGTAGTCTTCAGCAACATTCCTGCCCCAGTAGCCATACCAGGCGTAGTTATTTCGGCGTTCGGAGCTGATTTCCGAAAGGTGATACTTTTTGACGCCGTCACGGTCGGCGAAGATGGGCCGATAGGTTTCAATCTCATAGAACCTCGCCCATATCAGCGGTGCGTTCGGGTCGTTTACAACAACCATATCACCATCAGTTATCGCCAAGCGAATGCCGGAAAGCTTTGCCGAGTCAAACCATCGGACTCCTGCCTTGACAGCTCCGATGACTTCAGGAATCGGTTTTTCGATACTCATAAGGAATCTGAGGATTGCGGCGCTCTCATAACCACTCAGAGAGACCAGTTCATATGCTCTGCCCGGGCGCGGGGAGTAGTCGATCTCGTCGTGCTGTGCGCACCAGACAGTGAGCTGGCCATCAACGCGGATTTGACACTTGAGGATACATTGAATCCCCCTGTCGAAACTCTCAACAGCATCACTGCGACGCTTGTCATCTACAAAGTCATAGTCAGGCGAGACAGAAACTTCACGAAGAAACTCCATTAGCCGGACCATCGTGTTGTCATTGAAGGTAATGTGCCGAGTATAATCCCTACCGGGCGGCGATGACTGAGGCCAGCCGCCTGATGCGTATTGCGCACCAAGTATATAGTCGAGTCCTCTTAAAAAGGCCTGTCGATATCGAGCATTTTTAGTTGCATTAAATGCACGGGCGAGGAACCGCAGTTCGCCTGTGGTTGCGCCGTTGTCGAAAGTGGCGTTCAATTCATTTCCATCGCCAGTAAATGAAGTCGACATCGTATCGACGTTTTTGAGCCAGCCACCTGCCGGCGACTGCCAGGACAGGATGTTCTCGGCAACGCGAACGGCCTGGTCGCTTCGAAACCACTCAACGGATTTGTCTGAGTAATCTCGCCAGCCGGGTGCAGCCAGAGCAACTGCTGACAAGCAGACGAAATAATTTACGAGCAATCTCACAATATTCTCTACTAACCAGGCATTGGCTCAGTTTCCCTTGTTTTCGGGCAAAACGGTCTCGACGAACACCGTGGCTGCATCAAGCCCATCACTTTCGGCGGTGACGGTTACCCTGCCCGTTTCGGTTTCTTTAGTTTTCAGTATCAGCATCGCCCTGCCGAAGAACAGCGAGTGCCTGTCATCCTGAAACGGCTCATAAGAACGGGGGTTGCCGTTGCCGATTCCAGCGATTTCAGCGGGGCCTTCGATTTTGAAGTGAATCATATTGTCCGCCAGAGGGCACAAATTACCGTCTCTATCCAGGGCCTCGACGAGTATGTAGCATAAGTCTTCGCCCGTAGCGGCCAGATGTATTCGGTCTGGGGTGAGACGAATGGCTGCGGGGTCACCTGCGGTGCGAACGACTGCCTGACCAATTTCTTTGCCATCCTTGTAAGCAACCGCCTTTAGCTCGCCGGGGGCATAATTTACGTCGTCGAAGCAGAGCCGATATTTTTTTATAGGCGCGTAATAGTCAGGGTCTTTAAGCGAGACATCTTTGACTTTTGACTGCCGGCCGAGGGATTTACCGTTTAAGAACAGCTCGGCCGAGTCACCATTTGTGTAGACATAAACTGGGACGTTTTTGCCGATGCGGTCGGGCCAGTTCCAGTGCGGCAGAATATGGACGGTCGTTGTATCTGGCCGCCAATAGCTGCGGTAGAGATAGTAACGGTCCTTGGGGATACCGCAGAGGTCAACGATTCCGAAGTATGAGCTTCTTGCCTCTTTACTAAACGGGGTCGGCTCGCCGAGATAGTCGAAGCCGGTCCAGACAAATTCACCTGCTACGAATTTATCGGTTTCCATAAGCAGAAACTCACGGTCTGGTATGTCGGACCATCTGGCTGAGTTGCGGTCATAGGAGTCGACCTGTAATTTATCTGAATAATGGGTTTTTCCCTGCCTGAGCGGCAATTCATAAAAGCCACGGGTGCTGAGAGCCGAGGCGGATTCACTATAGATTATCGGCTTATCGGGATACCGTTGCCTATACTGGCCGTATCTCCGGCCGTAATTCCACCCGGTAAGGTCGAGGGCGTCCAGAATACCCCGCCTTGCGATGGATGGGATATGGCAGGCCATACCTACCGGGCGTGTGGGGTCGTATTTGCGGAAAAAGTCGCTCATAAACTTCACGCGTTCGGCTGATACTCCCTCCTTGTCGGTGGGCTGAGGATTAATCTCATTTCCGATTGACCAGACGACAACACAGGGGTGGTTTCGGTCTCGCATAGCGAAGTTGCGAATCTGCTTTTCAGCATATTCTTCGAGGGGCGGCCGACCGTCAATGCGGTCGGCGGTTGCATCCCATTTGTCGAAGACCTCATCCCACACGACAAAGCCCATTCTGTCGCAAAGCTCCAGCAGCTCGGGTGCGGGAGTATTATGGCTTGTGCGGATGGCGTTTACACCCATATCGCGCATAATTTCAAGCTGACGCTGCATCGCACGAGTATAAAAGCAGGCGCCGAGTGGACCGTGGTCGTGATGAAGGTTAACGCCGTAAAGCTGGACTCGCCGGCCGTTGAGATGAAAACTGTCGTCAGGGGTGAATTTGAACGTGCGAATACCAAATGTATTAGTTTTGGTATCGACTATCTTTTCGCCGCAGCGCACGGTTGTTCTGGCCGTATAGAGCTTCGGGCTGGTGACGTCCCACCGCTGTGGTTTCTTGATTTTGAACAACTGGTCGAACTCTTTTGAGCTGTCCGTCGGTATTTTTCCTGAAGTTGTCAGAGAGGCGACTGATCTACCATCGGGGTCAAGCAAAACAACCTCAACGGCAACATCGGTCTCGGCGTCAGTGTGGTTTTCGATTGTCAAGCGGACGCGAACCGTTGCAGAATCATCGCTAACTTCGGGAGTGGTAATATATTTGCCCCAGTGGGCGATATGGACAGGGTTGGAAACGGTCATTGTTACTTTTCTATAAATTCCTGCACCAGGATACCAACGCGTCCCGTGTTTGCGTGTATCAGCGCGGACGGCGATAACATTGTTTTCGCCGAATTTAACGAATGGCGTTGCATCGACGCGGAAAGACATATAGCCGTAGTCCCACTCGCCGGCAAGCTGTCCTTTAACATAGACCTTAGGAAATGCCATCACGCCGTCGAAATCAAAGTAGATACGGCTACCCGCATCGGTTTTATCAAGCGTAAAGGATTTGCGATACCATCCGACACCTCGCCAGGGAAGTTTCCCGGCGTAGCCGTCTTCCTCCGGTCTGAACGGGCCGGAAATTGCCCAGTCGTGCGGCAGGCACACAGACTGCCAGGATGAGTCGTTAAAATCCGGGACCTCTGCCCCGGAATGGTCACCTTTGGCGAACGTCCAGCCAGAGTTGAAGTTAATCGGATTCTTTGCGACGGGAACCAGCACCGGCCGGATTTGCAAAGCGACCCCCGACTCTGCCATCCACCGACAAGACGACATCGTCAACAGGGAACCTGCGACAACCGCTACTATCAGGATTGCTCTTTTTATAATCATGGTTTTCTCCTAACACAATTCTGATAAGGGCGATTTTCCATCAACTAAGTACTCATTTAAACAGTGGGCCGTAACAAACAATAGTCGAAAGGCCAATAAAAACGTGAATATCTTTGGGGTTTGTGAGTCTCGACGCAACAGTTTTTCCAAACAATCCGCTATTTGCGCAGATATGATGGGCACACCTGCCTCTCAGGGCAGGTGTTCATCTATAAGTGCTTATAAACAAACGGATAAATGCGGACTTGACATCCCTTCTGATGCGGAGTATAATGCTTAAAACAAGTTGTATTTCAACGGCCGCTTGCCAAACCGGTATAGTGAATAGATGTGGTGTATGCCCACAATCGCGAGGAGAAAGAAGATGAGAGGAATGGGTTTTCCTGCCCTGTTATTATCGCTCATAATCTTCTGCATATCAGCATCGGCGGCCGAAAATATCATTGTCAACGGCAATTTCGAAACAGGCACGACAAGCGGGTGGTTTCCTTTCGGCAGCGACCTGATTATAACCGTCGAGACAACCTCCCACGGCGGCAATTTCAGCGCCCAGGTAGCCGGAAGATCTCAAAACTGGCAGGGATTAGCCCAGTCGATATTGAACAGATTGGAAGTGGGCAAGACATATGAGCTTACCGCATGGGTAATGCTCGAATACGCACCGGGCGGCAATGACACTATCAAGGCAACAATTAAAAAAGTGGAAAACGAAGACCCGGCAACCTATCCCACCGTAGCACAAACAACCGGAACTAACAACGTATGGGTCCAGCTTTCAGGAGAATATACACTAACGGTCGATGGAGTGCTGACTGAATTGATACTTTATTTTGAAGGCCCCGCTGCAGGAGTCAGTTACTACCTCGATGATGTAGTATTCAAGGAAAAAGAAGAAGAGGAGCCAAACGACTGGACCGAGGAGGCAAATCAGAGAATAGAGCAATACCGCAAGAGAAACGCACTGATTAGAGTAGTCGACCCATTGGGTGAGCCGTTCGAAGGCGTCGATGTGGACATAGAGCAGACAAAGCATCTTTTTGCCTTTGGCTCAGCCATCAACTACAGAGTATTGAATAATCCTTCATACGCTCGGTTTTTCAAAGAGCATTTCGAATGGGCCGCGTGCGAAAACGAGACCAAATGGGTATCGAATGAGCCAAGCCGGGATTACGAAACATATCAGACTGCGGACCAAATCTACAACTGGTGCAAGGCCAACGGAATTATTATGCGTGGGCACACTATTTTCTGGGAGCAGGAAAACTACGCACTGCCGGGCTGGGTACAGGACCTTTCTTACGAACCCTACCCGGCTCCCAGCGAGCTTTTAGACGAAGTTGACGAGCGTATTATCAGTGCTGTTAATCATTTCAAGGGGAAATTCGTCCAATGGGATGTTGATAACGAAATGCTGAGCGACTCATTCTTTAACCGCCTTGGAGGAGATACAGCAAGAGTCCATATGTTCCAGCTGGCCCACCAGATAGACCCCGACTGCAAACTGTATATGAATGAGTATTCCGGCAATTCTTTCGGGGGCTATGACGGATGGGGATATGTATATCGCGCCTATGAACTTCTCAGCAACGAAGCGCCGATTCATGGTCTCGGTATTCAAGGCCACGTATCACCACCCTTCAGTCCCCAAAGATATTTCGATGATGTCCTCGAGCCCCTTTCGTTGCTGGGACTGCCCATATTGGTTACCGAATTCGATATCCCGCAGGCAGATGAAAATCTGCGAGCCGACGACCTTGAAAACTTTTACCGTATATGTTTTAGCCATCCTTCCGTTGAGGGCATATTAATGTGGGGCTTCTGGATGGACGCCTGGCGCTGGGAAGGAATTGCAAATCCCGACTGGACCATCAACCGGGCGGGGAGGCGGTATGAGAAGCTAATGGACGACTGGACAACTAAGGAGTCAAAGACCACTGATGCCTGGGGTAATACAAGCTTCAGGGGATTCCACGGAACATACAAAATTACTCTCAGTCTTGATGGTGAGCCAATAAGAGTGGAGATGATTGAGCTGGTGCCCGGAGATACACTTGCCCAATACACTATCGTACTTAATATGTCGGGTGAGCCGAGTAATTGTGATATCGACTTAAACGCCACAAATCAGACTATCAGGGGCTTTGGTGGTATGAATTTTCCCAGATGGATTGGCACTTTAACTGATGCCCAGGTCGATAGGGCTTTTGGTAACGATTCCGGACAGATCGGCCTTACAATTATGCGCATCGATGTCCCGCCTGACAGTAGCTACTGGAGCGGCGAAGTTTCTGCTGCACAAAGAGCTATAAACAACCATGGGGCGATTGTAGTAGCATCACCATGGTCCCCTCCGGCAGATATGAAAACTAACGATGATCTCGTCGGAGGTGAACTGAGAGCTGATGCATATGGTGATTATGCCAATCATTTAACGGATTTTGCCGATTATATGTCGTCGAATGGGGCCCCTTTATATGCCATCTCCCTTCAAAACGAGCCCGATATCTCAGTGAACTACGAATCATGTGACTGGTCGTCGACACAAATGAGAAATTTTCTTAAAAATAATGCATCAGTAATTCCAACCAGGGTGATGGTTGCTGAGTCGTTTAATTTCAATAAAAGTTTTACTGACCCGATACTAAACGATGCAGCTGCCGAAGCGCAACTAGAAATTATCGCCGGCCATATTTACGGAGGAGGCCTCTCTGATTATCCCCTGGCACGAAACAAAGGCAAAGAGATATTCATGACTGAGCATTATACAAGCAGTAATGTTAGTGGGGACTTATGGCCGGATGCTTTGGAGGTAGGCACAGAGATTCATGATTGTATGACTGCTAATATGAATGCATACATATGGTGGTATATAAGAAGAAGCTACGGCCCAATCGACGAAAGCGGAAATGTCAGCAAACGCGGTTACGTTATGAGCCAATACGCTAAATTCGTCCGACCGGGATACATCAGGGTAAATGCGACAGCCAGCCCTTCTTTTGGTGTTTATGTAACTGCGTATAAAACCGGCGAAACTCTTGTTATTGTTGCTATAAATCAGAACTCGTCTTCCAGTGACGTGACGTTTTCATTGTCCGGTGGTAACGTGAGTAGTTATACAAAGTATGAAACAACAAGTAGTAATAATGTAAGTAACCAAGGCTCGGTTGGCAGTACTAATACTCTGGCTGCGAATAGTATAAACACTTTTGTTGGCACTGTTCAGGCGGCTGAACCTGATGGATTTCAAAACTGCTCGGAGGTTCACGCCGGCGGTTATGGGCTTACTTCAGATTTGAACGCCGATTGTTATGTCGACTACGGCGACCTTCGAACAATAGCTGATTACTGGCTGTACACTGATTGTGACAGTTATAACGATTGTGAAGGTGCCGACTCTGAAGCGGATAACGATGTTGATTTCGCCGATTTCAGCAGTTTTGGTATGCAGTGGATGAATTGCAACGACCCTGAAGACCCGGCCTGCACGTCAAACTGGTAAATCACACACAAAAAACATGGCATTTAAGCCGTAAGAAATGACCGAAAAAGCTTGAATTTAACGGCAAATTTTGGTACTTTAGCACTATATGCTGAAAATTCAAGCTGGAGAAGAGATTTTTGCCCACACGCCTATGTAGCTATATCCACAGCTAAAAAACTTATTTTTGAGGGTGACTATGAGCTACGTAATGAGCAAAAGAGGCCGTTTTTTCGTCGCAAACCCTAAATCAACATTCGTAATGGCCCTTGCTGTATTATCCCTGCTTTTATCAGGGGTAGTTGTCAAGGGTGACTGGGAAAGCGATGCCAACGCTCGAATCGAGGCAAATCGCAAGAGGGACGCGCAAATTACTGTATGGTATACGGACAATAACCCCGTCCCCGACGTCAGCGTTCAAATAGAGCAGATTAAGCATCTGTTCGCGTTCGGCACATGCCTTGCTAATTCGAAAATGTCAAATAACAGCTATAAGAATTTTGTCCTTAACCATTTCGAGTGGGCGGTATGTGAAAACGAGTCGAAATGGGAGTGGAATGAATCCTCACGAGACACCGTTTATTATACGGATGCGGACAACATTTATACCTGGTGCAATAATAATGACATTATCATGAGGGGTCATTGTCTTTTTTGGGAACAGCCGAGCCACGTTCAGACATGGGTCAAGGATCTGCCTTATGCAACCTATCCAACTTCCAGCGAACTGCTGGATGAAGTTGACGAGCGTATCGACGGCGCGGTAAATCATTTCAAAAACAAATTCGTTCACTGGGACGTGGATAATGAAATGCTGAGCGACTCATTCTATGACCGTCTCGGCGAGGCAGGCAGGGTCCATATGTTCCAGGCGGCCAGCGCCAAAGACCCCGGCTGTTTAATGATGATGAACGAGTATTCCGGTAATTCATTCGGCGGCTATGACGGCTGGACCTACGCCAGCCGGGCCAACAGTCTGATTAGTGATGGGGCACCGATAGATGGCCTCGGTATTCAGGGCCACATGAATTCACCCGTTAGTGCAGCGCAATACTACAGTGATGTGCTCGTACCCCTGGCGGCGGTGGGTCTGCCAATCATAGCTACTGAGTTTGACGTCTCGGTGGCAAATGTGACCCAGCGGGCCAATGACATTGAGAACTACTTCCGCATATGCTTCAGTCACCCTGACGTAATAGGCGTAATAATGTGGGGCTTCTGGCAGGGTGCGATGTGGCGCACCGATGGATATATGGTCGATAACAGTTGGAATATAAATGCCGCCGGCCTGCGATATGAAGCTATATTAGACGAATGGACAACATCTGACAGCGACACTACAAATTCATCAGGAAACGCGACTTACAGGGGATTCCACGGTACTTATGAGATTACACTCAGTTTGACCGGCTATCCCGACGAAGTACATACAATAGAGCTGGAACCGGGCTCCGGGACCCAGACATTTATTCTCGAAACGAATTTTCCACCACCCTATGACACAACACCACCTAATCCGAACCCGATGACCTGGTCTTCTAATCCAGCGGCTACGGGTCCGACTTCAATCACCATGACAGCAACGACCGCTACGGACAGTCAAAGCCCTCCAGTAGAGTACTATTTCGATTGCACCAGTCACACCGGCCACGATAGTGACTGGCAGACGAGCACCACATACGTGGCTACCGGCCTCAATCCTGGGACAACTTATTCCTTCAGGGTTCAGGCACGCGACAGTTCTGCCGCTCAAAACGAGACTGTCTGGTCAAGCACAGAATACGCAACAACCGACTCGCCTGACACAACACCACCTACTCCGGACCCGATGACCTGGGCTTCGTTACCAACAGCGACTGGCATGTATTCAATCACCATGACAGCAACGACCGCTACGGACAGTCAAAGCCCTCCAGTAGAGTATTATTTCGATTGCACCAGTCACACCGGCCACGATAGCGGCTGGCAGACAAGTACTACGTACGAGGCAACAGGTCTCGATGCCGGGACATTATATTCGTTCAGGGTTCAGGCACGAGACAGCTCTGCCGCCCAGAACACAACTGGCTGGTCAAGCACTCTACCGGCAACAACCGACCCGCCGGACTTGACTCCGCCTAATCCGAACCCGATGACTTGGCTTTCGGAACCAACTCTGTCGAGTTCGAATGCGATTACAATGACCGCCAGCACCGCCACGGACAGCGAAAGCCCGCCTGTGGAGTATTATTTCGAATGCACAACCGACGGCGATTTTAACAGCACCTGGCAGTCAAGTCCGACATACGAGGCGACAGGCCTCGATTATCTAACTACATATAACTTCAGAGTGAAAGCCCGCGACAGCGCCCCTGCCCTAAATGAGACCGGCTGGTCAAATATCAAGGGGGCAACAACCGAGCCGCAACCAACGGACATAGAAATCATCGGCTCCTGGGCGACAGGCACAACTCATGCAAAAGAGTCAGGCACCAGCCGTGGTTTGATATTCATTGCGCATGCTGAAGATGACGTCGCTATAACTCTAAACTCAGTGACATACGGCGGGCAGCCAATGACACTGGTTATAGATAGGACAACGGGCACGTCGGGCTATAGGGCATATGCTGCGGCATATATTCTTGATGAGGCAGGTGTTGCTGCTGCAACCAGCGACACGTTTAATCCCACCTGGAGCACCACGCCGGAAAACGTCTCATACGCCAGCGTATTCCTTTCCAATGTTAACCAGACGACAACTATAGGAGCAACTGCCAGTAATAGCACAACAAGCAGCACTCCAAATCCAATCACGACAGCCGCTCTCTCCACGAATGATGGCGATATGGTTATTGATGCTGCTGTGTGCGGCAACACAGGCGACTATACGCTACTCAATGGCTTTACTGAAGCCCTCGAACATGACATGTCTTCATCCACAGGTTCCGACGGATACAAGTCTGCAACGGGTGCAGATGAAACACCAAGCGCACAGCATTCAAACGTGAACCGTCAGGTGATTATCGGCTTCGTGATTCAGGCAATGCCTTCAATAGTAGATTATCCCCCTGCAGCGCCGACGGGCCTTGTGGCGACGGCAGGTAATGAAGTAGTCTCGCTCGACTGGAACGACAATGAAGAGCCTGACATGAACGGTTACAATGTATATCGTTCGACAGACGAAGGCGGACCTTACACCGACCCGCCGTTAAACGGCTCACTTTTGACCAGCTCGGATTACATCGACGACACCGTCACCAACGAAATAACCTATTACTACGTTGTTACAGCGGTGGATGCCAACGACAATGAGTCTGCCGATTCGAATGAAGACTGGGCCACGCCAACCAGCGGGGATCCCCAGAATTGCCCGGAGGTCCAGCTCGGCGGTTATCGGCTTGCCTCAGACTTCAATTTTGACTGTTACGTGGATTACGGTGACATTGAGGTCATAACTTACTACTGGCTGAGCACCGACTGCGGCATATATAGTGACTGTGAACACAGTGACTTCGAGCCGGATGGCGACGTTGACTCGTTCGACTACAGCAATTTTGCTCAACAGTGGATGTGGTGTAACGACCCTGAGGATACAGGCTGTACGTCAAACTGGTAAATCGAAAACAGGCAATATACAGCCCTTTTGAGACGAGAAAATTAGCCGGAAAAGCTTGAATTCGACGGTCGATTTTGTTACTTTGACACTACATACCTGGATTTCAAGTATGTAGTGTGGTTTATAAGCACACACCTACGTAGGTAAATCCACAGCCCATATATGTATTTTTGAGGGTCATTATGAGCTATCAAGCGCACAATCCGGGTCGGTTTTTTGCTGCAACCACCAAAACAATATCTTTTGCGATTCTGCTGCTATTTCTGCTGTCTTCTTGGACGGCAGTAAAAGCAGACTGGGAAAGCGATGCCAACGCTCGAATCGAGGCAAATCGCAAGAGAGACGCACAAATTACTGTATGGGATACGGATAACGGTCCAGTCCCTGATGTCAATGTTACAATACAGCAGGTTAAGCATCACTTCGGCTTCGGCACTTGCCTCGCTCATGGACTGATAACTAACACCGACCATCAAAATTTCGTCCTTGACCATTTCGAGTGGGCAGTGTGCGAAAACGAGACGAAGTGGTCTTCAAATGAATCGACACGGGACGTCTGGACCTTTTCACAGGCTGACTATATAGCCGACTGGTGCGCCGACAATGATATTGTTTTGCGAGGCCACACTCTTGTTTGGGAGACCGGCAGTCAGACACCGGGCTGGGTATCGGGCCTTGAATGTGAAACGTATCCAACGCCGTGCGAGATGCTCGAAGAGATTGATGAGCGTATTGACTACACAGTCGGTCGTTACGCAGGCCAAATTGTCCAGTGGGATGTCGATAATGAAATGTTGTCCGGCAACATGTTTGATTGTCTGGGTGAAGAAGGACGTGCCCATTTCTTTAATCGGGGTAATTCCGTAGACCCCAACTGCGGATTCTATATGAATGAATATTCCGGTAATTCATTCGGCGGCTACGACGGCTGGACTTATGCAAACCGCGCAAGCGGCCTGATAAGTCTCGGAGGAGCAGTTGAAGGCCTTGGTATTCAAGCACACGTTGGGTCACCATTTAGACCCGAGGATTATTACAATGATGTCCTCGAGCCGCTGGCAACGCTGGGCCTGCCAATCATAGCTACCGAATTTGATACCGATGCGGGTACTATAACTCAAGCAGCCACCGACCTTGAGAACTTATACCGGATATGCTTTAGTCATTCCAACGTAGAAGGCATAATAATGTGGGGTTATGACGAGAATGCGGTCTGGCGTGGCAGTGGCATTGTAAACACCTCCACCTGGGTTCTTAATCAAGCCGGCGAACGATATGTTGACCTGCTGGAAGAATGGACAACATCTGACAGCAATATGACCGATTCATCAGGAAACGCGACTTTCAGAGGATTCCACGGTACATACGAGATTACACTCAGTGCACCCGATGTGAACACCGAAGTACATACAATAGAGCTGGAACCGGGCTCCGGGACACAGACATTTATTCTCGAAACGAATTTTCCACCAACTACACCGGACCTAAATGCACCTGAGCCGGACCCGATGACCTGGGCCTCTGCGCCATCAGCTACGGGACCGACTTCGATTATAATGACAGCTACAACAGCTACGGATGATAATCCGCCTATTCTTTACTATTTCGAATGTACTACCGATGGTGATGCAAACAGCGGTTGGCAGGAAAATCCTACATACGAGGCTACAGGTTTGGATCCATCGATGTCGTATCCATTCAGAGTCAAGGCCCGTGATAGCGCTGCCGCTCAGAATGAAACCGGCTGGTCAAGCACAATATCGGCAACAACCGACCCGCCTGACCTGACTCCACCTAATCCGGACCCGATGACGTGGGCTTCGGTACCAACACTATACACAGCGAACTCGATTACGATGACCGCCACCACCGCTATCGATGATGTCACACCCCCTGTGGAATACTATTTCCAATGCACAACGGATGGCACTGCAGACAGCGGCTGGCAATCAAGCCCGACATATTTAGCCACAGGCCTCGATTATTTAACTCCATATACTTTCAGAGTTAAAGCTCGCGACAGCGCCCCTGCTCTAAACGAGACCGGCTGGTCAAATATCGCATCCGAAACAAGTGGCCCACAACCAACAGACATAGAAATCCTCGGCTCTTGGGCTACAGGCACGATGCATACACAAGAAGCCGGCACCAGCCGGGCTTTGATATTCATTGCACATTCTGAGGATGACACGGCCATAACTCTAAACTCGGTAACCTATGGCAACCAGCCAATGACTAAAGTAATTGAAGAAGTCGTAGGCACGAGTTACAGAGCTTATGCAGCGGCATTTATACTCGACGAAGACGGAATCGCGGCCGCAAGCGGCAGTACATTTGTTCCTACATGGAGCACCACACCGGACGATGCGGATTACTCAAGTGTATTTCTCGCTAATGTTGACCAGACAGAACCTATTGGAGATAGTGACACTAATAGTAACGCAAGCAGTACTCCAACCACAATCACGACCGACCCGCTTTCTACAAACGAAGGTGATATGGTCATTGTTGCGGCAACTTGTGGAAACGTTAGCAATTACACGCTAAACAATGGTTTTACAGAAGCCGCTGAGATTGATATGTCTTCATCAACCGGTTCAAGCGGATACAAATCCGCGACCGGCGCCGATGAAACACCAAGTGTTACGAATAGTAATTTAAACCGTCAGGTGATAATCGGCTTCGTGGTTCAGTCAATGCCGTCAATAGTAGATTATCCACCTGCAGCGCCAACAGGCCTGGATGCGACAGCAGGAGATGAAATGGTTTCGCTCGACTGGAACGACAACAACGAACCCGACATGAACGGTTACAATGTATATCGTTCGACAGACGAAGGCGGACCTTACACTGACCCACCGTTAAACAGCTCGCTTCTGTCCAGCTCGGATTACATCGACGACACCGTCACCAACGAAATAACCTATTACTACGTTGTTACGGCGGTGGATGCCAACAACAATGAGTCTGCCGATTCGAATGAAGACTGGGCCACGCCAACCAGCGGGGACCCCCAGAATTGCCCGGAGGTCCAGCTCGGCGGTTATCGGCTTGCCTCAGACTTCAATTTTGACTGTTATGTGGATTACGGTGACATTGAGGTCATAACGTATTACTGGCTCAGTACCGACTGCAGCATATACAGCGACTGTGAACGCAGCGACTTCGAGCCGGATGGCGACGTTGACTCGTTCGACTTCAGCAATTTTGCTCAACAGTGGATGTGGTGTAACGACCCTGAGGACACGGGTTGCACGCCAAACTGGTAAGGTAGTGCGGCAACATACTCAACGATTAGCCAGGCAGTGGGCGCTTGAAAGCGCCCACTGCTTTAATTGGCGTTGCGTATAAAGTTTAGGGGTGAAGGAGATGAAGAGATCCGCACAGAAGGTCCAAATTAATTTGGGGTGTTTTCCACTGCGAAAAGCAACACTAACAACCGCCGCAATAGTGTTAATGTGCCTTTCTTTTACGCAGACTGGAATTGCTGCAACCGTGAACATCGACTTAAACGCCACAAATCAGACTATCAGGGGCTTTGGTGGTATGAATTTTCCCAGATGGATTGGCACTTTAACTGATGCCCAGGTTGATACGGCTTTTGGCAACGGTCCCGGACAGATCGGCCTTACAATTATGCGTATCGATGTTCCATATGACAGCGGCAGCTGGAGCGGCCAAGTTGCTGCTGCACAAAGAGCTATAAACAACCACGGGGCGATTGTGTTCGCAACACCCTGGACGCCTCCGCCATCTATGAAAACTAACAACAATCCAGTACAGGGTGAACTTAAGACCGATTCGTATGATGATTTTGCAAATTATTTAAGTGATTTTGTTAATTATATGTCGTCAAATGGAGCACCGCTATATGCTGTTTCTGTTCAGAACGAACCTGATTATTTGCCGACTTACGAATCGTGTGGTTACAGTGCATCACAAATGCTAACTTTCCTAAATAATAATGCATCAGTAATTCCAACCAGGGTACTTGCTCCTGAAACAGTTCATTACAAATCAGATTATGTGGACGCTGTAGCTTCTTCATCTGAGTGTGACATCATAGGCGTCCATCTTTACGGAGGAAGTATTACTTACTACTCAGGAAAAGAATATTGGCAGACCGAGCATTTTACAAGTAGTGATGTTAGTGGAAACTTATGGCCGGATGCTTTGGAGGTAGGCACAGAGATTCATGATTGTATGACTGCTAATATGAGTGCATACATATGGTGGTATATAAGAAGAAGCTACGGCCCAATCGACGAAAGCGGAAATATCACCAAACGCGGTTACGTTATGAGCCAATACGCTAAATTCGTCCGACCGGGATACATCAGGGTAAATGCGACAGCCAGCCCTTCTTCCGGTGTTTATGTAACTGCGTATAAAACCGGCGAAACTCTTGTTATTGTTGCTATAAATCAGAACTCGTCTTCCAGTGACGTGACGTTTTCATTGTCCGGTGGTAGCGTGAGTAGTTATACAAAGTATGAAACATCAAGTAGTAATAATGTAAGTAACCAAGGCTCGGTTGGCAGTACTAATACTCTGGCTGCGAATAGTATAAACACTTTTGTTGGCACTATCGGTGGCGGCGATACTACTCCACCAACCCCGGACCCGATGACCTGGGCTTCGGCACCGACGGCAACAGGGTCGAGCTCAATCACAATGACGGCTACAACAGCTACGGATGATGATCCACCCGTGGAGTACTACTTCGATTGCACCAGCCACACTGGTCACGATAGTGGCTGGCAGACGAGCACTACATACAATGCAACAGGTCTCAATGCCTCAACAATGTATTCGTTCAGAGTTCAGGCACGCGACAGCGCTGCCGCTCAGAACACAACTGGCTGGTCAAGCACACTGTCGGCAACAACCGACCCGCCTGATGTGACGCCTCCTGAGCCGGACCCGATGACCTGGGATTCTGTGCCGACGGCAACCGGTTCGAGCACAATTACGATGACGGCCTCGACTGCTACGGACTATGACAGCCCGCCGGTGGAGTATTATTTCGAATGTACAACCGACGGCGATGCAAACAGCACATGGCAATCAAACCCGACATACGTGGCGACAGACCTCGATTATCTAACCACATATAACTTCAAAGTAAAAGCCCGCGACAGTGCACCTGCCCAGAATGAAACCGGCTGGTCAAGTACCGAGGGTGCGACAACCGACCCACAACCGACAGACATCGAAATCCTCGGCTCATGGGAAACAGGCACCAGCCATACAGCAGAAGACGGCTCCAGCCGAGCGCTACTGTTCATTGCACATGCTGAAGAAGCTGGGGCTATAGAGCTAACCTCTGTAACATACGGCGGGCAGGAGATGAATAATGTCACTTTTGAAAAAGTCGGAACGAGCTACCAGGCATACGTAACGGCATTCATCCTTGATGAGGCCGGTATCGATGCCGCGACCGGCAATACGTTCGCTCCTTCCTGGAGCACCACACCGGATAACGTTGGATACGCCAGTGTATTCCTTGAAAACGTTGACCAGACAGACCCCATCGGAGAATTTGACGCGAATAGTGTCGCAGACGATACACGAACAATCACAACTTCTCCTCTTTCCACCGAAGACGGGGATATGGTCTTCGTTGCGGCTACGTGCGGTAATGCTGGAACGGGAAATTCATATACAGCGAACAGCGGTTTCACCAAAGTCATCGAGCACGATATGGATTCATCCGCCGGCGCAGACGGATATAAAGCCGCTACGGGGGTACCTGAGACACCAAGCGTGACATTCGGCTCTACTGTGAACCGTCAGGTAATTATCGGCTTTGTCGTTCAGGCGGCTGAACCCAACGAATTTCAAAACTGCTCGGAGGTTCACGCCGGCGGTTATGGGCTTACCTCAGATTTGAACGCTGATTGTTACGTCGACTACTGGGACTTTGATACGATAGGCTACTACTGGCTCGCCACAGACTGCGCAGTACCTGACAACTGTGAAGGTGCGGACTTTGAGCCGACAGATGGCACAGTTGATTTGTTCGATTTCAGCGATTTTGCAGTTCAGTGGATGTGGTGTAACGACCCCCAGGACCCGAACTGCACGCCAAACTGGTAAGGTAAGATGAAAAAACAAACGATTAAGCGGTCAAGAAAAGACGCACACACCCACTTTTCTCTGCAAGGCGCCAGATCTACGGTCGCGGCAATTCTGACACTGTGCCTGGTTATGGTGCAGGTGACAGCCGCTGAAAACATAATTGTCAATCCTGGCTTTGAAACCGGCACTACCTCCGGCTGGTCGGGCCTCGGCTGCAGCATATCGGCTGTAACGGTACCGCATAATGGCAGCTATAGCTGCCTGACCAGTAACAGGTCAGGCACGTGGAGCGGCCCGAAACAGTCTCTTCTGGGACTAATCGATGACGGGCAGACCTGCAGCATCTCCGGCTGGGCAAGAATAGAAAACGCCTCTTCCGCCAACATCAAAATCACGATCAAGCAGGTGGACGACAGCGGCACACAATATCATCCTATAATTTCCTCGACGGTTTACGATAGCGGCTGGACGAATCTATCCAACTTCTTCACTCTCGATGTAAATGCACCTTTAACAGAGCTATTCATTTACTTCGAAGGGCCTGACGCTGAAACCAACTTCTACATCGACGACGTATCCGTTGAGATAGCAAGCAGCGGTGACTGGGAAGCGGAGGCAAACGAAAGAATCGAGCAAATCCGAAAAGGCGATTTTCGCATAACCGTAGTCGCTCCCAACGATGCTAACCTGGCTATCCCTGATGTAAATATTCAGATTGCCCAGACAAGGCATCAGTTCGCTTTCGGCTCGGCGATAAGCCGACATCAGATGAGTAACACGGACTACCTGAATTTCTTCAATAACCACTTCGAATGGGCTGTTATGGAGAACGCATCGAAATGGTATGCCAACGAACCATCGGAAGATTATGTCACATATGCCGACGCAGACAACATCTACAATTTCTGCAGCACGAATAACATCACAATGAGAGGTCATTGCATCTTCTGGGCTGCTGAAGATATGGTTCAGAATTGGGTAAAGGCCCTGCCTTATGCCCCCCTGCCGGACCCCAGTGATCTGCGAACCGCGGTTGAAGACAGACTCGACAGTGCCGTCAATCATTTCAAAGGCAAATTTCTGCACTGGGACGTTAATAACGAAATGTGTAACAATTCGTTTTTCGCCGACCGGCTCGGCTATGCCATTCGTGTATGGATGTTTCAGGCGGCACACGCTATCGACCCGAATTGCTCGCTGTTGCTCAATGACTACAACGTGATTTCCTGGGGCTATAACCTCAGTGCCTATAAACAAATGGCGTACGACCTTACAGCTCAGGGTGCACCTATTCACGGCCTGGGCGTCCAGTGTCATATGACCAGCGGTTTCAGCCCCGCCGAGGTAAAAGCCAGATTCGACAGTGTTGCCGAAGTTAATCTGCCCATATGGATTACGGAATTCGATGTCAGTCAGCCAGACGAAAACATAAGAGCGGATGAGCTTGAGGATTTCTTCCGGGTAGCTTTTAGTCACCCATCTGTCGAAGGAATCCTGATGTGGGGTTTCTGGGAAGACCAGCACTGGCATGACGACTGTCACATCGTAAACTCAGACTGGACTCTCAATGCCGCAGGAGTCAGATACGAAGCTATTATGGACGAATGGACCACAAACGATTCGACTGTTACCGACAGTAACGGCAATGCTGATTTCCACGGCTTCTATGGAAAATACTCTGTAACGCTCACACCCGACGGGGCAAACCCAATTATCAGAATAATCGAAATAATGCCGAGCGGCCCCAACGAATTTACTATTGAGCTGGCCCCGATTAACTGCCAGGAAGTTCAAGACCTCGGCTACAGACTTACATCGGATCTGAATGGCGATTGTTATATCGACCTTGAGGACGTATCGCTTCTGACAGACCAGTGGCTTTCAACTGACCCTAATGCAATACCGCCGAATTATTCCCCCGATGTTGACGCCGATGACAAAGTTAATCTACAGGATTTTGCCATTTTGTCGGAAGACTGGCTAAGCTGCAATAATCCACAGGATCCCAATTGTCTGCAGAACTGGTAAGGTCTAAACCTCGTATAATAAGATAATCCTCAGGATGATAAGTGTATGTAGAAATATTAGGGCCCAAACGTCGTATAAATAAAAAGAGGTAATATGCAGGTTAAATATCTCAGCACATATCTGTTTATGATTGCTTATCTATCACTATCGCCGTCTTACGGTGCAGCTAGTTTACTTACGAATCCCGGTTTTGAAACCGGTAATACTACCGGCTGGTCGGGTTTTGGCTGCAACATCTCCATATCAAACGAATCCCATAACGGGAATTATGGGTGTCTGGTAAGTAATAGAACGAGCACTTGGAACGGAATAATGCACACAATATCCGGAGTAATTAGTGATGGACAGATCTGCACTATTTCAGGCTGGGCAAAACTCCAAAACGCCGACAGCAACTCCGTCAGAATCACAGTCAAACAGACTGATGACAGCGGTACAAGTTACCATTTTGTTGATTCTTCAACCTGTAATAGTGGCACATGGACTTATCTCTCCGGTGATTTTACTCTTGATGTAAACGGAGTTCTTACAGATTTATTCTTCTACTTCGAAGGGCCACAGGCGGGAATAAATTTTTATGTGGATGATGTATCGTTATTCGGTCCCGACTCCGACCCAAATCACGTGACCGGACAAATTGAAGCGGCGAAACGACATCAGAAAATAGAAGGCTTTGGAGCTTCAGGCGCCTGGTATGAAGGATGGCTGACTGCTCATCCTAAAAAAGCTGAACTCTACGATATACTTTTCGGACAGCTCGGTCTGGATATATACCGGATTAGGAACACATATCAAATCAGTCAAAGCAATATAAATAATTCAGCGGAAATAGTAGCACAGGGTGAAGCTTCTCTTGGTCGTGACTTGAAAATAATGATATCCTCATGGTCTCCCCCTGCTTACCTGAAAAGTGATGCAAATACCGTTAACGGTACACTCGCCAAAGACGCCAACAGCAATTATATATACGAAGAATTCGCACAGTGGTGGCTGGATAGCTTAAGCGCGTATGAAGCAAACGGAATAGTTGCAGAATACGTCAATATGCAAAATGAGCCGGATTGTCTTCCCAATTGGGATTCATGCAGATTTAGGCCAACCGAAACAAACGACTGGGCCGGTTATAATCTGGCTTTCGATGCGTTAGTCAATAAACTTAATACCATGCAGAATCCTCCAAAGCTGCTTGCTCCTGAAACATGTAATATCAGCCGTGAGCTCAATAATCACTATCTCGACTTTATTATCGATTCCAATCAACTTTACGGCTATGCTCATCATCTCTACGGTGACGGCGATTCAAATGAACCCGACAGCTATTTACCGAATATGATAAATTTTGCAGAACGGCACAACGACAAACCTGTTTTCCAGACGGAATATCATTTCGGAAGAGAAGATTTCGCCGCCGCTTTAGATTTAGCAGAAATCATCTACAACTCTCTTGCAATTGAGGAAGTATCGGCATATCTGCACTGGGAATTATTCTGGGAAGGTCAGGGACTGGTGTCTCTGGATTGGCCGTGGGGTTCGAATCCGGGATACACAATAAATCCGATTTATTATGCATTCAAACACTACAGCGCTTTTATACATTCAGGATGGCAACGATTGGAAGCATCTATAGATTCTTCCAATCCAAGAATATCAGCCTATATCAGTCCTGACAATCAACAGTTGACAGTGGTAATAATCAACTCCTCTAACGATGTTGACGTCGAACTCGATTTATCTTTTGAAAACTTTTCCATTGAGGACGGTAATGTTTATCGAACAAGCTCAACGCAAAATTGCGCTCTAATAGGGGATTTTAACGATTCAGTCCCTATGAATCTTCCTGCAGAATCCATCACTACCCTTGTACTTACTGGAACTTTAATTTTAACAGACTGCCAGCACGTCCAAGACGCCGGATTAAATTTAGAAGCTGACTTAAACGGCAATTGTTATGTCGAACTTGAAGACGTATCAGTTCTGACAAACCAGTGGCTTTCAACCGACCCTGTTGCAATATCACCAAACTATTCACCAGATATATACGCTGACGACAAAGTCAACCTGCTTGATTTTGCTGTTCTGGCTCTTGACTGGCTATACTGCAACAATCCTCAGGACGCCAATTGTCTGCAAAACTGGTAATATATCAGCAGAAAACCATCGAGTGCTTTCAGACGGTCAAAACCCGAGTAACTATTTGCGTGAGCATCTCGCCTCAATTATAATTCCTTCCGGAAAAACACCCACTATTAGCTGGATTATTAAACACACATAAAAGAGACGCTATGGAAAAGCAAGGCTATAGAAAACTGTGTTTCTTTTTGACCTATTTGACCCTGTTAGTGAGCTGTCTTATTGCCTACACGCCAATACGGCACAACGACTTCGTGGCATATGACGACAATCTATACGTAACGAAAAACTCCAACGTTCAGGCAGGAATAACACACGATTCGTTCATCTGGGCGTTCACAAATTCATATTCATCCAACTGGCATCCCATTACGTGGCTGTCGCATATGCTGGACTGCGAAATCTACGGGCTCAATCCGCTGGGCCATCACATAACCAGTCTGCTTATTCACATAGCGAACAGTTTTCTTTTGTTTTCACTGCTCTCTAAGATGACGGGAACAGTATGGCGAAGTGGGTTTGTAGCAGCAGCTTTTGCTCTGCATCCGATCCACGTCGAGTCGGTAGCATGGGTTGCCGAACGGAAAGACATGCTGAGCGGACTATTTTGGATGCTGACGATACTGGCTTATGCGCGTTATGCCGAGCGGCCAAATATCAGGAGGTATGTGCTTGTTTTGCTGGCGTTCGTGATGGGCTTGATGTCAAAGCCGATGGTGGTAACATTGCCATTTGTGCTTCTTCTACTGGACTACTGGCCGTTAGGCCGGCTGATACGGCGGCAGAACGACCACACAAACGATATCAAACAGCAGAAAAGCACATCTGCGACTTACCAAAATGCATCGATATGGTACCTGCTGGCGGAAAAAGTCCCCCTTTTTATACTGTCAACTATCTTCAGCATAATCACCTACCTGTCACAGAAACAAGGCGGAGCGGTGAAGGGGCTGGATGTTTGGCCCTTAACCTTCCGAATAGTAAACTCACTCGGCAGTTATTTTAACTACATTGCGAAAATGCTTTATCCGAAGGGCTTAGCGGTTTTGTACCCGGTTCCTGCGAAGATGACAGTGGATTTTGCGGCGCTGGCGGTTATGGGCGTGGTCTTGTTGCTGGTCTTATGGGGCCGAGGGCGACGATGGCTGGTTGTGGGGCTTTTGTGGTATTTGGGAACGCTGGTACCAGTGATTGGGCTTGTCCAAGTAGGTTCCCAGATGATGGCCGACCGATACACCTATCTGCCGTCGATAGGTATATTTATCATCATAGCGTGGGGCGCAGAGGAAATACTTTCAAAAATGCGTTATTCCAAAGCGATACTGAGTTTAGGGGCATCCGCAGCACTGATTGCTATGATATTGATGACATGGCTTCAGGTAAGTTACTGGCGGGATACCCCCACGCTGTTCAATCAAGCTCTTGCCGTCACCGAGAACAACTTTGTTATATGTGCCAACTATGGGACTTTTTTTTGCCAACAGGGGCAATATGAGGAAGGAATCCGGTACCTTAAGAAAGTAGTTCATATTTTCCCGAATTACATTGAGGCCAACGAGAATCTTTGCACGGCACTACTGAAGCAGAAAAAATTCGACGAAGCTATCATTTATCTCACCAAGGCGCTTCAGACCAGAAATGACTGGCCGGAAATTCATAAGATGTACTACAACCTTGGTGTGTCGCACGAACAAAAAGGCAACCGCACCCAAGCAGAGACAAATTACAGAAAGGCGCTGGAGTTAAAACCGGATTACCAACTCGCCCGGGACAACCTCACGCGGCTACTGGCTGAACAAGGCGGGACGCCTTAGCCATAAAAACCCAAGACGAATAGTCAACAAAATTGATAACAGAGTTAACAATTTCCCCCAATCAGCTTCGTAAAACATCACATCCACGATTATATAAAGTCTCGCAACGATAGCGACAACCAAGCGCGGCACATATGGCGACTGTCAACACAGTGATATTAAGCCGGATGGCGACGTTGATTTAGCCGAGTTTGGCAGTTTTGTGTTGCAGTGGATTGAGTGTAATAATCCCGAAGACGGAGCTGCACGCTAAACTGGTAGTGGTAAAATAGGAAAGATGCGCCCGTCAAATTTCAAAAAACTGCCAAAAAGCTTGATTTCTTAGGACGGTTTTGATACTTTAATGTAAAAGACTGTAAAGCGAAGGACTGTCTAACCAAAATCATACGATTTACCATGAGATGTCTGTCGTCAAGCCAGTAAGGAGTTGAGAATATGAAGAAATTAACGAGTAATCGGCTGACCAAAAATATCTCGAGGAATTGTTCAGTTCAAAACCTTGCCGGCAAGGCAGCAGCTCTCGCATTATGCCTGATTTTGGCACAGACAGTTATTGCTGCAACCGGTCAGGTGAATGTCGGCACTGTATATCAGCAACTCGAAGGTTTCGGCGGAGCCGGCGCCTACGACGCACACCGCCTGACAAGCCACACAAAGAAAAACGAGATTTACGCCCTTCTCTTTAGTGGATTAGGTCTGGACGTTTACAGGATACGGAACACTTACGGATACAGCAGCGCCAACATAACCGCCACCGGCGAAATCGTCGCAGCCGCAAAGACTCGCAATCCGGCTATAAAGATAATGATGTCCGCCTGGTCACCTCCAGGTTCCCTTAAAAGCGGAGGAACCGTCAACGGCGGAACTCTGGCAGGAGGGCCTTCGGGTTATGTCTATGAAGATTACGCCGACTGGTGGGCCGAAAGTTTGACTAATACAACAGACGGCTGGGCAAACGTAGGTGTTTATCCGGATTATATAAGCATTCAAAACGAACCGGATGTGGAGAGAACAACTTACGATACCTGCAAATTCTATCCTACAGAGAACTCTTCATATGCCGGCTACGATCAGGCCTTCGAAGCGGTTTGGCAGGAATTATATTCCAGAATGGGCTCGAATATGCCTAAGATGCTTGCTCCTGAAACTATGGGCATCACTGGAGGTGACTTGGGCGGCGCTGTGCCATATATTACCGCGATGGACAATTTAGACCACGTCTATGGTTTTGCTCATCATCTTTATTCCGACGGCAGCGGCAGCTACAGCAACCCGGACGATAAAAGATCAGCAATGACAAGTTTCGCTTCCACATACGGTTATAAGCCCCTGTTTCAAACGGAATACGCAGGCGATCCAACCTGGGCGGATACTATGTATACGGTCCGCCATATCTACAATTCTCTTGTCTATGAAGGAGTAACTTCGTATTACTACTGGAGTCTTTTCAGATACATGTACGACGCCGGTGTCATAACACTGACTAGCAGCTCCACCTATGAAATCCGCCCCACTTATTACGCCCTTATGCACTACGCCTATTTCACCGACCCGGGATGGTATCGAATCGGAGCATCGACAAGTTCAACCAATCTTATAATAACAGCCTTCAAGAGTCCTGCAAGTGACGTGGTAACCGTTGTGGTTATCAATATATCCATTAACGACTATAACTTGTGGTTGACACTGAACGGTTTTACGCCGACGCCGGGAGAATCCTTGATATGTCAAAGCACATCATCGGAATACTGGTCGGAAATAGGCGAGTTCGATGAATCAACACCCGTATTCCTGCCGCGAAGTTCAATCACTACTATAGCCGTAGTAGGCATAGGCGAAATCCAGAACTGCTCGGATGTTCAGGCCCAGGGTTATAGACTTGCCTCGGACCTCAGTGGAGATTGTTACGTCGACTACTACGACCTTGAAGTCCTAACATACTACTGGCTAAACGACAGTTGTAGTGGGATTAATGATTGCGAAGGGTCTGATTTTGAGCCGGACGGCGACGTGGATTTCTTCGACTTTAGCGAGTTCGGCCCAGAGTGGATGGAGTGTAATGACCCGCAGGACCCAAACTGCACGACA
>Ga0315548_1000052_pt1 | contig 89452 bp, 92 predicted proteins | sample SalMarSW160110MG_2_FD_202540 | JGI IMG/M metagenome (GOLD analysis project Ga0315548, IMG submission 202540) | Salt marsh sediment microbial communities from the Plum Island Ecosystem LTER, Massachusetts, United States - Salt Marsh Sediment SW1601-110 ... | reverse complement strand
CTAAGGCTGTAGCCAGCGAAACAAACGCAAACTTCTCAAGCATAAGTGGACCTGAAATAATGAGCAAGTTTTATGGCGAAAGCGAAGGGCGTCTTCGAGAGATTTTTGATAACGCCCAAGAGAATGCGCCCAGCATCATTTTCATTGACGAAATAGATTCGATTGCACCGAAAAGAGAGGAAGTGACAGGCGAAGTAGAGAAGCGAGTTGTTTCGCAGCTTTTGGCGCTCATGGATGGTTTACAATCCAGAGGAAAAGTTGTGGTGATTGGAGCAACCAACAGGCCGAACGCTTTGGATTCTGCGTTGAGGAGACCCGGACGCTTTGACAGGGAAATCGAGATAGGCGTGCCAAACAAGGATGGTCGGCTTCAAGTTTTGCAGATTCACACCAGAGGAATGCCGTTGGCTGAGGATGTGGACTTGAAGCGTTTAGCCAACGTAACTCACGGGTTTGTTGGTGCCGACTTAGAGGCGTTAACTAAGGAGGCTGCTCTTCATGCTCTTCGAAAAATATTGCCTGAAATCGATTTCGAAGCCGATAGCGTGCCGGCGGAGATACTGAACAAGATAATAGTTAACATGAGCGATTTCGAGGAGTCGCTGAAGGAGATTGAGCCGTCTGCCATGAGGGAAGTGCTGGTTGAGGTTCCCAACGTTAAATGGACGGACATTGGCGGATTAGCAGAAGTAAAAGAGGAACTACAAGAAGCTATAGAGTGGCCGCTGAAGTATCCAGAAATCTTTGCTTACATGAACACTGCTCCGCCGAAAGGCGTTCTGTTGTATGGTCCTCCGGGAACAGGAAAAACTATGCTGGCGAAGGCGGTGGCTAACGAGAGCGAGGCGAACTTCATCAGCATTAAGGGTCCCGAGGTCCTGAGCAAGTGGGTTGGAGAATCCGAGAGGGCGGTGAGGGAAGTGTTCAGGAAGGCAAGGCAGGCAGCGCCCACCATAATCTTCTTTGATGAACTGGATTCGATAACTCCAGTCAGAGGAACGGGATTCGGCGGCTCTCAGGTGACGGAGCGGGTGATCAGCCAAATCCTAACTGAGCTAGACGGACTGGAAGAGTTGAAGGATGTTGTGGTGATTGGAGCCACCAACAGATTAGACATTGTTGATCCTGCTCTGCTGCGTCCCGGAAGGTTCGACAAGCTGCTTGAGGTGCCAATTCCAGACTTGGATGCGAGAAAAAAGATACTGCGGATTCATTTGGAGAAGAAACCGCTAGCCGAAGATGTTAAGATAGATCAGTTGGCGGAGAAGACTGATGGATACACTGGAGCGGACTTGGCTGCGCTAGCCAATACAACGGCGATGCTGGTAATCAAAGAGCACATCACCAAAAGCAAGACACTGGAGAAGGCGAAAGAAAACCTCAAAGACCTAAAAATCACCATGAAAGACTTCGAGAAACCACTAGAAAAAATGAAACCATCAGCAACAAGAAAACAACAACAGTAAAGACCACAAAAACAGCCTTAAACCCAAGCATCCATTTCTTTCTACAACCTACAAGCAATCTAATTTAGATGCTAGGTGAGCATTATAGTGGAAAACGTTAGTTGGGTGTAAGGTTTGAGGGTTGTTGCTGATCTTCATATTCACAGCAGGTTTAGCCGTGCCACAAGCCAGAAGATGAATATAACGGAGATATCCCGTTTTGCGAAAATAAAGGGACTAACACTTGTGGGTACAGGAGATTTCACTCACCCAGAATGGTTCAGCGAATTATCGAATGAATTGGCTGAAGTTTCCGGCACCAATATTTATGGCTCCAAGAAGCATCCGGAATCGCCTGTTCGTTACATGTTAACCGCCGAAGTCTGCACCATATACAACGTTGACGAGAAAGCCAAGAAGATACATCACGTCATCTTTACGCCCAGCCTCGAAACAGCCACACAAATCAGTGACAGGCTGAAGCGTTACGGCAACTTAAGCGTGGACGGCAGACCAACCTTGGACATGACCTCCTCGCAGCTTGTCGAAGAGGTGATGCAGGTTTCGGACCAAAACGAGGTCATCCCCGCTCATGTTTGGACCCCGTGGTTCAGCCTCTTCGGCGCCTTCAGCGGCTTCGACAGAATAGAGGACTGCTACGAGGACATGACAAGGCACATTCACGCACTGGAAACCGGACTCTCCTCGGACCCGCCCATGAACTGGAGACTAAGCGCTCTTGACAGGTTCACGCTGGTTTCTAACAGCGACTGCCACAGCCACTGGCCATGGAGAATCGGAAGAGAAGCCAACGTCTTCGAACTGGACAAGCTAACATACGGGGAAGTGGTTGACGCCATACGCAAAAAAGACCCCAAACGCTTCAAGTTTACTATAGAAACCAACCCTGCATACGGCAAGTATCACTGGACAGGACACAGAAACTGCAAAGTCTCTCTCCCGCCCAAAGAAGCCAAAAAATATGGTAACCATTGCCCAGTGTGCGGCAGAAAACTCACCAGAGGGGTTGACCAGCGAATTGAGGAGCTGGCTGACAGACCCGCCGACTACACGCCAGAAAATCCGGTAGGCTATAAGCGGTTGCTGCCGCTCTCTGAGATTATCACTGCAGTCTTGGGCGTCAGCTATCAAGGAGCCAAAACGGTTTGGAGCGTCTACACTCCACTGGTAAAGAAGTTTGGTGACGAATACACTGTGCTCATTGATGCGCCCAAAGAAGAAATGAGCAAGATTGTTGATTCACGGATTGCAGAGGCGATTGTCAGGGTTAGAGAGGAAAAGGTAAGGGTGATACCCGGATACGACGGCGTCTACGGTCAACTCGTAATCTTCGAAGAAAAACAAGAAGTAAAACCTCAAAAGCCATCGCAGAAGAGCATATCCGACTTCATGTAAAAGGCATATAGTTAACCAACAGTTTTAAGACTGAACCAAACTCTTAATCGACATACAACAATGAGGTGGATGCGTTTTGAGGGACATGCTGGCGAAATCTGTTGATTATGGCAGGAGCCTCGGAGCCAAGTATGTGGAGGTTCGGGCGCAAAACCTCTTCAAAACCCTGTTGATGACCAAAGATGGCACAGTGGAGGGGGCGAAAGAGGGAACTGAGAGCGGCGCTGGGGTCAGAGTTTTGGTGAATGGGGCTTGGGGCTTCGTGTCTCTTGGAAAACTGGAACCTAAACTGCTGACCGACGCTGTTGATCAGGCTGTCAGGTTGGCGAGGGCGGCTAGCCTAAGGGTGAAATCTCCCGTGAAGCTTGCTGACGTAAAAGCGGTGGAGGACAGGGTGACGGCTAAGCCTGAGAAGAGCCCGCGGGACGTTTCTATGGAGAAAAAGATTGATGATGCTTTGGCGATGGACAAGACGGTTTTGGGTTATGACAAGCGGATAAAGAGCTGCACAATCAGCTACCTAGATGTGACAGGGACAAACTATTTCGTCAACAGTGACGGAGCATGCATACAGCAGGACAAACTTTACGTCTGGTCCAGAATCCTAGCCTCGGCACGGGAAAACAGCGTCTACACCTCTGCAAGGGAGGAGATAGGCTCCACAGCAGGCTACGAGGTCTTTGACACTGAAACCCCAGAAAAGGTGGGAACCCTGATTGCCAAGCGTGTGGTTGAGCAGCTGAAGGCTAAGACGCCGAAGGGGGGAAGCTTCCCGGCGGTTATAGGACCAAACGTGGTGGGCGTTTTTATACATGAGGCTATGGGGCACCTGGCAGAGGCAGACCTCACCCTGTCCGGTTCTATACTCTATGATAAGCTGGGAAAACAGATCGCCTCAGACGCGGTTACAGTCTATGACGACGGCACAGTTGAGGGCGCCTTCGGCTCCTTCAAGTATGACGATGAAGGAGTTCGAACCAAAAAAACACCTTTAATAGAAAAGGGAACCTTGACCGGGCTCATGCACAACCGCGAAACCGCCCAGAAACTTAACATGGAACCCACTGGCAATGCTCGAGCCGAAGATTTCCGGGTTGAGCCCATCATCAGAATGCGGAACACGTACTTGGCTCCGGGCGACAGAAGCTTCGAGGAGCTGATTGAAGACGTCGATTTTGGTTATTACCTGAAGAGTTTCCGGGGTGGACAGGCGAACTTGGATGGAACCTTTCAGGTGGGCATACAGGAGGCTTACGAAATCGTTAAGGGCAGGCTGGGAGCCTCGGTTAGAAGTGCGTCCATAAGCGGGAACACGCTTGAAACTTTGCGTAGGGTGGATGCGGTGGGCAGAGACTTTGAGTTGTGGCCTGGAAGATGCGGCAAGGGGCAGATAGCATTCATCTGTGATGGGGGACCGCACATCAGGGTGGGAGAGGTGACTGTTGGTGGCGGAGCATAAACTAGCGGAACTGTTCGAGTTTGGGAAGAGGGCGGTTAAATTTGCCCTAGGAAGAGGCGCTGAGGAGGCTGAGGCTTTCCTGAGCGTGTCCTCTGATACTTCAATAGATATTGAGAGGGGGCAGATCGTCAGAAGCATCAAGAGAATGGATCAGGGTTTAGGGGTTCGGGCGGTTTACAGGAAGGCGGTCGGTTTCTCGTACACAAACACGTTAACAGACAAGAACATAGAGGAGGCTGCGGCGAGAGCGTTCAGGGCTGCTAGAGCCAGCAAGCCAGACAAAAACTGGGTGAAATTTCCCAGTCCCGGAAAGTTTGGTGAAACAAGAGGCACATACGACAAGAAGATAGTGGATTTGTCTTCTGACGAGTTGGTGGATGTTGCGGCGGTTATGTTGGGGGCGGTTGAGGCGTACGATAAGCGTGTTTTGGCTGTTGACGGCGGAGTGGGAGCATCCCTGTTTAGCACGGTTATTGTTAACTCTCAGGGCATTGAAGCCTGTGACATGGGCACTGCTGTTGCATGTTCCATGGAGACTATAGCGAGGGATGGGGCGGATGTGACTCCGGCGTGTTACGAAGTGAATGCGGAGAGAGTTTACGATATTGACCCTGAGGGTGTTGGAACCGAGGCGGCTAGGCAGGCTGTTTCATCCCTCAACGCCAAGAAAATCGGGTCTGGAGCCTTTCCGGTGATTTTTGCTCAGGATGCATTCCATTCCCTACTCTATTACACGCTGATAAACGCGGTTAAAGCAGATTATGTTCAGAGGGAGCGGTCTGCACTTAAGGACAAGATTGGAGAAAAGGTTGCCTCAGACCTTGTCACCGTTTATAATGATGGGCTTCTTGAGGGTGGGCTGTTGACAAGAAAATTTGATGCTGAAGGGGTTCCGTGCCAAAAAACTTTGGTTATCGACAAGGGCGTGCTGAGGAATTTCCTGTATGACAGTTACACCGCGAATAAGGCTGGAACAGAGAGCACTGGAAACGCTTCGAGGACAGGGCTTGCTTCGTACGCGTCTACGCCAGCATTGGAGGCGAGCAACTTCAGGTTCATGGAGGGAGACAGGTCGCCTGAGGAGCTTGTGGGCGAGGTTGATGAGGGGCTGCTGGTTTTTGGTGTTCAGGGTGCTCACAGCAGTAATCCGGAGAGCGGGGAATTTTCGGTTGTGGCTACTCCGGTTTGGAAGATTGAGGGTGGAAGTGTGGCTTATGCTGTGCGGGGGGTTATGTTGGCTGGTGTGGTGTTTGATGTTTTGAGGAATGTTTCGGCTCTCGGCAGTAACGTTAGGAAGCTGGGGCAGCTGGTTGCGCCGTGGATTAGGGTGGAAGATGTCAGAGCGGTTGGAAGGTTGTGAAACATTTTTATTGTAAGTGGGACTCAGGTGTTTACTATTGCCTGAAGATTGAAAATGGAATAAACTTGGCGGGAGAATGAGTAAAGAGATTGAGTAGCCCAGAAGAGAAGGCGTCCAGCGGTGGAAGCGTTGTGTGGAGGATACAGACTGCCAGAAGAATCGTTCAGTTTCTCTCTTTCTTGCTGTTTGTTGCCGTTGTTTTCGGTTTGGGACCTTTCCCGGTTGTTCTTCCGGTTATGTTCACGTTGGGGCTTCAGCAGCAGGCATTGGGCGACGCTTTTGCGATGCTGCAGGTTATGCTGAGCGAGGCTGTTTTTCCATGGATTCCCTTAGCCTCGTTTTTTCTGGTTGCCGCTCTGTTGGGCAGGTCGCTGTGCGGTTGGGTTTGCCCCTTCGGTTTGGTTCAGGACGTTGTCGGATTCTTCAAAAAGGAACACATGGAGATTTCGTCGAGAACCCACAACTGGCTGGTCTACATCAAATACGTTGTTTTGCTGGTGGTCCTCATTGTCAGCGGCTCCGTGGCGGCGATGCTGGCTTCGGGGTCGGGTGAGAGCCTCAAGTCGGCTTTGGGGGTCTTTGCTGTAGCCCCATTTAATGCTTTGAGTCCAGCGGATACTCTGTTTGCGGTTATTCCAAATGGGGTCTTTAATCTGGTTAACAGTGTTGACTCTTTTGTGGCTGGAGCCTTGGCTGTTCGTCCCCTTTTGTGGGTACGCTTTGTTATATTGGGGGTGGTGTTGGTTTTGGCGGCTTATGTTCCCAGAAGCTGGTGTAAGTATTTTTGTCCCCACGGGGCAATCTTGGCTTTCCTGAACCGTTTCAGCTTCTTGGGTTTGACGAGGGACCCGGTGAAGTGCACGAAGGCGGGATGCAGCGACTGTGTGCAGGCTTGCCCCATGAACGTTCCTATACTGGAGTTGCCTTGGGAAAAATTCACGCATCCAGAATGCATATACTGCCTAAAATGCGCAGACGCGTGCACAACAAAAGCCATCAAACCAAAAATACCCTAAGAAAAGAAGCAATGAAAAAATAAGTACCCGTTCAGAAACTTTTGCATGCCAACTTGGTTTGTTATATGTGTCAATACCGGTTCACTAGATTGGCTGGTTCTCGAAATACAGTATGCACTGGTTTGGCACTTAACCTTCTTGTTTTTTGGGCAGATACATTTTAGTTGGCATCTATACAGAGTAAAAGATTAAAAATTAACCCCCAAACCCAAACACAACAAAAGCTCATCTTCTATCTCTCTGCCTTTGTAATCTGTCACGTTTCGCCTGTTTACGTTTCATCTCACGATCTTTCTTCTTACTAGGTTGAGCTTTCTCTCTTCCTCCCTTTTCTCCCCCTCTCAATTGCCTGTCTTTTCCCAAATACTCCACCTCATTCAATCAAGTATTTGCTCGTGACCTTATCCTCAAGAAAATACTGAGTTTTCCTAGAAATATTTTTTGTTAGCGAATGCCGCGCCCGCCTAAACGGTTGGGTTTGGGATTAAAAATTAACCCCAAAACCCAACTCTCACTCTCTCTCCAAAAAACACGTACACACGCCCAAAAAATCTAAGGCTTTAAACAAATCGCGTGCGAGTTCCTATTGTATTTTGTGCGTCAAATAACTTCAAGTTCGTTTTAATCTACTCCTTTATAAGGGTGCAAACACCAGTATAGCTGAAGAGCTTTCTTTTATCGAATGGGTTTATCCCACCGAATAACTGGATTCTTTTCTACTAAAGTATGCAGAGGTGAGTTTACATGTCCCAAAAAAGGATGTTTGACATTAAATGTACTGATTGTGGCAAATCTACTACTGTGCCGTTTGAACCCACAAAAGGCAAACCAGTTTACTGCAGAACATGTTTCTCGAAACACAGGAGTAATCAGCCAGAAAGGTCTAGTGTGAGCACAAGGTTTGACATGAAAAATGCATGGGCAATACGAGGAGATAAATGGCAAGGAAGAAAAGAAGTACACCACAGCGTTTTCAAAAGATAGGCGCTAAATTTTAACTCCCCAAATTCCAAACCCAAACGTTGGTGGCGATTAATTAAATACCTTTTTAGGCATAGGTATTAGTGATTATATAGTATATGGGTGATTTTGATTTGGTGAAATGGGAGTATATTGTGCTTGCGTTGAAGACTAAGGTTCATGTTAGTCGGCATGAGAGAGAAAAAAATCCTACTATACAAAATGTACAAAACGAATTGAACGATTTGGGGGAAGAGGGCTGGGAATTGGTGGGTGTCCAAAACGTTCGCCTAGAGACTGGTATGCTGTTTACTGTTGCATATTTTAAGCGGAAAAAATCGTTAGGGCATCAAGAGCATAAAAAACCGTAATAACTACAATTTGCAAATATTTTTGTCCCCACGGGGCAATCTTGGCTTTCCTGAACCGTTTCAGCTTCTTGGGTTTGACGAGGGACCCGGTGAGGTGCACGAAGGCGGGATGCAGCGACTGTGTTGCGGCTTGTCCCATGAATGTTCCTATACTGGAGTTGCCTTGGGAAAAATTTACGCACTCAGAATGCATATACTGCCTAAAATGCGCAGACGCGTGCACAACAAAAGCCATCAAACCAAAAATACCCTAACTTCTGAAAAACGCGAACTGAATTCACTTTTTGAAGTGATGAGAAGTTAGAATAGTTTGCAGAATTAGTTCTAAATTAGTCTTATTGCTTGATTCTCCCAATTAGTCATCGGATTTAGTGTTCTTCCATATTCTGCGATTCCAGAGAGAACGAGCAAGTCACATACATGTGGTGCCGATTTATAATCAACGTGTCGGTTTGGGTGAATCTGCTTGGCCTTTTGCTGGATTTGATATTCTATCGTGTCTGGATCATCAGAGTCAATTCTTGTTCCTAATCTAACCCATTTTCCTCTTTTTCGTTTAATGAAATCTAACGCTGTTTCAAATCTCCAGAATTCCAGTCGTAGATGCGTGTACCTCTTTTTGAATTCAATTTCCACGATTCCCTTTTCTTCGTTGACTTTAATTATTTCAAAGCGTTGGGTGTTAGTCCCAAAGATTGTTCTTCGTGGAGACTCAAAAGATTGGTTGCGATTTGACTTTAACCATTTTAAAAGTTGTTCGTTCATTTTAATCAAATCCCTTTATAGCACAAGTAATGCAACTCTAAGAGACACAGTTCTTTTTGATTCAGAACGTTATTAGCTTTTTGTCCTGCAATTTTCGGATATTGATGGCGCGGGGTGCGGGATTTGAACCCGCGCGGCCACATGGACCACAGACTTAGCAGGCCTGCTCCCTACCAGGCTAGGAGAACCCCGCTCAGGATATTTTGTTCAGAGCGTAGCCTAAAAAAAGTATCTGTCCGAACTTAAACCAAGTTTTTATAAAACCGTGTTATCCATACTGTTGGAAGATGGGCCGGTTGTCTAGTTGGTTAGGATGCAGCCCTTACGCGGCTGAGGTCGCAGGTTCAAATCCTGCTCGGCCCACCACACACACAAAAACCGCGTTTCCGCAATCATATTAGGAGACTAATAACAGTGTATTGTTGAAAACAGTCTTTTTCCTGAAAAACAAAGCACAACCAACCATCAGTTGCCTAGAGAATACAGAACACCTAAGAAAATGTCCGAAAAGAGAAAAAAGGCGAAAAACACCCGAAAAACGGTTTCAACTTCAACTCCTGTCAGCCTAATCAGCATCAGTAAATCTTAACATTTATATGCACCTAATTAACCTCTCAGAGGTTAACCAGAAGTTTCTATGCAAACTTACGATTGGGGACACCGAAACACATGAACCAAAGCCAGAAAAGCTCCGTCATGCGCCTCGTCAAAAGAATCGCAGACACAAAACTCAGCGGCGTCGCACTTCAGAAACTGGAGCAAGTCGCCACCAGGATGGGCGTAGAAGAAAATGAGCTTCTTCGACTTTACGTTGAAACCAAGAACCGTTCTCTGATAGAAAGTTTTGCATCCACACCCTACAAAGAAAGAATTCTGCTGCTGCCTCAATGCCTCCGCGCCAAAGATTGCCCCGCAGAACTAGGCAAATACGGCTACGAATGCCAAGAATGCGGAAGATGCATCGTAAAAACGATCAAGCAGACAGCCGAAAAGTTGGGCTATAAGGGCACATTCATCCTACCCGGAGGAAGTTTAGCGCAAAAGATTCTCCTCGAACTGAAGCCAAAAGCATCTCTGGGCGTTGCATGCTCCAAAGAACTTGTCCTCGGAAGCTTCCTCTGCGAAAAAATGGGAGTAATAGGCCAAGGCATAACACTGCTTAGAGACGGCTGCATCAACACCCTCGTGGACCTGAGAACCCTAAAAGACGCCTTGGCAGTTCACCAATTCTAACTCACTAACCAAGAGACATGCTGCCTAGCGCTTCAAGAATTTTCTTCGGCGAAAAGGGAACAAGAACAGCGGATTTAATGTAACGCCCCAGCTTCGGAATCAGCCCCACAGCATCAGTTCCCAACTTGCAGACAACAACCTGCTCAAGAACACCCAAAGACTCAACCCTGATGATGTCCCGAAAGTGCCTCGACAACTTCACAGCCCGCTCAACATCAGAAAAAAGAGAACCCAAAACAACCAACCGATCAAACCTGCAGCCAACCCACCCGCTGAACAGAGAAAACTGCGCCTCAGACAAGCCTGCCTCCACATTTCTGCTCCCCTCCACAACATCCTCAGCAACCTTGACCTCAAACGGTACATTATCATACAAACAAAAAAGCTCAACCAACCTTTGAAGCGGAACCTCCTTTCCATCAGCCAACTGAGCACACAACCGCTTCTTCGAAACAACAGCGTCACAGGTTTCAGGAGAAAACACCCCCAAATCCACGTAAAGCTCATCGGCGCTTCTGTTGGGAAAAACCACCTTACCCTGCACCACAGAAAACTTTTTCAGCTCATCCACAGAAACGGGCGCTAACCCAACTTCGCGGTCAAGTAAACTCAACGCTGCGGTTTCATCCTCTCCGGAGACCTGCAGCTGTATCCATCCGCGGTCTGTTGTGCCAGCGAAACTCAGCTGAACTTTAAGTCCGCTGACCAAACCCGAATACAGCTTCTCAAAGGTTTCAGGGGAGCCTGAACCGTAAAGCTTCTCAAGCACCGTGACTGTCGACATTCACATCGCCTATCAAAGGAAAAAGCTCCTCGTGGAGCCTTACAATCCGACCTATAGCAGGATGATTCTCCCCAAGCTTCCTAGAAAACTGCTCTATTGTCCGCTCTATCGGCACCACACGGCAACCTTCAATCAGCTTGTCAGCGTAGGACACAAGCTTTTCTTCCAAAGTTGCCGGAAAATAGTCTTTCATGGGCAAACCAACCTCTTTCGCTTCCTCAGCGGCTATGCCCCCGCCAATGTGGCACTCAATAATAGAGACAATAGACTCCGGCAAATTCAGGGACCTGGCGATTTCCACGCCCACAACAGCGTGATCCACATCATGCGTTTTTGAGCGCCCAATGTCGTGAAGAAGAGCACCAACCTCCACAAGATCCACATCAACATCTAATCCCTTCTTTTCGCAGGCTTCAGCAAACTTCACAGCAAGAGCAGAAACCACCTTGCAATGAGCAATAACCCTTCTGGAACAACCCGCCTCAGAAAGAAGCCTCAGCGCCGTCTGGGACGACGGCAGTTCCTCATTCACCTAATTCCTTCCTCAGCGCCTCAACCCGTGTCTCTAAGGCTTTTTTCAGTTCAGTGTTGTCAAAATGCATCAAAAGCTTGTTGCAGGTGGGGCATCGAAAAACAAGTTCCATAGCCTCTTCAAAGGTAACACGCTTACATCCCTCTGTGGAGCAGTAGTAAAAGTCGTGGTTCCGCTCATACTCTAGCCGTGTTTCCAATTTTTCTAGAACACGACGCTTCTGGTTCAAAATGAATCCTGCGAGCTGATCAAGCTGGAGTCTCCAGTGGAAGATAAACCAGCCTGTGGTCTTGTCACGTGACCTTCTCAAGCCTACTAGAGAGTGGTCGTAAAGCTTGTACAGAATCTTGCGGACGGTGTTTAGCCTTATCTCTGTCTGCGCCGCAATCTCATCATCCGTGGTTTCACCTGTTTGTTTGAGGACATTAACAATCTGAACAGCCTCCTCGCCCCCAAAAGCTTCAGCCACCCTCTGCAAAGTTTTGTCATCCACGAAAGCCAACATCGGAACCTTCTACTCCACACATCCACTATAGAAGGGTAAACAAAGCTTAAATCTGTTTATGTAAGGTAAAACATTCTTTCGTTGTCGCCTTGCAAGAGAAGCTGCCCATAAAACTGAACCATTTTCTGTAATTTGAAGTCAAACTTATGGAGTAACAAAGGAAGATTGTGCTATTGTTTTGCGATTTAGTCAAAGTTTCTTGACTGTGAAAGGTGTGTTTTGGTCAAGATTTCTTGACAAAAACCCTTTTCCGTTATGTTACGAGAGTTATTTTTAGGTATTAAATTTGAGAGATCAAAAAACAGCTCTCATATTATTACTGATTCTTTGCTTTGCTGTAGTTTCCATTTCTAAGATTGAGATTGTAAAAGCAGAAAGCACAATCTACATTAGGGCTGATGGAACGGTTGAGGGAACGGATAAGATGCATCGAAATGGGGATGTCTACACCCTCACAGGCAATATTTATGATCCGATTGTTGTGAAGAAAGACAATGTTGTGGTTGATGGGGGTGGTTATACTCTTCAGGGGGTAGGAACAGGTCGTGGAATAGAGCTTTCGGATAGAAAGAATGTTTCGGTTAAGAATTTTGAGATAAACAACTTCGAAACTGGCATCTACATCTATGATTACTCCGAACCGAGAAACAATACCATCTCTGCAAACAGCATAACAAACAACACCTATGGAGTTTACATTGAACATGCACATAATAACACTATTTCTGGAAACACCATAGCGAATAATGACTATGGCATTTACTTTCTAGAATCGCGTTTCAATGTGCTTCGAAACAATGTTCTAAGCAATAACCTCTATAGTTTCGATGTGATCAATACCAACTTCGTAAATGATGTGGACACTTCAAATCTTGTTGATGGTAAGCCGATGGTTTATTGGGTCAACCAGCAAGACAGAACTGTACCATCTGAAGTGGGATATGTAGCCCTTATCAATTGCAGAAACATAACGATTAGAAACTTAACTCTTACTAACAACGGGCATGGAATACTGCTAGCTTCCACAACAGACTCAACGATAGCTAATAATACTATAACAAAAAATGTGGATGGAATTTATCTCTCCCAGTCTTCAAATAACACTATTTCTGAGAATAAATTAACATACAACAACAGGGGAATACGTATTGAAGGGTCTTGGCGCAACTATTCTTTAAACAATACAATTACTGAAAACTACATAACAAACAACGAGGAGGGTATCCACCTATTTGAGACTTCTAACAATGTGTTTAGGAACAACAGAATGTTCAAAAATAATTGTAGCTTTGTGGACATATCATTTTTTGTTAATGACTTAGATTCCTCGAACACCGTGAACGGAAAGCCAATCTATTATTGGGTTAACGAACATGACAAGATTATCCCGTTTGACGCGGGTTATGTGGCTCTCATAAATTGTGTGAATATTACAGTTCAAAATCTGGAACTAACCAACGAAGTCTATGGCATATTTATGGGTTCAACCATAAACTCAACGATAACTAACAACATCCTAACAAACAATAGGCAAGGAATTTATCTAACTAAATCCAACAACAACACTATCTCTGGAAACTACATAACAAACAATAATCATGGCATCTGGCTCTACAACTCTTCAAAAAACAAAATTGTTGAAAACTACATAGCAAACAACCTAAATGGCACATCTATTATATTGTCTCCATTTATGCCCACTTCCTCAAACAATCTATTTTATCATAACAGTTACGTCAACAACAGCAGGCAAATTTACATAACCCCTCCGGGATTTGCGATTCCTGATTCAATAAACGTTTGGGATAATGGCGTTGAAGGAAACTATTGGAGCGATTACGTTGGTGTTGATGATAATGCCGACGGCTTAGGTGACTCACCCTATGTCATAGATGCGAACAATCAAGACAATTATCCACTTATGGCTTCTCTTATGTCTCCAATTTTTGTGTTTGATGCTGGCACCTGGGAGTGGATCCAATACAATGTCTATGTTGTCAGCAATTCGATGGTTTCAGAGTTTATTTTCGATTCTGAAGGTGCTCAGGTGCAGTTTAATGTGGAAAACGAAACAGGGACAACAGGCTTCTGCAACGTAACGATTCCTAAAGATCTGTTAAACACAGAAGACAGCTGGACTGTTCGGGTAGATGGAGCCTCTGTAACTCCAACAATAAACGAAGACGCAAACAAAACATACCTATACTTCACATACCCGCACAGCACCAAAACCATAGAAATAATCGGAACGGAAGCAATTCCAGAGTTTCCCTCATGGACACCCCTACTAATTACCCTAGTTGCAGTGGTAGCTGCGGTAATCGTTTACAGGCGTAGCCTACGCAAACAGGCTCAGAGGAGAGATGAGAAGTGAAACGATCTGCATTTGTTCTTGTTCTGTTGCTTTTTCTTTCCATTGTTTTAGTTTCTTTTCCACAAATCGAGACAGTGAAAGCTGAAGGCACCATTTACATCAGAGCCGATGGAAGCGTTGAGGGAACAGACAAGATACAAAGAAACGAGAATGTCTACACCTTTTTGGGAAATATCAGTGTTGAGGGCACTCAGGTTGATGGTATAATAGTTGAGAGGGATAATATTGTGATTGACGGGGCAGGCTACGCACTTCAATATGTAGGAAATTTATCTTATCTTTTCAGAGGAATTAATGGAATTAATCTTACAGCCCGCAATGGTGTAACCATCAAAAATATGCGAATAATAGACTTTGTTTTTAATGTCCAACTCTATAAATCTTCAAATAACACCATTTTGAGTAACTACGTTTCTACTTCGGAATTGGGCATCGCTCTTTCAGATGCTCATAACAACAGCATTAGCCAAAATGAGATAGTGAGCTATGGAGAAAACATGTTCAGCATGTTAAACGCTTCCAGCCCTAGCATGCAACTAGTTAACTCTTCAAGTAACACCATTCTTGGAAATTATGTTTACACTAAGGAAATTGGCATTAATCTTTTAGAGTCTCACAACAACAGCATTACCAAAAACGATTTGGTGAGCAATGGAGAAGGCATCGGATTTGCATTTTATCGTTTCTCAATAAACAACACAAATTCAGGAGACTCATTAACCAACACGATTTCCGGGAACAACATTATAGAACAGAATATTGGTATTAAGAGCTTAACAGGTTCGAAAAACATTGTTGCTGGCAATAATATAACAAAATGCAAGACATACGGCATCTTTTTAGAGAATTATCAACAAATTAACATAGTTGGAAATAACTTCGAAAACAACACCGTCGGAATCTTTTTGGGTGACAAAGCTTCAAACAACACAATCCATCATAATAACTTCATTAACAACCAAAAGGATGTAACTGATGTACGTTCGACTATACCCTTTCTTCCTAGTCCAAAAAACATCTGGGATACTGGTTCTAGAGGCAACTACTGGAGCAGTTACAATGGCACAGACAATGATGGTGACGGCATAGGTGACACACCCTATGTAATTAATGACGTTAATCAAGACAACTACCCACTAATGAACCCTGTAGATATGGAAGAGTTCATAATTCCAGAGTTTCCTTCATGGATCATTCTGCCCTTATTCTTAATGGCTACTTTATCTGCAATAATCGTCAAGAAGAGGCTGTTCCGTCCACATCCATAGAATCGCTTAAATCTGTTACCAAAACAGCCTGCACACTAAACTTCAACCACTCTTTTGCCTCTAACCTGAGGAACTATCTTCATTTTCGCGTTATCAACAAAATCCTTTGAGAGCTCCTGACCCTCAAAAAAACGGTCAAGAAAAACAGCCAAGCTGGAGCACTCCGAATGCGGCTGATTCCCCACAGCAACATTAAAATCTGAGACTGACTCGGAGAAGAAGCCAGCGGGCACCTTTTGACTGCCCACAATAACCAGCACATCTTTTTTTGTCATCCTGATTCTCTGCATGACGTCACTTGTTTGGATGTTTTCTCCGTACGCAGTAAGATGAACTGTGACCCCGCTTTTGGCTCTCCATTCCTTAACCACACGTTTCCAAGGTCTTCCCATCTCAAAATGGAAGTTGCCTCCCCAGCGTGCCGTAACCTTTTCAACGGTTTCTTTAACTTTATCATCTGTTATGTCCGCCAAGATGAAGTCAGAAGCGCCTAACGCTCGGGCAGTCAGAGCCACATGAGAGGTTAGCCTTTGGTCTCTATGCCTGTGTCCCCATCTCAAAACAACAACTTTCGGCAACATTACCTCTTTCTCATTCGCTTTCGGCTTCACGCTTAAACACTCCACCCAGTTTTTTCACGCGCCCCTTAACCCTGTCCGCAAACCAAGGAATCGCACGGAAGACAACCTTCACAACGTCACCTTCATACTCTATGTTCTGCACGTGGGCGCGATCAAAAAGCTCCGAAACCAAGGACATGGCTTCGTCATTTATCTTCACGGAAAACGACGCCTCAACGAAGCCTTCTAGGTAACGGGTAATCTCCTGCTTCAATAAATCTGCGTTGGTTTTAGTCAACGCTGAGACAGGAACAGGGTTTGGTGCTCGCTCCTTCACATATTCCATCTTGTGTGTCAGCTCATCTTCTTCAAGCAAATCAATTTTGTTGAGCGCTGTCACCACAGGTATTCCTGTTGCGCCAATTTGCTGTATTGTGTCGAGACTACAAGAGAGCTTACGTTTAATGTCTTCTTCGGGTTCGCTCAAGTCAACAACCAGGATAATCACGTCTGAAAAAATTGTTTCCTCAAGAGTTGAATGAAAGGCTTTAATTAGCTTCAGGGGTAGACGGTCGATGAAGCCAACGGTGTCAGTTAACAGGACCTTTCTTTTAGAAAACTGCACCGCACGAGTTGTTGTGGAAAGAGTGGTAAAGAGAGCATTGTTAACGGGAACAGTTTCTTCTGCAAGCAAATTAAACAGGGAACTTTTACCCGCGTTTGTGTACCCAGCCAAAGAAATCGAAGAAAACCCCAGCTCGGCTCTTCGAACACGATGCAGCTGACGCTCTTCCTGCTTCTTCTCCAGTTTGTCTTTGATGAAACCGATTTGCCGTTTCACACTTTCGAAGTAAAGGTCCACCTCATACTTTCCTAACCCCATAAAACCGGGCTGCTCTTCCATTCTCGCCAGCTTCACCCGTTCTTTCGCTCTTGACAGCTCATATCGGAGGCTGGCTAGCTGAATCTGAAGCTCCGCCTCGTAGGTTGAGGCTCTTCTGGAAAAAATTTCGAGAATAAGCTGAAAACGGTCAATAGCCATCACTCCCGTAACCTTAGCCAAGTTGTAGGCTTGAAAAGGCGTCAAGTCGTTATCGAAAATAGTCTTCTCGGCGCCAGTTTCTTTCACCAAATCGGCTAGTTCCTTTACTTTTCCCCGCCCAATCTGATACTGCGAGTCCCGTTTTCTGACCTGCTCAAGGGAACCTGCAACCGTGTATCCTGCCGCCTTAGCGAGGCTGCTGAGTTCATCTAGGCTTGAATGCTCTGAGATGAGCCGCCGTTGAACGATTACTGCCTTCGTTACTTCTTTGCCTCCTTCTCCTTCACCTTGAACTGGATAAGGTCCCCCAAGGTTGTTCCACGTGGTTTAGATGACAGAACAGGCTGAACTTCAGGTTCCGAGGCAGGAACACGCAGTGTTATCTTCAGCGCATGCTCCAGCTTTTCTGCAAGCACCAGATCAGGAACCATTTTGCCGCTTTCGATCTTACGTAGAACCGAAACTTTCTCCCTGATCTTTCTACCCAAATCCTCATGGCTCAGCTCCAACCCTCGTCTAGCCTGTCTCACTCGCTGACCAAAGTCGCCCACAAGCTCCAAATTTTCAGCCACTGTTGGACGCTGCTGTCTTTTCGAGAAAGATGTTATTGGCTGACGTTTCATGCTCTTTTTTGTGCGGCGTTGAGGCTTAGGTTCCCAGTAACCAGAACCCAGTTTAGCGCATTCAGAGCAGACAGTCATCTTGGCTCCCTCAATTATCGACCTGATAGGCGTACCAAATATTTGTCGACCACATACTTCGCACTGCAAGAGAAACATCACCTAAACTATTTCATCGCAAGCCGATTCTTTATAGTTGTCGATTTTATATAACTTCGTCAAAGCCTAAGGGAACATCCGAAACTGTGGAGAATTGCCTGCCCAGATGTTGAGGGCTCCAAAGGGAGGGTCTTTTTTGGTTAAATAGGCACAAATTTTTTAGGGAGACTAATGTAATATTAGATTGTGGAGATGGTTATATGCCTATGGCTTTCGTGTTGATAAACACTGAGATAGGGTCTGAAAACGAGGTTTTAGAGGAATTAAAGAAAATCGATGCGGTGAAGGAAGCTTACATGGTTTACGGCGTTTACGACGTCGTAGCTAAGGTCGGCGCAGAGACTATGGATAAACTTAAAGAGATTGTCACATGGAACGTGAGAAGGCTGGACAAGGTTCGGTCAACTCTAACCATGATAGTGATCGAGGGACAAAAGTAGCCTCCACCTCCCCCATTTTATGTACACATTTCAATCCGAAAGAAGCATCCTTTATCTGAAAGTTCTTATCCGCTCAACAACCCATATTACAGGCAACGAGCGGAAGCCAAATGGTTAAGCTGCACATAGGATTCGACGACACCGATTCGCCGAATGGAGGCTGCACCACCCACATAGCCGCCCTCCTAGCCGAAAAATTATGTCTCATGAACGTCTCCTTCACAGATTACCCCAACCTAATCAGGCTTAACCCCAATGTTCCATGGAAGACCCGAGGAAACGGAGCCCTCTGCCTAAGAATCAACTGCCGCGAAGACGCCGTAGACAGAATCAAGGAGACAGTCTTGGACGCAATCGAGGCAAACGCTAAGCTCAGTTACGGCGGAACCGACCCCGGAGTCGTATTCCTTTTCGGAGACATCCCCCAACAAATCAGGGACTTCGCAAAAAAAGCCGAGCAGCGCATAGTAAAAATGGATGAGGCATTAAGCCTTGTTAAGCGGTTTGACGCTGAGGCTGTGGGATTCAAGAAGGGAAGAGGAATCATCGGAGGCTTAGCCGCAATCGGAGAAGATTTGAGCGGAGACCACACTTTTGAGCTTATTTCGTATAGAATGCCAGAAAATTGCGGTGAACCTCGTCGGGTACAAGCTTCTTCCGTGAAAACGATGGACACAAATTCGCCGCTCACCTTCAGCAACATAGACCCTGAAACGGGCAGAATCCTGATTACGCCCAGGGGACCCGACCCCATCCTTTACGGAGTCAGAGGCGAGAACCCGGAGGCTGTTAAACAAGCCCACGAAATGATCCTCAGAAAAGAACCGATTGAAAGGTGGATGATTTTCCGCACAAACCAAGGAACCGACGCTCACCTGCGAAACGTCAGCGCAGTTAAGGCGATACAGCCCTACAATCCGGTGGTTGCTCAGGGACTGGTATCCAAGGAACCAAGAGTAATCCAGGGCGGACACGTAATCTTTGCAGTTAAGGATGAGACAGGAGAAGTAGATTGCGCCGCCTATGAACCTACAGGAAGTCTCTGCAGAACAACAAGAAAACTGATGGCTGGAGACATCGTGAAAGTCTTCGGCGGTGTCCGCCCCTCTTCTGCAGAACATCAGTTGACTATCAACCTTGAGAAATTGAGGGTGCTGAAATTGGCTCCTAAAACATCGTTTGTTAATCCCGTCTGCCCTGAATGCGGGAAGAGAATGAAGTCCATGGGAAAAAATCAGGGTTTCAGATGCGACAAATGTGGCTTACGTTCCTCACAGCTGAAAAAGCTGGAAGTCGACGAAGAACGTGGACTGGAGAAGCGACTCTACATTACGTCGCCGAGGTCTCAGAGGCATCTAACAAAGCCCCATTGCCGATACGGAAGAGAAAAGACGGGTGTACCCAAAAAAATGATGGAAAAATGGCATTACCCATGAAAACCGGAAGAACCTCTTTTGCAACCTTGCTGGAGACTTAATTGCCGTTTTACAGTAAACTTAAATGCGTCTGCAGAAAAGTTACGGACTGGAAAAAGGATACAGCATGAAGTTCTCGTTTATTAATCCGGGTCCAAATCCTGAGTTGCCTATCGAAGATGTTAAAAAGATGGTGGGAGCAGCCCCTCCGCTGGGCATGCTTTACATCGCAACCTACCTCCGAGAAAACGGAGTAGACGTCTCTATTATAGACGAGGCGGCGCAGGGCTACTCCTTGAAGGGCACAGTTGACTGGGTAAAACAGGAGAACCCGGACATCCTAGGTTTTTCCACGTGCAGCAGTTCAGGACGCAAAGCGGTACTTATCGCAGAGAGAGTGAAACAGGAGAACCCGGACATCGTCACTGTTTTCGGCAACTTTTTTGCCACATTCAACGCTGAACGGATTCTGAAAAAGTATCCTTGTGTGGACGTGATTGTTCGGGGAGAAGGAGAACAAACCAGCCTTGAACTGGCAAAGTGCCTAGAAAAAAATGGTGACCTGAAGAAGGTTTTGGGGATCAACTTCAGAAATAATGGGCAGATAATTTCAACCCCTGATAGACCATTAATCAAGGATGTTGACTCCCTGCCGTTTCCAGACCGGGAAATGCTGGACGTAGAATACCATAACACCACGGCTGGATTAGTTGTTGCACCGAAAAAGTTCAGCAGCTTCGTCTCCTCCAGAGGCTGCGTTTTTAAATGCCGCTTCTGTGGATGCCGAAGATTAGCGCGAAACCTCTGGCGATCCAGATCAGTGGACAACATACTTGAGGAACTGCATCTTCTGTCCAGTCAGGGCTACAAACAGTTTCTTTTCGTCGATGACAACTTCACCTTGAACCCAAAAAGAGTGATCCAACTATGCCAGAGATTAAAGAAAGAGAAGGTGGATATAGAATTTTTTGCCGAAGGCAGAGTTGACAACTGCCCCCAAAACATGCTGCAGGAGATGGTGAGGGCTAACTGCAAAATGATTTACTTTGGAATCGAAAACGCCACCCAGAAGATTTTGGATTATTACGATAAACGGACAACCCCACAACAGGCAGAAGACGCATCCAAAAAAGCCAGGAAAGCGGGCATAGATGTGATAGTGGCGTCGTTTATTTTGGGGGCGCCCCACGAAACAAGAAAAGAAATTCAGAACACCCTAAAGTTTGCGCAGAAGATTCAGGTGGACATCCCCCAATTCAACATTCTAGCCACTTTCCCGGGAACCGACATTTGGGAGGAACTCAAAATGCAGGGTTTTGTGGATGAAGAAAAACACTGGGAGACCGGAGTTTTGGTGCCTGAAGTCTCGCCCGACGCTGTGCCCTGCGAAGAGATTGCGCAGATGATTCATGATGCTTATCAACGATTCTTTATTCGCCCAGATTATGTCGTGAAGCAACTGATTAGAATCGGCACAAGCTCCTACCGATTCAATGTTTTACTTAACAATCTGAAGAGAGCTGACGCCGTCGCCGAGGGCGTGAAGCTGGTCACCTAAAACTTTAGCGGAAAACAGCTCCTTTTCTTACCTTACATAATTCCACTGTCTGCAGTCAGGTATGATGATACGGATCTAATTGATTCTGTAACTATTTTTTCCGTTTTTGGTAGTTTTTGGTATGGTCATGGTGAATTGGGCTCCTTTGCCCTGTTTGCCTGTTTCTCTGATGGTCCAGCCGTATGCTTCACACATTTTCTTTATCAGGTAGAGTCCGTAGCCTGTGCTTTTGCCGTAGCCTTCCTTGAAGAGTTTTTCTTTCTCATTTTCGGGTATGCCAACTCCGTCATCCTCATAAACCAGCCTCAGCTGATCCTCCCCCTCTTCATAATACACCCGGATTTGGCTGGTCTTTTCTCCATACTTCAATGTGTTATCAATAAGATTGTAGAAAAGCTGCCTCAGCAGCGAATCAGCCATCACCATTAAGCCCTTGCATTCATTCACAAGCTTTACCTCCTTCATGCCTGAAAGCAGTATGGCTGCCTCCTCAACGCTCTTCCCAACATCCATGATGGTCAGCTCCTCCACACCCAGCATCTCATAGTTTCTCGCAAAATCAAAAATTTTCTCCAACTGATCAACAGCTGATTCCACGTCATCCAAAAATTCTAAAGAATTATGGTTAGCTGGCAGTTTCTGTTTAGCCAAATAAACGTTGTTGGCGATGACAGAAAGCTTGTTTCGGGCATCATGCCGCGTCAACCTGCCAATCACACCCAGCTTCTCATTAATCGCAACCAGCTCATTCATCATCTCGTCCAACTTTTTCTCCGCTTCCTTGCGTTCAGTGATGTCTCTGAGGGTACCTTGAAATCCCACAAGATTATTGTTGGAATCTCGGAGCAGTTTCATTTTTAGTTCTCCCCAAAAAGTGGAGCCGTCTTTGCGTACGTATTCGTATTGCTTGAGCGGGATTTCATAATCCTGTTCTTTCGCAGCTGAAGTAATTGCCTCCTTGAAGTCTGCTACTCCTCGCTCAAAAGATTTAGGAGTCATGAAATTCTCTGGTCTTAATTTCAGCAATTCCTCAGGAGTGTAGCCAGATATTTTTTCGACAGAGGGACTCGCATATGTGACGTTTAAATTCATATCCTGAATGTATACGACATCGGTAATGTTTTCGGTCAGCAACCGATATTTCCTTTCGCTCTCCTTCAGCTTTTCATCTGTTTTTTTGCGTTCAGTGATGTCATGGAATGTACCTTGAAGTAAGTTTCTGCCTGCTAATTCAAAGGTCGTGGAGTTGATTATAACATCTCTAATTTCTCCATTTTTAGTAATAATCCGGTCTTCCAGAACCTTAGCTTCTTTTTCTTTGCGATGCTGATCAAAAGATCTGCTAAATTCGCCCTCGATTGTTTCAGGAGGATGGAGAATCCGCTGATGCTTACCAATCAACTCCGATTTCTTTCTGCCAACCAACTTTGTTGCTGCACGATTACAGTCAACTATTATGCCTGTTTCAGCATCAGCCAAGAAAATAGCGTCCATTGACTTCTCAAACTGCTTATGGTATTTCTCCTCAGACTCCTTGAGCTGCTTTTCTATCTGCTTGCGTTCAGTGATGTCGGTTATTATTCCAAGGATTGCTGTCTCTCCCTCATAAGTTATCAACTTTGACGTGAGTAGTGCTTCTATTCTCTTTCCTTCTCTTGTTATGAGGGTACATTCGTAAGGAACAATCTCGTCGCCTTTCAAATGTCTACTGTAACTTGACTTCAGCAACTCCATAGACTCTGGGGCAATTAAGGTAAAGAAGTTGAAATCAGGAGAGTAAAACTCTTCCCTCCTGTATCCTATAACCTCTTCACATCTCTTATTGGCATAAACCACTCTACCTTTTTTGTTGATGAAAATCATATTCGGCGACTTTTCCGCAAGGTTTCTGAATTTTCCCTCGCTCTCCCGCAGCTTTTCTTCAGCCTTCTTGTGTTCGGTGATGTCAGAGAGGATAGCGTTGAATCCAACTATCTTGTTCTCGTATAGGGTGACGGAGGGACTGGAATACATATATACAATATGACCTTTCTTGTGTATCACTCGGATTTCTATGGAAAGTCTTCTATTCGGGTCTTTCCAACTGTCCAAAAATAGTTGCAACATATTTTTCTTGTCGTCTGGATGAAGAAAGTCAGCGAATGGTTTGCCAATCAACTCCTTTTCGGAGTAACCAACGATTTCGCAGAGCGCCTGATTGACAAAAACAAATCTGCCCTCCAAGTCTATAGTAGCTATTCCATTTCCTATATTTTCAACAAGACCTCGATATTTTGCCTCACTTTTTCTGAGTTTTTCTTCAGCCTTCTTTTGCTCAGTAATTTCTATTGTGACTTCCACAATACTTGTTGTGTTGCCATTCACATCTTTAATTGGATAACCGCTAATGGACCATATTCTACCATCTGGAGTAGTAATTTCTCCTTGTTGTGGTTGCCCCGTCTTTATGGTCTCCTCAATGGGACAGGCAGCACATGATCTGGCGCTTTTTGCCCATAGTTCATGGCAGTAGCTACCCTTAAGTTGTTCAGCTTTCATATTAACAGAGTCGGCAGCTTTCTTATTCACCCACAGGATTCTATGTTTCAAATCCTGATGGCTGACAAGCTCGGACATGCTGTCAAGAACTGCACTTTTCTCTTTTTCGCTATCCCTCAGTGCCTCTTCCACTTTCTTGCCTTTCACAACCGTACGTATGCCCTGTGCGAGTTCACTGTAAACCGCTTCTGGCTTGCCGATCTTGTTGACGTATTGGTCAGCACCTAAGTTTAATGCTTTGATAGCCACTATCTCTCTGCCTTTTCCAGTGAAGATAATGAACGGAATGCTATTCCCGCTGTCTCTCAGTTCCTTCAAAAATTCAAGCCCGTCTTTCCCCGGCATAATGTAGTCAGAAACGATCACGTCAAAGGTTTTGTTTTCCATTTTTTTCATGGCTTCTTCAACAGACGAAGCAGTTTCCACATGGAATGAGCCTTGCATTTCCAAAATTGGTTTCGCGGCTTTTAGCAAGCCAGTTTCGTTGTCCACATATAAGATATGGGTCAGTGTCTCCTCAGTCGAGGCTGTGTTGCCTTTGGGTAACGACCCCGCAGCAGGACTTACCATCTAACCTACTTCCTACTCGCCACACAATTGGGTTCTTATTTACTCCCCCATAATTGTGAGTAGGAGCTATATTAGTTTTGAAATTAGATTATGAATAGATAGAATTTTTAATTCAGATTCGGAGCCATCTCTAAAACGTTTATTGACTGTGGGCATGAGGAATGTGAATCCTTCCCTCTTTTTAGCTGGTTTTCAGAAAAAAGGCTGTTTTCAACAATACGCTGTTATTAGGAGTCTAATATGATTGTTGCTTGGGTGTTATTCGGTTTTGGCTATAAGCAGAAAGATTCCTACCGCTACGATTACTAAGCCGGCGGCTGTGAAGATGCCTGAAAAGTGGCTGATGTCGCCTGCTGGGGGATTACTGGAGTAGAATGCTACTATTGCGCCTATGATGATGAGTATCAAGCCGAATATTTTCTCGGCGACTGCTAATCCTATGGGCACATCCTCGCTCATGCCGGAACCCTCAAGGCTTAACTTTACAGTCCCAAGACTTATTTTAATATAATGGTCATTCAGAGTCAAAAGAACAGGTTTTTGTGGTCTATTAGTTTGGTCTCGGAATTAACCTTTTTTTGGATGCACAGTGGACTGGGCAATTCCATTTAGCAACTGCTGAGAAGAGGATTCAAACGACCACGTATTTCAGTGGTTTTCCTTCTCGGTCAAATATTGCCATGTTTTTTTCTGTTTGGTATGGGTAGGCGGTTATGAGCATGATTCTGCCATAAAACTTGTTCAGATCTGTAACTGAGGGGTGGAGAGCGCCTGATGGGTGGGAATGGGCAACCCCAACGACTGAGAAATCGATTGGAAGCCTGTTTAAGGGGAAAGCGGAAAAGGTGTTTCCGTGAGTTGCAAACGGCGGAATCTGAGTGTCGTTGACTACAATTTTGTGTTTGTCAACTTTTCCTTTCAAAAGAAGAATCGATTCTCTGGGATGAAGCATCCGCGCATAACTCAAAATGCTGTCCACAACCGCCCGCTCAACAAAAACTTCTTTATCCAAACAGACCCTCGCTCAATTAAACCATGACAACTTTATGTTTTGTGTGTTGCTGTTTTTCTGTAAGCTTGTAGGTAGTTCTTCGCGAATTTGTCTGCGTATTTTTCTATGCCTCCCTGCGCGTCTGTCTCTCTTCTGAGGTGATGATAGAACTCGTGGAGAATTATTTGGGGGTTCCACAGAATCTCCCTGTGGGAAACATGGATGGTTCTATTTTTGCCCACGTAACATGCAGGATTCTTTGAGTACCGTTTCGGCATGCCAACCCGGAGTTTCGGCTTCACAACCTCATAGCGTTGGCTCAGCAATTCGAGAGCCTCCTCAGTGTCTTTGGAGAGAATCAAGTAAACAATCTTCGCCCTAAACAAAACCTCAGCAGTTAACATACTCGGCAAGACATATCCCTGACTGCACTCAACTATTTTTTCTTTCCTACCAACCATGCTTAATTGTTGAAGGAATAGTTCCTTTCTTCTGTTTTCCCTTTTTCTCGGAACGTTTAAACTTGTGGAGTTTCACCACATTGTCTTCCAGCGCAACCCAATACGTGTGATTTAGATTTCGGTGATAAACAAACTTGTTCACCAGCCTCCTCAGCTCGCTTGGGGAACAAAAATCAGAATCTACAAATAGCTTATCGCCCCTTAAACTGACATCAGCCTTGAGTTTAGAACGCAAGAAACTGGACAAGGATTCACCTTCACGCTCCAATTCACCCAAATCCACCTTTAACTTCCTCTTTCCCCGCAGAAACAACCGTTTTAACCTCCACAACACAAACCATTTCTGCATTAAATACGTATTAACCCTTTTTGAAAGATTTTGCATCGTTTACAAGGGTATATAGATAGAAAGTAGTACCCCAACCAAAATAAAACTGAGCCATCAGGGGGAGATAAAGCTAGTTTCAGATTGGGGTACTACGCTTCCCAAAAAGAACAAACGATGGTAATAAATCTTACTAAAAACCAAACAAAATCGGTAGTCTTAACTTTAAAAAATGTTTACCCAAGCGGTCATCTAACTTTACAGTTTCATAGCAAAAAAGAAAACTCACGTCATCCAAATGGATGCAAATAAGAAATGGAAAAAATACATCAAACTAGATGCTAGTCTCCTCTATTTTTCTGCCAAATACTTAAACGATAAAGGTTTAGTGACGTTTCCTCCAAGGTCAACGAGAATGTAATGTGCCTCAGCCATGAACTTTCTCCATTTATTCTTGTGTTCTGTGAGAAAATTCGTAAATTCAGCGTAATTTTTGTGCAGAGATACATTTATAGCATCCATTCCCATGCCTTCAGCCCTTGAACTGAAAATTATTTCGGGATGGCTTTGCGCCCACTCTTTTGCTTTCTCTTCAATTTCCCTCACCTGCTCCATATTAAATTTAACAAAAGAAAACGCCATAATCTCGTATCCCAATTTAGCAAAATCTGGAATTGCAGAAAAATGTCTCACCAGCCCCTCTTTTAGCAGCCTATTCCTCATCCTAGATACGGTTGGTTGCGAAACACCAAGTATCTTAGCCATTTGCCTATCGGTTCTATTAGAATCCTTCAAATATTCCAAAAGAAGACTCGTCAGTTTATCTTTGTTTACATCTGAATGCTTCCCCATTGCCGATACTTCCCCAATCAAAATTTTCGTGATCTAGTTACATTAAGTTACATTAAGTCACATTATTAGTTTTTGTTTGGTGAACGATTATAAGTCCATTTAGATAAAAGATAGTACAGAAAAATTTGAAATGACATACTGCAGAGCCAAGTTGAAAGCACTCAGCCAAAACTCTTCTTCGCGATAAACTGGCAGTAACTGGTTTTGCTCACCCACCCATCTGCAACAAAAATTATTTGCAACCTGAGACGAAATGATAGATGGGATGAGAGTTGGATAAAAAGTTGAGAAGTGTGGTCAAGAGCTTAACTTACAGGATTATAGCTTTCATAGTTTTGATGATGATTACGTGGTACGCCACCAATAATTTGGTTCAAACAGCTTTCATTTCAGTTACGTTCCAGACAATCCAACTGTTCCTATACTACATCCATGAACGGATATGGGAAAGAGTCAACTGGGGTAAACCATGCTAAACTGAGGCGTTTACCTTAACATCCTAATGGTTGATGAATGCCTGTGGAAATTTAGGGAACTTCACTCTTCTCTGGCTACTGTGACTACAACTTTCACGGAAGATGATAAACGGAGATAATCTTCTGGCGGTCTATAGATTGCTACCCCTTTCACTTTATAACGAATCCCATTCTTCATTGTTACAACGGTATCTATTTGCGGAACAAAATCCGTCTTACCCCAAGTTTCTATCAGAGCACCACCCTCCACGAATCTCAACTCGAAAACCATTTTTCCACCCCACACCAAGAACTAATACTAACAGATATCTTCAGGTTATACTAAAGATTTAAGGAAGAGACACCCAACAAATGGGGCAAGTTGAAAGAATTGCAGTCTTAGATGTTAATTACCGGTATTGTGGGTTAAATTTTAACTGCACACCCAAATAATTATAACTTAGCTGTCTTTTGTTATGTCGTGTGGGGGTCTGCTTTTAGTGCGTTGTTCAAATTGTGGGATATGCTGTGAAGAAACGATGATGGAGCTTTCAAGCAAGGACATCGAAAGATTAGAGAAGATGGGCTATCGCTTAGAAGAATTTGCAGTTATAGATGCTGGTGTGACTCGGCTCAGAAACGTTGACGGATATTGCTATTTCTACAACCGTACTGATAAGAAATGCCAAATATATGAGAAAAGACCCACAGGATGTTACCTCTATCCTGTTGTGTATCTAGCAAACGAAGGCACCATAGTTGATGAATTATGCCCAATGGGACATACGATTTCAGAAGAAGAATTGAGAACAAAAGGGAGAATCCTTAACAAACTCTTGAAAAAGATAGACAATGAACGTGCACATTACCAAAGAGTGTATGCTCGCGTCTAGTCTACTCAAAAGGTTTTTACTCTGGCGAGCTAAAAAGGTAGTATATGCGGGCTATTGATGCAAAGGTTCTCGAAGAGCTGGAGATGCTTTATGGGGACAAAGACTGTTTTGCTATACTAAAAAATAAAATGAAAAAGAAGCCTTTTTTAATCTGCTGATTAAATGAATTGATTTTTGGGGAAGGATAGTTCTAGAGAAAAATTGGATTGATGGGGGAGCGTTAAAATGTGGATGACAATAATTGAGCACCCAACGCCTTTACTAGAACTTTAGTTTTAAGTGGTTACCATCAATTTCCCAGAAAGCGATAGAAAGATAATTGATGCGGTATACATGCAGTTGTTGCATGAGGGAAAAATCAGAGTGGGCTAAAAGCCTAAACGAAAGACATTTTACACACACATTCACACGTTCACAATCACATCTAGCACAGACAATTCTCGGAAACGGTTTCCCAGAATTAGCTACAGGTAATTTTCGGAAACGGTTTCCGAAAATAGACCCTAAGAACTATTAGATATATAGAACAGCCATACGGCTAGGCTACAGTCTGACAGCCTGATTGTCTGACCCTGTCAGATTACTGAGCCGAAATCAGTTGACCACTGACCTGCTCCACTTCCTCATCTGTGAAAATGCACCGTCATGCTTGATTACAGTAAGGCTGACGGGGCATTTCGTCAGGTCAGGTCACTTCCGCATTCACGTGATTTTTTTTTTGGTTAAATTTTAACCTCTCTCTACACTAGCCAATCACATTTGCAATAAACTTGTTATGAGCGCGCGCTTCATGATTACCCAAAGATTACTCAAGAAGAAAAGCTCAAATCAAGCTCATATAAACGAAAGAGCCTAATCAGCCATTTCTTCCAGTTTCGCCGGCAAATACTTATCAACGATATAGGTTAAACCGTATCTGCTGAAAGCCTCTTGCTCCGCCTTCTTCTTAATCTTCAGGAAAGTCTTGATCTCCCTCTTCCACAGGTCTCCCGTGTATCTGGGGTCCTTAGTCAACTCGTGAAGCCGCTTAATATCAACCTCCGTCAACGGATCGCTGGGCAACTTGTAGTCAACAATGTCAGTGGCATAAACTCCGCCCCACTTAGCATCCGGCGTCGTCAAGCCCCTAAGGTGAGCCGCATTCGCTGAACCAGAAATAATAACCATGGCAATATGCATCCCCCACGGGTCCCCGTCAGTGAAAATAAACACCGGAAGCTCCAACTCCCTGTTCAACCTGTTAAGGAAGTGCCTAGTCGCCCGGGGCGCCTGACCAGCAGTCAAAACAAGAAGAGCATTAAACTTTTCGTGAACCCGCTCCTCAATAAACCGAGTGAACAAGCCGCCCTTCTCGATGGCGATAACCTTGTCGCAGCCAGTTTTAGCGAACTCTGAGGAAACGAGGGATGGTCCTATCATAACGCCGTCAGGGTGAGACGTCAAGTTCAACTGTTTTCCCTCATAGCCGGGAACAGTGTATTCGATGGTTAAGTCGCCGAAGATGGCTGAACGCTCCTCAGGGAAGACGTTGAAGTCTTCTCTAGCGAAGCCCGTCGTCGTCTCCAAGTCAGTGATGATGTTGTTGGACTCTGGCTGATCCTTAAAAGACATTTCGTAGGCTTGAGCCGAGTAATAGACATCCCTGAGAGTCGAAGTTTTCCTGTTCTTCACAAGCTCGCTGGCAAAGAAACCAGCCCAAACCATCTGAGTGAAGGGCTTAATGTGCCGAATATTCCGAGCACTACGCTTAACACTCTTATCGCCTAAGATATACTGCCGCACATCAGGACTATAGAAGATGTTTTCAGTGGAACGGCTCGGCATCTCCACCCAAGGAAACTTGCCCTTCTCCATTTGACCATAAAGGTTACTGCCAAACCCCCTCAGGTCCTTCAGAACCTTTTCACTCTTCTTTTTAGCTGAACTCTCAGGCTCCTTGCTCTTCAAATTTACTCACACTCTTTAACAATAATTCAATGTTTGGCTCTTTCTCCTTTCCAGCCAAATCCGTAGAAAACCGGGCTATCTTAGGCAGATACTTGGAGAAAACTGACAGGCGTCTCTTCTCCTTTGCCCGATGTTCCTGCTTCGACAGAAACGTCTGCAATCGACGAGCCACCTCGCGGATGCCATTCAAAATTTCGCTCTTCACCTCTGGCCTGTCCGCGATGAATTCTTTGCCAACGGTTTTGTAGGGAACCTTGGTGCTGCAAACGTGAACGAGAATGGCTATTGGCATGCCCGAAGAAACCTTGTATCTTCTCCAGTTGATAGACCGGATAACCTTAACCGAAACGTCGCTGGCTTCATCATACAACAGCGGAATCCTGTTCGCAAACCTGTAAACAACAAAATCATCCTTCTTAGGAATGTCTCCCCCATACGCTATAGCCGACTCCACAATGAAGGGATGACCCGCATAGGTGGAGGGCTTCCTCTGAGAAACCGCTATGAACTCCGGCTTCAGCTCCTTAAGAATCCCAGTCCTCAACAAATCCTCCCCCAACGGAGACAAGCAACTCGCGTCCGGAGGAAGGAAGTCGGGGAATCTCTTCATCATACGAACAAGCCGCACAATCTCGCTGGGCTTCAGTTTCCTCGGATTTTTTGTCCTAACAAAACCAGCGGATGAAAGCAAACGAAGAATAATTGTTCTGTCCACATTCGGGAAGCTGGCTTTCATGAAATCGATCATGTTTTGAGACTTGGTTTTCTTCAATGAAGCCTTGATTTCTTCTTCGCTTACTGTACTAAAAAATTTCCTAAATTTCTTATGCTTATTGACTGTCTCTACAAGCTTGGTAACGTCTTCGGGTTTCAGCCTCTGAGGAGTAGCTGCTTTGATGAACCCTGCGAAGTCCAAAAAACTCAGAGAAGTGCCCTGCCCGACGCGGTGAAAGTGTTTCCGCATGAAGTCCAGCAGGTTTCGGCAATTGGTGACTCTTATGAGGCGCTGAATGGTTTCAACGTCCACTCCGTAGGGGTGAGCCAACGTTTCTGTTGGTGGGGGAGGCATCTTTTTTGTGGCTCGGCTGAACATGTATAATCTGCCTTTAGGATCAACGAATCTGATGTCCGCGTAGGGTGTCACTAGGGCAGTCTGTTTCAGGTATTCCAGAATCTTGGACATGGCCCTGAGGTAATCCCCTTCCAACGAATATTCAACGATGGTTCCACGCCACTGCTCCTTGTTTCTCCGGGTCTTGCGGTCCAAGATGAGGGGACGGTTCCGCTGGATGTCTATCATCAGCTTATACTCGTAAATCTTGGATGTGCCCGTGCTGGATTTTACGAGAACGGGCTTGTGGGTGGTGATCTGCCCGTAAAGAATAGCCATGGTTCCTCCAAGACCGAAAGTTCCTCTGGCCTGCTTAAGCGTATATTTTGAGCCGAACAAAACCTGACCAAAAGCAGACGGAATGTGGCGAGCCGAGATTCCGGAGCCGTTGTCCATAATCTTTAGCCTGTATACTCCATTTCCTGATTCAGCTGCAGTGCCGGAGTTTTCCTCGGACAACCGAACGTACACTTCTGGAGTAATACTCATTTGGTCAGCGGAATCGAGAGAGTTTTCCACCAGTTCCCTGACGGATGCAAAGATTGCCCGGGAAGGGTTGGTGAAACCGGCTATGTCTCGGTTCCGGTAGAAAAAGTCTGCGGGGCTTATCTCTTGAAAGGTCACCAAAGCCTGTTTCCACCGCCCCTCCATATTTTAGGGTTTAGAAGCTGTGTTTTCGTTGTTTTTGCAGCGCCTTCGCGGTGTTCTGGACTGGGAACCGCTTCAGAAGGGCTTTGTATGATATGTGGCAACATGGCAGGTTCATTCATAATTCTGTATGATAAGTATTTCAATGTTTTTGTTAAATTTAAAGGTTAACTAATTTTTGCAGTTTTTAGGGCTAGCGTTTGTCTGTTGGCTCCCAGAGTTGCAGCCTCTCTTTTTTCAGTTCTCTCCGTTTTTTGTGCAGAAAACGGTACACTGTTCCGTGGAGGCTTCCCCTGATTAGCATAGTCACGGCTTCTCGGGCAATTGCGGCTTGATCAGGGTACCCAATTATCGAAATCGTGTGACCGTAAACCGAAATGTTTGCTTCACTTAACTCCTCGATGATTCTTCTGGTTTTGCCTTCCTTCCCAATCACTCTTCCTTTCAGCCTCTTCAGGTCAGACTGAGACCTGCCCACAGTTTCTCGAAGGTCAATAACCTCGAACACAACCTCGTCGTCGTCAAGCAGCCTGAACGCATGGTTTGGCGCGAAGCCTCTGCCTATAGCCGTAACCACTTCTTTGGCTCTGAAGAGAACCGTTGGGTCCTCGGCTGCTGCTGGAAGAGTTATCTGGACAGTTCCGTTTTGGCTGTCCACCTGCAAATCAACAGAAAGCTTCTTTTCGATAACTGCTTTTACACTGCCGTCGGGACCAACAAGTGCCCCGATGCGGTCTCCCGGAATCTTGATGTAAGCTTTAGTTCCTTCCACCTGTAACCCTCTCGTACATTTCATCTACTGAATATATAGCTGAGTCTTGCCTCTTGAAATATTTATGCAAATTTTCTAGGTCCCTTCGCAAGAATCTGTCAGCCAAAGGATGCCCGGTTAACACAGACTGTGCAACATCAAAGATCACTGGTTTATCCTTCCAGATCATGATGTTGTATTCGCTGAGGTCCGCGTGCACCAAGCCTCCTTTCTGATAGAGACGCCTTAAATAGGTTAACACAAGTCTAAAAACTTTTTTCGGGTCCTGGAGGGTGGTTTCTTTCAGCAGGGGCGCACGTTCACCGTTCTTGCCGACAAACTCCATGATTAAAACGTTCTTTTGCACAGCCAACGGTTCCGGAACGTTGACTCCGGCTTCTCGGGCGCGTCGCAGATTCTTGAATTCTTTTTGAGCCCAAGTGTATATGAGGGATCGTGTGTCTCTGCGGACATGGGAGAATCTGTGGTCGCCCTCTATGTAGGGAATCATGCCCTTCTTGAAGTCCGCTGAGCTGGTAAGATAGATTTTGATGGCTAATTCTTTTCCTTGCCTGTCTTTTCCCCAGTAGACTCTTGCTTCCTTCCCTGCACTTACAACTCCGTGAATCTCATCGATGATTCCTTTGTTCATGAAGTCGTAGATGGTCATGAGGGTGGAGCGGTCGAAAACCTCTTCTATAACTTGGTAATCTTCGCTCCGCTTATTCTTCATCAGCGCCTCTATTTCATACGCTTTTTGCTTCCGATCGAGCCTCTTCTCCGCCTTTTCTCTAGAAGACACAACTAACCTTCCTACAATGAAGTGATTCACGTTTTCCTATTTAGGTTTCTCTGCGACCACCAGACCAGAAAATCCCTATTAAGTTGGCTACCAACTATTTTCTGGAGCACTTCAAAGGTGACGAGCAAATGAAGTTTGTTAAGCTAGACGAAAAGGAGTGGCTGGAGAGGCAAGGTTACTCTAAGAAAATCTTGCTTACCGAGGAGGACTTGAAATCGAAGGGAAACATTGTTCAGATCGTCAGGAACGAGGCGCACACAGAAATAAAGCCCCACTACCATAAGCGGATGATCGAAATCTACCATATACTGAAGGGAAACGCTGTTGTCTTCTGCGGAGACACAAGAGTTAGAGCCCAGCCCGGGGACACCTTACTGTGCGAGCCCGGAGAGGTTCACGGCGTGGTCAACGATACGGATGAAGAATTCCAGTTTGCTGTTTTCAAGATCAACGCAAAAGACGATGACATGTACTGGGCATAAATTCTAACAGCTTTTCTATATTTTGACGATCTGGGCGTGGGGAACACCAGAAATTTTCAAAACCGCCTCAGGATGAACCAACCCCTCTTCTATGGCTTTGTTCACGATGTTAGGTCCAACCAAGTTCACGATAGAGGATTCTTTCATGAGCTCAATGGCATCTGCCACAGGCATCTTTGGACCTTTATAGAATTCTTCCTTCACCTTGAAGACTATTTTTCCATTCCTCAGAGTCTTCCCTAGCAGCTCTTCGTCGCAGGCTGCGAGAAGCACGTATTCTCCGCATTTCCGCAAGTTGGTGTAGGCTTGCAAGGTTAAGAACTCTACAAGATTGATATGGATGATCTTGCCCCGCAGGCTTCGCATACCAGAAACAGGAAACGCCTATCCTTAACGATTTTCGTGTCCGGACGACCGCAGACGGGGCAAACCACAAACTCTTTGACGTACCTCTGGATTAGCCGCTCAAAGGTGTCGTAGCCGAATTTTCCCTGAAAGATCGCCCGGTTTCTCTGCATGGTTGCAGCCGTAGCCATCTCTCCTGAAAAGAACTTCAGCACATGACGGGGGTCCCGGTTAAGTGCGTCGCAGACCTCCTTGAAATTGGATAGGATTGTGCGCATGCCGATGACATGACTTTGAGGCCTTGGAACCTCAAACCGTTTATGCTCACGTACCTCTGAAGGAAGCTGCGATCGAGCACGTTCAAGCAATTCTCTGTAGTTCATTCCTGACTCCTACATTACACCTCTTTTGCCCCAAATAAAAGCCCTTCCCTTTTATCCTTCTTGTTTGTGCTTGCAGGATTATAAACAGAAAATCCTTAAATCTTAACTTGACAATCGGTAAATAGACAATCATGCGGAGGGCCCGTAGCTCAGTTTGGTTAGAGCGCCAGGCTCATAACCTGGTGGTCGCCGGTTCAAGTCCGGCCGGGCCCACCACAAATCAGAGAATAATCAACTATTCGCGGATAAAGACATTAATTCTATATATGAGGGGCATAAAGTAGGTAACATTATGTCATTAATTGTTGCTGAAGGTCTTTCGAAAAGGTATGGCAGAGTAGTTGCTGTCGATAATCTGAATTTGTCGCTTGAGGAGGGTTCAGTCACGGGTTTGATAGGACCCAACGGTGCCGGAAAAACCACCACCATCAAGATGATTCTGGGTTTGCTGAAGCCGGATAAAGGCTGGGTGAAGGTTTTTGGTCAGGACCCGTGGGACAACACGGCTATTCGGTCTATGGTTGGAGTAGTTTATGAGAAAGCCTTTTTCCCTGCTCACCAGAAAACGTTGGAGTATCTGCGGAGAGTTTGCAGAATTTTTGGCGTTTCTGAGTCCCGAGCCATGGAAGTTTTGGAAATGGTGGATTTGCAGGAGGCAAGTGACCGGGAGATTAGGGCTCTTTCGGCGGGGATGCTGCAGAAGTTTGCTATCGCCCATGCATTAGTTCATAGTCCCAAGCTGATTGTGGCGGATGAGATGACGGCTAATCTTGACCCTCAAGCAAGAAGTGAGCTTTTAGAGATAGTTTTGCAGCTTCACAAGGACGAGAATGTTGCTTTTCTTCTCTCTTCTCATATTCTCCCAGAGTTGAGTATGGTGTGTGATTCTGTGGCGATTATTAACAGGGGCAAGGTTTGGGCGTTTGGAAAGTTGACTGAGCTTTATGAGAAGTACGCTGTTGGGATTATCAGAATCTCCACTGACCGTTCTTATGAGTTAGAGGCTGAAATCAAGAAGCTAAATTACGTGAAAGAGTCGGACAGTGACATCAGAGGAATCTCAGTTAGGGTGGTTGAGGGAAAGGAGGATGAACTTTACGAGGATGTTCCCCGGCTGGCAAAGAAGATCAAAGCAAAAATTTTGGGGATAGAAACTGGAAGCGCCTCCCTGCAAGAATTATACAGACTAGCGATTACCGCAAAGGAGAGGAAGTGACAAACATGGGAAAAGGTAAACCATTCTTGGAAGTTTTAGCGTCTGCAATCCACGAGGACTTTAGATTTCCGTTTCTTGAGCTTTTTGCGTTCTTCTACGCTTTGGGTACGTTTGTTTTTGCAAGTTTTACTGTAGGTCTATCTTCTCAAATTACAACAAATGAAGCCATAGCCTATAGCGTAACTAACTCGCTTATCAGCGGGTCTCTCATTGTTTTCATACTGCTTATCTTAAAAAACGTCGCCTACGGTTTGGGAAACGACCTTGAAAAAGGAATAATTCAAACATACTTTTCATATCCTCTCAGGAGACGGGGAATATTAACTGCGAAACTTCTCTCGGCGATCGGTGTTTCTCTGCTTCTGTTTCTTGGCATCCAGATTTCAGCGCTTTACATTTTGGCTCCAGACATTGTGTTTCCTCATTTGGGTACAGTAATTCTAACGTATGCTGCAAGCCTAAGTTATCCTCTCCTCATTTCGGCTATCATGCTCCTTTTGACGTTGAAACTTAGAAGAGGCGGCATAGGGCTTGTTGTTGGTATAGTTCTCTATGTCGCTATGAATATAGCTTCAGGAATAGCGTTTTTTGTTGCAGTATCTACTAAATCTCCTTTAGCCTTCCAAATATTATCTGTGATCTCCCCAACTTATGCTTTACAATACCACTATGGGGGCTTGTCCGGAATTTCCGACATTTTCTCGGTACCATGGATTCCGACTCTATCAGAAACACTTCTTTACACAGGAGCCAGTTATGGGATCGTGGCTTCATTGTTCATTCTAGCATACGTCTACTTCAGCAGGAGGCTTAACCTATGAAACGGTGGACAACTATTCTTGGACGAGGCGGCACAACTCTCATAGCCATAAGCTTAGCTTTGCTCCTAGTTTCACTTATTCCCACAATCCAGATGTTTAGCACTGAAGGGTCTGGATCTTTGTCTCCCGGAGGGATTAGAATTTTGTTTAGTCAACAAAACCTTAATCCACAACAAGAAGTGCAGATAGCAGTTACAGTTGAAGGCAAACTCACAGTCTACTTACTTGAGCTAAACATTGAACTTGAATTCAACCCCGAAACTGGCTTTGTCCAAAGATTTAATTCAACAGACCTGCAACAAATCTTGCAAGAAAATCGTGACCTAATCATATGGGAACATGAAGTTGAAAACGGAGATTACAAACGGAGCTACACTCCAACCCGAATCCTGAACGCCACTCTCATCGTTTACAATCCATCAGATTCAGAGAACGCTTACTTAGATCATAGTGTGTCATTGCAAAGTAGTCTAGCGCCCGGAGACAAAGTTCGAACCATAGCATACTGGGCAGCTCCGATAGGCGTCATATTGGCGATACCTTGGCTTGTAAACATTTGGAAAGAGAGGAAACAAAGCTAGACCCTTAGAGTTATTCTCAGATGCTTCCAACCTGCAGCACAGTGTTTTGTGGCAAAAAGATTTACCCATCTACGGTAATTCTGTTGTAGAGAGTGGAACAGTTTGAGAGGAGACCTTGACGGAATCCTAGCTGATAAAGGGGCAGAGGCTTTGCTTCTCCGCTCGGACAGCTACAGAGACGCCAACATGTATTACCTCACAGAGTTTCTGGCTCCCGACCCATTCATCTTCCTCAAGAGAGTAGACGCTGACCCAGTTATCGTAGTTAACCAGATGGAGTATCCGAGAGCCCAAAAACAATCCATCATCAAAGATGTGGGGTCATATCTAGACTACAACTATCTCCAAACAGTGAAATCCGCCAAGGAACCGCAGCATGGCGCCATAAAATTCATCGCAAAAGTAGCGGAAAAGGAGCTGGGCGTGGGAACCAAGATTTGTGTGCCCCCCAACTTTCCGGTGATTGCGGCTGATGTGCTGAGAGCGGAGGGGTTAACAGTTATTCCCATGTTTGATGTGGTGGAGGAAGCCAGAGAAACCAAAGACAGCCACGAAGTAGAAGAGATTAGAGCAGTTCAGGCAGTAGTTGAAGAAGTCACATCCGAAGCAATAGAGATTATAGCCAACTCAGATGTGGGCAGCAACGGAACCTTACATTTCAACGGCGAACCGCTAACTGTTGGCACGATAAAATCGTTTTTTGGACGTAAGTTCCTTGAAAACGGATGCCTACCCGAAGAAGACATCATAGTCGCATGCGGCACAAAATCATCTGACCCCCACTACACAGGTGAACCAGAAGACAAACTCAAGGCGGACCAGCCAATAATACTTGACATCTATCCTCGAAGCATCCAGAAACGCTACTGGAGTGACATGACCCGAACCATAGTGAAAGGAAGAGCTTCACCCAAACTCAAACAGATGTTCGAAACAGTTTTTGAGGCAAAAAATGCCTCCCTAGACGCAATCCAAGCCGGAGCCATTGGAAGCCAAGTCTACGATGTGTGCTGTGACATATTGGAGAAGGCAGGCTACGAAACCACTAGAAGCGGAAAAAAGATAACCAAAGGAATGCCCCACAGCCTCGGGCATGGAGTAGGCTTGCAGATACATGAAAGCCCCAGAATAAACGAACTATCCACATCTCCACTAAGGGAACATAACATTGTGACAGTTGAACCCGGACTCTACGACCCCCATGTAGGCGGAATGAGATTAGAGGACATAATCGAAGTCACAAAATCTGGATACAGCAACCTAACAAGGATGGAGACCCAGCTAGAAATCTAGAGTTGTCAGCCTCCACTCATAAGCGACATCAGAATAACGTTGTCGCCATCACCTAGTTTGGTGTCCACTCCGCCAAGTTGACCCATCAAAACCCCGTTGACTGTAACAGAAAAGCCCATTTTGACATCCTTAAGTCCCGGTTCGTAAACGTCTTTTCTGAAGGCTGAGCCGTGAACTCCAGCCAACTTGTTGAGCAAATCGGAAAGGGAAGCTCCCTCTTCCAGCTCATACTGTTCCTCTTTCTTATTCACCAGGTTCTTGATGTAACCGAAGTATTGGACTCTAACATTCAAGTTTCTTCACCAACACTTTAGCCAACCGCTCAGGACAGCCAAGATGTTTGTTGTCACAATGATTTGGGGAAGAATCTTATTTATCGGTTATGTGTGTCTGCGCCATTGACGAAATTAAATGGGATGAAAACGGGGTTTTATTGAAACCGTTATGTATTGCAAATAATATCGAAAACAGGAATAAAGTTGTCCCAAAAAAAGATATAATAATGTTTGTGTTTAAGTCAAAAGATAAAGATTAATATTTATCTAACCATATCACATAATTCTCTCCAAAAGTGAACAGTGGAGGATTAAGATTGAGTTACAACAAACGAATTCTTTACGTAGACTTGACAACTGGAAAAACCGAAGTCAAACCCCTTAACGAAAAACTAGCTAAAGAATACATCGGCGGCATAGGACTTGGAATGAAACTGTGGCTAGACCACTCCAAGGCAGGCGTCGACCCATTCAGCCCCGAAAACCCCCTGCTTTTCATTACAGGCCCACTCACCGGCACCATGGCGCCCTCAGCAGGAAACAGCTACGCCGTGGTTTCCAAATCACCGCTAACCGAAGGAATATGCGAATGCAAGGCCCACGGTTTCTTTGGACCTGAACTAAAACGAGCAGGATACGATGTTATCATCTTTACAGGTAAATCTGAAAAATTAGTTTACGCATGGATTGACGATAATTCTGTTCAGCTTCTTGATGCTGAGCATCTTAGAGGAATGTCGCCTGCAGAGACAGATGAAACGATCAGAGAGGAACTGGGCGATTTCTACATTCGGGTGTCAGCCATCGGTGAAGCTGGAGAAAAGCTTTCTCGAGTCGGTTGCGTCATAAACGATGAATTCAGAGCCATCGGCAGAGGCGGTATGGGCGCCGTTATGGGATCTAAGAACCTGAAAGCCGTTGCTGTTCGCGGAACAAACGACGTGAATGTGGCTAACGTTGAAGATTTCAAGGAATTTGTGAGAACTATTTATGAACGCATGAAAGGACCTGCTACAAGAAAATACCGAACATTGGGGACGCCGGAGAACGTCCTAGTTCTAAATGCCTTGGCAGCCTTGCCCACACGAAACTTTTCTCAAGCCACATTTGAAGGCGCCGAAAAAGTCAGCGGAGAGCACCTGAATGAGCGTTACGTCAAGAAGATAATCGGGTGTGCAACCTGTGGCATGCGTTGCGACCACATTGCCTTGGTTCCAGAAGGAGAATACAAAGGATCCACCTCGAGAGTGGAATTTGAGTGTCTGTGGGCATTGGGACCTCTTTGCGGCGTTGACAGATTAGATGCAATAATTGAGGCTATCCGTTTATGCGATTATTACGGCATGGATGGCATATCTGCCGGTGTTATAGTAGCCTTCGCTATGGATCTCTACGAGAACGGAATCATAACCAAGAAGGACACTGACGGCTTGGACCTCAACTTCGGCAACCACGAAGCCCTAGTGGAGACAATAAAAAGAATGGGTACTCGCAAGGGATGGCTAGGAGATACACTCGCAGAAGGAAGCATGAGAGCAGCAGAAAAGATCGGCAAAGATGCATACAAATATGCTAACCACATCAAAGGAATGGAGTTGCCCGGTTACGACCTGAGAACATTGAAGACCGCCGCTTTGGGCTTTTCCGTCTCCTTCCGAGGAGCATGCCACCTCAGGTCTGGAGCCTACTCGCCTGACGTGAAGGGAAAGGTTGACCGCTTCAAGATAGAGAAGGGACGAGGCAAGATAGTGATGGACGGCGAAGACCTCTACAACGTTGTTGACTCCCTAATCTTGTGCAAGTTCTCGAGAGGCGTGATGTATGATGGACTCAAAGACATGGCTAACTACTACACCCTAGCCACAGGAATCAAGATGACGCCGGAGGAGATCATAAAAGCCGGCGAGAGAATAAACAATCTTGCCAGGGTCATTAACATCCGTGAGGGCAAAGGAACAAGGGCTGACGATACTCTGCCGTGGAAGATAATGAATGTGCCTGTGCCTGACGAGGGAGTGGCAAAGGGAGCCGTTGTCAGTCAGAAAGAGTTTGACATTGGACTAGACGACTACTACAGCGTGCGCGGGTGGACAAAGGATGGAATCCCCACACCGGAGAAACTCAAGGAACTGGGATTGAATGATCTCGTCAAAATTGTGAATAAAAAAATTGGTTCTAAGAAACGAGGAAAATGAGGAGGAAAAAATAACATGCCTACAATTCATGAAAAAAAGTTTGTCTCCGGAGACCCATCTAAGTGCATTGGCTGCTGCGTCTGCGAATACGCATGCTCAATGAAGCACGAAAACACCTACAACCCAACCAAATCCAGAATCCGAGCTGTCCGCTTGAATTCCTTTGTGAACCTAGCGGTTGCCTGCAGGCTCTGTGAAGACCCCCCATGCGTTGCCGCTTGCCCCCGAGATGCGTTGTCGCAGTCAGAGGAAAACGGCGTCATAATAGTTGACGAGGATAAGTGTAACGGTTGTGGCTGGTGTGTCGAAGCCTGCGACTATGGTGCCATTCAATTGCATCCTGAAAAGAAAGTGGTGTTCACCTGCGACCTCTGTGATGGTGAACCTCAATGTGTGGAATGGTGCCCTGAAGAGGCTCTGGATTTCACAACTAAGGATGTTATCTCGCAGAAAGCTAGAATAACTGCTGTCAAGAAGCTGTTCCAAGAAGCCCTGAAGAGCGAGAAAAAGTGAAGTTTCGGTGACGAATGTTTCCCTTTGGCGGTTGTTCGTGTTAGGGCAGTTTATGTCTTGTAAGAGGTTGGGGTCTTTTTTGTCGGCTCCAGCTTGACTTTCTTTTTTCAGTAAATTTTTTGCTTCAGTTTGGTGGTTTTCTGTAGTTTTGGCGTCTTTAAGGGCAATTCTTTTTATTTTCTATTATACTGACTATTGATAATATAATTCAAAAAACACAGGTCGGAAAAAATGAAACCAGAATTTGCCACTTGGACTCGCCCCTTTCTTCATGAACTGCTGGAAGAGATACCTAAAGATTTGGATTCGCTGCTTGATGTGGGTTGCGGCAGAGGAATTATTGGAGCCATGACGCGCATTTACAGAAACCCTAAAAGATTGGTTGGCGTTGACATTTTTCAGGATTACATTGATTTCTGCAAAAAATATAACATCTATGATGAGCTTCATCGTCTGGACCTGAGGCAAACACCACTGCCGTTCCAAAACCGTGAGTTTTCTGTTGCCACATGTATAGAAACGATAGAGCATTTGCCGAAAAAGCATGGTGAAAAGCTTTTGGAGGAGCTGCACAGGGTTGCCGATACAGTGATAGTGTCAACGCCTTCTTCCTTTTTTAGGCAGCCTAAAAGTCATGTTAAGCGTAATCCGTTTCAAGCTCACGTTAGCAAGTGGACAGTTGAAGATTTTAGGAAAAGAGGTTACCACGTGAAGGGTGTAGGAAATATTGCCATGCATAAGCTTGCTATTCCAACAAGAAAATTGACGTGTAGATTTCCGCGGTTTCATCAGTTTTTGTTGGCGAAGACAAAACGTGGGGAACAAACCGAATAGACGGGTTTTATGGAAGAATATTCAGCAAAAGTTTTGTTAGGTTTGTTGCCGTTTCCCTGAGTTTTGGTGTTAGCCCTTCTCCGAAGCTGGGGTCTTGTGGCTGGATTATGAGGAGGGCGATTTTTGCGGCTGTGGTTTCTGTTAGGTAGTCGCAGAAGATTCTTAGGGGCAGGGTGTGGGTGGAGATGGATGTTTTTCTCATCAGTTGTGTGGGGTCGGCAAGTTTTGATGTTCCGGGTTTCTGGTTCATTATGCCGGCGTCGATGATTAGTATGTGGGTGGGTTTGAATTTGGTTATTGGATCCATGAAGCTTTCGGGGACGGTTTCGGCTTCAATCAAGAAAACAGACCCTGAGACCCTGCTTTGCAGGTTTCTCACTATTTCCACGCCAACAAAATCGTCTCTCCGAAACGGGTTCCCTACGCCAGCAACAACCACTCTCTCCGCTCCTGAGAACCATTCTTTCAGGGAGGATTCGATGTCAACTGTCTGTTCCGTGGAATCAGCCATGGCACTCAACCTGTCACGTACTGGAAAGAGGGTGGCGGCACTTAAAATTTGTAGTTGCTGTGCGAGTTTTCTGAAAAAAGACTGTTTTCAACAATGTACCTCTATTAGGATTCTAATATAATTGCCGAGTTGGCGGTTTTTCATGAATATTGGGAGGGAGAACATTTGAACTCTTTAGAACATGAATTTCGTTATCTTCTCTGGCGGCGTCTCTTGATCAACAATAAAGCAGCCACTAAAATGATTGAGCCAACAAAAGCGGCTAAACCCAACACATATCCCCAATTAATTACAATCTTCGCTGGCCCCATTTCAACATTTGTAGTCATAGAATTAGGGCTATCACTGTTGTCTATGCCTAACGCAGTAAACAAGGAGTCACGCCGTATTGGGCCACCAACATAAAGACCCGTATCGTATTCGTACATACCGCCCCCCCAGAATGTTGCTTCGTTGACTTCTTCCCCGTTCATCGTGCCCGTTATGTTCTGGAGCATAAAAATGCGTTGAGGTTCTTCAAGCGTTTGACCAGTAAATAGGTCTTCGCCGTTAGGTTGTTTTGCTCTTACCGTTGCTGTTACCTTATCAGGAGGCACATCCCAAAGCATAATTTCTTGCCCATCTGCAGGACTGGACGGCAGCCAAAAATTTGTAGTTCCAATCAAAGTGCCATCTTGAAAGGAAACTCTGCGGTTAGCAATATCGACATCCACTAAAGTTGAAGTGTAGAAATTGTCGCTTGCCAAATCAGATGTAACAGAGTATGAAACATCTAGTGTGGCCATGTTTTCTTTTAGGTTTGTGCATTCCCATCGGAAAATTACTGAAGTAACATTTCTAGATTGAATGCGGGTGCCATTCAGAAAATAAACTGTATGAGACTTGGATGTGTCTAAAACTCCGTTTGAATATGATTTACCCGTCTGCGTGAAATCGTAGTTTACGTATGTGCCTTCTTTCATCCAGCTTGGGGCAAGAATGCTTGATGCCTGAAACTGGGCAGCGCAGGAAGCAGTAGACAAAGACAGCATTAGAATTGCCAATACAGCGGCAGGCAGAACAGTCTTCTTATTAGCTAAACTCTGTTTTCTGCGTCCACTTCCTCTAGGTATAAACGACACAATGGTGACTACTGCTCCAAATACTGTGATTATCAGCGACAAGTACAGCAGGTCTGTTTCAATACCGTATCCATTTACGGTTAACGTGTACGGTGCATTATCTGCTGAAGGATTGTGAACGAGAAACGAGTAGTCGTCTCTGTTATAGATATTGAAAGTTACGACCTGCTGCCTTACCCCCTCGAAGGAAAAGGTTGGCTCAAGCTTACCTTCAGCAAGCCACAGTTGTGCACCTTCTGAGTCCAATACATACACGTCGATTACCGTGTTAGTTTGTATGTCCATTCTATGTTCGCGTGGAATTAAGAAGTATTTAAGGAATCTCGGTGTATAGGGAAGGCTGGCATTCCATTCTACATTCCAAGCATTTGGCTCTAAACCAGACATCATTGTACCAGTACTGAAATTTCCTGACTCAGAGGTGCTTCTATAGAGGGTGCTCACTAGAAAAGAGAGCCCAATTACTATGAGGATTATACCAGCTTTGGTTAAAGGTTTCATTTTTAGTCAACCTCCATAAAACGGGTGAAGTACACAAAAGACCCAACAATTAGGACCACAAAAACCACTATCGGCGCGAGAACAGCCAGCAGCGTTTCATTTGCTGTGACGGGGTCCCACGATAAAAATGGTAACGTGCCGTAGAATTCGTTGCCAAAATACTGAAAAAGATGGAATAACCTACCCTGAGCTGACAGAATGTCCCACATTCCAAGAATACTGTCAAGACCGAACAGTAGCAAAACAGTGGCTAAAATTGACACAACCTCGCTTTTCGTCACCATTGATATGCCTACAGCAACGGAACAAGTCAGCATTAACTGTAGAAATAATCCGAGCAGCGACAGAATAATCATAGGTCCAAAGGCAACTAAACCGTCGACGTAAACATGCACACAGAACACTGGAAGGTAAATGGCGGAAATCACCAAGAATAGGGCGATGAATTTAGAGAGGAAAAGCTGCGACCTCTTAATTGGGTAGGACAACATAATCTTAGTTGTACCTCTACCGATACTGCCTGCGTAACTACGGGCGAAGAACGCACCTGTAACTAGACTTGAAATAAGAAAAACCGTGCTCGAACTATAAAACAGGCGGGTATATTCCCGATACGGCGAACTGAAATTATAATTAATCATAGTAGCGATAATTGCTGAAGCGACAAGAAAAGCCAGCAGGGGCAGGCTCAAGTTTTCTTCTAGTTCCCAACGAATTAAACCCAAAAACTTGTGTTGAGCCATTTTAGTTGCCCCCTGCAGTCTTTGCATAGATTTCATCTATCGTACCCAGCATGAGCTGGAAGGTTCTTAGTTGTAGTTTGAGGTTTCCAGCAATTTTAGGAACTTCAGTGTAAAAACGGTCTGCATCGTTTACTTGGCAGTAGATAGTATCCTTTTCTATCCAGACTTTTTCTATGAACTCAGCAGTTTTAAGGTTCTCAACCAAAAGCTGGGGATCAGAAACCACAATTTTGTATGTGTTCGCCGAATACTTTGCTGCCAGGTCATCTATGGGACCTTCTTCAACTATTTTGCCTTCGTCTATTATCGAAAGCCAAGTGCACACTTTCTCTAAATCGCTTAAGATATGGGTCGATATCAGAAAGTCGGTGCCTTGTTCTTTATTCATTCTTTTTATTATACCAAGGAACGTTGAGCGACCAATAGGGTCGATGTTGGCTGTGGGCTCATCAAGGATGACGAGTTCAGGATTGCTGATTAATGCTTGGGCCAAACCTAAACGACGAATCATGCCTGCGGAGTACGTTTTGATAGGTTTCTCACGTGCATCCCATAAATCCACATCCTTCAGTTGAGCCTTGATTCGCTCCTCAGCCTGTGATACGCCATAAATCCGAGCAACATGCTCAAGGTAACGTCTGCCACTGAAGCTGACAGGGTACGCATTGATTTCATGCATGACGCCTAATCTGCATCTGATGTTGAAGCTGTCGTTCCATGAGTCTAAGCCAAAAACGGTGGCTTTGCCCCTTGTGGGTTTTATTAGTCCTAGCAGGATTCCGATGGCAGTGGTTTTGCCTGCCCCATTTCTGCCTACAAAGCCGGTTATTCCTTTTGGCACATGCAGGTTTAGTTCGTTTAGGGCAAGAATTTTTCCAAAATATTTTGAGATGTTGTCGGTGTTAATTATGAATGTGTTGTTGCTCAAAGGCTCTCCCTTTTTCTTTATTATGGGTTATCCACATATCAGTCTTGCGAAATACTTAAATAAAAGTAAGCCACGAAAGGCTTACTTTTCTGGTTAATGCAAACAAAAAAGCTGTCGATCAACTCAGGAAGACACATCTAAATAATAAGCCGTGCCAAAAAGAAATTTCTCAAAAGCAGTAGTGACGCCTTCTGCGGTTTTCAGTACTACACGGTAAATAACTCGCCCAGCGAATACCGTTTCGTTTTCTCCACCTCCTTGGGCGTGGGCTTGTTTTACCAGCTGCGCTTCGATTTTTGATAGCTCCGTTAGATTGTAGACTTGAAAGTTTACGATTCCTACAGTATGTGCTTTTACAATAAAGGGTCCTTCTATTAACGCGAAAAGATTGTCACCCCGATAGATTTCGATGGAAGTGACAGTCAAATTTTGTTCTCCCATGTTAGTTACAGTTGTATTCAAACTGGCAAAATCGTCATTGCCATGGCCTTTATATCCCCCAAAACTTAGGACTTTCCAGTTATTTTCTTGAATCGACTTCATCCATAGTTCATAATTTTGTACGGTTGAAGCGTTGGTTTCCCCTATCGGCTGATACGTTACGTTCTGTATATAATATGGTCCTTCTGCTAAATTAGCCACAGACAGAATAGTGCTTGACAAGGCAAGGGCGCTGGTTTGCCCACCCATAAGCCCACTATAGAATGCGACTGAACTTACAAGCATACTGACGCCTAGTATAGAACAAATTAAGCTGCTTACAACCAATTTTTTGTGTCTATTTTTAGGTATTTCTGGAGGATTTCTACACCAATCCCAAAAACTATTTTTGCTGCTCATTTTTTATCACCCGTAATTGCTGCAAATAGTTTCTCCGCGTACTCGGAGGGCAAGCAGTCTTCTGGCAAGCTTATGTTACGTTCTTGGGCTTCGGCGATTAGTGCTTCTTTACATTCTTCTAGTTGATCGCAGTTTTTGCAGTCGCCTTCGTGCTTGTACCAGATTTGGATGCCGTTTTTTGTGGAGAAGGTGATTAGGGTTTTTGTCTTGAAGTGGGAGCTGTATCCTATTAGGAAGCCTCTCACGGGGTTTACTTTTTGGATTTTGATTTTGTTTATTCGCGCCGTCTCTTCGAGTGATTCTAAGACTTTTAGGTGAGCGATGCTGAGGGCTTTGTGGATTGTTTGGCGGCTTACTTGGAGTTCTCTTGCGATGCTCGCTTCTTGAAGCCCTTTACGTTTGCAGTCCCAGATTAGAAGTTGTCTTGGTGTGAGGTAGCCAATGCTTAAGCTCATTTTCCGCCGCCTCTATGTAAGCCACTTAAGGCTTACACGATATTTAAGAGTAACCTTATCAGTTTTTGTTGGCGAAAACAAAACGCAGAAAGTAGCGGTCCGCGTTTAGGGGAGTAGTTTTTGTAGCAGTGTTATCAGGTTTTTTGCTGTTTGCTTGAGTTTTGGTGTTAGTCCTTCTCCGAAGCTGGGGTCTTGGGGCTGGATTACGAGGAGGGCGATTTTTGCGGCTGTGGTTTCTGTCAGGTAGTCGCAGAAGATTCGCAGGGGCAGCGTGTGGGTGGAGATGGATGTTTTTCTCATCAGTTGTGTGGGGTCGGCAAGTTTTGAGGTTCCGGGTTTCTGGTTCATTATGCCGGCGTCGATGATCAGTATGTGGGTGGGCTTGAATTTGGTTATCGGGTCCATGAAGCTTTCGGGGACGGTTTCGGCTTCAATCAAGAAAACATGCTCTGAGACCTTGTTTTTCAGGTTTCTCACTATTTCCACGCCAACGAAATCGTCTCTCCGGAACGGGTTGCCTATGCCAGCGACAACCACTCTCTCCGCATCTGAGAGCCACCTCTTCAGGGAGGATTCGATGTCAGCGTTTTGTTCCTCGGAACCAGCCATGCCCACTCAACCCGTCACATTACTGGAAAGGATGATGGAAGCACTTTAAATTTGTAGTTGCTTAGGTTTTCCAGAAAAAGACTGTTTTTCAACAATACGCTGTTATTAGTCTCCTAATATGCCTGAAAAGATGGAGGATTAGTTTTGGTGCATTGGGATCTTGAACATTCTTCGTTTGTAGATGGCTAGGGCAACTGCAAGCATGGCTAGTGCGAGAAGCATTGGTGTCCACGCTGGAAACTCTGGAATTACAGAAGGTTCCATGAGCGGGTGGCTGTCTTGGTTGTTTTCGTTTAGGATGTAGGGAGTGTCTCCTATTCCGTCGCCGTCACTGTCGGTTCCGTTGTAGTCGCTCCAGAAGTTTCCCTCAGAGCCGTTGTCCCAACGGTCTGTTGCCGGTCCATCATCCATAGATAGCAAAACATCATCGACAATGTAAAGGGCTTGCTGGTTATTGACGAAGTCGTTGTGGTAGATTATGTTGTTTGAGAAGGAAGGAAAACCGAGGTAGTCAAGTATTATGCCCCAGCCGCTGTTTGAGGTTATGCTGTTGTCAGTGATCGTGTTGTTGCATGCTTCCCAGAGTGATATGCCGTTTTTGTTGTTTTCTATGTGGTTGCCGGCGATGGCGTTACCGCTTGAATTTTCTCCCACAAGGCTGATGCCGTTCTCCTTGTTTGCGGTTATGGTGTTTTTGGAGATGATGGCTCCTCTGGAATCACAGAAATAGATGCCGTTCGCTTGATTGTTGCTTATGATGTTTCCGGTAATGAGCGTGTTTTCAGAGCTCCATGAATTGATGCCATCATAGATGTTTGCTGTTATGTTGTTTCCTATTATGATGTTGCCGACGCATTGCTCGTATGCCCCATAGAGCATGATGCCGTAATAGCTGTTTGTTATATGATTTCTTGTTATCAGCGAGTTGCTTGTGGCAACCAGCGTTATGCCCGGGCTGTTGTTGGTGAGAACTAGGTTTCTGACGGTTATGTTTTTGCAGTTTACGAGGGCGACGTATGCGGCGTCGGATGGCACAGTTCTGTCTTGCTCGTTGACCCAGTAGATGATGGGTTTGCCGTTTATCGTGTTTGATGTGTCGATGTCGTTGATGTAGTGCCTCATTTCGAGCCAGATTTCGAATGTAACCCAGAAACTATACGTGTTATTGGTTAACTGGTTGTCTCTGAAGGTGTTGTGTGAGGATTGAACGAGGGTGATGCCATACGTGTTGTTTGCGATTGTGTTTCCCAGAACACGGCTGTTGCTCGTTAGCGTGAAGGTTACTCCATCTCCGCTGTCTGTTATGGTGTTTCCGGAGAGCGTGATGTTTCTGCAACCGCCCCAATAGTAAGTGAACACCATGCCACGACCGAAGTTTCTGACATGCAGATTCTTTATTTCCACATCGTATTCATCTCGAAGCCAAACCCCTGTGTTGCTTCCGTTTCCCTGAAGGGTGTGGCCTGCGCCGTCAACAACGATGCCGCTGCGGGAAACCACGATGTTGCCTACAATGTCTCCTGTGAACGTGTAGATGTTGCCGCTGCGCTGAATCTTGTCTGTTCCTGTTACGTTTCCGTCCTCAGTAATCTCGATGCTGTGAAAGGGCATCACAGGGAAAGAAAAATTGGCAGAAACCGAATTAACGAACTGCGAACAGCTGAATAAGAAAAGAAGGAGGAACAGCAGAATAAATGAAGAAAACAGTTTCTTCACGTTAACCGCCTTAACCAACCATTCCCTCCTCAATAACCAATAAAACCTTTTTTGTAAAACTTTCTTGACCAAAAAACGAATCCCACACAATTTTTAGTCAAGAATTCTTGACATAACGATTCTCCAGCCCTCAACAGGCTGCGGAGACAAGATTTCAAGCATGAAAAAAATGTGGAACATTACTTTTAAGACAGAAAATTTCGGTAGCCAAAAATACATGTTCAGTTTTTGGCTTGCGCTGTTAGATCGGTGTCTAAGAGTTTTGTGGCGTCCACTCGGAGTTCCTCAAGAGCCATTTCTTCCGGGGTGAAGCCCATGGCTAGTCCCAGCAGTTGCGGGTAGTGGAGCACTGGGATTCCGAATTTTTCGCTTAGCAGACGCTCTATTCTCGGCTGGTTGATGTCGAACATCATGTGGCAGAAGGGACACACGGTTATCAGAGCCTGAGCATCCACAGCTTTGATGTTACGGAGTTTGTCTCCAGCCAGATGCAATGGAATCGTGTCGTTCACGCCGATTATGGGGGCTCCGCAGCAGTCTGTTTCATACATGTAATCCAAGCATTCTGCCCCGGTTGCCTCAATAAGCCTCTTCAACAAAACAGGGTTCTCCGGATCGTCGAAGCCTATGTACTTCGCGGGACGCAAAACGTGGCAGCCATTATGTTCGGTCACCCTTAATCCGGTGAGAGGCTTCACAACAGAGTCTTTTATCTTCTCTAAGCCAACATCTTCGACAAGAGCCTGAATAAGGTGCCTGACAGCTATTTTTCCTCCCTTGAACTCCATGCCGATCTCCTTCAGGTAACCGTTCACCCGCTCCTTCAGCCTCTTATCCTCCTGCAGACTCTTGTTCACCTTACGGAGGGTTCCAGCGCATCCCGGACACAAAGTCAAAATGTTCAAACCCTGCTGCTCCGCCAAACAGAGGTTCCTAGCAGCCAACAGCAGCATCGCATCATGGTTTACGCCGTCTATGGGCAGCCCGCAGCAGTTGAACTCGGGCATCTCAACCAATTCCACGCCCAACTTTTCCAGCACCTTCCGAGAAGAGGTTTCGTAGCTGGCGATTCTGTAAGGGATAACACAACCCAGAAAAAGCAGATACTTTAACCCAGACATCCTATTTCTTCTCCATCCTCGACACCTTAGAAACAGCTAAAACATCAAACAGCTTAGCTATATCACCAACATTGGCTTCAGGCAAAGGCGGCAGCCCCTTTTCCACCCGCTTTTTGAGACGCAGCTCAGGAATCTTGTACGCATACCCGGTCTTCAGGATGTTAGTGGTTAACTCCCTAAACACGTCGGGTATAACCCCCTCCTTCACAGCCATGTTCCGAAGAGTCCTCACAACACCCGCAATGTCCACGCCCTGAGGACAATGATCAACACACGTGAAGCAGGCGGCGCAGAGCCAAAGCGATTCGCTGGAAAGAAGCCTGTCCTTCATCCCCAGCTGGGTCATCCGCATAATTTTTCTGGGGCTATAGATTTCGCTGAATCTTGCTATGGGGCAGTCAGCCGTGCAGGTGCCACACTGAAAACACAATTTGATTTTCTCGATGCCCGGAATCTTGCTGATCTCGCGTTTGAATTCGGGATCCAAGTCCCCCATTTTAATAGTCCTTGCCAACCTGGTTTCGGTAGTCCCTTTCTTTTCAGACATCGACTCAACCCCATCCGCCAGAAGGAAGTTTACACTTTCATCAGAGAGTAAACCAAAGGAAAAACGTCTTTAATAAACGATACGAATCTGGACTATCTAGATATTCAGACTATAAAGAAAATGGGAAGCTGGAGTTACCCGCTCACTCGCCCTTTTTGGCGCCCTTCTTGCTCATCACATACTCGTGAATGCTTCGAGCAGCCCGTTTTCCCGCTCCCATGGCACTGATAACTGTGGCTGCGCCGCTGACAACGTCTCCTCCCGCGTAGACCCCCTTCTTTGTGGTCTCGCCAGTTTCCTCCTGCGCAACTATGGTGCCCCACCTGGTGGTCTCCAAGCCTTCAGTGGTTCTTTGAATAAGAGGATTCGGAGTCTGTCCAATGGCTATAACCGCCGTGTCCACATCCATCATGAACTCTGAGCCCTCTATAGGCACAGGTCTTCTTCGACCTGACTCATCCGGTTCGCCGAGCTCCATCTGGATGCACTCGACTGCTTTAACCCAGCCGCTTTCGTCACCCAAAAACTTCACCGGATTTGTTAGAAACCGGAATATGATTCCTTCTTCTTCCGCGTTTTCCGCTTCTTCTGCCCTTGCAGGAAGCTCCTCCTTAGACCTTCGGTAAACAATGTACACTTTCTCTGCCCCCAGCCTCAACGCTGATCGGGCAGAATCCATTGCCACGTTGCCTCCGCCAATCACAGCCACCGTTTTTCCGATCCGTATAGGCGTGTCATATTCTGGGAACAGGTAAGCTTTCATCAGGTTCACTCGTATCAGAAACTCGTTGGCGGAGTAGACGCCACCCAAGTTTTCTCCGGGAATCCTCATGAAACGGGGAAGACCTGCCCCGCTTCCAACGAAAATTGCGCCAAACCCGCTTGCAAACAGCTCGTCTATCGTGTATATTCTTCCAATCGTGTAGTCCGTTTTAACTTCGACTCCGAGCTTTTTGATGTAATCAACCTCAGCCTGCACAATCTTCTTTGGCATACGGAACTCGGGAATTCCGTACATGAGGACGCCGCCGGCAGAGTGAAGTGACTCAAACATCACAACATCGTAGCCTAACTTAGCTAAATCTGCTGCTGCCGTAAGCCCTGCAGGTCCAGAACCCACAATCGCCACTCTTCCCTTCACACCGGACTTTTCTTTGGGGGGAACAGTTACTCCTTTCGACCGTTCGTAATCAGCAGCGAATCTCTCCAACCGACCGATAGATATTGGATCGCCAATCTTACCCAACACACAAAACTGTTGACACTGATTCTCTTGCGGACAGACCCGCCCACAGATGGCAGGCAAACTGTTTTTCTCTTTCAGCTTCGCACTGGCGGCAAGAAAGTTTCCTTCCTTGATCTCCTTGATGAATGCGGGGATGTCAATGTCCACGGGGCAACCCTTTACACATTGGGGTTTGGGGCATTGCAGGCATCTTTCAGCCTCTGCTATGGCTTGTTCCTCATTGTAGCCTAAAGCGACTTCATAGAAGTTGTGGATTCGCTCCAAAACATCCTGTTTTGCCATCGGAACTCCCTGTTTTCTTTTTTCTTTATCCACGCTTCACGCCTCCTCCCAGTTTCTCGTAAATCATAGAAGCCATTCGCTCCTCGGGCAGGTAGATGCGTTGTCTTTTGATTAATTCCTCAAAATCAACCTGATGCCCATCAAATTCTGGACCATCCATGCACGCAAACTTTGTTTCTCCGCCCACGGTCACTCGGCAGGAGCCGCACATTCCTGTGCCATCAACCATAATTGACGCCAACGTAACCATAGTCTTCAAACTGTGGGGCTTGGTGAGTCCAGTCACCGTCTGCAGCAACACAACCTGCCCCATAGCAATTGCATGATCGAACTTCTGAGTTTTAAGCACATCCTCCAAAAAGCTGAGTCCCTCGTATCCTTTGGAGCCGTCGTCGGTGGCAACATAGAATTGGTCGCTGACTTCCTTCAATTCTTTTTCGAAAATTAATCCGTCTTTTGTTCTGCCGGCTGCAACGATAACAAGTTCATTTCCTTTTTCGCGAAGAGCCTGAGCCACATAATACAGAGGAGCACACCATACTCCCCCACCGACAAGGAGAACCCGCCCAAACTTGTCTACTTCAGCAGGGTTTCCCAGAGGACCAGAAAGATCAGTTATGGAGTCGCCCGCCTTCATTTCAGCCAACTTTTTGGTGGTTTTGCCAACTGCGTGAAAAGCGGTTGCCACAGTTCCCTTTTTCAGGTCAACGCCGACTATGGTGAGAGGAATCCTTTCTCCCTTCTCGTCGAGGCGCAAAATCACGAATTGCCCGGGCTTAGCCTTATTGGCTACATCTTTTGCAGCGATCTGTATCAGGTAGATGTTGGATGCAACTTCTTGCTTGGTAACTATCTCATACATTTCAATATCACGTCCTAGGTTAGGTGGTCTTGACCTCCAGTTCAGGAATAGAAGAAATCTTTTGCTTAAACTCCTCCAGTTTCGCGTTGAATTCTCCCGGATACTTGGGGCTAACTCGGAAGGATTCGAATCGGTCTTCGAGGTTGTATTGCTTAAGAACCTTTTTTAGAGCAGAAAAGTTTCTTTCAGGCAATTCCGTTCCCTCCTCAAGCTTGCAAAGTTCTTCTGGACAGACGACTGCCATAACGCCGTCAAAGCCTAAGCTTAGCGCCTCCAGAACAAGAACTGGGTCGAAGCCCTTGGCGCACGGAAGCTCTATGATTGTTATGTCGTCTGTAAGGCAGCCTTTCTGCACGTCGTCCAAGGCTGAGAACTCGGACCACTGGCAAACAAACAGCAGGATAGCGGGTTTGCCCTGAGCTTTGGCTTTAGCTGTTTTGCGGCTGCATTTCTTGATAATCTCGGACTCGGGCTCAAACTCGTAGCCTCTAAGCTCTATGGCTTGGTGCGGGCAAACTAGGGCGCATGCTCCGCAGCCCATGCAGTCTTCAGTTTTTATTTCCGGTGTGCTCATGTCTTTCCACACTATGGCGTCGTAGGGGCAGACAAAGACGCATTTGCCGCATCCGACACATTTTTCGGTGTCATAAACAGCCTTCAATGAATCCTTTTTTATGATCAGGTTGTCGGGGTTGTAGCCAAGCTCCTTCACTGTGCCCTTCAGCAACTCAAGTCTGTTGATGCCGATTTGGCTGCCCTTCTTGAATCTGCAAAAGTCTTCTTCGCACTGTAGAATCAGCATCTTTTCGGTGCCTGAAGCTAAGTTCTTTAGATAGAATTCTGGAGGAACCCGCCCAACACAAGGCAAACGCAGAGAAACGAAGTTTTCCACATTTTCGTCTTTAAGCTTATCTTCTATATCCAAGGTGACAGGGTTGCTGCCTCTGCAAGATAGAACAAGAGTTTTTGCTCCTTTCTCAGCCATCTCCTCTTGGACTTTTTTGGTCAGCGAGTCAACATCATAATACACAAGATCTATGGCGGATAAGGGGCAGGCGCTTACACATAAGCCACAGACCCGGCACTCCTCAACATCCAAGATGATTTTGTTCTGTTCCTCGTCCTTTGATATGGCTTCGAAGGGGCAAACAGCAACACATATTCCGCAGCGGCTACAGTAGTCGTCTGCAATTTCTATTCCAGCGTTTCTGGATGCTTCTATCACCATTTTGCTCTCCACTCAGAAGTCATTTTTTCTTAAAGCATTAAGAATATAGGTCACTGCTTGACATTAGACTTAAAGTTTTCTCTCAAATCGGCTGTAAATCACTGAAACTAGGCTACACAAAAACGGTTATAGACCCCAAATTTTAGAAACAAACCCTTCAACAACTCAACCATACCCAGGAGCAGCCAGAACATTTTTCCAAAAAGTATCTCTTTATTAATGGCTTCATGGAAAGATGTTTTTCTGGTTTATAGGGAGTTCAGCTAGGCTTTGCGTGCCGAAATCAAGGTCAGCGGCATAGTTCAGGGCGTGGGTTTCCGCCCATTCATCTACCGAACAGCCGCAAAAAACGGATTAGTTGGGTACGTGCGAAACAGGGGAGACGCCGTCGTCGAAATAGTGGTTGAAGGAAAAAAAGTCAGTGTTGCTCGGTTCCTCGAGGAGTTGGAGAGGGAGAAGCCTCCGTTGGCGCAAATCTACAACATCACAGCAGACTATAAGGCAGAGGAAGAGGGCTTCAGCGAGTTTAGGATAATAAAAAGTTCTGGGGAAACCGAACTTTCAGGGTCTGTTATACCGCCGGACGTTTCAATCTGCGACGAATGCTTAAGGGAGCTGCGGGACCCAGAAAACAGGCGCTTCAACTATTTCTTCATAACCTGCACAGACTGCGGTCCAAGATACACCATAACCCGAGAGCTTCCCTACGACAGACCGAACACTACCATGCAAGAGTTCCAGATGTGCGACTTCTGCTCAGGAGAATACCGTGACCCGTCAAACCGCAGATTCCACGCCCAAACAGTGGCTTGCCCCAACTGCGGACCAAAAGCCTACCTCACATCTAACAGGGGAGAGCCGATAGAATGCAAAGATCCAATCAGAGAGGCAGGGAGGCTACTAGAAGAAGGATATGTTGTGGCGATAAAGGGGAACGGGGGCTTCCATGTTGCCGCAGCCACCACCAAAGCAGACCCCATTGCCAGACTCAGGAAAGTTAAGCACCGAAAACAGAAGCCCTTCGCCATAATGGCTCCTGACCTAGAGACCGTACGTTCATTTGCCGAGGTTAACCGTTGGGAAGCTGAACTGTTGACGTCATACCGCAAACCCATCCTGCTGCTCAAAAAAAGAGGCGACTACTACCTTTCAGAACTTGTTTCCCCACAACTGCACACCGTAGGCGTGATGCTTCCATACACTGGACTGCATGCAATGCTCTTCGACAATGTTGAGGAACCCGCGTTTGTTATGACCAGCGCAAACCCGCCCAGCGAACCCATAGTCACAGACAACGATGAGGCACTAAAGAAGCTGGGTTCCACGGTGGACTATTTTCTGCTCCATAACCGAACCGTAGCCCAGAGGTGCGACGACTCGGTTGTCCGCTTCCACAAACAAGACCCCTGCCTGATTCGCCGCTCAAGGGGATACGCTCCTGAACCAGTCCGGATGAAGTTTGTTTCTGACCGCTGCGTTTTGGCGGTTGGCGGAGAACTCAACGTCACCGCCTGCATTCTGGCAGGGAATCGGGCGTTCATTTCTCAGCACATCGGGGATGTGGAGAACTTGGAGACTCTTCGTTTCATGAAAGACTCGGTAGAGCACCTCACAAAATTGACTAACAGCAGGGTCGAAGCTGTAGCCTGTGACCTTCACCCCCGGTTCACCACCACAAAATTGGCTCAGGAACTGGGAAGCAGGCTTGAATGCCCGGTTGTTCAGGTTCAGCACCATCACGCTCACGCTGCAGCGCTCATGGCTGAATGGAACGCCGAAGAGATTGTGGGCATAGCCTGTGACGGCTTCGGCTACGGCTCCGACGGCACCGCATGGGGAGGAGAAGTGCTTTACTGCAACAGGGAAGGCTTCAGGCGGCTGGGTCATCTGGAGAGTCAGCCCATGGTTGGAGGAGACTTGGCAACATACTATCCGTTGAGGATGGCTGCGGGGATACTTCACAGAAAGATGGAGGTTACTAAGTGGCTGATGTCGAAGAGCCATCACCTACCTCACGGCAAAAGGGAAGCCGAAGTAATCCTTAAACAGCTAGATAAAGGGTCGATACCAGAGACTACGAGCTGCGGAAGAGTACTAGATGCCACCTCAGCCCTACTGGGAATATGCTATGAACGCACCTACGAGGGGGAACCAGCCATGAAACTGGAATCAGCCGCCCTCGAAGGCAAAGACAGGTTAAAATTGGCTCCCCACTACAACGGAAACGTTCTGGATACCACATTTCTTGTTCACGAAATCTTCACCAAAAAAGACAAAATTTCTGCGGCAGATTTGGCATGCTCAGCCCAATCCTATCTTGCTAGGGGCTTGGCTCAACTGGCTATAGAAGAGGCGGAGAGGCTGCAAGTCAAGCATGTCGGCTTCTCTGGGGGAGTCGCCTACAACGAACAGGTTACAGCAGCCATCAGGAAAGCGGTTGAAAGGGAAGGCTTCAGGTTTCTTGTTAACCACAAAATCCCAGCTGGAGACGGCGGAACATCTTTTGGTCAAGCAATTGTCGCTGGTTTCCAGAAAAAGTAATTAGTGTGAAAAATTATCATAGCAGACTGTAGAATAGAACTGTGGATGTGGTGCAGACGGGAGTCTTAGGCGATATTGCGAAAGGTTTCCTCATTTTTACAGTTGTCGTTGGGGTTGTCGTTATTTTGCAGTTCATAGTACTGAATCAAATCGCACTTGCACTGCTACTTCTTGTCGGTCTCGTAATCCCTTTTTCCGTTGTAGCCATTGAGTATCGAAAGAATTTCAGGGAATTCCAATGCAGAAAGTGCAACCACAAATTCAAGGTTTCATACCTAAGATTGGTGTTCACCCTAAATTTTCGAGGAAAAGATCCTGCCCCCACAGGAACTGCGGCTTATCATCTGAAATGCCCGAAATGCGGTGACAAATCTTGGCTTGTTCCTTTGGAATAAGAGAGAGAAAGATAACTTAACCACACTTCAGATAACCTTGTGCTTCTTCGCAGAGAAAACCAATAGGTTAAATAAAAGGGGAGGTCAGACACTTTTTAGTGTCACAAAACAAAAGTTTCGGAAAGTTCCGAGCTGGCAAGGTGATAACAGACTATGTGTCTCGCGATTCCGGCGAAGGTTCTAGAAATTCGGGGAGACGTTGCTAAAGTGGATTTTGGGCAGGGAGTTGCCCGAGAAGTGAACATTATGCTGGTGGAAGCGCGTGTAGGCGAGTATGTTCTGGTTCACGCGGGATACGCAATCCAAACGCTTGACCAAGAGGCGGCTGAAGAGAGCCTCAGGTATTGGCGAGAAATCTTGGAGCAAAACCAAAATTAAGATGTGAACTGTTTTGGCGAACAATAAGGAAATAGTGAAGGGCGAAGAGGTGACCCTGGAGATAGAGTCTGGAATGGACGTTCTGGAAGTCAACAAGCAGCTTGCCCACAAGAACATGGAGCTTCTACGGGAACATAACGTGAAAGCCATAGACATTATGGGTTCTATAGGCGCCGGAAAAACCAGTCTGATAGAAAAGCTGGTTCAAGCACTCAAACATAAGTACAGAATAGCAGTTTTCAAGGGCGACCTAACAACAACCATAGACGCGGAACGAATCGGACGTCACGGCGTCAAGGTTGTCACCATAAACACTGGGCTAGAATGTCACTTGGACGCTAACGTGGTTGCAAGGGCTGTGGAACGAATCAGCCTGCAAGACATAGACCTGCTGATCATCGAGAACGTGGGCAACCTAATCTGCCCCGCCGAGTTTCCTTTGGGCACAGAGAAGCGGGTGGTTGTCGTAAGCGTCACTGAGGGACCCTACATGGTGGTTAAGCACCCCTTCACCTTCATGACTGCAGATGTGACGGTTATAAACAAGAAGGACTTAGCCGAGATAATGAAGGTAGACACCGAGCAGCTGAAGAAACAGGCTAAAAACATAAAGCCAAACATGAAGGTTGCAGTTACCAACGCCCTAACAGGGGAAGGCGTTGAAGAACTAATCAAGGCGCTAGAACTATAGTTTTGGGGGAGCATACCAGACAGTGCATGAGCTTTCCATGACCACACAAATCGTTGACAGCGTCCTCGAAGAGGCAGAAAAACAGGACGCAAAAAAGGTCACAGAGGTCCATTTGGTCATAGGCAAACTGACGTTTCTAGGCATCGAACAGGTTCGCTTCGCCTACAACATACTGGCCGAAGACACAATCATGAAAGGCTCAAAACTGTTCATTGAAGAGAAAGACGGCGTTATAGAGTGCCCAAGCTGCGGCTACAAAGGAGCAATACCATTTGCGGATGACCCCGCCTATCACATGCCAATTCCAACCCTCCGATGCCCCAAATGCGGAAAAGCAGCAAAAATCCTTGAAGGAAAAGAGTGCACAATAAAAAGCATAAAAATGCTCAAATAGGAAAACGGGAACATGCAGCCATCAGATAAACAAATGGAACAGTTCAGAGACCCAGCCTTAGCAAAGAAGGTTGCGGACCACATCAGAAAGCTTGCCCCACCCCATGAAACAAAGTTTTGTCACGTATGCGGAACACACGAGTGGACCATCACCCACTACGGACTACGATCTCTTCTTCCCCAAAACGTTAACGTGATTGCTGGACCAGGATGCCCAGTCTGTGTAGTTCCAGCAGCCGACATCGATGAAGCCATAGCGTTGGCTCAGAAAGGCGTGACAGTCACCACCTTCGGCGACCTCATCCGTGTTCCCGGCTCAGAAACGTCTCTTCAGGAAGCTAAGGCGTCGGGCGGAGACGTACGAATAGTGTACGCTTTAAGGGATGCCATTCAGATGGCGGAAAAAAATCCAGACAAAGAATTCGTGTTTTTAGCCGTCGGCTTCGAGACCACATCGCCCTCCACCGCCATAGAAGTGCTGAACAAGCCTCCCGAAAACTTCAGTTTCCTCGTTTCTCACAGGCTGATTCCTCCAGCCATGGAACTGCTTTTGGGCATAGGAGACCTGCATATTGACGGCTTTGTTGCGGCTGGTCACGTTTCCACGATTATAGGAATGAAGCCCTACGAAGTTTTTCCAGAGGCTTATGGGATGCCTACTGTGGTTGCCGGATTCGAGCCTTTGGATGTTCTCTTCGCCATCGACATGCTAATGCAGCAGCTGAAAGACGGGGAGGCTAGGCTGGAGAATGAGTATAAGCGTGTTGTGGCGTGGGAGGGCAACGTTAAGGCTCAGAAACTGTTGAAGCAGGTGTTCGATGTGGTGGATGGACGGTGGAGAGGACTGGGAAAACTTCCAAACTCAGCGTTGGCGTTGAAGAAGGAGTTTGAAGCGTATGATGCACGGAAAAAGTATGACCTGAAAATCGAAAATTCAAGGGATATTTTGAAGGGCTGCCTCTGCCACCTAGTTATGGTTGGGAAAATTAAGCCTCCTGAATGCCCCAGCTACATGACGAGCTGCGTTCCCGAGTCTCCGAGAGGACCCTGCATGGTCTCGAATGAGGGCACATGCAGAATCTGGGCAAAACACAGACAAGCTTAGCTAATTTTTGGTTTGCAGTACATAGAAATCCCCGAGTTGAGTCTAAGCCCTGAGTGTATGTTAGGCCCGGTTAGACACCGTTTTTGTCGTGCGCTTCTCTTCAGCCTTTTTGATAGGCGCACTCGATGCCTATACGCATTGCACCTTAGGTATTGTCCAGCCCTTTGAAGCGCAGTCTTCGTCGCATAAAGGTCTTCAGCCGTTTCGACCATTATGCTCAATGCTTCAATGCAACACCAGAGCGTGCTCCCCAACTCGGGGAATATATTACTTAGATATAGTGGAAGATATAGTTTGTCGAACTCTGGAACATCATGCAACTGAGGGGGCGCAGGGTTTTTTTAACACTTTTTTGTCAAAAACCTGGGCACCTCCTAACTTGCCCAGCGACCAAGAACAAGGAGCATGACGAAGATGCTTATAAGAAGATACAGGTTGCGTGGGAACTGAATTTTAGCTCTCAAACCATTGTAAGAATGCGAAAAAATTAGCAGGTTAAACTTAAGATTGAAGTTTACAGTTGGGTGTTTTTTGCGAATCTGCCGTCATCCCTGCTTGAATGCATTTTGTCAATTTTCCCTGTTAACCAGCCGATTTTTTCTGCTTTTCTTTGATCAAACTGTGGAACAAAGGGCTTGATGTCCAAAAGTGGGGTTCCATCAATGATGTCCACATCCTGTATGTGCAGTATGTTTTTTTCTTTTTTGGTGAGGCGCACAACCGATACTCCAACCGGATTTGGTCTTGAAGGCGCACGCGTAGAAAACACTCCATGAAGCCTCTCATCCAGAAAGGGTTTAACCAGCAGAGAATACTTTTGCGCCAAATGACAATGATAAACCAGAATCAGATGCGAAAAACCCTCCACATCCCTTAAACCCTCCACATATTCTCTAGCAACCTCAACAGACCCCATAACCCCTTCAGCAACCACAGACTGTATCGGAACATCCTGAGGCGCCTTAAAAGGAGAATGAACAACACCAATCGGCCTGTAAACAACCTTATTCATCCAACTCACCCCAAAACACTGTCCGCTAGAAAATCAACGCACCAACTCTTTTCAGTTTCGGTGTCCAAGAACCAAACTTTAGCCCCAAACCCATCTCCCTTTTCCTCCCACTGTCTTCACTACTCACAAAAAATTGAATTAAACCTAACTTATCTTAAAAAAAGGGGAAGGAGGTTAAGCTGGTTAGCCGATTCGGCGTTTCAGCTTTTTTCGTCTACAGATGTCCACACAGACTGTGACTGCAACAAACACAACCAACATAACTGTACCAGTGGGAAACTCGGGGATTACCCAAACACTTGCGTCTACCAGCTCAACTAAAGTTCCGGTGGTCGAATTCTGATCTTCCAAGTTGTATCCTGCATCGAGCTTTGCTCTAACAAGAATTCCAGTTTCTTTATCGAACCAGTATTGCCGAATAACCGTTGCCCAGGCGTATGTGGTGCTTTGGTGGTAAAGCGTTTCTCTTGGGCCAGTTGCACCTCCGTAGTCTATCATCTCAGTCGAGTTAAATGATAGGTAATCAACAAGGTACGTCTCGTCATAATAGAAAGTATCCCCAGGTTCCATGTTGGCTCCAACGCACAGATGGACCCATCCAGGGTTTGTTATATCTTCCACTATAGTGTCTGTTGCGGAAGTTCCGTTAGAGAAGTGATATTCATTCTCAAATGTTACCATTGTTCCAGTGATGTCTGTAACTGTTCTTGTAATCGAATCGGTTTCATTCCAATACTGGTAAGATGCCAACTGATTAGGAATAGTTGCCCCACCAGAAACGATGTCATGGAACCAAGTGCCTTCGTACGTAAAGGTGTCACCTAAAGAAACACCAACTGTTAAATCTTGGGATAGCGACGGAACTGCCATTGCAGACAATAGAAACAATGCAAACAACATTGCCAAAATTGCTTTTTTCATTTCATTCTCCCCCAAGATTGATTTATCACTATTCTGGTCAGCATTATATTCTATTTATAATTTGCTCTGTTTAGATTTGGGACTAACCTTCAGCGCCAATTATTCACGCATTTTCTGTTAGCAAATTCTCGGAATCGGGTCTCCGACTGGAGGCGCCAAAATTCTTTTTCCACCCACCACCGTTTCTAGAACAACCTCGCTGAACTCGCTGGTTGCCTCACCTATTATTTCTGCGTCTCTGCCCTCCTTGGTTTCTCTTAGGGCAGCCAAGATTTCTTCAGCCTTCTGGGGCACAACTCCTATGAGCACTTTGCCTTCGTTCCCAATCTCCATGGGGTCTAAGCCAAGCATCTCGCAGGCAGCCTTCACATCTCCCCGAATCGGCACCTTCGACTCCTGCACCATTAAGCCAACCTTAGACTTCATGCTCCACTCATTCAGCGAGTTGGACAAGCCTCCCCGCGTGGGGTCCTTCATGGCGACGATTCCGCCAACCTCCAGCAGCTTCACTGTCAGCTTGTTCAGTGGAGCCACATCAGATTTTATGTTGCTTCCAAAATTGTAGCCTTCCTGAGCTGACAGGATGGTTACTCCATGGTCTCCCACTGTGCCCGAAACTATGAGTTTGTCGCCCTCTCGGAGGTTGGAGTCTAGGAGCCATCGCGAATCGAAGGAGCGGTGCTTCTTAACTTCGGCTATGTTGTTTTCCAGCTCCTCGCTTCTTTTTCCTATCCCAGAGGTGTTGATGACGCATCCTCCGAAACCGCTCTTCTCAATAACCTTTGTGTCGCCTGTTATGATGTAAACGCCTGCTTCTTTGCAGGTTTGTCCCATGCTCTCCAAGATTCGGTCCAAATCCGTTAACGGAAGCCCTTCCTCCAGCACCAACCCGCATGTAAGAGCCACGGGTTCGGCGCCGATCATCGCAATGTCGTTGACTGTACCCGCCACAGCCAGCCTTCCTATGTCCCCGCCTGGAAAGAAGAGGGGTCTCACGGCATGCGAATCCGACTTTAACACTATGTTGTCGATCACCGCAGAATCGTCTAAGGCTTCCAGCGGAACCTCGGCGCTGCTTCCGCCAAGATGCTTCAGAACATAGTTTTTGATCAGATCAGCCATGATGGTTCCGCCGGCTCCATGAGCCAATGTTATGCGTTCCATTGAAGAGTCCTCAGGAAAGATTTGAGAACAGCCATTCTTAAACACTACCGAAAAAGGCAGGATTGACTGTTTCTAAAAGATTGGGCCACTGCCCCTTTTTGTCTTTTGAGTGTCCAAAGCAGTAATCAATAAGCTTTATTACGGGTTATGTAGCCTAATTCACAACAAAACCGCGAATCTCCAAAAAGAGCGCAAAGAAACACTGTTTGGATAGGGGAACTAAAAACGCCAGTAAAACTGCTCAAAAACGAGAAAGAAAACGAACTTGTCGTAGAGAGGGTTTTGCATGCCAAACGCTATTCACTCACCTTAGATAAGGGCAAGTGCACGGGCTGCGGTATCTGCACTGAAATCTGTCCCCGAGAGGCAATTGAAGTCGTAAAGACTCCGAAAGCAGAGGATGAAGAGGCGAAGCCGCCCACAGTGACCATCAGCGAAGAAAAATGTAACTACTGTGGCATATGCGAAGCCATTTGCCCCTTCGGAGCCTTAACCATAAACATTAATGGGGAACATGTGATTCCCGTAGTCAGGAGCGAAAGCTTCCCCCAGCTTATACGGGAGATTACGGTTGACGAAACCAAGTGCGGTTTGGAATGTCTAGAAATTGAGGAACCTTGCCCCTTAGACCTCATCAAGGTAAGCGTGCACACCAAAGACGGAAAAGAGGTTGCAGACGTCGCCTCCATAAAAAACAAGAAAAACCTCAGAGTCACCGTTGAGGTGGATAAGGAATCCTGTCCGTGCTGTCGCCTGTGTGAAACAAAATTTCCCGACGGCGCGATTCAGGTAAAAAAGATCTTTCATGGAACCCACAGAATTAACAGCGAAAAATGTCCAGAAGGATGCCATGACTGCCTTGATGTCTGCCCTATTTCAGGTGTCCTGTATCTGGCGGAAGACGGAAAAGTGCATGTTAACGAGTTGAATTGCGTCTACTGTGGCGTTTGCAGAATCGTTTGCCCAGAAGAGGAAGCCCTTGAGCTAACTAGAACACGCATACGTCACACTCGGGTTCGCTCCGGCGCATGGAACAAAGCCCTCGAAAAACTTGCTTCTACAACTGCTATGACTAAGGAACTGAAAACCAAAAGCGCAAAAAGACGTCAAGAAACCGTCCAAAGCAGATTTCCCAAAGAGGCGGAGGATTATGTCTGAGGAACTGCGGGTAGGAGTTTTTGTCTGCCACTGCGGACTTAACATTGCAGGCGTAGTTGACGTGAAAGAGTTGACTGAGTATGCTCGGACGCTGCCCAATGTGGTGGTAGCCATGGACAACCGCTACACCTGTGCTGATCCGGGGCAAGAGGAGATCAGAAAAGCCATAAAAGAGCACGGTCTCAACAGGGTTGTTGTTGCTGCGTGTTCGCCCCGAATGCATGAGCCGACATTCCGAAGAACCGTGGCTGATGCGGGCTTGAATCCGTATCTTTTCGAGATGGCGAACATACGGGAGTTTGCTTCTTGGTGCCATCCCAGCACACCAAAGGAGGCAACTGAAAAGGCTAAAGACATCGTGAAGATGGCTGTTGCGAAGGCAAGGTTGCTTCGAAGTCTGGATACGATGGAGGTTCCTGTCACCAACAAGGCGCTAGTAATCGGTGGGGGAATCGCGGGAATAAACTCTGCCCTAGACTTGGCTGGCATGGGCTTCAAAGTTTACCTTCTAGAGAAAGGCGAGAGTATAGGCGGTCACATGGCTGCGCTGGACAAGACCTTCCCAACATTGGATTGCTCCATATGCATCGAAGGACCAAAGATGGTGGACGTTTCCCGCCACCCTAATATCGAAATAATATCGTACGCCGACCTTGTCAGCGTTGAAGGTTTCGTGGGAAACTTCAAGGTGACGATCAGAAAGAACCCCAGATACGTTATCGCCGACAGATGCACAGGGTGCGGCGAATGCAGGGACGCCTGTCCCATAGAGTTTCCTAACGAGTGGGACGAGTATTTGGGTGTCAGGAAGGCAATTTCGGTTCCCTTCGATCAGGCTGTTCCCCTTGTTTACACAATCAACAGGGACTACTGCATCGAATGCTTCAAGTGCGTGGACGCTTGTGGTGCACGTGAAGCCATCAATTTTGAGCAGCAGCCGGAAGAGATCAAGCTTGAGGTGGGAACAATCATTGTTTCAACCGGCTTCGACATTTACAGACCCACTGATGATAGCCGATACGGCTACGGCAGATTCGACAACGTTATCACAGCCATGGAATTCGAGAGGCTGATCTTGGCTGCGGGACCAACCGGAGGTCATGTTATACGTGCCTCTGATGGAGAGAAGCCTCGTTCGGTGGCTTTCATTCAGTGTGTCGGCTCGAGGGATGTGAACAAGTATGAGTACTGCTCTGGCTTCTGCTGTATGTATGCGTTGAAGGATGCAATTCTGCTTAAGGAGCATTACCACGATGACATAGAGGTTTACATCTTCTACATTGATATGCGCACCAACTTTAAGGGCTACGAGGAATTCTACAGAAGAGCCCGCGAGCTGGGAGTAAACTTCATTCGTGGACGCGTGTCCCAAGTCAACGAGAAACCGGAAACCAAGAATCTTCTCATCCGCGCAGAGGATATGGCGCTCGGGGAACCCCTTGAATTAGAGTCGGAGCTTGTGGTTTTGAGCACCGCAGCGATTCCAAGCAAGGGAACAGACGAAATTGCCAGAATTTTGAGTATAACCAGAGGAGCAGACGGCTTCTTCATGGAGAGCCACCCGAAACTTAAACCCTTAGACACGGCGGTTGACGGGATCTTTTTAGCTGGGGCATGTCAAGGAGCAAAAGACATTCCATACAGCGTGTCTCAGGGAAGCGGAGCCGCGGCGCGAGCAGCCACGGTTCTTTCTCAGCCTACATGGAAGATAGAGCCCATAATAGCTGATGTTGACCCCAGCAAATGCCGTAACGTGAATGTGAAGTGCGGTATCTGTGTGAGTAAGTGTCCGTACGGCGCCATAAAAGCGAAGGAAGGGCAAGCTGCAACGGTTACAGCTGCCATGTGTCATGGATGCGGAACCTGTGTTGCTGAGTGTCCGGCTGATGCTATAACTCAGATGCACTTCACGGATGCCCAAATTTTGGCTCAGGTCAGGGCTGGTTTGGAGGAGAATGCTGAGGGTAAGATTTTGGGGTTCCTGTGCAACTGGTGCTGTTATGCGGGGGCTGATCTTGCGGGGACCAGCCGCTTTGAGTATCCTCCCGTTATGAGGGCGATACGGGTCATGTGCTCGGGCAGGGTGGACAAGGATTTTGTGTTGGAGGCTTTCAGGCGGGGCGCGGGCATGGTTTTGATTGGTGCGTGTCACCTGCCCTACGATTGTCACTACATTTCAGGGAACTACAAGATGAAGGCTAGAATGGACACTTTAGCAAGTATTTTGGAGAAGCTGGGGGTCAGCAAGGAACGTTTCAGGGTTGAGTATGTGTCGGCGGCGGAGGGGGTTAAGTTTGCGGCTATCATGCGGGAGATGGCTGAGCAGCTGGAAGCTTTGGGACCAGAGAAGATTAAGGCAGAAAACGAGAAGCTGCGACCTGCGCTGGAGAAGATGCTTTCAAGAAAACAGAAGAAATAGTTGTGCGGCTGTTTTTCTGAAAAAATATTGTTTTCAACAATGCTCTGTTATTAGGCTCCTAATATGATTGGCGGGTTGGGTTTTAGCCCGAAAAAGGTTTCGCCAAAAGGCTTTTTGCTTAAGTGGTAATATTTATTATGGGGTGATGCTGTTGCATAGTAAGTTGTTTCCCTCAGGTATGGTTCTCTCTGTTTTGTTGAGTTTATTTTTGGCTGTTTCGGTTGCGGCGCAGTCTTCTGTGATGTGGAGTCAAACTTATGGAGAAGTATCGAGAGGGGAGGCTGAATCGGTGGTTGAGACTTCCGACGGAGGGTATGCGATAGTTGGATGGTCATCAGCCTTTGGTGCTGGAGACTTTGATTTTTGCTTGATTAAGACCGATGCGTATGGCGTTTTAGAGTGGAACCATACATACGGAGGAGCAGATGAGGACGAAGCCGCCTCTTTGGTAGAGACCGCTGATGGAGGATTCGTAATAGCTGGCACCACGCGGTCTTTTGGTGCTGGAAACAGAGATTTTTGGCTGATTAAGACTGACAGCTATGGAAATGTGGAGTGGAACCGTACATATGGAGGGGAAGATGAGGATGTTGTTCGCATGATGGTTCAAACTTCTGATGGAGGATATGCCATAGCGGGTTATACAAATTCTCTTGATGGACGTTTTTGGCTGGTCAAGACTGATGCATATGGAAGCGTAGAGTGGAACCATCTATATTCAGGGGGAGTTCGTTCGTTAATTGTGACGCCTGATGGAGGATATGCGTTAGTTGGAACCATCATAATAAGACCAGAGGGTTGTGTTGATCCTTGCCTGCCAGCGCATTCACGATTTACATTGGCGCGGGCTTCTGAAGCATGGATACCGTATGATTGTTGGTTGCTTAAAATCGATGCATATGGAAATGTGGAATGGAATCAGACATATACAGGACCAGACTTTGATGTTGCTTATTCTGTGGTTGTGACTTCTGATGGCGGGTACGCAATAGCAGGTTCCACAGATTCTTTTGGTGCAGGGGAATATGATTTTTGGCTGGTCAAAACTGACAGCTATGGAACCATGCAGTGGAACCGAACATACGGAGGAGCAGACGAGGACTTCGCTCACTCTTTGGTTAAGACGTCTGATGGAGGATACGCCTTAACTGGTTACACAAAATCCTTTGGCGCTGGAGACAGAGACTTCTGGTTGATAAAAACTGATGATTATGGAAACATGGAGTGGAATCAGACATACGGAGGAGCAGATGAGGACATGGCTAACTCATTGATTGCAACTTCGGATGGAGGGTACGCAATAGCTGGAGGCACATATTCTTTTGGCATTGGGGGAGGCAATTTTTGGTTGCTGAAGAGCGATGAATATGGTGTTATTCCAGAGGGTAGTTCGTTGCTTCTTCCATCATTACTGTTGACTGCAACTCTGATCATTGTGATCTACAAAAAGAAGCTGTTAACAGCATCTTCATAAGTCTCCTAATGTGATTGTTGGTTTGGTGTTTTGGGTAGTTTCTGTTTGCAGATTATGATCAGCAAGGTTGCAGTGATGAGCAGGGGCAGTATGATCCATGATGGAAACTCAGGGATTGGAGTAGCCATTTCTTCGGGGTTTGGTTTAGTCAAGAAAGGAGTGAAGTTGACTGTGCCTAGGTAGAAGTCGTTTTTGAAGTCGTAGATTGACTGGTTAATCGCTGAAACATCAGTTGTTCCCCACCAATTGTAAGTGGCATCAATGTTGACTGACGTGTTTGTGAGTTTGATGCTTTTCTGGGTGCAGTTCTGGATGTTGTTGAAGTTGATTGTTGCTGAAGGGCATTCCGTTAATGTGATTGCCACGGAACAATCGGTGATCGTGTTGTTTCGGATGTTCAGGGTTGCTTCCTGCAGTACAATGTCTATGCCGTTTTGGCTGCCTACAATCAGATTTCTCTCGATTGTTACTGTGCGTGCTTTTGGAGTGGCAGAATAATCTACTTGCCCGTAGTAACTACTTACAACAGAGCCTCCGATTCCCACCTCACTATTCACAAGGGTGTTGTCTCGAATGGTCACATCGCCTTCACTAACCTTCATAGCGTAATCGTAAACGCTTTTTCCAATCGCTATTCCGCCAGAATTGTCGATTATCACGTTTCCCTGTATTGTTGCGGCACCCACAACGTTGATTCCCATTACGAAACCGCCAGAAATGACATTACCTTGGATGTCGGCAACACAGTCTGCTTGAATAGTAATTCCGTAACCCCCATCAAACTCGCTTTCAGCTACTTCCATGCCGTACACTTGAGAAGTGACATCATAACTGATAATGGTGTTGTTTGAGATTACAGCTGTTCCTCCGGCTACATCAATCGCAGAACGCGGGTATTCAGCATATCTGGGAAAAGGGAGCAAACCAAAATACCAAACGGCTCCGCCCCCTCTGATTGTGTTGTTCCGAATTTCCGAGCTGGCATCGTTTGGGGTTCTGATGGTGACTATGCCCGTAATCGTGTTATTTACAATTGATGCTGAGCCGGCAATGATGCTTCCGTTGATGTTGTTGTTTGTGATTGTAGCCTGATTTACGGCATGGATATCAGCTGTTATGGTGTTGTCTGTGAGTGTGGATTGGTAGCCGATAGTTGTTACAGCGCTGAGGGAACTGTGCGAAATAGTGGACGAGTCGCCAATGTAGGTTTCAGCAGTGAGGGAACTGTACGAAATAGTGGATGAGCTGCCAACAGAGATTAGAGCGTTGATATAAACGTTAGTTACTTTCAAAGAAACATAGCTGAAGATTGTAGTCGCATCTATGTGGACATTTTCAATAATACTGCCGGAACCTGTCTGCTCGTTCCAGCCACTACTGTAATCTGTAAACGTGATTTCGCCGCCGTTGAACTGAGTTTGATCTGTTTCAGTGCCTTGTGCTCGTAGCGTGCCATTCACCATTACATAATAGTCATTGAGGTTGACAGTGACACCAGCCCCAATAGTTAACGTTACTCCAGTGTTCACGAGCATGTTTCCCGTCAGAGAGTAGGGGCTGCCTGCCCTCGTCCACGTAGTGTCGGAGCCGATTATTTCAGAGACGTCTGTAGAAGCTTGAGCAACACCAAAATGTGCAAAGACCAGAATAAATCCGCCGACAAGCATAGTTATCAATAATGCACATGAGAGTGGCTTCTTCAAATGATGCATTTCAGTTTGAATCACAATAACAACTGCATTCGCTAACCAGAAAAGCGTTTTTGTCAAGAAACCTTGACTGAAATGAAACAGCAGTTAGTCAAGAAAAATTGACCAAACTTCTCAGGGAAAATTATCACAATAACTGAAATAATATCCCGCCTGAATTGCTGCTGATACGATTTTGGCTTTGTAAGTAAATTCTAAAAGTTGCTGCACCATATTCTGTTGTGGAGAATCTGATGGAGATGCCTTTCTCTTTTCGCGTGAAGATCGGGCAGAGGGAGATCGAAATTTCTGGAACCCGAGAAGAGGTCATGAAAGTCATCGAGGAGCTTCCGCAGCTAATGGAAACAGTCTCCAAAGCCTTCGACTCAACCAGAAACAAAGAAGAAGCCTCACAGCCTGAGAGCTCCGCCTATCCTTCAGTCTCCGCTTCCGGTTGCAGCGAAGCCGTTCTGCAGCTTCTCGCCTCTGACTGGGGAAAGCAGCCCCGAAGTTTGCCTGAGCTGGGGGAGGCTTTGAAGGCTAATGCGGTTTATTATCCCTCTACAACCGTTTCTGGGGTGCTGAGTTGGCTGGTCAGGAAAAATAAGATAAAGAGGTGGAAGACTGATAAGGGCTATGTGTATGTTTTAGCTGGAGGACGAAGCGAAAATGGCTAAAGTTCGGGTTCGAGTTAAGGCTCCCTTCGGAGAGATTGTTGTGGAGGGAGAAAGCGCCCAAGAAATCCTGAAAACGTTGAAGACGATGCCGCCCCAATTCGTGAATGAGGTGGGCAACTTGATATCCGCAAATCTGACCCCCTCCATGCAGACCCGATTAGACGGAATAATAGAAGCCACAACCGAGGGACCAATCATCACCACCAGAGAGAAACTCACCCACTACGAAGCCATAGGGCTAGTATTGTTTGCCTCCGCCGAAAAAACCAGCACAGCCACCCAAATTAAACGGCTTTTGGCTTCAAGCGGAATCAGATCCATGGTGCCAGCCCGCCTCAACGAGATGACCAAACGGGGAATAGTATTCAAACCTGACCCAGCAAAACCAGACTTCAAGTTGACCACTCAGGGCGAAAGATGGGTTGAGGAAGAAGTGCTGGCTAAACTTCGAGGCGCAACGGCTTGACCAAAGAAACAGTTACCGTGCACATCAAATACATGGACGCTGAACAAACCTTCACGGGCGATGTAGACCAAGTTTGGGTTAGCGTGAACCGATTTTTCAGCGAAATGATTCCCGCCCTCAAGATTGTGAAGAAGGCTCTCCTCACAGTTGACCTAGAAAAACTTATCGAAGACTGCAAAAACGTAATCGCCGTTGCCCCTGAGGGACCAGTTCTACTAGTTTCAAAGCAGAAGCTAACAGACAGCGAAACCCTAACCTTACATCTTCTAGCCACGTACATCGGCAACAAGCTGGGATCATCAAAGAGTTTTCTCACCAAAGAAGAGCTGCAGGCTGCGCTTGGAAAAAACGCGAAAATAACAGGCACCCGGCTGGGTGAACTGTGCCGGGAAGGATATGCAACAAAAACAGATGAAGGCAACTACAGAATAACGACGTTTGGAATAAAACGGTTCCAAGAAGATACGCTGCCCGAAATCAGAGAAAAACTCCAGAGATAAAAAGGCTAGGCTTTGAACCATTTGAAGATGAGGTAACGTATCTTTTCGGCTTCTAGGTCAGGTATGGCTATAATGAACCGTTTACGCACAGTCGTAGCCAATCTTCCCGCCTTCACAACATCCGTCGCCGATACCTCATCCTTAGCCTTCCGAACCGAAACCATGTACGGCGCATGATCCACACCCGGACCATGCTTATAAACTGCAAAATCGCAGCCAAACTTTATGCCCGGAGTGACAATAAGCTTCTGACCCCGAAGGTCACGGTAAACCGCATACTTGGCATCAAAATCTTCATACAGCCTCCTCGCCCTTCTCCGCAACCTCGAAAAACTGACTCCCTTCCGTTCCGGTCCCCCATAAACCCTGATTTCTCCAGTCTCCACCAGATAAAGACCCTCCATAAGGTCAAGAATCAGGGGAACATCAAACTCGGGAATTTTTGGCTTAGAAATACCTAGGGGCTTACCGTAATAGGCCAGCTTATAGAGCCCCGACCCTTGCTCAGGGTTCCAAACTACAAGAAAGTTGTCTAGGAGTTCGGTTTCAATCTTCTCGGGCATATAACTTCACTTTAGATGGTGAGCGCCAGTATGCGGGCGGCGTCTGATGCGGCTTTAGCCTTGTCGGCGGCGTCCTCCAGATGCTGAACTACGGTCCACAAGAGAAACATGGGCGGAAACTCCATTTTGCTGTCTATGATGTCTACTTCCAGCTGTCGGTAAATGTCATCAACTACCCGTTCTGCAGTTTCAACTTCTCTGGCTTTTTCCAGAGCTTTGGCAGTGCCATAATTTAGGGTCATAACGGTTTCTCTAAGCTTGAAGATAGTGTCAAAAACAGCGTCCGAAAGCCTGATCAGATCTTCCTTTATCTGCGTCGGAACTTTCCATCCCCTTTCCATAATCTGAAGTAACCGAAAGGCTATTCCTTCACAGTAGTCAGCTATGTCGTTTGTCAGGTTAGTGAAACGGAGAAAGTCTTCGCGGCTCATCAATATGGCTCCTATTTCGGCGAGTTCCCGTGAAACATTGCGTCGCGCAGCATCCACGCCATTTTGAGCCTTCTTGATGTCAGAGAACAACTCCTGAGCCATTTTTTTGTCGCCATTCACGAAAACGGAAACCAGCTGCGAAATTTTGCGAGAAATATCCACCACTTCTCTAAGATGGTCTCTAGAAACGTCAAGCGCTTTTCGTTTCACCCGTTCTTCGGTCTCTACAGGAAACACCATATCGTTGCCCCATTGAATGTGTTAGTGGTAACCAAAATAAAATAGATTGGAGTCTCTTAAAAAGTGTTAGTTCACCCTGATTTATTATCCATCATTTCTTCAGTTTTTAACGCTCAATCAGTTGCCCCAAACCCTCAAAGTCTAGTTTGTGGCGGAAGTAGGCGTGGAGCAGCTGCGAAAGGTTATCGACCTCGCTTCTTACCTGCCTCCAACTGTCACGGTCACGTAATGTCACGGTGCCATCTTCAAGGGTTTGATAATCTATGGTGATGCCTAGAGGCGTTCCCGCTTCATCGGCTCGCGCATACCGTCTCCCAATGGAACCTGACGAGTCCCAATCCACAGTGAAACCCTCATTGACAAGCATATGATAGACCTCATCCGCCTTCTCAAGCAAGCCGTCTTTGTTCATCAACGGAAAAACACTGACCTGCATTGGGGCAAGGTCGCGGGATAGACTCAGAAGGGTTCGCTTCTTCTTTTTTGTGTATGCATACTCTAAGGCAACATAAACCAGCCGATCCAAACCAAAACTGGGCTCGACAACATGAGGAACAAATCTTCTTCCCCCATCATCGGATTCCTTGAAGGCTGTCAAGTCTACGCCGCTGGCTTTCATGTGGCGGCACAGATCGTAGTCTGTCCGGTAGTTGTGACCGGAAACTTCTGTCCAGCCCCACCGCTCCAGATACACCTCCTGATCAAAGCCCTGCACAGAATAGTGTGCCCGTTCCCACTCAAGTTTCTCGATGAAACGCTGCTGTTCCTCCGGAACGCCCAGCTCCACCAGAAACCTCTTGGCCTGAGCCATGAAGTAGGCTTGCCATTCCTCCTTGATTATGCCCTTGCTTAGCGCTTCCTTCACCGTGACTGTTACGGGTTCGGTTACGCCTTTCAGTTTGTTTTCCGCAAGTATCAACCGTAACGTTTCGTCTTCCACATCACCGATAATCAAGCATTTTTTGTCCTCTGGGTCCAAGAAGAACTCGATGTCTATTATCGTGAATTCTCTAAGCCGCACTGGACCCTGCCGTGGAGAAATCTCGTTTCTGAGGGCATGACCGATCTGGGCAATCCCCAAGGGAAGACGTCCACGGGCACTTTCGAAGATGCGCTTAAACTCCACAAAGATTCCCTGCGCGGCTTCTGGGCGTCCGTAGCCGACCGCGTCAGAGTATGGTCCAATCGTGGTGGTGAACATGGTCATGAACTGTTCAGCTTTGCTGAAGTTTCCGCCGCATTCTGGGCAGCGGATGCCACGGTTTTCTATCTCCTCCATGACGGCTTGGAGACTGAGTTTCTCGGTTTCTGTATCGGTCATATCCCCGAACTCTTGCAGCAGATGGTCAGCTCGAAACTTGCGTTGGCATTTGACACATTCAACTGTGGGTTCCTTGAAGTTTTCTACGTGCCCGGATGCTTCCAGAACGTTGCCGGGCATAATCACCGAGGTTTCCACTTCGAGGATGCCTAGAGGTCGGATGTAGAAGCTTCTGAACTTGTCTTCAACTCTCCTTTTCAGCAATGCGCCGAGGGGACCGAAAGTTAGGAAGCCGCTGACGCCCCCATATATCTCGTAGGAGGGCCAGAAGTAGCCTCTGCGCTTCGCCAGCTCGCTTACGATTTCGTATTTGTCTTTTGGTTTCACGATTTACCGCTCCGCATCCATTAGTGCGATTCTACAGTCTTACAGTATTACAGAAATAAAAACACAATGTTCATTTCAGTTTCGCCAGTTCAGCCTCAAACTTCTCTTTCGCACGGGTTTTCTTGGCTAACTCGCTTTTCACCATGTCAATAATGTTCACTGGTGTTGGGTCCTTATTCTGCAATATGGCTAGGTAGACGCTCGCGAAATCGCCCACACACATGACAGAGAACATTTTCGCCAGCTTCCCTTTCCCCTCTGCCACTACTTCAAGTACTTTGTTGGCTCTGCTGAAGACCAGGTTTGTGGTGGTTTCTATCCTGTTTCTGATTTCAGGAGGCTCTTGGGGGTCTCGGATGAGGATGATTGACGTTTTTTTGGTGAGCGATTCTGTGGCTTCGTATCCCACGGTTTCGTTGTGGTTCAGCTCCGGGAACACCTCGTATTTGCTGGGGACTTTGCTGTTTTCGTTGAACTGTGCCTTCAGCCGCTGAGCTATGGAACTGTATTGCCTGAAACCGTAGACCACGGGGATAGTGTCCACTAGTTCGGTGGCAAGCTGTTTTGCCCTGTTGTTCTTTGTGGGCACGTCTGGAGCGTTCGCTTTGGCTACCCTCTCTAGAACCTGTATTGCCTCCTCCAGCTCATCGTCTATGCCTGAGATTATCCCCATCTTTTCCATGAGGACGGGAAGGGGAAAGAACAGGTAGGGAATGGCGACGCGGGGCTGCAGTCCCGCAGGTACTATCGTGTGGGGTACCCGCAGTTTCTTGCAGAACGATTCGAGTTGTCCGCCTGAAGTTACTGCGGTTACGGTGCATTTTCTGCGGATTGCTGTGAGAAATGCGGTTAAGGTTTCTTCCGTGTTTCCCGAGTAGCTGTTAACGAATACAAGAGTGTCCTTGTTCACGTATGCGGGGAGAGTGTAGTCTCTGCAGACTTCGATTGACGTGGGAAGAGTGTCTCTGAGCCAGTCATGCAGGATTTCTCCGCCTATTGCTGAACCTCCCATACCCACCACCACAATATTCTTGGGACTCACCCCTTCAGGCACACTCACCTGCCCTGCCCTCTTTATGGCATCTCGACAATAATCGGGAGTCTTAACTAGATCGCCGAGCATGTCTCTTCTGTCAACTTCCTTAACTCTTTCAGGCTTATCCAGAACAGTAACCATACACTTTCGCTCCACTTCTAATATAGCATCATATGGCAATTTGAATATTTAAAAAAACAAAGGTAAAGTTAACCCAAATTTTTACTGTTGATCCTTAATTTTGCTTTTCCGTGTTTTGCTAGTGATCTTTTCTATGGGGTAGAGCAGCGGGTTTACAATGGGACCTAGGGGACCTAGGCTTTTCAGCATGTCTTTCAGGTTTTTGGTGTCATTATAGTTTATTGCTCCTATCAGGGGAGCTGTAACCATGTAGGTGCCTAGAAAAACTGCTGCCCCTAACAGCAGGCTAATCCAACTGGCTAGGTTCACTTGATCAAGTATCAAATATGCTACAACAGCTGAGAATGCTGAGGCTGCTAGGATTTTGGTTGAAGATTTCCAGTCGACAGTTGCTTTGTAGTTTTTGTTTATCCACCATAGAGATGTGATTAAACCTGGTATTCCGGCTGTTAGGTGTGTTACTATTAAGCCTAAGACTCCAAATTGGGGAATCAAAACCACGCTTAAAACAATCCCTACTATGAAAGAGAGTATCATAAGTCTCATGTTAACTTGGGTTTTTCCTTGGCTTTTTATTAGCTCTCCTACACTGAGGTTTCCAACAACCGAATACAGGAAAGAGGTTGCATACAGCGATAAGAAGAATGGCGCATACTCGAATTTGTTTTGAAAGAGTGTTTCTACACCTGGTTGAGATAGCGCCATTACTGCAAAGGTTAAGGGCACAATAAGTAGTGAGGCATATTTTACTGAATACTGGAAGACGTTTCTCACTGTTTTTGGGTCTTCGTGTGCTTTGAGTTTAGAAAATGTTGGAAACATTACTGTAGTTACTGAAGTAGCAAAAATTGATACCAATATTGCAAAGTTGAGTGATATTTGGTAGTTGCTATAAAGCAGGTCGGTAGTGTAAATAGCAAGTAGAAAGCTGTAAAATTGAGAAAGAACTCCAGCAAGCATTACACTTATTGAGAGGGGCAACCCGAAGTTCAGCATGGCTTTGAGTGTGGATACGAGTTGCAGTTGACCTTTTTGCGTGTGTAGTTTTTTGATAACTATTAGATATAGAAGGGCGATGCTGACTAATCCGGCGCTGAGGTAAGATACTGCGTTTCCTATTGTTGCTCCATAGGCTCCATAACGCAAAGTGACAAGGAGTATCATCAATCCGGTCTTTAATATTGAATGGAATATCAAAGTGACACTGTGAATATTCATTTTATCGTAGCCTATGAAGACTGATCTTGTCACCTTTAGGAGAGCATCTGCAAGGATTGTGAAGGATGCTATTTGGATTAGAGGCACTATGGTTGGTCTTTCTAGTATGTTTGCCATGAACCCCGATAAAATGAGGGAAATTACTGTAAACACTATTCCCAATAGGACTTCAGAAACTATTCCTGCGGTTATTATATTTTTTAGTTTTTCAACATCATTTTCGGTTCTGTATTGTGTTGTATACTTTATTGTTGCTTGGTCAATTCCAAAGTCTTTGAGTGTAGAAATAAGATTTGGGCCTATCAGCGCGATGTTTAATATAGCAAATTCTTCTCCAGATAATATTCCTGCAACTACCATTACGCCTACGGCGGATATTATTGAAGAAAGTGTTAAACCCCAGAGTATATTGAAGCCGCCTTTTGCTGAAACTCTGGCTAGCTTTAATGACTTACTCACCGGATTCAAGCATCCTTACTACTCTCAGACGTGAATGGAATGGTAACATAGGCGATCATTGATTTATAACCGTAACTCTGTTTGTGGTATTTCGCTGTTTTGTGTTTGCCCTTTGGTTTTCTATTACTTAGGATGGAAACTTTTTCGCCGCGATCCAACCTTGTGCGCCAAATACTTAATTTGGAGAAATACCCTATTTGGATGAAACGACGGGTGAATGGGAACTAAAAAGGGCATGTTTGAAGGTTAAGGCTGCTTCTGGTTAGTGAGGGGATTGGATGACCATTAATATGGATATTGTGAACTTGACTTTGGGTATAATTGGTACCATCGCGGGTATCGTCTCTCTTTCAGTTCACCTTTGGAGATTAAGAAGAGAAAACCCGCGTCTAACAATAAGGGTGCTGAGTTGTGAACATAGTTTTGAGAATGAAACGAAGGCGTTATCGTTTTGGAGTGAAATGGAGTTAAGGAATCTTGGAGACAGAGGAACCGACGTTCTGGGCATAGATGTGAAGTTTGAAGATGAAGAAAAAGAGTATAATCTGAAAATGTCAGATCAGAAACCAGATATTGAAGATGACTTGATTAGATGGATTCGCCCTCACGAAACAATCCGAACATTCCAAACAGCATTCACAAAATTTGAGGGCACACCAAAAGAACAGATAGAATGCACCTTCACGATCTATCATACGCATGGAGCAGAAAAAATCAAAACCAAATCACAAAAAATAGACAAAACACACGAATAACAACTTGTTCATACAATGATAAACAGAGGTAAAACACACACAAAAAAAGTAAACTGAAGGCTGTTAAAGTGCTTTACCATTTTTCAACTGTTGTATGTGCGATTTTGTCGATGTATCTCTGGTGAAGATTTGTTGCTGTGAAATAGCTTCCTATTACATCTAAAATCAGGAAAACAAAAACGATTTTGCTGATGTTTCTTATGAAAACGTTTTTGAAACTTGGTTTGCTGCCATTCTCTGTCACAACTTTGAGGTCAAAGATTCTCTTTCCTAAGGTGTACCCGAAAATGGATTCAGTAATTACAAAGTAAAGAAAGGCTATCGCTCCCATCAGCAAGAAAAAGCTAATCAAAGAAAAACTCCAATCAGCGAAAACTAAATCTTTCACGAGTCCAGTTACAAACAACAGTATGAAATAATCTAATCCAACCGCAAGGAACCTTGTAATCCAATGCTCTGGAAAAGAAAAGTTGTGTACAAACTTTTTGCTTGAATTAATTAGCTGTCTTACAGGATTAACCCGGTCCCTGATAGAATCCGCGCGCGACTTTCCCATTTTCGGCTCTTCCTCCATGCAAAATGACAGTTTGTGTCATCAAAAGGAACAAGATAACAGATTCTGAGAGCCACTAAAAAGGCAACTTCCATCTGGTTATATATAACAGAAAAAGAAACAAATGGTGGATTGCCCGAGCCTTCGGCTTTGGTTTAAAATTTGATTCTCAAAAACGCGTGCCTTTTCACTGAAGTACCGTTTATAGTGTTTTAGCTAGGTGTGCAACTTTGCTTTTTATTTTGTCAAACTCATGTGAGGCTTGCTTGTATGGCTGGTTGTATGGGTCTTGGATGTGCCACACCACAATTTTGTCGGCGCAGTCTGGTGCCTGATCAAGAATAGCCTGTTCATGCTGTCTTTCCATGGCTACTATCAGATCGTAAACGCAGAGATTCTTCGATTCCAACCCGTCAGGAACAGTCTTTAAGAATCCGCTGGCTCCTTCCTGCTCAGCATATCTCCTCGTCGAGTCCACAACCTTGTAATATGGATAGGTCCCGGCAGAATCAACCTCAACATCTGGCCTAAGCTTCTTCAGCAGCGCATCCGCCAACGGACTTCGGCAAGCATTCCCTGTGCAGACAAACAACACCTTCACAGAAGGGCACCCATTCCAAGTTTAGAAACTCAAATTCTATACTGCCTAATAAACATCAACTTTCCTCTGGTTATCATCCTTGGGAAATGAACAATAAGCGGTGCTCGACTATATCTGAGGCCACTTCTCTCTTGTCCAGTATGGGCGTTTCACATACGAATAGATGTAGTGGCTGGCTATGGCTCCATGTGCTGCCGCAACCGTGATTAACCGGAGCCCTCCCTGAACAACATCGCCTATCGCAAACACGCCTTCAACACTGGTTCTCTGGGCGCGGTCTGTCAGAATGAAACCGCCTCTGTCCCTTTTTATTTCGAGGCTCTTGAAAAATGAGTCCTCAGGCACAAGACCTATCGAAATTATGACTGCGTCAGCATCTTTTCTGAACACTTTCTGCTGCTGCTGAATAACAACGCCCTCAACCCTGTCTTTTCCCTCTATCGCCTTCACCTCGCCCTTCATAACAAAATTGACCAACCCGCTTCTCTTCACCGTGTCCACGTTCATTTCAAAGGCGCGGAACCCCTCTTTTCTATGAACCAAGGTTATCTCTTTAGCCAGATTCAGCATCTCAAGTGTGGCGTCAATAGCTGTGTCTCCCCCACCCACCACCACAACGCGTTTACCCAAAAATGCTTCCTTATGAGACGGAAAATAGTACACACCCTTACCGTCTCTGCTGAACCCTTCCTCATTCGGCAAACCCAGCCGCCGAGGTTTAGCCCCCGTGGCAACGACCACAACTTTCGTCCGGTACGTTTTCCGGTTTGTGGTCAACACCAGATCATCAGTCATGCTGAGAGCCGTTTCTTTCTTCACGGTAACGCCGCTGAACCTCAAATTTGCCAGCCAATTCCTCACTAACTCTATGGCAGTTATCTCCGGAAAACCCGGGTAGTTCGGAATCGTCTTTGTGGGATACAAGCTTGCAAGAAGACCGCCCAGTTTGTCCTTTTCCAAGAGAAGAACCTTCAGATGCCTCGTGTCACACATGATCGCTGCGTTGAGTCCTGCAGGACCGCCACCCACAATAATTACGTCAAACTCTTCTTCCTCTTCAGACAAAATGCGCCCTCCTCTGAAAGTTAGGTTATCTATCTTCTCAAGTAAATATAAAGTTGCCAACATTTGACTCTACTGTTTTGCGGACGGAACAGGAGTCAACGAAAGCCCCATACCCCTATACTGGCATTAACTTCATAGACCTCCTTTAGGTTTGTGACGCACAAAGAAACTTATATCCTGTGACCATATTACAGATTCAATAAACTAAATATTGACTTTCAATTCACAGAATCAACTGAACAACAAATTAATTCAATTTACCATAACATAAGGCTGGTGAGCCAAAAGATGAAAGTGGGTACACTAACTTGGGAATTCCCGCCAAGAGTGGTGGGTGGGATAGCCCGCCACTGCGAAGGCTTAGCCAAAGCCCTAGTTCAGCAAAACCACGAGGTTCACCTTTTCACGCTGGACTTTCCAGGCTCACCGAACTACGAAGAAATGGACGGCGTCAAAGTATACCGAGCCTCAACAGAACTGGGTCACCCCAACTTTCTCACATGGGTTCTCATGTTCAATCATTTTCTAACAAAGAGAATGGCGGATGTAGTTCACTCGGTTGACTTTGATGTTATGCATGTTCATGACTGGCTAGCCGCCTTCTCAGGCATCTCCTTCAAGCATTACCTGAAAAAGCCGATGGTTCTAACAGTGCACAGCACCGAGGTTGGAAGAGCGCAGGGTCTACACAGCCCCGACTCATTCTCCATAAACGGGATAGAATGGTGGGCAATGTACGAAGCGGACAGAGTCATCGTGTGCAGCCAATCAATGAAAAACGAAATCTGTGACCACTTTAATCTACCATGGGAAAAGGTTGACGTTATTCCGAACGCGATAGACGCAGCAAAATATCAAACTTCTGTTGACCGCGGAGCGGTTAGACAACGTTACGGAGTAGGCTGGGGCGAAAAACTGATTCTCTGTGTGGGACGTCTGGTTCCGCAAAAGGGGATAGAATACTTCATACGGGCAATACCCAGCATAGCCAAACGTTACCCAGAAGCAAAATTCGTTATTGTCGGAGAAGGCTGGTCAAGGGATATCCTAGAAGCTGAAGCCCGCGCCAGCGGACAGAACAGAAAGATCCAGTTTACAGGTTTTGCGTCTGACCAAGAAGTTATCAACCTAATGTCCAGCGCAGACGTCTTGGTTGTCCCCTCAGTCTACGAGCCTTTCGGCATAGTTGCCCTGGAGGGAATGGCTACTGGCGTTCCTGTGGTAGCCAGCAAAGTGGGCGGCTTATCTGAGGTGATAGAACATGACCGCACAGGATTTTTCGTGTTCCCGAAGAATCCCGAATCTATTGCATGGGGGGTTGACAGAGTTTTGTCTGATCCAGATCATGCTAAATGGTTGACTGAGAACGCAAAAGATAAACTCCACAAGGCTTATAGTTGGGAAGCGGTTGCTATGAAGACTGTTGAAGTTTACAGAAAGGTGGTGGGATAATTTTGGGCGAGAGTAATTCTTTCCGTTCACAGCCTGATGAGCAGCCCAATCAACTGCGCCTTTTGATTATGCTCCACAACATAGGGGCAACAGAATCATCCAAATCGTTGACTATCCAACAGATTTCAGAGTGGACCAGAATGGAGGCTCCGGAACTGCAGACTCACCTAAAAAAACTGATTGAACAAGGTTACGCGCAGTCATTTCGCTCAGACGAAACCGACAAGTATCACCTTACAGTCGACGGCATCAGAAAAGTGTTGAGCCTATACAGCTAACGAGATAACGGTTACTGCAATCCCTTCTTCTCTGCTTTAACAGCTTCCCCAAGTTCCGTGGCAGCATCCTCAGGCGAAATTGTATTAATGAACATTCCTGTGCTCTTTTCGAACCCAGCCCATACCGCCAACCGCGGGTAAACTTCCAGATGCCAATGATAACACTCCCCTCCATCCTCCTTTAACAGCGTGTGGAAACCGAAATTGTAGGGAGGGTCATTCAGCAAAGACCGTAATCCACCCAAACAAACCCGCATAGTTTCAGCCAAATCTTCAACCTCGCCCCCGGACATAGCCAACATGTTTGACTGGTGACGCTTAGGCAGAACCCAAAACTCTAAGGGATTAACGCTTGCCCAAGGAGCAAAAACAACGAAACTGCCGTTCTCCCAGATGAAACGTGGACTCTCCCGTTCTTTGGCTAAAACGTCACAAAGCAGACACGCATGGTTTTTTGTCCAGAAACTTTTGCTTGCCTCCAACTCCTCTTCCAGAATTCTGGGAATAAATGGAGTTGTAATCAGCTGGGTGTGAGCGTGCGAGAGGGATGCTCCTGCTTCGCGCCCATGGTTCCTGAAAATGGTTACATGCTTCACGTAGGGTTTTCCAGAAAGGTCAGTTAGGCGATCCAGATACGCGTTTATCACGTGAACCAGCTGAGAAACTCGTGCTGCTCCGGGGTGTTCATCGTGACATGGCGATTCTATGATGACTTCGTGATGACCTACGGCTCTTGCGAGAACGGAACTTTCTTTGCACATCACAGTTTCTTCGTCTGGCGGAGTGAATGCAGGGTACAAGTTTGGTATAACTCTCACCAGCCAGTCTTTATGGCGGAGACCGTTCTGATCCCTTTCCTTTCTAATCTCCCCATTAGAAGAAAGATACACTAGCACCGCTGGAGGAGTCATATGCTCGTTGCCTGGGCATAGCGGACAAACCCCCTCCTCCTTTTCAATCGCCTTTTTTACAAAATCGGTGGGTCTCTTTTTGCGTTCTTTGGCGATGACAACCCATCGGTTCAGCAAATAATCTTTTCGAACTTCATTACTTGCCATTTTTTCTTCCAGCTAAAGAAACTGTTTAGGCAGAAGAATCCTGCGCTTTTTTTGTTTCTAAGAGCTCAGAATAAAGTTGGATAGTCGTCTTTGCAGCTGCGTCCCACGTAAAGAGTTCCAGAACCCGTTTTCTGCCGTTGCGTCCCAATTGAACCCTTTTATCCTCATCTTTGATGGCGCTGACAATTCCCCAAGCGATGTCCGCTGGGTCGTTTGGGTTGATGTGGAAGCCGCATTTATCTGAGCCGGTGATGCTGACGATTTCTTTCATTCCGCTGGTGCCGGCGGCTCCAACAACTACGGGTTTCTCCATGCTCATAGCCTCCAGGGTGACGATTCCGAAGGGCTCATAGAGGCTTGGGTAAGCTGCAACATCGCACGCTGCGTAGTGGGCGATTCGCTCTTCCTCGGGTATGAATTCGAAACGGAATTTAACAGCGTCTTCAAGGTGTAGGTTACGGACGAGTCCCTCCAGATAGTCTCGCATGTCGCCTAGACCAACAATCACCAGTTTTGCGTTGGGAACCTCCTGTAGAACCTGGGGCATGGCTCTGATGAGTTTATCTACGCCCTTGATCCACACCAGTCTCCCGACGAAGAGCACCATCAAGTTCTCGTTGCTGAGTCCGTATTGCTGTCTAACCGCGTCGATTCTTTCCTGACTTACTTGGTCAGGGCTATACTTTTTTGGGTCCACACCATTGTAGCAAACTCGGATTTTTTCTGCAGGAAAGCCCGCCTGTATCAGCTCATCCTGCATCGAGTAAGAAACCGTTATGACCATGTCCGCCATCTGTCCCCCCCGGTTCTCTATGCTGCTGACTACACCTGAACCGTTGCCCAGTGTTCGTCCCCTCTCGTTTGAGTGCACATGAAAAGCTAAGGGCAAACCCAGCTCCTTTTTTATAGAGATGCCGGCGATAACTGACAGCCAGTCGTGGGCTACCACCAAATCAAATTTGAAGTCTTCGGATCTGACCAGCTCGTTTACCATCTTTGAGGCGCTGAGATAATTGTACATGAGAATTTTTGAGAAGAATTTGATTCCCCTGCCCCACTTCTTAACGTCTTCCGCGACCACATCCGGCAGGGAGTCAGAAATGTCGATGTGGACTGGACGATGAATCTCTATGCCGCGCAGAAGCTCTCTTGTAGGCAGACTTCCCTCATCATCATTCATTGTGAATACCGTGACGTCATGTCCAAGCAGAACGAACTTCCGCGTTATCTCTGCAGCATAGGTTCCTAAGCCACCCACAATTTTGGGGGGATACTCGTAAACCAACACAGCTATCTTCATATTTTTTTTCACCGTTTCAGTTACTCCTTTGGCAGGTTGAACAGCGGAGAGCCAGTTCAGTTGTGTAGAGAAGCGTTATTTAACGGTTACTTACGTTCCCTAAATAGCAAAATTTCATCTTTTGGCACCAAAAACGTGCGCACATCCTGACTGTCTGCTCTTATAGAAGACCACTTTTTATTCCTTGCAGCATATACTGCACAGCAATTGATGCTATCAGCAATGCCATAACTCGGGTAATTACTAATGAGCCGTTCTTACCTAAGACGCGGTATATTGGGTCGATAAATCTTAGAATTAGCCATACAATAATGAATGTCAGCAACACCGAAAGTAATGTAGCCAAAATTCCATAGGATTGAATGTTCAAAATTGATGTTGTTATTGCTCCGGGACCTACAAGAAGGGGACAGCCTATAGGGACAGCGCCTACTGACTCGGATACTGCTGCTTGTTCGCGCCAACCTCCCATGATTAGAAGTCTAACAGCCACTATCAGAAGCAAAATGCCGCCAGCAATCATGAAACTATCCAAGGATATTCCAAACAGGACAAGGATGTTTTGTCCAACCAAAGAGAAGAATGTTAAGAGAATTAAACCAGTGATTGTGGCTAACTGGTAAGTTTTTTTTCTTTGCGACGTATCCATGTCCTTTGTTAGACCTATAAAAATTGGGACGCTCCCAAGAGGATCAACTACAATAAACAAGGCAATAGTCATCTTCACCAGATCAGGCAGTAGTGCTAAAAGATCCATCAAAGCTTCCTCCCAAGTTCAGTTTTATGGAATAACGTTACTTAACGGTTACTGCTGTTTCTTTTAGATAAAACACTTTTTTGGGTTCAAAAAACGCGTAATTAAAACATCTGGCTTCGCCTAAAAGAATTTAAACCTGTTTTTAACAAAAAAGTGGGTTGATACGCTTATTCAGCGCATCTTATACATTAAAGATTTCTAGCAGTACTGTAGATTCGTTGCTTCCAGTTCTTCGATGTTGGTTTTAGTCAAAGTTTTTATTTTGTTCAAGTCTGGGATTTCTCCGTAGCCTACAAGGGTTATGGCGGTTCCGTCGTTTCCCATTCTGGCGGTTCTTCCGATTCTATGGAAATATACTAGCGAATCTAATGGCACATCATAGTTTATTATGTGGGTTATTCCTTGGATGTCCAAGCCTCTTGCGGCAACGTCGGTTGCGATGAGAATTTTCAGTTTTCCGTTTCTGAAAGCGTTGGTGACGTGGTCTCTTTGTGCCTGTGTGAAGCCGCCATGCAGCGGGTTCGCGTCGTATCCATTTCTGTTTAGTTTGTGTGCCAGCCAGTCTGTTCCTCTGCGGGTGTTACAGAATATGATTGCTTTTCCAATGTTGTTACGTTTCAGTATGTCCAGTAAATAGTCAAGTTTGTCTCTGGAATTCACTATCATGTAGTACTGGCTCATTTGTGTGAGTGCTATCTCGTCTTTGCTTACCAGTATTTTTTCTGGGTTCTTCATGTATCTGTGGCAGATGTTCATTACTGATTGGTCTATTGTCGCAGAGAATAGGCTTAACTGTCTGTCTTTGGGCACTCTTGAGAGTATGTAGTTTATGTCGTCTATGAATCCCATGTCCAGCATTCGGTCAGCTTCGTCAAGAACAACAACTTTCGTTGATGAAAGATTCAATGTTCCACGTTTCAAATGGTCTATTAATCTGCCCGGCGTACCAACAACAATGTGTACACCTCTTTCCAGTGCACGAATTTGCTTGTTGATTGATTCTCCGCCGTAAACTGGCAGAACCTTCAAACTTGAGTATCTGCTGAATCGGCTTAGGCGCTCCGCAACCTGCATCGCAAGTTCACGTGTTGGCGCCAGAACTAAGCCTTGAACTTTTTTTATGTTCGGGTTTACGCGTTCAACCATCGGAATTCCGAAGGCTGCGGTTTTTCCCGTTCCTGTTTGTGCTTGCCCAATAACGTCTTTTCCTTCCAGTAAGGGGATTATTGCTTGAGCCTGAATTGGAAAAAGATTACTGAATCCAAGCTCCTCTATCCCTTTCATTACTTCTGGAGTTAAGGGTAAGTCTTCGAAGTTTTGTATTTGCATCTGTTTATTCCTCCTGTCACAAAATTTTTGCACGCAGTCTTCAAAAGCCTTCAAAAAAAGCTTCGCAAGTAAGCATGAGTTAATGTGACGATACAACCCAACAAGCATCCCCCATATAAAAAGGTTTACCCTGCAACAAAAATTAAAAATAAAAACTGGGTTTGCGGCTGTTGTCTCCACCAAAGACGGGAAATCATGTTTTCCTGTCTATGTGTCATTTTTGCGTCTTTTGGTTCTTCAGTATGTCGCGTATCTCACGTAGAGTAATCAGTATCTCATCGTCCAAGCCCGCCGTTGTTGGCACAGTTTCCTCGATTCGGGGGACCACCTCTGTTCCAGTCACGTAGGGTGCCTTGAAATTCCTCAGCTCATTCAGGATGAAGTCTCGAACTTCCTCATAGAACACGATGCCTTCAAGCTTGACTTCGGGTCCTGCCTGATGGCTGCCAGAGTAGCCTGCGGTTTCGATGTGAACTGACCCAATATTGAACAGTCGATCGAAGACGCCTGCCTTGCTAGATATGTTAGTGATGGTTCTGAAGGGCACATGCTTGCGGGTGATAGTAACGACGCCTTGCTTGACGTAGATTTCAGGCATTGTTTCGCCGGTCTCCGCTTTCACCGAGTACTCGAGACTCTTGAAGTAGAAGGGAATGTAGATCAAGAGGGGTATCAACCAAACCAGATTGGCGACCATTGTCCAGAAGCTAACTGGAACAATCCAGGTGTTGATGTGCTGAGTGGCGCTTGGAATGTCTTCTGGCTCCACTGTAGCACCTATAAACGATCCGCCTACGAAACAGATGACGACAAACAGCCAAATGGTAACCGCCAAAACTATGGGCTGAAGCAAGTTCTTGTGCAGAAACGCCTTTGAGGGCTTGAAGATTTTTCCGCTTGTCACTCTCTTAATTGGAGGCTTGATGACCTTTTCTCTAACGTCTTTCTCCAAACTTAATCACCTTCCTTTTTTCTTTTATACCGGGGAATCTGTTTTGCCGCCAGCTTGTTGAGAATTGCAATCGACTGCTGAGTCATCAGAAGCTCCTCCTCATCTGGCCTCAGGGTGATGCTGTACTCTTCTAGGATGGTGTCCAAAATTTCTCTGCACTCGGATTCCTTTGGGCAATCAGGACACAGTTTACCCGCGTAGGAGTCGTGCTTGTACCACACGATGATTCCAAGTTTCTCAGTGAAAACGATGTACACCTTGGCGTTCGCCTGATAGTCGAATCCGATCAGCAGTCCCTTGTAGTCTAAGAGAGTTTCAATGTCGAGGCGGTGACTTTTTGCGTGTTCCTCAAGTGCTTTTGCAATCTTTTTTCTGGTTCTGTTGAGAACCCGCGACACGTAAGATGGGTTCCACTCTTCCTCGCTTTCGTCTGCGATGTCGCTGGTGGGTTTTCCGCTGTGAAATTTTTTCCACACGATTGATTCGTGGGTTGAGAGTTGCCCCGTTTTTATCCCTCGGTATATGTTTACCAAAATATAGTAAAAATTTACTAATAAATCTTGCGGTATACGCCCCCAACACAAAAACTCACATACCGGACACACAACTAATATCCCCGATTGGACACTAAATTCAGAGAGGTGAACAAACTGAAAATCTTCCATTACACCGACGTTGAAGCAAAAGACGCTGAAGGCGGAAGCAGAAAACTGAAAGTCAGATGGCTCATAACCAAGGAGACTGGAGCCAAAAACTTTGCCATGAGACTATTCGAGATGGAAGCTGGAGGAAACAGCCCACTCCACACTCACAGCTGGGAACACGAGGTCTTCATACTGGAAGGAGAGGGGGTTGCTGTTAGCGGAAAAGAAGAAAAGAAGTTCAAAGCCGGAGATGCCATCTTCATTCCTCCAAACGAGAAGCATCAGCTGAAAAACAGCAGCGAAAAACCTGTGAAGTTTCTCTGTCTTATACCCTATACAGAAAGCTGAAAACTTGCTTGAAGCCACAAATCATGATCTGCTATGGAAAAGGGAATAACTCTTAAGTTTTTGGCACCCTTATTTATGTGGGGTGTGAGAGATTTTGGAGTCTGTTTGGGATAAGCCAGTAATCACCTTTTATCTGGAGAGGTTTGGAAAGCCTGAGAGAGAAGCTTTTCTGGTGGTTAAAGCACGGAGACTTACCGTGTCGAGAAACGAGGGGAGCAACAAACTTAGGTGTACCCTCAAGGATTTCTTTCCTCTCATGGGCGACATTGACTGCATATCTAGCGAAGAAGGAAAAGCTGACAGATACGTTCTGTGCTGGTTTGATGACCGATATGATGATTTCGGCAAAGCATTTAGGCGATTGACAG
>Ga0315548_1000051_pt1 | contig 89549 bp, 72 predicted proteins | sample SalMarSW160110MG_2_FD_202540 | JGI IMG/M metagenome (GOLD analysis project Ga0315548, IMG submission 202540) | Salt marsh sediment microbial communities from the Plum Island Ecosystem LTER, Massachusetts, United States - Salt Marsh Sediment SW1601-110 ... | reverse complement strand
GAATTGATCTATAAATCCATCAGAGAACAAGTAAATCCTGTCATCTGTTTTCAGATTTATTTCATGACGGGTAAAGGGAATGTCATTTTTTTGATGATAGCTGACCGGCATCTTATCAGCATCATATTTAACAAGTTCATTATTTCTAATAATAACCAAAGGATTGTGCGCTCCGGAAAATTGCATTTTTTTGTTCTCAAGGTCTATAATTACCAGTGAGATATCCATCCCATCTTTAGGCTCATCAATGCTACCGGTTTGATGCAATGATGTAATAACCATGTCGCGTAACTGGTTGAGTATCTCATCGGTATTGAGCGCATTGATATGCTTATTGATAGCAATTTTATTTACAATTTCATTTAAATACGCCACACCAAGCATGCTCATAAACGCTCCCGGCACCCCATGTCCGGTACAATCTGCAGCCGCTATAATCAATATGTTATCTTTCTTGTTTAACCAGTAAAAATCGCCGCTAACAATGTCCTTTGGCCGATACAGAACAAAATAGTCTCTGAAATTATGAGCAAGTGCTTCCTCCCGGGGAAGAACCGCTTTTTGAATTCTTTGAGCATATTGAATACTATCAGTTATTCTTTTCTTTTGCTTATTGGCAACATCGCGCTGGTTTTCTATTTCCTTTTTTTGTCTTTCAATTTCAGCATTTTGTTTTTTAAGCAACTGATTTGCTTTCTTCTTCTGAGTAAACTGCCAGTAAACCAGCAAAGCAATGCACAATAACAATACAAGAACTGCAATAAGCCCTAAAATCTGGGTTCTTCGTGTTTTCTCGCGTGCTTCCAACCTCGCCTGTTGTGCCTTTAGTCTTGCTTCCTGCTCTTCTCTGAGTTGATTTTCTTTGTTCAACAATTCATTTTGCAACTGCATTTCACGGTTTAATTCCAATACCTCACCTAAAGTATCAAGTGTATTACGCAATTCTCTTTCTTTGTATTGAACCTGTTGTTCATATTCTTTGGTTTTGGACGCCATGGCATCCATTTCTTTCTTTTGAAGATGCTTTGAAATGGAATTGAATTTTTCAAAGTAATCACCGGCTTTTTTAGGCTGCCCAAGCTTTTCAAAGTTCTCTCCCAAAACTCCATAGCAGGTTTTTACCAATCTCAGGTTGTTCATTTCCAGGGCTTTTTCCAAAGCCTGTTCTGCACGATTGTTCGATTCGGAATAATAGGAAAGAGCCTGAAAGGCAAGGGCTATATTCAGATTATCCGAAGCTGCTTCGTTCCTGTTTCCTTTTGCAAGATTGATTTCCAGACTTTTTTTAAAATGATCAATGGCTTTCTGGTATTCCTCTCTCTCAGAATATATCAATCCGAGGTTATTATGAATTATTCTCAGGGCATTCTCATTGCCGAGTTTGGTATTAATATCAATTGATCTCTCAAAGTATTCAATAGCCTCTCCGTCTGCATCAATATGCCAATATAGATAAGCAAGTTTGTTAAGGTATTTTGCCAGTTCTGTCTTATTGTTCTCACTTTCATACTTTTTTATTGCAGCTTTATACTGTTCAATCTGTTGCTGAATATCATTGGCCCTGATATCTTCCCGAATCCAACAGGAAAATAGAAAAGTGATTACAATAAGGAACCTGATCTGATGAAGAGAAAATACGTTCATTAACTTTTTTTACTTAAGATACGAAGGATGAAAGATTTGGATAATAATGATAAGATGACATGCATCACCGATATAAGGTGATTAAGATCAATAAATGAGCAATGAATAATCTTTTCCCGTCTTTCCGGGATATTGAAAATGAATAATAAGGCTCTGATTAATGTTCTGAGATTCTCACGGATACTGATTCGGTAATTTTCTGTGCGGTTGTAATGGTATTTGTATCTGTGTAGATCGTACCATCTTGGCCGCTATAATGGCTATGCCCGATCAATTTAAGATACACAGGTTTAGAATTCGTAACATTTTTATCGAAAAGCACACGATATACAAGTGCCGGCTGTGAAGAAGTTTTATATTCTTCATCTTCTATGTATTTTGTATTCGTCCAGTACTCATTCCAGTCCCACGACTGATTGATTTCGAAATACACATAAAACTGGTCCGGCAAGGTGTTATCAGTACGAGCATACAATACAAAATTTGATTGTGGAGTAGGTCCTGTATATGCATCAGGTATAGCCGTTTCCTCTTTGGGAATAAATAAACCATCATCTTCCTGAACGCCTCTGCTGTGCGACCAAACAGGGAGAGCCGCCGGTCGACGAAGAGACCCCGGCTGCCATTTCCCAGCTGATTTATCGCCAAACTCAAAAATACCTTTAGCTATAGATTTTGCAACATAGACAGTCTGTGTATAATTTCCCGCAGTATCTTCAATCCATATTGCCATAAGAGGATGATTATGTTCTGTCCCTTTTCTAAAGTTTATCTCTATTAAATCACCCTTACCATCAGGATTTGTATACAATGTGTCTGCCTGGTAACTTGTATTAACACGGGAACTTCTGCAACTGTCAACCATAGAGATTTTACCGGCAAAAAGAAGCAAGAGCAATATGTAAAAAAATGTTTTCTTTTTCATCCTGAAGCAAACTAAAATTCTACAATAATTCCCAGGGTCGGAAGTATTGTTCCTGACCCATCGGGAGTAATTTTTTCGAGTTCGTATCTTTCAATGCCATTTTCATCAATTCTGATATCATTATATTCAGGGTCAATAAATGATCTCCTGACAAGCCGATCAGGTGCATCCCCCTTAAAATTGTAAATATTTTGAATATCAATGTAAAAATTAATCGACCATTTTGTAAAATAAAATTGCTTGTCCACTCTGATATCCAGTTGATGAAATGGTTCCAGACGTAAGGTATTGTATTGCGAATAATCCAGGTAAGGGCCACCCTGCGCATCCCATGCTGCCTTTACAGATGACTTTTCTTCATCAAAAGGAGTGTAAGGTGCTCCGCCAACATATCTCCATTTGAATCCAAAATACCAGTTGTTTTTAAATGTGCGCGTAGCTGAAATATTCAGAATATTTTTATTGTCCCAGGAAGTTGGAACATAATTATCCCTGTAGGCAGCCCTGTAATCTTTAAACTCACTTTTCACAAATGTATAAGAAATAATTGTATTGAATCCCAAAAGGTTCTGCCAGCGTCCAAGAATTTCAAATCCATAGGCTCTTCCTTGTGCAATGGGTATCAATTCTTCATCGCCAAAAACTCCATAATCTGCACCTTTGGTTGCCAGAGGCACCGAATCTGTTACTGAAAACGGATAATCGGAATACCATTTGTAAAAGCCTTCGATCGTTATTCGCGACTGATCATCCGGGCGGAACTCAAAACCCGTTACCAGGTGATCGGAAGCTATGTATTTTATCCCATTATCACGATTAATATATTCCCCTTCATTGTTTTTGTATCCCAATGATGTATAAGGTGGCCTCTGGCAATACCTTCCCGCATTAAAATTCCAGGCAAGTTTAGGTATTATCAGATAGGAAGATGAAAACCGAGGCGATAAATTCTGAAGAGGATTTTGCGTTTCCTTTGAATAACTGCTTCCATCCATTCGCAAACCCACGGAAAGAGTCCATCTATCATTAAAATATCCCTTGCTAACCTGTCCAAAAGCATTGTAATGAAACATTTCTATCGAAGAATTGTAGTTGAACTCTTCCAGTGAATTTTCTATATATACCTGGTTGTATGTATCATTAAAATATTTGGCATATTCCAATCCCAGTCCGATAGTAAATTTATATCCACCCCATAAATCCGAATATCTTTCGTAGCGAAATTTATTTTCAATTTCAGAGGAAGAATAATCGAAAGTTTTTCCCAAGGTTTCATCATTATCCAAATACTTATACGATATATTGTTCAGGTAATTTCTGCTCATAACCCAGGTGTCATAACCATGTTGCCTGTAATGTTTGTATACCAATCCGACGGTATAATTCCACTGTTCATTCACAGGAATATAACTGAGAATATATTTTTGATCTGATGTTTCATTGGCATCAAGGTTTAGCTGAAAATTATCGATCGCCCCCAGGCCTATGATGGAAATTTCATTTTTTTCATTGATCCTTGTTTTCATTTTGAACTGAAAATCATTGTAGGTTGGCAAAAAAGGCAATTCCAGTATTGCAAATAAAAACTGTAGATACGATCGTCTTGCAGAAAGAATAAAAGAGGTGTTATCAGAAATCGGCCCGTCAAGCGTCAGAGCAAAGTCGCTTGCTCCCACAGAACCACGAAATTTCAATTTTTCTTTGTTTCCATCCAGTTGACGCATATCCAGAACTGAGCTCATGACATTGCCGAAATTCGAGGGAAAAGCTCCGGAATAAAAATTCACCTCCCGAATAAAATCAACGTTAATGATTCCAACCGGTCCGCCTGAAGCTCCCTGAGTGGCAAAATGGTTCAAATTGGGTATCTCAACACCATCCAGGTAAAATCGGTTTTCACTGGGACCTCCACCACGCACTATCACATCATTTCTGTAAGACAGTGCAGATGAAACACCAGGAAGTACCTGTATTACCCTTGAAATATCACGATTTCCTCCCGGATTCTTTTCAATCTGTTCAATTCCTATTCGCCTCAGAGATACAGGACTTTCTTCATTTTTCCTGAAAGGAGAAGATTTTATAACGATTTCATCAATGACAACAGATGATTCTTTCATCGGAACATCAATAAATGCTTTGTTTGCATTTGTGACAAGAAATTCTTCCGATACATATTGTTCAAAACCGACCGAACTGGCAACAATTCTTACATACCCAGGCTTTATCCCGGTAAAAATGAACCGGCCATCCAGATCACTTACAGAACCTATATTGGTGCCCCAGATAATTAAATTAGCAAATGGCAATGGTTCATTGTTTGCACCATTAAAAATCCTGCCTTCTATCACACCGGCATTTAATTGCTGTCCTGAAGCAGAAAACCCTGGTATAAGTACAATAATAAAGAGTATAATAAACCTCATATTGTGCATAATTATCCAAATGATATCAGAATCATAACAAGCAGCATATTATTTTGTTTAATCAAAGCTGGGAAATGTTAAACAGTTTTATCTGTTGCTAAAAGCTCATTACTAAAATCAACATCCGGGTAATTCTTTTGAAAATGAATAATTTCTTCGCGTAAAGAAGAGACAAATTTCAGATACGCATTCGTATTCTCATGCAGAGGCCTATGGTTAATTTTGTTCAGGATAGATTGAACTTTGGAAATTATTTTTTTTGATTCTTCGCTTAAAAAGGTATCTGCAAAACGTTCCCATGTATATTCAATACCGCTAACTGAAGGATGCAGCATATCATCGGCATAATAACGATAGTCACGAAGTTCATCCATAAAAATCTCATAGACAGGAAAATAAAAAACATCTTCGAGCTGCTCCTGTACTTTTGCAATGGCCAGCAGTAATGCTGCTTTACTCCTTTGATTCTCAACAGCTCCATCTTTCCAGTGTCTGATCGGACTGACAGTAAAGACAATTTTCACAGAAGGATTTGATTTTCTTAATTCTTGTATTGCATTACAAAAGTTCTCTGTTGTAACATCAACAGGTGAGAAACGCCTGTTAAATTTGGCTGAAGGTATCTTGTGGCAGTTTGCAACAACTTCACCGGTTTCCTTCAATTCATAAACCCATGATGTGCCAAGTGTAAAAAGAAGTACATCAGATTTTTGAATAAAATTTCTTGCTTCTTCAAAGCTCTTGTTTATTCTCTTAAGACAAAGTGATTTATCCACATCTGAAAATTGAGTGTTATGAGAATAACTAAACCACAATTCATTATGGAAATTCAGATCTTTCTCAATGAATTTTTCCTTATATAGCAATTGCAAAATGCTATTGCAAATAGAAATCGGATTATAAACAATTCCAAACGGATTATGGCAAATAGTAAATTTAAGCTGCTGCATTTTCTTTCCGATATAATCAGAAAAGCATGATCCCAGGAAGAATAACCTGGAATTATAATCAATTTGAAATTCCGGTTTGATTATTTTAATCCTGGTAACAAATTCAGCCATTCTTGTTAAAAAGATTTCTAAATATTTCTGTTAATCCAGGATACCACCGATTCAAACACTTTTTCCCTGTCCAGGTCGTTATGAAGTTCGTGGTATCCTCCCTGCCATTCAATAAATGTAGTTTTATCGCTTGAGTTCCGAACGAAATTTCTTGAAGTTTTGCAGGAAGTTATTTTATCTTCACTGCCATGCATTATCAGCAAAGGCACATTGATTTTGTAAATACTTAAAGAAGCTCTGATACCGGCTTCATAAGCTTGTGCAAATAGTTTTATTCCTATTCTGTCATGAACAAGATCGTCATGTTTATAAGAGTGGACTACACGAAGATCCCTTGATAGATCTTCAGGTTTCAATCCGTTGGGTGCGAGTAACCCGGGTAATAGATTGCTTATAACATGCACTGCAAACAGTTTTGGTTTTGAAGGAGGATTTATTAATTCAAGCCATGGAGAGGTTACAATCAGGCCGTCTAATGTACTGTTTTTCTGAATAGCATAATTCAGGACAAGGTTGCCACCCAGGCTATGACCATAAAGAAAAGATGGCATCGAGGAATATACTTCTTCTTTTATCTCCAGAAAGGTATCTATGTCGTTTAATAATTTGTTATAGTCTGAAGAATACCCTCTTTTCCCTTCCGATCTGCCATGTCCGCGTAAATCAAATGCTCTTACTGCAAATCCTTCACCAGCGAGTTTTTCTGCCCAACAACTGAATCTTCCGCTGTGTTCACCTAATCCATGTATAAGATGTATAACAGCTTTTGCATTCCCTGAAGGATGCCAGGATTGTGAAAACAGATTCAAACCATCAGAAGATTTCCAGTAATTTTCAGAAAAATCAAACCCTTCTTCCTTGCTTAAAAGTTCACTCTTCAACATTTTTAATACTCAAAATATAATTTCGTAAACAAATTAACTATTATTATAATTGAAATAACGAGTTAACAGCCATAATTTAACCAATCAAATTTAGCAAAATGCAGGAAGTTATACAAATAAGAACCAGTCAACAAAATGGCTTGTATGATATTACCGATAAAATTAAAGCCATTGTGTCAGCAAGCAATGTTAAAACCGGTATTGTAAACGTTTATGCACAAGGTGCTACAGCGGGCATAATGATCCAGGAAAACTGGGATCAGTCAGTGCAAAATGATGTAATTGCATTGCTTCGTAAACTCATTCCTCATGGTGTTTGGGAGCATGATGCACAGGACAATAATGGCGATGCACATCTGAAAGCCGGCCTTGTTGGCCCCAATGAAACCATTCCTGTTGTAAACGGCAAAATGGGACTGTCGACCTGGCAGAATATTTTTTTGTGCGAGTTTGACGGCCCCAGAGACAGGAGAAACATTGTTGTAACGGTGGTGAATGGGGAATAGCCGTAAGGCAGAAGATGAGAACGTGAGAAGATGGAAAGTTAGGAGACGAAAGTCCGGAGGCAAAAAGTAAAAGGCAGAAGAAGGGAATCGGAAGTCCGAAGTCAGAAGTTCGGATGCAAATTGAATGAACCGGGAAATCCCCAGCACCCAGTAACCTAATCTCCGGCAAACTTTATATTCCTCATCAGTCCATCATACTTGGCACGTTTCACAGCAGATTTTTTAAACAAGTGATTGTATTTTTCTTGGGAGAGGACTCTCCAGTCTTTTTTTGTCATATTCATAAGATCAAGGGAAGGCCTGAATGCATCAACAAGGTGCGATTTTATTTTTCGGTTCCAGGGACAAACATCCTGGCAAATGTCGCACCCAAAAATTCTGCTTCTGATTTTCCCTTTGAATGACGCTTTAATAGATCCCTTATTCTCTATCGTCCAGTAAGAAATGCAAAGTCTGCTGTCTATTGTTTTAGGTTGAATTATTGCATTTGTAGGACAAGCCTGCAAACATTTTGTGCAACTGCCGCAAAAGTCCCTGATAGGCTTGTCATATTCCAGTTCAATGTTTGTTAGAAGTTCCCCTATAAAAACAAAAGATCCGTATTCAGGAGAAATGAGATTTGCATTTTTACCTATCCATCCCAAACCAGCCTTTGCTGCCAAAGCCCTTTCAAGCAAAGGTGCTGAATCAACAAAAATTCTTCCCTCATACTCAACGATTTCCTGATCAATTGCTTTGTGTAATTTCTTAAGCATGGTCATTATCACCTTGTGATAGTCATCGCCATAAGCATATTTGGAAATAATCAGGTTGTTTGTTTCAGGCAATGGATTCTCCGGCAAATAATTCAATAAGACAACGATAACAGATTTTGCTCCGGGCATTAACTTTGCAGGATCAGTTCTTTTTTCAAAATGATTTTCCATGTAATGCATATCGGCATGCATGCCGTTCATTAACCAATTTCTCAAATGTTCTGCTTCTTCCTTAAGAAATTCTGCCGGAGCTATTTTGCAATCTGTAAAACCAATGGATTTAGCTTTTTGCTTTATTTGTTCAGACAACAGTTTTTTATTGATGCTCATAGTATCAAAAAAAAGGCTCAACAATTTGAGCCTTTATTTTCTAAAATCCTATTCTTAATTATAGTTTTTTCTTGACTTCAAATTCCTCAAATGCCTCAAGAATATCTCCGACTTTAATATCATTGAAGTTTTCAATGTTCAATCCGCATTCTTGTCCGCTAACAACTTCCTTGACATCGTCCTTAAACCGTTTCAAAGATCCCAGGTCGCCGGTATAAATGACAATACCGTCACGTATTACCCTGACTTTTGCATCGCGGCGTATCTTGCCTTCTTTTACCATACACCCGGCGATTGTACCGACTTTTGTAATTTTAAATACTTCAAGGATTTCTAAAGTAGCTGTAATTTCTTCTCTAATCTCGGGAGACAACATCCCTTCCATAGCGGACTTTATCTCCTCAATAGCATCGTAAATGATAGAATATAAACGTATATCTATTGCTTCTTTTTCAGCCAATTTTCTGGCACTCAAAGACGGTCGTACCTGAAAACCAACAACTATTGCATTTGAAGCAGCAGCTAAAAGGACATCAGCTTCAGAAATCTGACCAACTGCTTTGTGTTTAATGTTTACCTGGATTTCTTCAGTAGAAAGTTTTATCAGTGAATCAGAGAGAGCTTCAACCGAACCATCCACATCTCCTTTCACGATAATGTTTAGTTCCTGGAAATTTCCAATGGCAATACGTCGGCCGATTTCATCAAGCGTAATATGTTTTTGGGTTCGCATCCCCTGTTCACGTTGTAGTTGTTCACGCTTATTAGCTATTTCTTTTGCTTCTTTCTCACTGCTTATGACATTGAACTTATCCCCAGCCTGGGGTGCCCCGTTCATACCAAGTATAAGCACAGGCGTAGCCGGACCTACATCACTTACAGGTTTGCCACGTTCATTATACATGGCTTTCACCTTTCCCATATGTGTTCCTGCCAGCAATATGTCTCCAACTCTTAATGTGCCTCCCTGAACGAGCAATGTTGTGGTATACCCCCTGCCTTTATCAAGAGAAGACTCCACAACGGTTCCCATGGCGGGTTTATTCGGATTTGCTTTTAATTCAAGTAATTCTGCTTCCAGCAACACCTTTTCAAGAAGCTCTTCAATATTGACACCATTTTTAGCTGAAATATCCTGCGACTGGTATTTGCCACCCCAATCTTCAACGAGAATGTTCATATTGGCCAGCTCTTCCTTGATTTTTTCAGGATTTGCATTTGGTTTATCAATTTTATTGATAGCAAATACCATTGGAACACCTGCTGCCTGAGCATGGTTTATTGCTTCAACAGTCTGGGGCATAATTCCATCATCTGCCGCAACAACAATGATAGCCAGATCTGTAACTTGTGCTCCTCTTGCTCGCATAGCAGTAAATGCTTCATGGCCGGGAGTATCTAAAAATGTAATTTGTTTATCGTCATCCAGCTTCATACTGTAAGCTCCTATGTGCTGTGTAATTCCTCCTGCTTCTCCTGCAATAACATTTGCATGCCTGATATAGTCCAGCAATTTCGTCTTACCATGATCAACATGCCCCATTACAGTAACAATGGGAGGCCGGGGCAACAGATCTTCCTCTTTATCAACATCTTCATTAATGGCCTCCTGTACTTCCACGCTTATAAATTCTACTTTATACCCAAATTCTTCAGCAACAAGTGACATGGTTTCAGCATCAAGACGCTGATTTATGGAAACAAACAAACCAAGGTTCATGCAGGTGGCAATAACTTCATTGGCAGGAACATCCATCATTGTTGCCAATTCATTGACAGACACAAATTCCGTAACCTTTAAAATATTTTTGGATTCTTCCTGTTTGAGAGTTTCTTCCTGTAATTTCTGACTTACGGCATCACGTTTTTCCCGCCTGTATTTGGCTCCTTTCGATTTGCTTTTTGTCAGACGGGCAAGAGTATCTTTTATTTGTTTCTGTACATCTTCTTCACTAACTTCCTGTTTCAGAGATCGTTTCTTGCGTTTCTTCTTTGATTTATCCTTTACGAATTCAATATCAGTGTCTTTGTTTGTTTTGTTTTCTTCAAGTTTAATCCTTTCCTTTTCCTTTCGAATTCTCTTCCTTTTTTTCTTTTTATCATACCCTTTATCACCATTAGTATCTACTTTTCTAACTCTTTCAGGCAAATCAATCTTCCCAATCACAGTAGGCCCCCTGAGTTTTTCAACTGTAGCACGAATAATATCTTCATCTACTCCTTCTTTATGAAGGATTTCTATCTCTTCCTTAATGATTTCTTCCAATTCTTTCTCTGATTCTATCAAAACCTTTTCTTTTTCTTCCGGTTTTACTTTCTCAGTTTCCTTTTCATCCTTTTCCTTCAGAGATTTCTTATCTTCATTGGAATCAAGATCAATTTTACCAACTACTTTTACTTTAGATTCTTTCTCCTTAGGCTCAGGTATACTTTTGTCTTCAATATCAGTTTCTTTTTTCTCCTTTTCTTTTGCTTTTTCTTTTTCTGCCAACTCATCACTTTTGGCTTTCTCGTCCTTACTTTTTTCTTTCAAATCTATCTTTCCGATAACCTTGAGTTTCACCTTGGAATCTTCTATTTCACTTGAAGGAGCTTTAGCAGCAGTATCTTTTATTATCAGCTCTTCCTGATCTTCAGTTGATTCTTCAGTTTCTTCTGATATTTTTTCGTCAATTGAAACAGCATGATGCTTATCTCCAAAATGTCTGAGATGAAGTTTCTCCGACTCTTTTTTTATCGAAAGATCAGAACTAAACTCTTCCAATAGCATCTCGTATTGTTCGGGTGTAATTTTAGTATTGGGATTTGAATCAACCTTTTCGCCCTTTTTATGGAGAAAATCAATAATGGTGGAAATCCCAACATTAAACTCACGTGCAATTTTACTCAATCTTGTTGCTTTGGTATCTGCCATAAAAAAATTCTGTTTTCTAATCTATCACTGTTTATTAATAAATGATACTTCGCTAATATACTGCTTATTATTCAAACTCAGCCTTTAATATCTTAACCACTTCTTTAATGGTTTCCTCTTCCAGATCAGTCCGTTTCACCAAATCTTCAACTGTAAGTTCCAAGACACTTTTTGCAGTATCACAACCAACAGCTTTAAGTTCATCAAGTATCCAGCCATCAATTTCATCAGCAAATTCTTCCAGGTTTACATCTTCATCATCTACATCTGCTTCACGATAAACATCGATTTCATAATCTGTAAGTTGACTGGCTAGCTTAATGTTCAATCCTCCTTTCCCAATTGCAAGTGAGACTTCATTTGGTTTCAGGTATACTTCAGCTTTTTTATTTTCCTGATCTATTTTTATGCTTGAGATCTTTGCCGGACTTAATGCCCTGGTAATATAAAGTTGGATGTTGTTGGTAAAATTAATTACATCAATATTTTCATTTTTCAATTCTCTCACAATGCCGTGAATTCTTGATCCTTTCATTCCAACGCAGGCTCCGACCGGATCAATACGTTCATCATAGGATTCAACTGAGACTTTTGCTCTTTCGCCAGGCACACGAACTATCTTTTTAATTGTAATCAGGCCGTCAAATATTTCCGGTACTTCAAGTTCGAAAAGCCTTTCAAGGAAAATAGGTGAGGTACGTGATAAAACAATTAAAGGTGTATTGTTACGCATATCCACGTTAATTACCACTGCACGAATTGTATCTCCTTTTCTGAAGTAATCTGAAGGTATCTGTTCAGATTTTGGTAGGATCAATTCATTGGCTTCTTCATCAAGCACGAGAATCTCTCTTTTCCAAACCTGGTATACTTCACCTGTAATGATATCACCAACCTTGTCACTATATTTAAGGTATACATTGTTCTTCTCCAGATCAAGAATTCGGGCCGTAAGATTTTGTCGTAGTGCCAATATCGCCCTTCGTCCAAAATCTGCAAATTTCACCTCATCAGTAACATCTTCTCCAACTTCATAATCACCATCAATTTTCTTTGCTTCAGATAATGATATCTGACGGTTCGGATCTTCAACCTTACCATCTTCCACAACCTCCCGGTTCCTCCAGATTTCGAAATCCCCTTTATCAATGTTGATGATAACATCAAAATTTTCGTCGGTAGTAAACATTTTTTGAAGCATACCGCGAAAGACATCTTCAAGAACCGATATCATGGTTGCCCTGTCAATATTCTTCAACTCCTTGAATTCCGAAAAAGTATCAATCAGATTTATATTTTCCATATTCTGTTTTTTTATTTCCTGCTTTAAAATTTAACGACAATTCTTACTTCATTTACATCATTATATAAAAATTCACGCCTTTCAATTCTTGTTTGTTTTTTTTTTCTGCCATCCATCTTCATCTTTTTTTTCTCTTCAATACAAAATGCATTATGATCTGCCTCAATTAATTTACCCTTAAATTTGCGCCCATCTTTAAGAGAAACATCCACTTCCCTTCCAATATTTTTAAAATACTGTTGCACTACTTTAAATGGACTATCCAGTCCCGGCGAAGATACAACAAGTTCAAAATCCTCCTTTCCCCTGTTCAATCCCTTTTCAATCGTACGACTCAACTCAACACACTCATGAATTTGTATTCCCTTCATGTTATCCACAAGCAAATGAATAGAGTTGGTTTTTGTGATATCAAGTTGCACAATAAAATACCCTTTCTCCTCTATCAGATCATGAATTAATTCTAATATGACTTCCTTTTCAATCATTTATCCGCAACAAAATAGGGGACTTCTGTCCCCTATCCTAGCAACCATTATTAATTCTCCTGGCGATGCAAAATTATAAAATATCACAATAACAACAAAATATTCTTATAGAATCAGGAAATAAATCAATTCATCTTCATTGAGTTTATATTTTTTTTAAAATTTACCTGCGAAACTCATAGTTTTGTGATTAGAAAACCAGAATTGAAATTGGCTGTAAAAACCCCCAATAAAAAAAAGATCATAAATGATCCTGTTCATGGATTTGTAACTATTCCCTCTGAATTTATTTTTGATATTATTGAGCATCCCTATTTACAAAGACTAAGAAGAATTAAACAGTTAGGATTAACTCATTATGTCTTTCCCGGAGCAACACATTCAAGGTTTCAACATACTATAGGAGCTATGCATCTCATGACCCTTGCCCTGGAAAGCTTAAAAAACAAAGACATTGATATTGAACCTGAAGAAGAAGAAGCAGTGCTGTCAGCAATTCTTTTGCATGATATAGGACATGGCCCGTTTTCTCATGCACTGGAAGAAAGTCTGATTTCAGGAATAAACCATGAAATGCTTTCTCATGTGCTGATGAATGAGCTTAACAAGCAATTCAAAAACAAACTGGATCTGGCAATACAGATTTTCAATAACAAGTACTCTAAAAAGTTTCTTCATCAACTGGTATCCAGCCAGCTCGATATGGATCGTCTGGATTACATCAAACGAGACAGTTTCTTTACAGGTGTAATTGAGGGAACTATCGGAACCGACCGTATTATAAAAATGCTTAATGTTTTGAATGATAATCTGGTAATTGAAAAAAAAGGTATTTATTCGGTTGAAAAATTTCTTATTGCACGCAGATTAATGTATTGGCAGGTATACTTGCATAAAACCGTTATGGCATCTGAACAATTGCTGGTAAAAATGTTACAACGTGCCAAAAGCCTTGCCAATATGGGTACAGAAATATTTGCTACTCCGTCGCTTTCTTTTTTTCTTGACCAGCAGGTTAGTGCCGAAAACTTTAAAGAGCAACAACATGAAATACTTACGAATTTTGTCAACCTGGATGATTCCGATATCCTTTCATCTGCAAAAGTATGGACAACACATAATGACAAAGTGTTGTCTTTTCTTGCACAAAACCTGTTGAACAGAAGATTGCCGACAGTAATATTGACTGAAAATAGGCCTAAGAAAGAAATGGCGTCCCGCATAAAAAATAACATTATGAATTCGTTTGGCTTTTCAGAAGAAGAAACAGCATACTTATTGATCTTCGGTGAAATTTCAAATTCAGCCTTCAGCAGCATTGATGATATGATCCAGATTTCAATGGGCAATAATGAAACCAAAGATCTTTCTGAAGTTTCTGACATTCTGAATGTTCCTTATCTTCAGAAGTCCGAAAAAAAATATTTTATATGTTTTCCCAAGAATTGTGGAGTATAAATTATATTCTCTACTTTTGCATCCAAATTTTAAACTATGGAATTTACTGCACAAACGATAGCTGATTTCCTTAAAGGCAGTATTGAAGGGAATCCACAGGAAAAAGTTAACAATATTTCAAGAATTGAAGAAGGGACGAAAGGAACACTGGCGTTTATAGCAAATCCAAAATATGAAAAATATATTTATACTACCGGAGCATCAATTGTATTGGTTAACAAAGATCTAAAACTTGATAAAAAAGTATCTCCAACCCTGATCAGAGTCGAAGATGCATATCAGGCATTTGCTTCACTTTTAAATCTTTACACGAGCCAGTTGCCTCAGAAAACAGGAATTGATCCTAACAGTTACATTAGCGATACAGCATCGTATGGAAAGGATTGTTATATCGGAGCATTTGCCTTCTTGGGAGACAATGCAACAGTGGGAAACAATGTAAAAATATATCCCCAGGTTTACGTGGGAGATAATGTTGCTATTGGAGACAATACAATATTGTACCCCGGAGTCAAGATCTATAAAGATTGTGTTGTCGGGAAAAACTGCATTTTGCATGCCAGTACTGTTGTTGGATCTGATGGTTTCGGCTTTGCTCCCGGTGAGGGAACCTATCAGAAAATTCCTCAAATCGGGAATGTGATCATTGAAGATGATGTGGAAACAGGATCAAATGTATCCATTGATCGTGCAACTATTGGATCGACAATCCTCAGGAAAGGTACTAAACTTGATAATCTGATTCAAATTGCCCATAATGTTGAAATTGGTGAGAACACTGTTGTTGTTGCCCAGGCAGGCATAGCCGGATCAACAAAAATTGGAAAGAATTGTATGATTGCAGCACAGGCAGGTATCGTTGGCCATCTTACCATTGCAGATGAAGTGAAAATCGGAGCGCAATCCGGTGTTGCCAATTCTTTGAAGAATAAAGGAGAAATAGTACTTGGTTCGCCTGCGCATAACTTTTCAGAAACCAAAAGATCAATGATTGTTTATAAAAAATTGCCTGAGATGTATTCCAGATTAAATGAACTGGAAAAAATGTTAAATGAACTCCGTGAAAACAACACATAGTATTATCAATCATAGCCCATTTGATAAGATTTTTATATCTTTCGTCTTCAATAAATCAAACGTTCAGTTTTTGATATAATGGAAAAGCAGAAAACCATTTCAAAACCGGTTACACTTAAGGGAAAAGGATTGCATAGCGGACGGGAAGTCGAACTTACTTTAAAACCTGCTGATCCAAATTCCGGTTATATATTTAAGCGTATCGATCTCGAAAATACCCCCCTGGTACATGCTGTAGCTGAGAATGTGGTAAATACTGCCAGAGGGACAACGATCGAAGAGAATGGCGTACAGGTTATGACAATTGAACATGTTTGTGCTGCTTTATCCGGTAGTGAAATAGACAATGTAATTGTTGAAGTGAACAGTCCGGAGGTTCCCATACTTGATGGTAGCTCTAAGCATTATACAAATGCTATTAAAGAAGCAGGGATTGCAGAACAGGATGAAGAAAAAGAATATTATTCAATCAAAGAAAAGATTGAGTATAGAAATGAGGAGAATGGTGTAAAAATAGTAGCTTACCCTGATGATGGTTTTGGAATCGACGTTCATATTGATTTTAATTCAAAAACATTGGGTTGCCAATATGCCACAATGAACAATTTAAAAGAATTTGAGAAAGAGATCTCAGGAAGTAAGACTTTTGTTTTTGTTCACGAACTGGAAGCTCTTGCAGCGAATAATCTTATCAAGGGGGGAGATTTGGAGAATGCCCTTGTTATTGCTGATAAACAGATATCGAAAGAGCAATTAGACAGACTTTCCAGATTATTTCATAAACCCAAAATTGAGGTCCTTCCTGAAGGATATCTGAACAATACTGAATTAAGCTTTCAAAATGAGCCTGCACGTCATAAGTTGCTGGATATAGTCGGAGATCTTTCACTTGTGGGTATGCCACTTAAAGCCAAGATTGTAGCTTTCAAACCAGGGCATCATGCAAACACTGAATTGGCCAAAATTATCAGAAAGTTCATCAAAAAGGAAAAATCAAAACCAATGCCTCCTCCTTATGATCCCACCGCTGCTCCTCTTTTTGATATTAATGAAATTAAAAAAAGACTGCCTCACAGGCCACCATTCTTATTTGTTGACAAGATTACTTATATGAATGAATGGGAAATTACCGGCATTAAAAATGTCACAATGAATGAGGCATTTTTCGTAGGTCACTACCCGGAAGAGCCAATTATGCCGGGAGTTCTGCAAATTGAAGCTATGGCACAAGTTGGAGGTATTTTGTTATTAAGCAAAGTGCCTGATCCTGAAAATCATGTATTGTATTTTCTTAAAATTGAAAACATTAAATTTAAACACAAAGTGATTCCCGGTGATACACTGAATATTCATATGCGACTCCTCGAACCGGTTAAACGAGGTATTGCTCTGACTTTTGGCCGGGTTTTTGTCAGCAATACACTCGTCATGGAGGGTCAATTCATGGCCCAGCTAGCAAAGAAATAAGATATTGATAACGCATAGAATCTATTAATTATCTGATTCGTATAAAGTTTTTCATATGATACACAAACTCGCTTATATAGATCCTAAAGCTAAAATTGCAAAGAACGTAATTATTGATCCATTTGCAAGTATTTCTAAAGATGTTGAGATTGGAGAAGGAACATGGATAGGATCCGGTGCTGTCTTAATGGATGGTGCCCGAATTGGTAAAAACTGTAAGATCTTTCCCGGGGCTGTTATTGCAGGTATTCCACAGGATTTAAAATTTGCCGGTGAAAAAACAACTGCTGAAGTTGGCGACAGTACCACAATTCGTGAATTTGTTACTTTAAATCGTGGGACAAAAGCAAAAGGATTTACAAAAGTCGGTAGCAATTGCCTTATTCAATCATATGCCCATATTGCACATGATTGTGCTCTGGGAAACAATTGTATACTTGGTAGTCATGCCGGAATGGCCGGTGAAGTTGAAGTCGATGATTTTGCGATCGTAAGTCCATATTCAATTGTACACCAGTTTGTAAGAATTGGAAAGCATTGTTTTGTTCAGGCTGCGGGCAAAGTAGGTAAGGATGTTCCTCCATACATACTGGCCGGAAGAGAACCTCTTTCGTATACAGGCATTAATTCGATTGGTTTACGAAGAAAAAATTTTAAAAAAGAAACGATATATGAAATCCAGGAAATTTACAGGATAATTTATCAAAGAGGGATGAATATATCAGATGCTATCAGATATATCGAAACCAATTCTCCGGCTACCGATGAGCGCGATGAAATTATTCTTTTTATAAACAACTCTAAAAGAGGTCTTATTCGTGGTTATTTTGATAATGATGAATAAATCTTTATAGCTTCCCTCTCAAACTGTTCCATCCCATCGACTGAATTTCCGTATAACTGCCATCAGGCATAACCAAATGTTTTCCTTCTTCCTTATTGGTCATATGCCCGATAACTGATATGCCCGGAATAGATGTCAGTTTATCAAAATTATTAACCGGCGATGTGAAAAGTAATTCGTAATCTTCACCTCCGTTTATGGAAATGGTTACAGGTTCTAAATTCATTTCTTCAGCAGCTTTTCTTGTTTCTGCAGCAATAGGAATTTTATCTGCGAATATTTTGCATCCTGTTTCTGAAGCATCACAAAGATGCAACAAGTCAGATGTTAAACCATCCGAAATATCAATCATTGATGTGGGTTTGATATCATTTTTATCCAAAGCAGTAATAATGTTAGCTCGTACTTCAGGTTTTAATTGTCTTTCCAAAATATATTCATACCCGGATAAATCAGGCTGCGACGTTGAATTCTGGTTATATATGCACTTTTCCCGTTCCAGTATTTGAAGTCCCATATAGGCTGCTCCAAGATCACCGGTAACACAAATAAGCTCTTTCGATCCGGCACCTGAACGGTAAACAAGTTTATCTTCTGAAGCTACACCAATGGCTGTAATGCTAATGTTTAATCCTGTCATTGAACTGCTGGTATCTCCGCCTACCAGGTCCACGTGATACATAGAACATGCCATCTGAATTCCTTCGTAGAGTTCCTGAATCATCTCAGTTGAAAATTTGGAAGAAAGAGCTAAGGAGATCAGAATCTGTGTTGGGACTGCATTCATTGCATAGATATCAGAGAGATTAACAACAACGGCCTTATAACCAAGATGCTTTAACGGAGTATATACCAGGTTAAAATGAATCCCTTCAGTAAGCAAATCTGTTGTCACCACTGTTTTTTTGCCTTTCATATCCAGTATAGCAGCATCATCTCCAACACCCAGTAAGGAGGATTTGTTTTTAAGTTTGATGTTTTCTGTAAGTAGCCGGATCAACCCAAATTCACCTATTTGGTCCAAATCCATGTTTTCTTTTTTTTCCCCCATTTTCTGGTAAGATTTAGTAATTCAAAAGCCTTACAAATATATTAATTCGTTTAGTTTTTGTATCTTTGTTCTTATTTAGACTATTTCTAAATAGTGTTATTTTTGATTATTGAATCGTAGCTGAAATGAATCTGGAACAGGGTAAAATACTTGATCAGGTAACTTCGAATGAATACAAGTATGGTTTTTATACTGATATTGAAATTGATAGCCTTCCCAAGGGATTGAATGAAGAGATCATTCGGATGATCTCTGAGAAAAAGAAAGAACCAAAATTTATGCTTGAATTTCGATTGAAAGCTTATCGTCACTGGAAAACAATGAAAATGCCCACATGGGCGCATTTACAATTGCCTGAAATAAATTACCAGGACATAATATACTATGCAGCTCCAAAAAGTATTACCAAATACCAAAATCTGGATGAAGTCGATCCGGAATTGCTGGCTACTTTTGAAAAACTGGGAATTCCACTTGGGGAGCAGAAACATCTTACCGGAGTAGCAGTAGATGCTGTTATGGATAGCACTTCTGTAAAGACTACTTTTCGTGAAACTCTTGCTGAACTGGGAATAATTTTTTGTTCATTTAGTGATGCAGTGAAAGAACATCCTGATTTGGTTAAAAAATATATGGGATCAGTTGTTCCCTATACCGATAATTATTTTGCAGCCTTGAATTCAGCAGTATTCAGCGACGGATCCTTCTGCTATATTCCAAAAGGTGTCAGATGTCCCATGGAGCTGTCCACTTATTTTCGTATCAATGCATTCAATACCGGTCAGTTTGAAAGAACATTAATCATTGCCGATGATGAGAGTTATGTTAGCTACCTTGAAGGTTGTACGGCTCCCAAAAGAGACGAAAACCAGCTACACGCTGCCATAGTTGAAATTGTAACCCACGAAAGTGCTGAAGTAAAATACAGTACCGTACAAAACTGGTATCCTGGTGATAAAGAAGGTAAGGGGGGAATATATAATTTTGTGACAAAGCGGGGTATTTGTAAAGGCAATAACTCTAAAATCTCATGGACACAAGTTGAAACAGGATCGGCCATCACCTGGAAATACCCAAGCTGTATTCTTAAAGGCGATAATTCAGTGGGAGAATTTTATTCTGTTGCAGTGACCAACAACCATCAACAAGCTGATACAGGCACTAAAATGTTACACATTGGTAAAAATTCACGCAGTACAATTATATCCAAAGGCATATCGGCAGGTAAAAGTCAGAATAGTTACCGCGGACTGGTCAAAGTTTTAAAAACTGCAGACAATGTCAGAAATTATACTCAATGCGATTCACTACTGCTTGGTGACCAGTGCGGGGCCCATACATTCCCATACCTGGAAATCGATAATGAATCAGCAATAATTGAACACGAAGCTACAACTTCAAAAATCGGCGAAGATCAAATATTTTACTGCAACCAGAGAGGTATAGACACGGAAAATGCTATTGGTCTGATTATTAATGGATATGCTAAAGAAGTATTGAATAAACTACCGATGGAATTTGCTGTTGAAGCAAGGAAATTACTTGAGATCAGCCTGGAAGGCAGTGTTGGTTAATTACTTTAACTTGAAATCGCAAAAAAATGTTGGAAATAAAGAATTTACATGCCTCAGTAGAAGGAAAAGAAATTTTAAAAGGTATAAACTTAGAAGTTCATGTTGGAGAAGTTCATGCCATTATGGGTCCCAACGGGTCAGGGAAAAGCACCCTGGCATCGGTTCTGGCAGGAAGCAACACTTTTGAGGTTACAAAAGGCAGTATACATTACCTTGGAGAGAATCTCACAGAGCTTCCTCCGGAAGACAGAGCCCGAAAAGGAATATTTCTGGGTTTTCAATATCCGGTTGAAATACCTGGTGTATCAATGGTTAATTTCATGAAAACTGCATTGAATGAACAACGAAAGTTTAAAAATCTGGAACCTGTCTCTGCTTCCGATTTTCTGAAGTTAATGAGAGAGAAAAAAGAGATCGTGGAAATTACTTCCAGCCTGACCAATCGCTCAGTAAATGAGGGATTTTCAGGTGGCGAAAAGAAAAAAAATGAAATTTTTCAAATGGCTATACTGGAACCAAAACTTGCGATTCTGGATGAAACCGATTCAGGCCTTGATATTGATGCATTGCGGATCGTTGCAAAGGGAGTTAATAAACTAAGGAACAAAGACAACGCTACCATAATTATCACTCACTACCAGAGATTACTTGAATATATCGTCCCCGATTTTGTACATGTAATGTATAAAGGAAACATTGTGAAATCAAGCGGTAAGGACCTCGCTCTTGAACTGGAAGAAAAAGGATACGACTGGCTGAAAGAATAATTATAAACCTATGACAACATTTGAATTGCAGAAAGAATTGACTGAGATATATACCAGGAATGCTAAAAAGATAGCCAAAAGCACCAGTCATTTGATAAACAAACACAGAACACAGGCATTTGGTGATTTTCAGAAGCTGGGAATCCCTTCCAGGAAAAATGAAGATTATCGCTATACTGATTTAATGGCTTATTTAAAGGGAGATTATTCTTATGAAATAGCCCCGGCAAGTTTTTCTGTCAACCTTGAAGAATTGTTCCGATGTGATATTCCCGAACTGAACACACACATTGTGCTTGTACTGAATGGCTTTTTTTACAGGAAAAATAATACGACAGATCTGCCCGAAGGAGTGATTATAGGTAGTCTGGCTGACGCCTCATTAAAATATCCCGAAATAATCAACAAACATTATGCTCAATATGCCGATACTTCTTTTGACAGTCTGGCAGCATTAAACACATTATTTGCCCAGGATGGAGTTTTCATCTATATTCCAAAAAATACTCATCTTGATAAACCTATTCAAATAATCAATTTGGGATTTTCCTTCAAAAATCTGCGTATTACCAGAAGAAACCTGTTTGTAGTTGAAGAGGGCTCTGCAGCCTCAGTTTTAGTTTGTGATCATACTTTGTGCAAAGCCAGTTTTATAACAAATTCTTTAACCGAAATCTATATCGGTAAACATTCAAAGTTTGATTATGTGAGAATGCAAAATGAGAACAGCATATCATCGCAGATATCAAATACTTTTATCCGGCAGGAATCAAACAGCAAATTATCATCAAACACAATTTCCTTACATGGAGGTCTGATACGCAACAATTATTTTGCAAAACTTGCCGGAGAAGGTGCCGAGAATTACACCCATGGTTTATTCTTCTGTGAAGACAAGCAGCATGTGGCAAACTATGTTCATATACATCATCTGAAACCTCATTGTAAAAGCGATCAACTATTTAAAGGAATCCTTGACGGTGAAGCAACAGGTGCATTTAACGGTAAAATTCTTGTTGACAAATATGCAGTAAAAACCATGGCATATCAGCGTAACAATAACATATTGCTGTCAAAAAAAGCCAAAATGAACACCAAACCGCAATTGGAAATTTATAATGATGATGTAAAATGCAGTCATGGAGCCACTGTTGGGCAAATCGATGAAAGTGCTTTGTTTTATCTGCGTTCAAGAGGCATCAGCAATGAACAGGCCAGGCACCTTCTGATGTTTGCATTTGCCAATGAAGTAATAGACAAAATCAATCTGGATCCTCTGAAAGACCGGATGAATGATATGGTGAATAAAAGACTCAAAGGAGAACTTTCAAGGTGTGAAAACTGCAATGTACAGCTCAATTAAATTCATTGTTACATTTGCTTTAATCCTTTAAAAATCCTTAAAAAAACAAATACTACAAATATCATTTTATTCTCACACCATGCAAATTAATTTTGCTGGAATAAATTTGAGCATTATGAATGAGTATGATGTAAAAAAGATACGAGCAGATTTTCCCGTCCTGGAACAAAAAGTGTACAATAAGCCTCTTATTTATCTCGATAATGCCGCGACTACCCAGAAACCAATTCAGGTCATTGAAGTTGTAAACCGATATCATTCTAAGTTAAACAGCAATATACACCGCGGTGTTCATTTTCTGAGCGATCAGACAACAAATGCTTATGAAAATGCCCGTGAAACAGTCTGCAAGTTCATCAATGCCTCTAAAAAAGAAGAAATTATTTTTACCAGCGGTTCAACAGGATCTATCAACCTTCTTGCTTTTTCCTTTGGTGAACAATTCATACAGAAAGATGACGAAATTCTTATTACTGAAATGGAGCATCACGCAAATATTGTTCCCTGGCAAATGCTCTGTGAAAGAAAAAATGCAAAATTGAAAGTCATACCATTTCATGATGACGGAATTCTTGATATCGAGCATTACAAAAAATTATTTACTGACAAAACAAAAATTGTATCATTAATCTATATTTCCAATACCCTGGGAAGCATTAATCCAATAAAAGAAATGATTCAGATTGCACATGACATGAATGTACCTGTCATGATTGATGCTGCCCAGTCAGTTCAACATATTAAAATTGATGTTCGCCAACTGGATTGCGATTTTCTTGTATTCTCAGGACATAAAATTTATGGACCTACAGGCATTGGCGTATTTTACGGAAAAGAAAAATGGCTCGATAAATTGCCTCCATACCAGGGAGGTGGAGATATGGTTGACATTGTAACATTTGAGAAAACAACATACAACGAACTGCCATTTAAATTTGAAGCAGGTACTACCAATTATATCGGAGCCATTGGAATGGCTGCTGCTTTGGAATATATTTCCGGAATTGGATTGAAAAAAATTGCAGCTTACGAAGCTGAACTTTTGGAATATGCCACAAAAACAATAGATGATTTAGGTGGCGTGACAATATACGGCCGTTCCCCTCACAAAGCTTCAATCCTTTCATTCCTGATCAACGGAGTTCACATGCTTGATTCAGGAATGATCTTTGATAAAATGGGAGTCGCAGTTAGAATTGGCAGCCATTGTGCACAACCTGTTATGCAGCATTTTCATATTGATGGTACTCTCCGGGCTTCCATTTCACTATACAATACTAAAGAAGAGATTGACTACCTTTGCAAAGCAATCGAACAGGTGAAAACTATGTTTGCCTGATCTTCGAACATTATTATTTATCCTGTTGTTTTAAAAGAAATGGTTTTATCAATTCAAGAAGTACAAAACGAAATTGTTGAAGAATTTAATGCCTTTGATGACTGGATGGACAGGTACAACCATCTGATCGAAATTTCAAATGACCTGCCTCCAATAGATGGAAAATTGAAAAATAACGATTATCTGATCAGAGGATGTCAGTCGAAAGTATGGTTGAATGCAGAATATTCCGATGGCAAAATAATTTTCACAGCAGATAGTGACGCCATTATTACAAAGGGAATTATTGCTTTACTTATCAGAGTACTCTCAAACAGGACTCCTGAAGAAATTATGAAAACTGATCTGGAATTTATTGACAAGATCGGATTGCAGCAAAACCTTTCACCAACCCGTGCAAACGGTTTGTTATCGATGATCAAACAGATGAAACTTTACGCAATGGCTTACCATGCTAAGGAAAAAATGAATGAATGACCAATGGCAGGAAAAAAGAATCATAACACTTTATTGCAGTTAGAAACTGGTATTGTCAAAGTACTGAAGACTATTTATGACCCTGAAATCCCTGTTAATATTTATGACCTGGGATTAGTTTATGAGATCAACATCAAAGAAAATAATACTGTTGAAATCGTGATGACTCTTACTGCACCAAATTGCCCGATAGCAGATCAGATCCTTGCAGAAGTAAAAAACAGAATTGAATTTCTTGATGAAATAAATGAATGCAATGTCAACCTGGTATTTGACCCTCCTTGGGATCAGACCATGATGTCGGAAGAAGCTTTGCTTGAACTGGGAATGCTGTAAAGTCAGTCGCAAGTTTCAAGTCGCTAGTCTCAAGTTTCAAGTTCCACTCTATCAATTCCTCAACAACTAAACCACTATACTTCTTAACAAGAAACGATTACACGATTCAACAGTTACACAGTTAAACAACTCAAAACTCAATATCCAATCACCAACACCCAATATCCAATTTCCAATGAAATCTGTGACTATACTTCAACATTGGATATTCGTTATTGGACATTTGACATTGAATAAAAACCGATAATTATAAATCTCATCTTCCCGTCTTCTCACCTTCTCATCTTCTCATTCCTCATCATACCTAAACCGAAAAGCCATACCAATTTCCAAATAAAAACTATTTTTCAGAGTACCCTGAATATATTCCGAGTCATCAACTCTCTTGTCATCTTCAGTATAATGTTCGAATTTTTGAAAGAGCCGCAGCCCTGGTTTTACAAATACTGTCAAATGCTTTGTCAGATAATAATCGACAAATAATTTGGGTTCTGTGAGAAAGGTCAATTTGTTTTCTCCTAACTGACTAATGAAAGAGTTTTGGTATTGTGAATCTCCCAGCCGAAATGTTTCTCCGCGCAATTCCAGTTCTAAGCCGGCATAAAATTTTGGACTCAATTTTCGTTCATAGATCACGTAAGCCGGCAAAAGAGCTTCAAAATAATTCTTCTCATTCATCACATAAAGCCCTAATAAAGGCATAAAAAACGGACCGTAGGTATCCTGGTTATAGACAATACCCAATTGCCATGCAAAATTCTCCTTTTTTTCAAAATACGTAATAACCATGCCTCCTATCTGAAAATGACGCCCGGATAAATTTCTGAAATCAGAATTCAGTTTTGGTGATATATCAGCATAAATTGACCATCGCGAATTCGCAAATTTCCAGTAAATAAAAAACGGAAGCTTTACCGTATGCAATCGTAAATCCTTTAGTTCATTTATATTTGTATTTAACGTATAGCTGCTATATCTTGGTTTAAAACCAATGATATTGCCATTGTTCAGTTCAATTGGAAGAGTAGTCTCAAACCTTAATTCGCGTATATTATTGTGTTTGCTGCTATCCTTCAACGCTACCGGTGGAATGTAGTAATACCTCGCATTCACAATATCCGTATAGTTCTGGCAAATACTATCCGTATTAAAAAAAAGGAATAGGGATAATAATAAGACGGGTGGTAATTTTTTCATTGTGTAATATTCAGTTGGCTCATATATTAAATTTATTAAAGTATTTCTTAATATAAAAGCAGTTCTCCTTATTTCAGGAATATTCTTCCGTTTTATTCATTGCTGCCCTGCCTTCATGATATGCAGGCAAGCCGGAAGGATTCATTCCGTAAAAAAACCGGGTTCATACGATTAGACAAACCCGGTTTAAAATTCCCTGAATTAATCCGACTTAAACCTCAATTACGTTTTATTTTCCCCTTTAAGAGTGTAAAAGAATGATGAGGGAAAGTATAATCAAAGCTCTCTCCCTTAACCTTGACTCCGTGTTTCGTTATGGTTTTAACGGTGGTTTTATCAAAATCGTTCACTGATTTAATATCAGGCCCATTAACCTCATATGCCTCAAATTCACCTGCAAAGCTTCCGGTCTGCGAAATGATATCGGTGTGAATCGCCTGGTCTTTATGACGATTGATTACACAGATGGTAACCTCATCGTCTTCATAGGTTGCTGAAACATCGAGGTAGGGAACATTGGTCTGTCTTGTTGTACTTTCTCCAAGACCAATAAAAAATTCTTCCGTATCGTACGTATCACAATCCACAAAAACATCGAGTGAAGTACCGGAAACTTTATTAGCAAAAAGTGCCAGCGGATAATAAATGGTCTGTTTAAACATCCCCTCTTCGCTGGTAAAAATAGGACCGATCACGTTCACCAGCTGGGCCATATTGGCCATTTTCACAATATCGGCATTCCGCACAAAGACATTCAGGAACCCGGCGATCACAAGGGCATCTTCCAGGTTATAATGTTCTTCCAGTGCCCTTGTACCCTGCATAGTATTATCTGTACGAGCCCGATACCACACGTTGTATTCATCCCATGCAATGTAAATCGGATCACTGTCGCCACGGTCTGCAATATCCATTTCGCGCAGGATCATCCCTTTAACTATTTGCGTTCGCTGCTCAAGCACAAGAGGTGTTGAGAGAAAATTATAATAATTATCATCCGGATTACCAACATACATATGTAATGCAATATAATCCACCACATCACGTAATTCATGAAGAATGGTTGCATTCCATTCATTGGGATCTGCATTGGGACGGTAGTTGGATGATCCGGCAGCGATCAGTTTAATGTCTGGCGATGTTAACTTCATCAGTTTAGCGGTTTCACGCGCTTTTTTACTGTAATCTTCGGCATTGAGATGACCCATTTGCCAAAAACCGTCCATCTCGTTACCCAGGCTCCAGTATTTAATATTATAAGGTTCGGGGTAACCTTGTTGTTTGCGTAATTCCGCATAATACGGCCCTTCGTTCACATTGCAGTATTCCACCCATCTCCGGGCTTCCTCGATGGTACCTGTTCCCAGGTTTACTGCAAAATAGGGTTCGGTATTTATAGCTTTTGCATACTCAATAAATTCATTGGTCCCGAATTCGTTGGTTTCCAGCCGCGCCCAGGCCAGTTCCATACGGGGAATTCGCTCAGGACCCACACCATCGAGCCAGTGATAATTGGATACAAAGTTCCCTCCCGGATACCGTATAATGGACACATTAAGTCCTTTAACTGCTTCCAGTACATCGGTCCGGAATCCTTTTTCATTTGAAAGTGGTGAGCCTTTATCATATATTCCTCCATATACACAACGCCCAAGATGTTCTACAAAGTTTCCGTAAATCAATTCATTGACCTCCCCAATAGTTCGGTCGATATCTATTTTGATCCTGGCATCCTGCGCCATTAAAGGAAAAGATGTTAATATAAGCAGGGTAATTACCCAGGTGTTTTGGCATATTTGATTTCTTTTCAACATAGTTTCTCAGGTAATTGGTTCATATTTTATTTTATAATGCTACAATTCAGTTTAGATTCTTTTTTAACAAGCGGCCACAGATCCTCATCCCATTCCATTTTCATAATGAGTAATACCGGCCTGCCATCATCTTCGACATCATAGGCATGACAAATGAGGTAGTCGGTTCCATCAAAAGTATAGGCTGAATTATGACCTACTCCGGAAAATTTTTCATCGCCTGTCAATACCAGCGATCCTCCACCGACAAACATGTCTTTTCCTTCTTTATCGAGATAGGGGCCGGTAATTTCTTCGGATCGCCCCACCATGATCTTGTAATTACTTTCCACTCCCCTGCAACAAAAATCGAAAGAAACAAAGAGGTAGTAATACCCATGTTTTTTAAAAATGAATGGAGCTTCAATGGCACCATCACCTGGTTTATGATCCGGAATATCGTAACTGCGGTTTCGTTTTGCAATCGTATACCACTGTTCAGGGTTTTCAATTCGCAGGAGGGTAGAGTCAAGTTTGACCAATTTAAGTCCCTGCCAGAATGAACCAAAACTCATCCAGACATTTCCATTCTTATCAAAAGCAATGTTGGGATCAATGGCATTCCACAGATCCCTGCCTGGTACCGATTGAACAACAATACCATGATCCTCCCAGTGATAATCGGCATCTGCCGTATCAAGAGTAATATTTGTTGCAACCCCAATACAGGATGTGTTTTTTTCAAAAGAGGAAATTGAATAGTAGATGTAGTATAAGCCATTATGATAGACAATATCCGGAGCCCAGATATGTCCTTTAAAATCAGGAACCGCCTCATAAGTCCATTGGGGTATTTTCTTAAAGACCGGGCCCGTATACTTCCACTGAGAAAGATCACTGGATTCAAAGCTGGCTATACCCTGAAACGTACAGTATAAATGGTACTTCTCTCCTTCTCTGATAATAACCGGATCGTGCACATACATCGATTGGGCATTTGCATCAATCAGGGCAAATACCAGGAACGGAACCAGGAAAAACACCTGCGCATTTTTTTTTATTTCAAATCTCATACACTTATCCATTCAGGCACTTATGTTTTAGTTTTAGTAAGCAGGGAGGGATCATCCTCCCTGCTCCCTGTCTTGCAATCACTAAACCTTAGTATAACTAACCAACCATTTAAACTCAATAGACAAGATCCGGTAATTATCGGATAAATACTTTTGCAGTTGTTGCTTTCGCACCATTCACTACCCGAACAATGTAAATTCCGGTGTTAAGACTGCTGATCTCAAGATTAGTTCCTATGTCGGTTTCATGCATTACCTCAACCCCCATCAGGTTATATACAGAAAGTGCGGCATTTGGTAATGCATTATCGAGCCTGACTACCAGGTTGCTTCCGTACGCATAGATATCAATTCCTTCAATGATCAAACTGTTTGTTGAAGAAGGAAGCTCAGGAAATACATACAGATCGGTGATAGCTTCCTGGGACAATACTTCATCATAGATCGTAAATTCATCAAATTTACCCTGGAAAAGTGGATCAGCCCAATTGCTCCTGCCAAGATACATGTTGGTGAATTCAAGATCACTTGGTTTAACACCATTAACGCTTCTGGAATCCTGAATCTCACCATTCAGGTATAACCTGGCCGAATCAGCATCGTGTGTACAGGTAAGCATGTACCATTCATCCAATACAATTGGTTCCTTTGAAATAAGTATGGTATCCATCCCATCGGTCCAGTCAACCGAATGAATATGCCACTTGAGCAGTCCGTCCTGATAGGTTGTCAGAAATACCACGTCGTGGTTCCCGGGATGAGGATCCAGATCGAAAGGAATTCCAAAATCAAAAATACGTACCCACCACTGGTTAGCTACCGAAGTTGTCCAACGGAACCAAAGGTTATAGGTAATTGCATCGTAGTTATACACATCATTCCCGGGATACGTAATGAAGCCATTTGTACCGTCGAGTTCCATAACATCACCCCGTGCATTATCGGCTACAAAACTCACTCCTGTTGCTTCTGCTGTCGAGTTTATTTCTGACAAAACATCCATAGCATCTTCATCGAAAGGAAAATGCGCTACCTGTGCTATAACACTTCCCGTAAGAAAGGCAAGCAAAGTAATTGTTAATAGTAAATTTCGTTTCATAATCATACGTTTTAGTGAATTATTATTAGGTTATTTTAATTTGTAATCATTCGTTTGTATAAGCATTATGACCAACCCTGATAATAATTTCCGGGTTGTATTGAGAGCTTGTTGTATGTCCATAATTTTTATGCATATTCATTAATTCACTTTTGCATTCATTTTCTTTCCCCAGGCGGTTCGCCCCTCATCTGAAAGACCGCTGAAGCAAATGGTGAGGGTATCATTTTCCCAGTCCCATTCATCGGAGACATAGGCATCGAACATAGTAGTTCCGTCAACAATACTTAAGCTAAGAATATCGTCAGCAAAACTCCAGGTAGAATTATCCAGACCGGAAATCGATCCGTCTTCCATTAGCTCGATGGAGGTTGAAAAATTCCGTGATTCGGTTTTTTCGAAATAGATATATTCCCAGTTTCCTTCCAGATCGCTGGAAGTTTTTCCTGATTGTGGAACATTCACATAACGCTCAGGGGTTATTACCGGCCATCCATCCTCTGTCCAGAGCATACGGCGAACATGCAGGTCCATCAGGTAGATGTTGGATGATAACCTTGCCTGGCTTACATAATAATAGTTATCAGCATCCCGAATGATCCCGCAATGACCAAAACCCTGCCAGCCGGGGTGATTGTTGAACCTATACTGTGCTGTTATTATCGGGTAATTCTCACCCAAAGCGGCCATATCGTTACCGAAATAATCGTAATAGGGTCCCTCCGGATTATCGCTGCGCCCCACACGAACATTGTACGAATCTTCCAGCCAGCCATAGGAAACAAATAAATAGTACTTATGCAGGCCGGGATGGTAAAGGATCTCGGGTCCTTCGATCGAAGCTCCCGAATATTCACGGGCAGCAATCCTGTGCCCCATGTCGCCTGGATCCAACCTCTTTCCGGTTGCAGGATCCAACTCCACGATATAAATCCCCGACCAGTATGATCCGTAGGTCATCCATTGTTTTCCGTTGCTTTCATCAACAATTACAGCAGGATCGATGGCATTTACAGTACTGCTTTGTGTAGTTGAAATCACAATTCCCTGGTCCTCCCAGGGGCCATAAGGTGAATCGCCGGTAGCAAGGCCTATGGCTGAAATATTTTTCCCGAATACCGAAACCGAATAGTACAGCCGGATCTGATCCCCGACCATAAAAGCATAGGGTGCCCAAATATTTTCGGCTGTCTCACCCTGGCTGGTGATATGCGCCAAAGCTGCATCAGGTATTTCATCAAATACCCATCCCTTAAAAAACCACTGGACCAGATCGCTGGATTTTCGTCGCATGATCCCTGCACGGGCAGTCCCACCATACATCACATCGGTTGAAAAGATGTGATATTCATTTTCAAACTTCATAATAGAAGGATCGTGCAAATTATAGGGCCCCCAAAGTCCGGAATTTTCAATACCTGCTATCGAGGTATAATCATCATCGTAACCCGGATCGTAGGTTTCCGGAATAATTTCTTCTTCCGGTCCGTCTCCTTCACATGCATATATAAGAAATATACCTATAGCAATCAGCATACAGATCAACTGTTTCATTCTGCTGTTAAAGTTTTTCAAAACCAGGGTCATGTTCATACTATTCATGACCCTGGTTCAAGTATCATTTATTCATTATTCCCAACCCGGGTTCTGATTTAAGTTTGGATTTACATCCAATTCAGTTGGAGGAATAGCCAGGTATTCACGTCCTGGTGTCCAGTCCTCATATTCTTCATCCCGTTCGATCAACATCTGCACTTTTGCCGGATCGTCAAAATACCCCCAGCGTACAAGATCAACATAGCGGTGGGCTTCGAAACACAATTCCACTGCCCTTTCATGGTCGAGTTGATTACGCATCTCTTCCTGTGTCATGCCGGGCCGGACAACAGCCAGATCACGTAATTCAGCTCTGTCACGCACTTCCTGTATATAAGGATAGGCTTCATCGGTCCTGTTCAATTCATTCAGACATTCAGCATAAAGCAAAAGAATGTCAGCATAGCGCAAGATCCTTTCGTTTATTCCTGATCGCCATTCCGTTTCGTCAACTTCGGTCTCATCATTCAGGTATTTGCGTACATGTACAAAATTTGGAAGTGCTAATTCATTAAAAGGCGTTCCATAAACCAGGCATCCCGGATAATCGAAAAACATACTTGCTTTGGCCCGCGGGTCAATACTGTCGTTTACGGTTGTTTCCTCCATAAACTCATTATAGATCCAATCGGTGGGTGTAATATCCCCCCAGCCATAACCCAGCGGGGCATATGTCCTGGCCTTGCCCGAGGTTTTGCTCCAATCGAGCTGAGGATCTCCGTCCCAGCCGAGGTAGGTACCTCCCAAGGGGTCACCCTGAGCATTCGAACGCGTAAATTGTACCTCAAACAGCGATTCACTGTTGTTCTCGTTTGCTTCCGTGAAATTGTCCCGATAATTCTCAACAAGGCTGTATGAACCGTAATCCCCATCAACAATCCCCTTAAGAACAGGCTCTGCCTCATTCCAGTGTTGAGTGATCATTAATGATTTTGCCAGGTAGCCGGCTGCAGCACCTTTGGTGGCTCTTCCTAAATCCTCAGCAGCATAGTTTTCCTTGACCGGTAATGCTTCCATAGCATCGGCAAAGTCGGAAATTACCTGAGCCCAGGTCTCTTCAGGAGCAGCCTGCGAAGGAAAAAATTCATCCGAATTTGCAGGAAGGCTGGTTATCAAAGGTACATTCCGATATAAAATTACCAGGTGATAATAAAACAATCCTCTCAGAAATTTTGCTTCTCCAATGATCCTTGCCTTCAATGCGGCATCCATGTCAATACCAGGCACATATTCCAATATCTGGTTAGCCCAAAATACCCCTTTGTATTGAGTCGCCCAGGGAATAAAGTAACACGGATTTTCAGGAGAAGTTACATAGTTGGAAAGGTCGGTAGTCCACCAGGGCGAAGTGTTGCGCATATCATCGGCACGAACATCCATTATCCAGGGATAGAGACGCATATAAAGACCATCGTAAAAAAGGGTCATATATACTGAATTAATTCCCTTTATAGCATTGTCTTCGCTTGTAAAAAACGATTCTGCGGTATGCGCATTGGGATTGGTCAATTCAACAAATTTCTCGGTACAGGAATTCCCTATTACCATAAATCCCAACAGTATAAGCAGCTTATTTGTAATTTTCATAATAGTCTGTTTTAATAGTTGTTTATAAGACAATTTTTACTCCGGCATTTAAGGTTCTGGGTGCAGGATAAGAACCCCAATCCTCACCACGAAGAAATAGTCCGTCGTTATTAATATCAGGATCGAAACCCGTATACTTTGTAAATGTGTACAGGTTTTGTGCCCCTATATAAACCCGTAAAGTTTCTACACCCGGAATTTTATCGATAATATTCTTAGGAAAGGTGTACCCCAGTTGCACACTTTGAATGCGCAGGTAGGCACCATCCTCTATTTTCCGTTGTGACATACGATTGTTCTGGTTCCGGTCCAATACCGTAGGACGCGGATATTCATTCGTAGTTCCTTCTCCCCGCCAATAGTTCTCATAGGATTCAATGGAATAATTTCCATACTTCATTTCGTTGAGTATATTGGTTGGTCCGTTATAGATCTTGTTTCCATAAACTCCATACAGAAATAAAGAAAAATCGAACCCCTTGTAGTCGCAACTGAAGTTCAGTCCTCCTGTCAGGGTGGGGAAAGCATTTCCCATATAAATACGGTCATCGTCGTTAATAATACCGTCTTCATTTACATCACGAAACTTAACATCCCCCGGTTGTGCATTTTGTTGGGTAGCATGTGCATCTATCTCTTCCTCCGTCTGGAAGATCCCGATCATATCCCATCCGTACAGTTCACCCATTGAATGGCCAACAGCTGTTCTGCTCATGTATCTGAGTACAGGTTCATCGTCTTTCCCAAGTTTGGTAACCTCATTCTTCAGGGTCGTAAGATTTGCACTTATATTCCAGTGAAATTCTCCTTCATATTTCCGGTAACCAACTACAAATTCAAATCCCTCGTTTGTCATGGAAGCCGAGTTCACAGTCGGGTTGAGAACTGTACCAGTTGTCCATGGCACAGGAACCGCATAAAGAATATCATTGGCTTCGTTATGATAGTATTCCACCGTAAATTCAATCTTATTAGCTAAAAAGGTCATGTCGATACCTCCATTGCTGGTGATCCTTTCTTCCCATTTAATGGAAGGATCGACAATATTGGTCTGAATACCAGCTTGGGGCAGTTCCCCGTTAAACACGTAAGTAACAGCATTATTGATAAATGCTTCATACAGGTAATCGGGAATCGCATCGGAACCGATTTTACCCCACCCTCCGCGGATCTTCAGCATGCTGATGAAATCAACATTAAAGAAGTTTTCATTATGTATTTTCCATGCCGCTGAGAAGGAAGGGAAATTACCATATTTGTTGTTCGGCCCAAAACGAGAAGAATAGTCACGACGCAAATTAATGGTAGCAAGGTAACGATCTTTGTAAGAATAAACCAGTCGCCCGAAATAGGAAAGCATACGGTGTTCGAACAGGTTGCCCAATGCATCTTGGTTATCGGGTCCGGCGTTAATGGTTTCAAGGTAAGGCTCGGTATATCCTTCGGAATGAGCATAATTCTGCTGTAAATAATCGTATTGTGCTGAATGTCCTATCATAGCAGTAATATCATTCCCTGCGAAATTCTTATTATACGTTAGCGTTTGTTCCATCAACATGTACGGATTTTCTCCCCTCCACTCATTCAGGAAGGCAATGGCATTTACATGCCGGGAACCAATTTCGAAAACCGGGTAAAACTCGTGGTTGAGCCAGTCGGAACGGTCGTAGCTTAAACTGATCTTATAGTTTAATCCTGAGATAATTTCCACGTCACCATAGATTACTCCTTTGAACCGATAACGTTTCAGTAAATTATTCTTCAGATTGTTAAAGGCAACCTGATTACCGGCAATCTGGTCGTGTATCTCATCGATGCCTCCCCCATAGCCTCCGATATTGTTGTCATCGTAAACCGATACCGTTGGCAAGGCAGATATAGTTTCATATATAGGGTTCGCCCATTGCGAGTTTGTGAGACGAATCTGATCGGAATAACTATAGAAGAATGATTGCCCGAATTTAAATCGTCCTTTTTCCTGGTCCAGGTTTAAAGTTGCAGAATATCTTGTATAGCGCGGACCAGGTCCAACCATCGTTCCGGTCTGGTCAAAATAGTTCAGGCTGGCATAATAGCTTGAATTTTCGTTTCCCCCCTGGAACGATAGGTTATGATCTGTTATATGCCCTGTGGTAAATACTTCCTCCTGCCAGTCGGTATCGACATCATCGATGAACAGAGGATCATCAGGATCATTGGCCGGAGCAGGGAACTGTCTGTCGTTTGCCCGCGCTACATTGTTCATTTCCTGGAACTGCTCACGATTGCATACATCCATCCGATGAGTGATGTTTTGAATGCCAAAGTTGCCATCGTAAGTAACCTTCATTTTACCTTCTTTCCCGCGTTTGGTGGTAATAATAACTACCCCGTTAGCTCCCCGGGATCCATATATTGCAGCAGCAGATGCATCCTTTAAAATTTGTACGGATTCAATATCAGCCGGATTTAAATCCGAGATACCTCCTGAGGGCACTCCCAGGGGAAACTGTCCTGCAAAATGGCCGAAAGTAACAGTAGTTGCATTGGCCAGGGGTACCCCGTCAACTACGTATAAAGGTTCGGTATTGCCAAAAGATCCGATTCCCCGAATTTTCACCTTTGCAACAGCTCCCGGTTCCCCGCTACCGGTCACTGATACACCGGCTGCCTGTCCCTGGATCAATTTGGAAACATCACTCGCCTGGATCTTTTCAAAGTTTTCGGTGTTGATCACTGCTACAGAACCCGTAAGATCGCTTTTCCTGGCGGTACCATAGCCAATCACTACCAGCTCCTCGAGTGAAAGCAGGTCCTGGACCATAGCCAGTTCAACATTAGTAGTTCCTTTGAGCAAATAGGTCTCGGTAAGGTAACCTACATAGGAAAAGACCAATTCGGCATTTGGGTCATCAACCTCAAGGATAAATTCTCCTTCCAAATTGGTAACAGTTCCTTGAGTAGTTCCTTTAATTACAATATTGACTCCCGTTAAGGGTTCGCCATTTGAAGAATCAGTTACCTTACCGGTAACTGTATTTTGTGCGTGTAGTAATTCCGGACTTATTAAGGTCAGGATAAAAAGTAAAGCGCACAATTTTATTACGACTCCTTTCATGTTGTAAAAATTAGGTTAGTGAATTAGATTAGTATAGGTTAAGATTCATCTGCATTATCAGATGCCAGACCAAAAATACGTTAGGACTCACCAAAACAGGTGGAGATATGTTTCAGATAAGTGGACTATTGTTTACAGGTTTGATTATAGGTGTGTTGAAAGAAAACAGCACCATGAATATAAAGACAACTATACCTTATTCCTGCTACCCGACTTTGGTCCGAAGTTCCTTAATGTATTCGGAAGGAGATACATTGAAATGTTTTTTAAAGAGGCGGCTAAAGTATTTTGGATCGTTATAGCCCACGGTATAGGCTACTTCCGAAATATTATAGGACCCGGATAATATGAGTTCTCTCGCCTTTTTCAGACGAATGGTATTGATGAAGTCGGTTGCTGACTGATCGGTCAGGGCAGTAAGCTTTTTATGCAAAAGACTGCGGCTTATACACATTACCGAAGCAAAATCGTTTACATTGAATTCCGTATTATCCAGGTTTTTTTCGATATGTTGAAGCGCTTTGCGCAAAAATTTCTGGTCGGTGGGATTTTTTGTGATTTCTTCCAAACTTACCTGGTCAGGATTTGCAAAAGCTTTGCGGAGACGTTTTCTTGAATCAATCAGGTTTTGCACCCTGGTTTCCAGCAGCTCCATATTGAAAGGCTTTGGAATATATTCATCGGCCCCGGTCTTATAGCCTTCTATCTGATTCTCGACAGTACCCTTTGCCGTTAATAGTATCACCGGAATATGGCTGGTCTCGATCTTTTCCTTGAGCATACTGCAAAGTTGCAAACCATTCATCACAGGCATCATGATATCCGATATTACAAGATCGGGATTGTGCTTTTCTGCCAGTTCAAAGGCGATTTCTCCATTTTCAGCTATCAAAATGTTAAATTGTTGATTCAGCCTGCTAGCAACAAACTCTCGTAATTCCCTGTTATCTTCAACCACCAGCAGGAGCGGTTTTCCTACGTATTGTTCCAACTTCAGTACGGGTAAGTCCTCATTTATACTCAGCTGATTTTCAAGAATATGTTTTAGCATATTCACATGACTTTTCAGATTTGACTGACCGAGGTTGGTCTGGGTCACTTCTTCCTCGGAAAAAGCCTCCCTGGAACATGGCATTTGTATTGTAAAAGTAGTGCCCTCACCGGGCTTACTATCCACAGCAATAGAACCACGATGCACCTTGATCAAATCGCGGGTTAACGAGAGACCAATACCACTTCCCATGGTACTGTCGTTTATTTGCTCTGCCTGGTAGAAACGTTTAAAAATATTAGGCAATTTGTCTTTACTAATACCCACTCCGGTATCAGCTATTTCAATGTGTACGTGCGTATTGGCATCCTTTTTCTTATCCGCCCCTTGCGAAACATCTGACCTGACAGGATTGATAAATTTCACCCGGACATTTATTGTCCCTTTTTCAGGAGTGTACTTGAATGCATTCGAAAGCAAATTAAACAATACATTTTCAAGCTTTTCATGATCGAACCAAACCAATTTATCACTGATGGAACAATCAAAAACCAGATCAATATTTTTCTGTATAACCAAATCGTTAAAAGCTTCCAGGATACCTTTAATAAAAGTTCCCAGGTTACCCTCCTGTACATGCAAACTCATCTTCCCTTTTTCTATTTTACGAAAATCCATGAGCTGATTGATCAGGTGCAATAAGCGTTCAGCGTTCCGGGTAATCAAATTAATCTGTTTCATGCTGTCGTTCTCAGATTTCCATCTTCCCCGTAATTTTTCCAGGGGTCCCAGCATTAAAGTCAGCGGGGTCTTGAATTCGTGGGATATATTGGTAAAAAATTTAAGTTTCAACTGATTTACCGCTTTCACCTTTTTATTTAGTTGAATCAGCCGGTCACGCTGTTCCATGATCTCAGTATTTTGTTGTTCTAACCTCACCTTCTGATCCTCAATTTGCGCCGTGCGTTCCCTTACCAGTTCCTCAAGTTTTCGTTTTTGCAACTTCAGGGAACGGGTATGCAATCTGAGATATATGCCGATCAACAGCATCATAACAGCAACGATTAAAATCCGGAACCATCCGGTTTTCCAGAAAGGTGGTTTAATAATAATCTTTAAGGTAGCTGCATTCTCATTCCAAAGTCCATCATTATTGGCAGCCTTTAAACGGAAAATATACTCTCCCCCGGGCAACTTGGTGTAATTGGCAAATCGCCGCGAAGAACTCACTTTTACCCAATCCTCATCAACTCCCTCAAGTTTATAGGCATACCTGTTCTTTTCGGGCAAATGATAACTTAAGCCTGAAAATTCAAGAGAAAATGTATTCTCCCGGTAGTTTAAATGGATCTCTTCCGTTTCTGAGATCAATTTATCCAGAATGATCCGTTTTCCGAAAGGTTTTCCAGGCTCAACCACATTATTCAATATCTTGAAATCAATCAATATGGGAGTTGGTGGATTCTGGTTGTTTACGATGTTTTCCGGATTGAAATAGTTGATGCCTTTCATCCCTCCGAAATAAAGGATTTCGTTTGCTCCATGGGCTGCAGCACTCCAGTAAAACTGATTGCTCTGCAGTCCGTCGGCTACATAATAATTGCTAAATTCTTCGCTTTCTATATGAAATCGAGACAATCCATAATCAGTACTTAACCACAGATTATAATGATTATCTTCCAGTATGCCATAGACTACGTTGTTGCATAATCCCTCTTTTTGAGTATAGTGTGTAAATTTTATATCGCCTGGGTTGATCCCATCCCAGTCCAGCCTATTCAATCCATTTCCGTAAGTTCCGATCCAAAGGTTTTTGTTATTATCCTCATACAGGGAAATAACATAGTTTTCATTCAGGGAGGCAGCATTATTCGGATCACTTCTGAAACAAATAAATGGAATTTTGTTTGGGAACTTTTTGATTAAGGCAACATGTTCATCCGAAATATAATATAGGCCATTGCGGGTACCAATCCAGAGATTGCCATGATGATCACGCAGAATACATCCCACTTCGGAAAGTTGATCACCCGAAACGGGTTGATTTAAAACATGGGTAATACGATTATCATTTGGATTAAAAAGATCGAGCCCTCCTTCGGTCCCAATCCAGATTTTTCCTTCATCGTCCTCATAAATTGTCGATACAAAATTGTTTATCAGACTTTTTTCGTCACCCGCATCATTCTGATAATGCCTGAATATTCCATCACCATTCGTGGAGATAAGTTTTGAGAATCCGCCTCCCCATGTTCCGACCCACAGGTTATTATTCCTGTCCCTGCAAAGAGAAGTGACAAAATCGTTACTCAGGGAATTGTCTGCCCTGGGGTTGAAAGTAAAATACTTTTCTTTCCCGGTTTTCCTGTTGATCAGGTTTAATCCTCCTCCTGCAGTTCCTACCCATAACAGATGATCCTCTTCCAGGATAGAATTTACTGTGTTATGATTTAATTTTAGCTTTCTCCCTGATTCTGCCGAGTAGTAACCAAATTGTTTCTGGTATATATTAAACCGGTTAATGCCGCCTTTTTCAGTGCCAACCCATACAAGTCCTGATTCATCGCAGAGCAACGAATTAATAAACTCATTATTCAGGCTCAAATTCTCCAGTTCGTAAACCGGCAAATGGTGAAATCCATCTCTTTCACGATCATAATAATCAAGCCCACCAAGGGTTGCAATGTATAATCTCCCTTCAGGATCCTCCGCTATTTGATTAATATTGGAATGGGAGAGACTATATGGATCGTCTATACTATTAAAATAACGGACAAAACGATTTGTTCCCTCCATCCAACGATTAAGTCCAAAGATGGTTCCAATCCAAATGGTCCCTGTGCGATCCTCATAAACACATCGAATTTCATCAGAGGTCAGGCTATTGTCATCATAGGGTATATTAGTAAAAACAAAGGATGTATCGTGAAGCTTGCTATACAGTGTCAGACCGTTTCCTGTTCCAACCCAAAACCGGTCTTTGCTGTCGTAATAGATGCTATTGATCGTATTTCCGGGAAGTCTGAAGGATGAAACCGAGTGAGCATTAAAATGCTTGAAAATATACTTATCCCGTACAGTTCCTGGCACAATCCGGTTTAATCCGTTGCCATTGGTGCCGACCCAGATTGTTCCTTCAGGATCGCAGGACACTGTGTTGATCCAGTTGCCGGAAATACTAGCCGGATCAAGGCTATCGTTAAAAAAACTGATAAACCGATCTGTCTTAAACTCCAGCAGGTTAAGTCCGTTGCGTGTTCCGATCCATAAATTACCAGTGCTGTCCTCACAAATTGAATAAATAAAATTATTTGATACATCGTTTGCTTTACCCTCGTGCTTATATACCTTAAAAGAATACCCGTCGTAACGGTTGAGTCCGTTCCAGGTGCCAAACCACATGAATCCCCGACTATCCTTCAATATACAATCCACCGTGTTTTGAGAGAGTCCATCATCGGAGGTAAGGTAAGTAATTCTGTATAAAGGTTCCGAAACATCGTATTGCGCTTCTCCCTGAATAGCCGTAAAAAGAAGCAGAAGTATTATGATTATGACAGATCTCCCTGAATACATACCCTCAGTTTTGTAAAATAGCTGTAATCAATTCAAGTTACTAATTAACTCTGTGAATACAGTTACAAATTTAAGGGCAATTTTTTAAAAAGTAATTTTTACCTTTAAAAATTGTGTTTCCCCCCGCAACAATTCTTCTACAATAGACTCAATAAGGACTTCAAACCGGGCGATCTGCGGGAATTAGCTGAAATGAAACCGGGAAGAAGCCGGTTTTTATAACCGTTTAATTCTTATCACTTTCTTCACAAGATAACCATTCGGTTTATAGATTTTCAGCAGGAACAAGTTGCCTTCGACTCTAACAGGAATACTTATAATTTCTTCATGCAGTTTATCTCCTTCTATACCAGCTACTACACGACCTTGTGCATCGATCAGTTCTATGCGGTGAATTCTGTTGACCTGTTGCAGATCAATATGAAGTTCATCAATAAAGGGATTCGGATAAATGCGAATATCAGGCAATACATTTTGTGGCACTTCAAGCGTATTATCTATTCCCAGTGAATCAATTCTTTTGAATCTCCAGGCCTGGTTAACCCCGTCCAAATCGGCCCACTGGCTGATAAATCCTCCCTCTTCAATTGAGAAATCATAAAGATCAAAACATTTGGTATCATTGCTAACTTTGGTAAATACTTTGAAGTATCCGTCATTTTTATATTGAATCTTAAATTTCTGTTTGTCTTCCCCGGTAAAGGTTCCTAGTCTCAGAAAGGTGGCATCGGGATTTCCATCGGGTACTTCAATTACCCGAAACGCATCACTGTGTTCGGCAAAGAAGTACCAATACCCATCGTCTGTTTCTGCAATTCTCCAACATTGATAGTTTTCTCCATTTTCTTTTCCCTGTCTGATGGTAACGCCGTCTTCATCGGCTCCATCCGGAACTTCGATAAGCATATTGCTATAATGACTCCTGATCTGGTATGCAGCTCCTGAAACCAGTTTTGTATAGGTATCAACAGCCTCCTGGTTAATTTTTTTCCCCCAAACATTCAGTCCTTCATCATCCATACCTGTATACAGAATCGTTGGGCAGGGATTCTCCCAATCCCAACCCCATGTAACAATGGTTTTTTGAATGGTTTCACCGTTATTCCAACGTAAGGTCAGCAGACTATCCTGCAATTCCCAGGTTGATGAAACATCTCCGTTAATGGTTCCGTCACCCTTTAATTCAATGATCGTGGAAGTGGAATGGAGTATGCCAACTGTATATTCCAGGTGCATGTGTTCCCATCGCCCAACCAGTGAATCGGCAACAATTGAGCATTGCGGAACGGCGGCATATCTTTCCGGGGACAAAACCGGCCAATCGTCGATCCAGAATATTTTACGCGTATGAAGCACCATATTATAAATATCGGTACTGGGCCTGGCCTGGTTAAACATAAAATAATTGCCTTCATCATTATACACCGAACAATGTCCGGTTCCCTGCCATCCCTCATGATGGCTAAAGCGGTAAGGTTTCTGAATTACCGGCCAATTGTCTGAATATTCAGCCATATTCACCCCGTTAATATCCAGATAAGGACCGTTTGGATTTTGCGATCGTCCGACCCTTACATTATAATAGTCCTCCAGCCAATCGTATGAAACAAACAGGTAGTACCAGCCATTCCGATAACTAAATTCCGGCCCTTCGATAGCACGATGCCTGCCTCCGCTTCGCCCGGCAATACGTACACCCCTGTCACCTATGATTTTTAATCCACCGGTAGTCGAATCAAGCTCTACTACATATAATCCATTCTGGTATGAACCATAAGCCATCCAGTGCCGGCCGGCTGTACTATCAATGATTACTGTAGGATCAATTGCATTAATAGTATCACCGGGCGTAGAGGAAGCAATTTTTCCTTTGTCCTCCCAGGGGCCGTCAGCCGAACTGCTGATTGCCCAACCGATGAAAGCCAGGTTTTCCCCTTCCAATCCACCGGGCGCTGAATAATATAACCGGTATTCATCCTTGTATTTCATTAAAAAAGGAGCCCATATTCCATTATCGGTATAATCCGGATTATAGATCAAAAAGAATTCGCGGGCCGATTCCGGTATGCCATCGAAAGCCTGTCCTAAAAAATCCCAATTTACCAGGTCCTGCGATCGGCGCTTCAATGCACCTGTACCCGGATCGTATCCCAATCCAACATCGGTATTATACATATAGTACCAGTCCCCATCCTTGTAAACCGTTGGATCGTGCACATTATAGCACGACCATTTCGCCTGATTGTTATAGTATTCATGATAGGTGTCAAAATAAGACGGACCGTTGAAAGTATCCAATTCACATACCTGTGCCCGGGAGATCATAACGACGGCAATCAGTAAACCAGTAAATACTTTTCTCATTTCAATCCATTTTAATTACAAAAATGAAAAATCTGAAACAGGATTGGGGGGTCTAATGTTTATAATAAGTGGAGTATTGTGTATAGGAATAATTTGAATACGTTGAAAAAGAAAACAGAATGCAGTTATTTCATCGGAAGGAATTTCCGTTGGCATATTTATCAAAATAATCTCGAATTCAAAAGAAGCAGTTACCAATATTAGAATGGTTTCAACTTAAACTGATCACTCATTTGTTCATACGGTGTAATAAATATTGTGCGTATTGATAATTAACAAATGGCATGTTTTTTGAAGAATATTGTTATATGAAATCATTAAAGAAAATAGCGTTGCTTTTTTTCTTGGATTATGGACTGCAGGATTAAAAGGAAATACTCCATTTGATTATATAGTAAAAGATCCGGAGGTAATAATTTTCCCAAATCCTGCCACTGAAGAAACGATTTCAATTGAATCTGAAAAAACAATTGCGCATGTTGAAATACTGAATGTTGTAGGGCAAAAGATACTATATCATGAGCCGGAACCGTCAAATAACCTTAAAATAGATATTAGCATGCTGAACACTGGTTTGTATTTGATTAAAATTTCGTTTGACGACAATACAAACATTACCAAAAGAATTTGGGTTAAATAAGTTAAGTGGTTAGGGTTAGTAAAAAAAGGTGTGCCTCCCAGGCACGCCTTTTTTATTTCTCATTATTTACCAGCGGTTTGATCTTAATGGCCCAGTAGATAAATGGTGTATCCGCGAGAGCCACAATCCATTTAAGCACATAAGTTGTAATAAAGATTTCTCCCAGAATTTTTAATTCAAACGTCCCATAGAATGCCACAAATGTAAAGATCAGACTGTCCAGCAATTGAGATATCATGGTACTTAAATTATTTCTTAACCAGATCTTTTTAATTCCCGGAAATTTATTCTTCCAAAGATGATACGCCCAGACATCATGATGTTGAGAAATAAGATATGCCAATAAACTGGCAAGAACAATACGAGGCATTAAACTAAAAATTGTATCCAGGCTTTTGTACGTTAATAAAGAAAAATCATCGCCTTCAAGTGGTTTAAAAAATAGGGCCAGATTCATCAGAACGGTCATTGCTATTACACTGAAAAATCCCATCCAGACAGCCTTATTCGCTTCCTTTTTCCCATACAATTCACTTAGAATATCCGTTACAAGAAATGAGGTTGCATATACAATATTTCCCAGTGTTGCTGTTAAACCGAATAATTTAATGGTTTGCACTACCTGTATGTTTGCAACAATTGTTGCTATAGGTATCCAGATGAAAAGTCCTCTGATTCCGAATAACTTATATGCCAGAATGACTAAAAAAAAATTAACAAGCAGCATTATGCCCCAAAAAATCTCATTCATAGTATTACAGGATTTGATTGAAAATGCAAATGTAGTATAAACATTACAGCAGCGACAAAGGAAGAGCAATTTTTTAAAAGGCAGCCATTAACAATTCAATATCTTGTGATGGAATGTCAAACCTGTTGCCTATATAATCATTCGTGAGAATGCCATTATAGATATACACTCCCTGTCTGAGTCCCGGTTTCCCTTTTATTAAAGGTTTAATACCTCCTATACTCCCCATATCGAGCATAACAGGTGAAATAATATTGCTGATAGCAATTGAGGCTGTGCGGCCAACCCTTGAAGGAACATTGGGCACGCTGTAATGGATAACACCATGTTTTTTGTAAACGGGCTCTTGCAAGGAGCGATATTCAGATGTTTCAATACACCCTCCCTGGTCAACACTTAAATCAATCACAACCGATCCTTTTTTCATGATCTTAACCATATCTTCCGTAACAAAAAATCTTGGCCCGGAATCACGCAAAGTAACAGCACCAATAAGCACATCTACCGATTTTAACGTACGCATAAGCACTTGCGGATGAAAAATTGAAGTATGCATACGTATGCCAATATTCCGTTGAAGTTCTTCAAGTTTTTGAACTGAGGTGTCAAATACCTTGACAAAAGCTCCCATTCCAATGGCTGCACGGGCAGCAAATTCAGCAGCAGTGCCAGCCCCTATTATTACGACTTCAGTAGGAGTAATTCCTGAAATTCCTCCAAGTATGATCCCTTTCCCCCCTGATGTATTACAAAGAAGTTCTGCTGCTATCATAATAGCAGCATTACCAGCAATAGCACTCATGGATTGAAGAACCGGATAACGGCCAAATTCATTTTGAATATACTCATAAGCCACACAGGTTACCTTTTTATTCATCAATTTCTTAATATAATCCTGACTTTGTTTGTTCACATGAAGGGACGAAAAAACCACCTGATTTCCTGTTAGAAGCTCGATATCTTTATCATCAAACGGAGCAACTTTAAGAACAATGTCAGTCCCCAGAGCCTGCCTGCGCGTATCAACAATAAAACCTCCGTGCTCACTGTAATCTTTATCACTGTAATTTGCTCCGTCACCTGCTCCTGATTCAATCAATATCTCATGGCCATTATTAATAAGCACTTCAACAGCTTCAGGAGTAAGCGATATTCTTTTTTCATAATTATGATCTTCTTTTGGTATACCAATGACCAGTTTTTTCTGCTTTTTACCTAATTCAAGCATTTCCTCCTGTGGCATTAATCCAGTATACATCAAAGGTTTACTGGATGTATCTGAATTCTGATCGGCCATAATTGTAGAAATTTAATTATTGAAACAGATAGATACTAATGAATTGAACGATTTACCAAATATAGTGCAGTTATTTAGTTGACACACATAAAAAACTTAACAAGTGATTATATTTTAAAAGACAACATTCTTTTTTTATCCGATAAAACCTGAATATCCACCCTTATAAAATCCTCCGGAATTATGCTTTCGCCTTTTTCAGGCCACTCAATAAAACAGTATGCATTTTCTGAACAATATTCATTGAAACCAATATCCAGCAATTCAACAGGGTTGTTTATTCTATAGAAATCAAAGTGAAAAATAGGTTCTCCTGCTTCTGATGAATATTCATTGATAATTGCAAATGAAGGGCTGCTAATAAGATCGTCACTTCCAAGGATTTTACAAATGGAAGTAATCAGGGTGGTTTTGCCTGCACCCATTGTGCCAAAAAATGCAAAATGTTTTAGCCCATCTGTTACGGAAAGAAATTCATTCGCTATCTTATCAACATCTTCAAGAGTAAAAACGAAACTGTAATTTTTCATTTTTAAATCAATTATTGCCACTTGAAAACAGTTACTTCAACTGCTCAATCTGTTTAATATCCTTTTGATTTAAGTTTTATGAAAGGCAATATCATTTCTTCCATTGAAATACCTCCATGCTGATATGTGTTTGTATAATATTTTACATAATAATTGAAGTTGTTCGGATAAGCCAAGAAATCATTATTAAATGCAAAAATATACTTTGAACTCACAGTTGATTTTGGAAGTTTTGCATCAGACGGATTTTGTATTTCAAATACTTCTTTGGAATTGTATGAAAGATTTTTGCCCAATTTGTATCTCAGATTTTTGGATGTTGTCTTGTCTCCAATAACCTTGATTGCTTTGTTCACCCTAATTGTTCCATGATCTGTTGTTAATACTACCCGAATATTTTTCTCTGAAAGTTCTCTTAATAATTCCATAATGTGCGAATGCCCAAACCAGGATAAAGTTAATGATCTGTAGGCGGAGTCATTTACTGCAAGTTCCCGAATCATTTCCAGATCAGTATTTGCATGAGATAACATATCAACAAAATTGTAAACCAGTACGATTAAATCATTTTGAAGAATATTTGAAAGGTTTTCCAGAATTTTCTCTCCCATTCGGTTATTAAAAATTTTCTCAAAAGCAAGTTTTACATTACTTCCGTGACGTTTTAACTGGTTTTGTAATAGTATTTCTTCAAACTCGTTTTTATTGCCCTCATCGTCATCATTTCTCCAGTATTGAGGATACTTTTTCTGCAATTCATCCGGCATCAAACCTGAAAAAATTGCATTTCTCGCATACTGTGTGGATGTTGGAAGTATACTGCAAAAAGTTATTTCTTCTTCGGTAAGATAATATTCATTAATTAAGGGTTGAATCATTCTCCATTGGTCGAATCGCAAATTATCAATCAGTATGAAAACAAGCTTTTTATGCTGCTTCATTTCCGGGAATACAAAAGCCTGGAAAACTTTGGATGATAACAAAGGTGAAGTATCTGAATCAGATTTTAACCATGAAGTATAATTTCTCCTGATAAATTTGCTGAATTCTACATCTGCTTCAGCCTTCTGCATTCTAAAGACATCGTACATCTTATTATTTTGAGAATTTTCAAGTTCCAACTCCCAATAGATTAACTTTTTATAAATGTCCACCCAATCATTAAATGATGCTGCAGAAGAAATAAGCATTCCAATATTTCCAAAATCGACCTGATAGTCTGAGCTTGTTTTTGATCTGATCAATGCTTTGTTATCAATATTCTTTTTAATTGAAAGCAATATCTGTTTTGGATTAACGGGTTTTATCAGATAATCGGCTATTTTTGAACCAATGGCCGCATCCATAATGTCTTCTTCTTCACTCTTTGTGATCATCACCACCGGTATTCCCGGTTTGTTTTCTTTTATCATATTAAGTGTTTCCAGACCACTCATCCCGGGCATATTTTCATCCAGGAATATCAGATCAAAATCCTTTGTTTTTACCAAATCAACAGCATCAGCACCATTGCTTGCTGTAGTAACACAATATCCTTTTTCGTTCAGAAATATGATATGTGGCTTCAAAAGATCAATTTCATCATCTGTCCATAATATTTGCACCTTCTTCATACAGTGATTTTGTTTTTCCGGTATATGAATGAAACCTTAAAGTTACTTTAGATTTTTTACTACAAAACCATTTAAGTAGAATAAAAGAGCATTTACAGTATTGTCCCCGGAATGGTTAGTAAACGTAATTGTCTTTAAAGAAAAGAATATATTTTTCAGCTTTATCAGAGTCGGTCAGAGCTTTATAATTCGTTTCAGAAATAACAACGGCTGTAGCCTGTTGAACTTCAACATCTTTAAATATATTTTCATCAAGAATGATCTTTTTCAGGTAAACCATTGACTCTTCCCCATTTTTAAATTTGCTTACCATACACAGATTGTTTTTATTGTCAAGATTTACTTTTTTTACCTCCAGTCTGAGATCATCAAAATTATCAAGATTGAAGTTTAGAATATTGAAGATCAATTGATTGATCCTGGCCTCCGACGGAATAATGTATACAAAGTAATGTTCCTCATCAGAAGTTTCTGAAAACAATTGTTTTGCTACTTCTCTTTTTTGCAGCTCTATAATTCTGGGTTCTTTGTTTTGTAAATATTTAATAATCAATTCTGCATTTTCAGCAAGATCAGTGGATGGATATCTTTCTTTGAATTTTTGCAAATCCATAATAAAGCTTAGGGTATCCTTTCTTAATCCCGCTGATATGGTATATAGATAATCATATTTTGCATACAATTCATGTCCCGGGTTATTTTTCATTGCTTTTTCAGCCCGGTCAATAACCTGGTTATAGTTTTCGGCCTGAAATAAGCTGTAAGTTTTATTATATTCTTCGATTTTTGCATGTTCCTGAGCCATCAGTTCCTGTAGATAGTTTGGATTGGTCATCAGTTTTGCATAATTACTGTTTGGGAACTCATTGATGATTTTCTGTTGATATTTGCTGACTCTGTTTTTATCCTGTTCTATTTTGGCAATTGTGTAAAGTCTGTAATATACTTGCAATCGATTTTCATTGTTCGGATAACGATTCAGCAAGTTTTCATAAGATTCAATGGCTTTGGGATTGTCTTTCAGATCTTCTCCATAGATTTCACCCATAGTATACAGACCAGTGGATATTTTATTATGAGAAGCCTGTTTTGCCGAGTCGCTAAATGGAATGTACTGCAAATAATATTCATGTGATTTTTTATTTGTTATGATTTTAGCAGACTTTGCTGGTTCCAATTGCTCATCTTCAGACAAAGAAGTTTCAATTTCCAAATCACCAAAACTTATGGAACTTTTGTTTTTTCTTCGCCAATTGTCTTCCAGCTTTCTGTTTCCCCAAACCTGCATGAATTCTTTTTTGCCAATATTTTTTACTGATGAATTATAAAAATACCAGGCATTCCCCTGCCCGGCCAATTCGAAATCATTTTTATTGGCCTGAAAATCTATTTGTTGTTGGGCTAACTCCTGCTGTTTTATCATTCTTTCTTCATCTGCCTTTATTTCTTTGTCAATCATTTCATCTATCATCTCATACAATTTGGCCTCTGACAAATAAGAAAGGGCAAGAACACTATCTTCAAAATGGACTGTATTAATAGATTCAACCAGTTTGCCGAGGCTCACTGATTTATTTAAGATTACCTTGTAATTCGGATAATCTTCATCAATTAATGTAACTGTACTGTCATAATATGCCTGGGCATTGATATAGTCTGGTCTGGAATAATACAAATCAGCAAGAGTAATATTTGTTTTAGCTTTCTGTTTTAAATTGTCTGTACTTGCCTGCAATGATAATTCATAGTTTTCAATTGCTTTCTCTTCATTTTTATCTTTAAAATATAAATTCCCGAGAGCAAAATAAATCTGATCCTGATAATCAATGTTTTTATCATCCTTCAGCATTTTTCTTAATTCTTTCTCAATGTATTTTTTCATACCAGCTCCTGACTGATATGCCAGTGCTCGGCTGATTTTCGCATTAAAAGCCATTTTGTAAGGGGGATTCATCCGGATTACTTTGCTGTAGTATTCTGATGAAAGATTATTTTCATTTATTTGTGTATACAACTGAGCCAGCAAATACGTATAACGGGTTTTTACAGGCTTCCTTGAACAGTATTCAATGGCACTTTTTAAGTGTTCTATGCCTTCATTATACTTTTCCTGTTTAATGTAGTAATCTGCTATTGTAGCCTGGACTTCTCCCTTCAGTTTCTTGGGCAATTCTATATTTCGCTCAAGTGAATTGAGCAACTCTTCCGACTCTTTGAATCTTGATTCTTCATTAGCCAGCCGGGCAAGCCACATCCTGGCTTCAAAAATAGAATAGTCTTCTGCGTAATTGGATAAAATATAATTGAATACTTCCTTAGCCCTTGAATATTCCATTTTATGAAAATGAGCCTTCCCCATCAATAAATAAGCTTCGTCTATCCATTTGTTGTATTCTTTCTTACTGTAGAATTCTTTATGTTTGGGACTAAGTTCCTTATCCGCCTTAATATCAGGTTTAACAGTTAAGGAATGCATAGTTATCAGCTTTGTAGCTTTTGTTATACTTCTGTCCATTTCGGGAGCAATGGCCGCCAGGGCTTCTTCTTGTGTATATAAAAATACGGGGATTATTTCTGTAAAATCATCATCATAACTTTGTTCCAGCTTAAGCATACCTTTATTATAACTTTCCTCACCGTTAAAGAGTATATTGTATTTGCTGGTTAAATTATGATACCACCTGGTTATGCCTGTATTCTTTTTGGTCGAACAAGAAACAATAAGGAAAACAAAAATTGATATGCAAACGGAATATTTAAAAATCTTACTCACTTTATCAGTTTATCGAATAGTATTATGATATAACTCGAAATGCTTAAGTATATTTTGTGCAAAAATATATTCTGCCTGCGATATAGTAACGATTTATACAAAAAAAATAAAAAGAAGCCAAATAAGATCTTGTTTTCTGTTGATTAAATAAAAGAAAATAAAATAGGATCAATGAAATATGATTGCATACTAAACAGATACCAGCTCTTTCAGTTCCGGAAGTTCGTTGCGTATAGTTTGCTCTATGCCTGCTTTAAGAGTTTGCATACTAAACGGACATCCAGCGCACGCACCAACAAGCTTCACTTTAACAACCAAATCTTCCGTAATTTCTATCAGTTCAACATCCCCTCCATCAGATATTAAATACGGACGAATGGATTCGATAGCATGAGTTACTTTTTCCAATACCTGTTTTTTGCTTAAACTGGCCATGTTATTTGTTTTTTAATTCAGACCTGGATTGATTTGTAATTTCAACTTTTTGCGTTGGTTCAATATTTGCATTTCTTTTTATGATTTCTATTCTTAAAGCTTCGGCAACACTTCGGAAGGCTTTCCCCGGAATATCATTTTTAATAACTGCGGGAGTACCATTATCACTTCCTTCACGGATACTTTGTACTATGGGTATTTGTCCCAACAATGGAATTTGAAGTTGTTGTGCCAATTTAACACCACCTTCTTCACCAAAAATATAATACTTATGATCCGGCAATTCTGCGGGCGTAAACCATGACATATTCTCAACCAGTCCTAATACCGGGACATTTATGGTTTTGTTCCGGAACATATTTACTCCTTTAATTACATCGGCAAGGGCCACATCCTGTGGTGTACTGACAATAATAGCTCCTGTAACCGGTACCGTCTGAACAAGAGTTAAATGGATATCACTTGTGCCCGGAGGTAAGTCAACGAACAAATAATCAAGCTCTCCCCAGTCTGTATCATTCATTAACTGCTTTAGGGCATTGGATGCCATTGGCCCTCTCCATACTGCTGCATCTTGAGGATCAATAAAAAATCCAATGGACAATATTTTCATCCGATACTTTTCAATCGGCACAAGCATATCTTTACCTTCAACCCGGACTACTGCCGGCCTTTGATTTTCTAATCCCAACATTTTAGGTATCGAGGGACCAAATATATCTGCATCAATTAATCCGACCCTGGCTCCTGTATTTGCAAAAGCAACGGCAAGATTTGTTGCAACAGTTGACTTTCCAACTCCTCCTTTACCCGAAGCAATAGCAAGAATATTCTTAACACCAGGCAAAGGCTCGTTTTCTGTTTTTGGCCGAACCGGTTTAATATTTGCTTCTATGCCAACTTCGATCTCTAACTGATCAGAAAATTTTTCTTTCAGTATTGTTTCGCAAGCTTTTTTAATTGATGATTTTAAGGGATCGTTAACAGAAGGAAAGTTCAGATTGAATGAAATTTTCTTACTATCTACATGCATATTTTTAACCATCCCCAGGCTAACAATATCCTTTCCGGACGAGGGATGAATTATAGTTTTGCATATTTCAATTACATCCTTCTCGTGAATTTGCATTTGTCTATATTTAATCTAAATAAGAAGAAACAAATATAAGAGTTTTTATTCAGATTAAATTGAAACAAGGATCCCAAAACTTCTTTTCAAAATCAATTACCTGATCATCAATTACTAAAGTCCCTTCACTTTCCAGCAACTCTTGCATCAATTCGGGATGCCTGAAATGATATTTCCCGGTCAGTATGCCATTTCTGTTCACCACCCTGTGCGCCGGTATATATTCTTTGCTTGTATGAGAATTATTCAATGCCCATCCTACCATTCGCGATGCTCCCGGTGATCCTATGCACCTGGCTATGGCCCCATAGGTTGTAACCCTTCCTTCCGGAATTGTTTTGGTTATATCATATACCAGTTGAAAAAAATTCTCGCTTCTTTCAGATTTCAGGGACTTCTTCAATGGCATGATTTTCATTTAATTTAAAACGCAGATAATGAATGCTTAAACCCTGTTCCAGCCACATTCTTTCATAATAGGTTTTAATCATCAGGACTTTCTCATTTTCAGGGAGATTATATAGATTGTCAGTGCTGAGCTCAATCTGAAGTTTATTGTATTCAGCAATAGCCAAAGTATATTTATAAAGTTCAGGGTTATCAGTTTTTAAATGAACCAAACCATCTGCTTTTAAAAAGCTTTTATACATGTTCAGAAATCTGGCAGAAGTAAGTCTTTTTCTACTTTTCTTTAACTGTGGATCAGGGAAGGTGATCCATATTTCACTCACTTCATCTCTTGAAAAAAAAGAATCTATAAAATCAATCCTTGTCCGGATAAATCCAACATTAGTAACTCCATTATGCAAAGCTATTTTTGCACCCTTCCAGATTCTTGCTCCTTTGATATCAAGCCCCAGGAAATTTCTTTCACGAAACAACCTGGCCATCTCTACAGAATATTCTCCTCTTCCACATCCCAATTCAACAGTAATCGGAAGGTCTTCAGTAAAAAAGTCAGCATTCCACCTCCCTTTCAGGAAAAAATCTTTATGAAAAACTTCTCTGAACGATGGTTGAATGACGTTCTGAAAAGATTTCATCTCAGAAAATTTTTGCAACTTTCCAATCGACACAAAAAAAATTATTGGTGGTATTGTAATCTAAATCCTATATCCATAATCCCTTCAAGCATTGAATCTCGCATTGCATGCTGAAGTGATACTTTGTATATTCCTCTGTTAATAAAGTAAACATTTTCTTTATAAGGAACCTGCATCTCGTTGACATCACCTATACCTTTCCCAAACCATCTGCCCGTTTCATCTGACAAAGCAATCTCAATAGTATCTGTAAGTATATTTCCACCAGGAGCGAAGGTTTTCACAAAAAGCCAGATATTACTATAATGATATGCACCTGAATTTCTGATAAGTAAGTACAGATCATAGGATTTCGATGTGTCAGGAACCGTAAATTCAAAGGCAAGACTCTCATCATAAGCCCATATGTCGAAAGATATAGCATATGTTTTATCGTAAATTTCTCCCGTATTGCAGGTAGAAAAACTCAATACTATAAAAATGCCAAAAAAAATTCTTATGCATTGTACGATATTATCTTCTTTTATTCTGATGATGTTTGCTTTTATTGTTTTTCGTTTTTTCTTGCTTTTCTGGTGTATCCTCAAATCTTGTAAGACTTTCTATTCCTGCTGAATTTTGATACTCGATAACCGATGCAATGGATGCCTCTTCTATTCCCTGCAATTGTTCAGGCAATTCTCCTTTTTCATTCATTTCTAATATCTCATTTACATGATCAACAGTGAGACAGGTTATACTTTGTTTATGTTCTGATTCCATGCTATACCACATCAAACGTTTGAAAACATCCGTTTTCTGATGAAATGCTTTACCTTGTTTTGTTTCAAGAGGTCTGGATGTATCAGGAAAATCTTCCTGGGCATCAAGATAAACATCCAGTTCATAATTTAAGCAGCATTTTAGCTTACTGCATTGTCCGGCCAATTTTTGTGGATTCAGCGAAACTTCCTGAAAGCGGGCTGCATTTGTTGTAACTGATACAAAATTTGTTATCCATTTTGAACAACATAATTCACGCCCACAAGCTCCTATTCCTCCAATTCTTCCGGCCTCCTGTCGTGCCCCGATCTGACGCATTTCAATCCTCACCCTGAATTCTTCAGCCAATACTTTAATGAGTTCCCGAAAATCAACTCTTTCATCAGCAATATAATAGAAAATTGCTTTGGTCTTATCTCCCTGGTATTCAACATCCCCGATTTTCATATCAAGCTTCAGTTCAGCAGCAATTTGCCTTGCTTTAATCATTGTCTGATCTTCAAGGGCTATCGCCTCATTCCATTTTTCTATATCTGTTTGTTTTGCTTTGCGGTAAATCTTTTTAAACTCCTGGTCTTTATAATCAATACCTTCATTTATCAATTTTAACAAAACAATCTGGCCTGTTAAAGATACTACCCCGATATCATGACCCGGAGAAGCTTCCACTGCTACAATATCACCTTTTCTCAAAGGCAAATGATTGGAATTTTGATAATATGCTTTCCTCGTATTTTTAAATCTGATCTCTGCAATCTCCGGAAAATCACTCATCAGTGATATGTCTTTCAACCAATCAAAAGAAGTAAGTTTCCCGCATGATCTCAAACACTTTTCAACATTTGGCTCAAAATGCCCTTCTCCCGATTCGATGTTCTTTTTTGTATCTTGTATATTCTGATCACTCATATTTTCAATTTTACTTTGAAACAGCAAATCTAAAAAAAACAACAGACTTAAAATCTCACTTATTCGGTTATTTCAATGTTTCTTACTTCCCCGTTATTTTTTGTTTGGTATAAGTTTCATGAATTGCAGGACCATATCAAACAAAACAATCTTTGCATAGGCATTTCTTTCAACATCCAGATATGCCTTATTGAGCTCCTCATAGACCCTTATGACGTTTTCCCCGTTTATGAAGGGATGAAATTTTTTTGAAAAAACTTCTTCGTTTTTTGTTAAATAATTCAATTCCTGATTTTTCAGGTTCAGTATAAAATTCTCCCTGATCAATTTGATACTATAGCTTAAGAAGCTTTTCAATTTCTCTCTTCCTGTGATTGACATTTCTTCAACCCAGGTATTTATTTCAAGGAAGTTTCGCAAATAAATCAAACGCATGATTTGTATAAAACTATCAAGATGAAAATTATCTTCTTCAGATGATTGAACGATTTCCTGAGCTTTAATATAACTTCCCCCTGCCAATCTAACAATATTGGATAAATCTTTCTTCGCAATTTGAAATTTATCGATAAGTTCCAGCGATAAGGATTCATTATCAATTCGAGCGAGTTTAACCGGTTGAGTTCTTGAAGAAATTGTTGTTAATAGTTGTTCGGGTTGATCACTTACCAAAAGAAATATTGTTTTTTCCGGCGGCTCTTCAATTAATTTTAACAACACATTGGCAGAATAAGAATTCATTTTTTCGGGCAACCAGATAACCATAAATTTATATTCCGATTCAAAGGGTTTAAATCTAAGTTTTTTAATGATTTCTTCACTTTCTTTTCTATTAATCAATCCTTGCTTATTCTCAACACCAATCTTTTCGTACCATTGAATTGCCAGAAAATAAGGATTTGAGATCACGAATTCTCTCCATTCATTGATAAAATTATCACTGACAGGGTCTTTGACTACCCTGCCAGTAGTGTTCACAGGAAAAGAAAAATGCAAATCAGGATGAATGAGTTTTTTGATTTTCATGCAATGCGGACAGTGTCCGCAAGAATCTGTATCTGTTCTGTTAGTACAAAAAACATATTGAGCATAGGCAATCGCTAACGGCAAGGATCCTGAACCTTCCGGGCCAAAAAAAAGTTGTGCATGCGGTATACGTCCAGAATTCGCAGAATTAATAAGTTTTCTCTTTAATTCATCCTGACCGATTACTTGGGAAAAAAGCATTGTTTTAATTCAGTATTTAACTGAGCCAATTATATTCTGTGAGATAGATTTCAAAGGTAAATAAAAATAGTTTGTTTACATTTGCAGCTCAATTTTAAACCTCAAATAGTACTGCAATGCAAACAATCGACAATTATAATTTTTCGGGGAAAAAAGCCATTGTGCGTGTCGACTTTAATGTGCCGCTCAATAAAGAAACTTTTGAAGTAACAGACGATACAAGAATCAGAGGTGCATTACCGACAATCCATAAAATCCTTAATGATGGCGGTTCAGTAATTTTAATGTCGCATCTTGGTCGCCCAAAGGAGGGCCCCGAAAAAAAATTTTCACTTAATCATGTTATCAGCAAATTAAAAGAACATCTTCCGGGGGTAACCGTGAAATTTGCTGATGATTGTATAGGGGAAAAAACATTGGATCAAAAAAAATCCCTGGCACCAGGTGAAATTCTCTTATTGGAAAATTTACGATTCTATAAAGAAGAAACAAAAGGAGATCCTGACTTTGCATCAAAGCTTGCTGATGGAGCTGACTGTTATGTAAATGATGCTTTTGGAACAGCACACAGGGCACATGCTTCAACAACAATAATAGCCCAATATTTTGACACGGAGAATAAAATGTTCGGCTTTCTGATTAACAGGGAACTTATTGCAATGGATACTGTGTTGAATAAATCGCAAAATCCGTTTACCGCAATTATGGGAGGAGCAAAAGTATCGGACAAAATACAGGTAATAGAAAACCTTTTGCCTCGAATTGATAACCTTATCATTGGTGGAGGAATGACATATACATTCATCAAAGCACAGGGTGGAAAGATTGGTAACTCTCTGTGTGAAGAAGATAAACTTGATTTAGCACTTGAAATTCTTAAGAAAGCAGATAAAAATAAGGTTAAGGTATATATCCCAACAGATGCAGTAAATGCAGATAAATTTGATGCGGAGGCAAATACTAACATCTCAAATACAAAAGAAACACCGGATGGTTGGATGGGCTTAGATATTGGCCCCGATACAATGAACACCTTCACGGAAGTTATTAAAAATTCAAAAACAATTCTCTGGAACGGACCAATGGGAGTTTTTGAGATGGAAAAATTTGCAGCTGGTACATCGACTGTTGCAAAAGCACTGTCTGAGGCTACTTCTAATGGAGCCTATACTCTCATTGGAGGTGGCGATTCTGTTGCAGCCATTAATAAAAACGGACTTGCCGATAAGGTAAGTTACGTTTCAACAGGTGGGGGGGCTATGCTGGAATATATAGAAGGGAAAGAATTACCGGGCATTAAGGCTATCAAAGAATAAACTTATTTATCCCGATATACTTCGTTATCGGGATTGTTCAATATACAAATTCCAATTCACTTTCTTGCTTGTCCTGCAGACAGGATTTTTGGAATTTGTGTTTCACTAAATTTCTTTTAATGCCTGATTTGACTTATTTTTACCTGCCAATCAGGCATTTTTAAAATCTACCTTAATGAACTTTACAAAAATTGCCATTATAGGCGGAGGAAATCTGGGCTCGGCTATTGCCAGGGGAATCCTGTCATTAGAAGGCATAACAAATAAAAATTTGGTCATTTGTGAAAAAAGGAAACTAAGAATAAAATACCTTGAAGATCTTGGATTCAACACCGTTGATACTGATATAAAAAAAGCAATTCACAATGCTGAAATGATTATCGTATCCGTGAAACCTCAGCAATTCGCGTCTGTATTGGAAGAACTTAAACCCATTTTGCAATCTGACCAGATTCTTGTTTCTACTGCTACAGGTATAAATCTTACAGATATCTCAAATACACTTGGGAAACAACCCATCGTCAGAATAATGCCCAATACTGCTATCGAGATCAAAGAATCGATGACATGCATATGTTTCAGGAATACAACAAAAGAACAAGAAGAAAAAACTCTCAATCTTTTTGAACAGCTTGGTAAAACAATTATCCTCCAGGAGGATTTGCTGGATGCAGTTACTGTGTTGGGGGCCTGTGGAATTGCATTTGCCTTGCGTTTTATCAGAGCAGCCACTCAGGGAGGAATCGAGATAGGTTTTAGTGCTGAGATCTCAGAATATATTGTATCTCAAACAGTAAAAGGTGCAGCACAACTGCTTCATGAAAACAATTCGCACCCGGAAGCAGAAATTGATAAAGTCACTACTCCTCAGGGTATCACTATATCCGGTTTGAATGAAATGGAGCATCAGGGATTTAGCTCATCAGTTATAAAAGGATTAATTACTTCTTACAACAAATTAATTGTAATGGAAAAGAACAATTATTAAACACATACTGAACATTTTTAGGAGATTTAGACTTTATATAAAGAAATAATTAAGAAATTTATACGAACATTTAAATAAATATGAAAGCAAACGTTCCCATTCCTTTTTTTTATCAAATTTTACCACCTTGTCATGAAGGTTTTTCAAATGGTGGTGTTTGCATGTGTTGTTAGCCAAAACTTTTCATTATAATTCTTAAAATCCCTGTTCCCTTTATGGACATTACTTCTTTATTAAAATATTATATATGATGGATAATTTTGAAAATTTTCCTGACTTTTTGCTGGAAAAATATACTGAGTTCCGGAAGGATGTTCCTTCCATGATAAAAGCACATACATTCACTGAAAACCTGATAAATTTTCTATTCCCCTTTAAAATTGACAAAAAATGCACTCTTCAAAAGATAGAATTAAACCTTGCCCAGTTGCAGCTTGACTTCAGGAATTTATTGAGCCCGCTCGAGAATACCCTTGACAAATCATTAGGTGATATAAGCCTTGTTTTCTTTACAAAAATTCCTTCTATCTATTCTGATTTGATGGACAATGCAAAACACTTTCTTGATTTTGATCCGGCTGCAAGATCGATGGAAAGTGTTATTTTATATTATCCCGGTTTTTATGCTATTACTGTTTACAGACTGGCACATCTGCTTTACGAACAGAAAATTCCCTTTCTTCCAAGAATGATGTCAGAATATGCTCATAGCAAAACAGGTATTGAAATACACCCTGGAGCCAGTATTGGTGAAAATTTCTTTATCGATCACGGGACAGGAATAGTAATAGGAGAAACAACTATTGTCGGCAAAAATGTAAAAATCTATCAGGGAGTAACGCTTGGAGCCGTCATGGTGGAAAAAAAAATGCGCGGAAAAAAACGTCACCCGACCATCGAAGACAATGTGATTATTTATTCAGGAACTACCATACTGGGAGGCGATACCGTGGTTGGACACGACTCAATTATAGGAGGTAATGTCTGGCTCACAAAAAGTGTGCCTCCATTCAGCGTTGTATACCATGAAAGTAAAACAGTGATCAGAGACGGTAAAATGAAAGATGAACCCATTAACTTTATCATTTAGGGGGAATCCTCATGTTCACAACAAAGAGATAAATGTATAACAAATTGTTTATTTGTTTAATCGTTCAATTGTTAAATTGATGAGTTGATTAGTTGAGAAGTTTGGTATTTGAAAACAACTATAGAGTTTTTCTTAAGACTTCAGTTCAACAGTTCAACAGTTCAACAATTAAACAATTTATGAAAGATCCATAACCATATATAATTTTAATAGAGGATATAAAAAATTATACCATGCTATATAATAACATTTTAGAGGCCGTTGGCAACACACCTCATCTGAAGATCAACACACTGTTTAATAAAAAGGTCGAAGTATGGATCAAACTTGAGAAAAACAATCCTGCAGGCAGCATTAAAGACAGAATTGCTTTGGCAATGATTGAAGATGCTGAAAAAAAAGGAAAGCTGAAAAAAGATAGTGTGATTATTGAGCCTACATCAGGAAATACCGGTATCGGATTAGCAATGATTGCTGCAGTTAAGAAATACCGATTGATACTGGTTATGCCCGAATCAATGTCTGTTGAACGAAGAAAAATTATGGCTGCTTTCGGGGCTGAATTTGAACTTACTCCACGTGAGCTTGGTATGAAAGGTGCTATCGAAAAAGCAAAGGAAATGGCTGACAAAAATTCGAAGGCATGGATGCCCTCTCAATTTGATAATCCGGCCAATATTGCTGCTCACAAATTAACTACTGCACAGGAAATATTGAATGATTTTCCTGAAGGAATTGATTTCCTGATCACAGGTGTCGGAACCGGTGGTCACATCACCGGCGTCGCTGAAGTTTTGAAAGAAAAGCATCCCGCATTGAAAGTTTTTGCCGTTGAGCCTGATGCATCTCCGGTCATTGGCGGAGGCAAGCCCGGGCCCCATCCCTTGCAGGGAATTGGCGCCGGATTTATTCCCGACAATCTTCACGTAAGTGCCATTGACGGTACAATTCAGATATCAAAAGAGGAAGCTTTTGATTTTGTCCGCAGAGCAGCGCGGGAAGAAGGATTATTTGTAGGTATTTCTTCAGGAGCAACTCTTGCGGCTATAGCAAAAAAGCTTCCTGAAATACCTGAAGGATCCAAAATATTGGGATTCAATTACGATACCGGGGAAAGGTATTTATCTGTTGAAGGTTTGTTTTAATTACAAATTCAAAAATTAGCTCTTGAAACTGTCTTAGCTCGCGCATGTTTTCTTAACGCATGCATAATCAAGATACAACCACTCAATTGATGGTACCCCTGTCACACCTTTGTTACGCCACCTGACACAATGAATTTCATGGCTTCGGTGGGTGAAATGGTCAGGGGTCGAATGTGCTCTTTTGGCACAATAAACATTTCGCCGGAAAAGTTATAGGAATGCGGAAAATACACACTTACTTTCTCCTTGATGCCAAGGTCGCTTAAATCTTCGGTAGTGATAAATCCCATTTTCTCAAGATCGGAGATCATATTCACTTTAACCAGGACAGGCTTATTGAATTTCTTTTCTTTTCCTACAAAGGCCGATAACAAATCGCGGATGGCAGAGTATATCACCTTAATCAGCGGGGCATTCCTTAAAACCCTGTCCAGTAATAACCGGATAGGACGAAAAATAATGCTTTGTCCTATAAATCCCAGAAGCGTTATAGCAACAAGCAGTGCTATTATTCCAAGACCGGGAATTCTGAACGGCATATATTCCTCAAAAAAGCTTTGTATTGCATTGTCGAGGAATGTAAACGTCAGGTATACAATATAAATTGTTATTACAGAAGGAGCAATTAATACCAAACCCTGTAAAAAATAGCGGATAATTTTTTTCATTAGTATAAATGTTTTAATAAGATTATCATTTTGAATTACTTAGTATTTTATAAAACAAAGTGGCCCCTGTTGCCTCACATTGCAATATATTTTAATTCTGGGGTGCCGACACTAAACCTATCTGCCGCAGGCAGGCAATATCCAAGTGGATATGTGCATAGTGAGTTTCTATTGGAAATTGGACATTGGACATTGGATATTGGACATTGGATATTTAATTTACATTATGCCTTCCAAAAAATACCTGATTACCTTCCCATCTTCTCACTTTCTCACCTTCTCACTTTCTCACCTTCCATCTTCTCACTTTCTCACTCTCTCCCTTTTCACTCCTGGCAACTTCTTCACCACCTCATCGTAAGAGTGGTCAATCCATTCCTTAATCCGTTTATCACTTACCGATCCATCTATAATGACTGTATTCCAAAGTCGCTTATTCATGTGGTAACCGGGTATTACTGCAGGATACCTTTCACGAAGATCAAGCGCTTTTTCAGGATCGCACTTCAGGTTAATGCGCAATTCTTCATCAAGATTTATCAGTGCAAACATTTTGTCAAAAACCTTGAATACCAAGGCTGTTTCACCAAAAGGGAGCCCTTCGGTTACGTATTTTTTAGACAGACAATAATCACGCAAAGACTCAATGTTCATACTATGGATTAAATGCATCAGTTATGTGATCAAATTCGTAATTGCTTCCTGATGCTATTATTGATATGATATCAAACCGTACTTCAGGCGCCTCATCAATCGTTCTGAGATAGGCTTCAGCAGCTTCTATCAGAAATCGCTGCTTCTTCTTTGTAACAGCTTCACTCGGATCACCAAAATAATCTGTACTTCTAAGTTTCACTTCAATAACAACCAACTCATTACCATCGTAAGCAAAAATATCCACTTCTTTCTTTCTGTATCTCCAATTGGAATTCACAATTCTGTAACCCTTTTTTCGAATATAATCGGCTGCCAATAATTCACCTTTTTTCCCAATTTCATTATGAAAAGCCATATCCGTTATACATATATTAAATCGGTGCTTTTTTCATCAACCTTAATCTCAACTCCTGCACCCAATAAAAACGGATGATTGTTTTCTATATGTCCTGAAGGAAAATCAAAAACCACCGGAAAGTTAAATTGATTAACACTTTCCATCACGATTTCGTAAGGCGTTTTTCCAAAAGATCTTTGTTTATCCTTCATCTCTGTAAAAGCACCAACTATTAATCCGTTAAGACTCTCCAATTTCCCTGACAACAACAGATTTTGCATCATCCTGTCAAGATGATAAAGCTGCTCCCCGATATCCTCAATGAAAAGTATTGAATCACTTGTTTTTAATTCAAAAGGTGTTGCCTGCAGATTATGAATTATGGAGAGATTTCCTCCTGCAATTCTCCCTTCGCATAATCCTTTCCTGTTAAGAGGATGATAGGGTATCTTAATATCGTTTATCACTCCACTTAATAAAAGGTTCAATTGTTTAAGGTTCGTATTAAAATACGGACTATCAACATTTATGGGCATTGGCGCATGCATTGTAGCAGTATGAAAAGATTGATTAATTACCGTATGAAATACAGTAATATCACTAAAACCAATAATCCATTTGGGTTTATATTTGAATAGAGAAAAATCTATGCTGCGAATTATTCGTAATGATCCATAACCTCCTCGTGCGCAAAATATTGCCTTTACATTTTCGTCATTTAAGGCTTCCTGAAAATCAAATCTCCTCTCCTCGTCAGTTCCTGCAAATTGATTGAACCGTGAAAAAATATGTTTTCCAAGTGAAACTTGATATCCCAAACCGGAAATCACTTCCACAGTTTTATTAACATAATCTTTTTTCACAGCACTTGCCGGAGCGACAATCCTAATTTCATCGCCTTTCTTCAGAGCTGGTGGAAAAATGATAGTACTCATGCAAGTTTAATAGAATTATTTCCTAAAATACTGCTTTTCCATATCTTTGCCGGATATTTAAAGAAGAATTTATGTAGTTTTTGGCAACAGGAAGAAATTCTGTTGATCAGCAAATGAATTCATAATGAAGAATTACAAAAGACATCTTATTACTGCCGCTCTCCCTTATGCAAACGGACCTCTTCACATTGGGCATCTTGCCGGAGTTTACGTTCCTGCCGACATTTATGTCAGATACCTGCGATTAAAAGGTGAAGATGTTCTTTTTGTCTGTGGTTCTGATGAACATGGTGTGCCAATCACTATTAAAGCAAGAGAAGAAGGTGTTCCACCTCAGAAAATCGTAGATCGTTATCATAAAATAATAAAAAAAGCGTTTGCAGACTTTGGAATTGCTTTTGATATTTATTCCCGTACCACTTCTCCTATTCATTACAAACTGGCATCTGATTTCTTCAAGAAATTATTTGATAAAGGCGAGTTTATTGAAAAGACTACCAAACAATACTTTGATATTGAGGCAAATCAATTTCTGGCCGACAGGTACATAACAGGAGAATGTCCCCAGTGCGGAAATGATTCTGCTTTTGGAGATCAATGTGAACATTGCGGATCTTCGTTAAGTCCAACCGATCTGAAAAATCCAAAGTCTACAATTAGTGGCACAAAACCAATAATGAAGGATACTTTGCATTGGTTCCTTCCGCTTAACAAACACGAAAAATTTTTGAGAACCTGGTTGCTGGAAAAAAATAAACATTGGAAAACGAATGTGTACGGACAATGCAAATCTTGGCTTGATGCAGGTTTGCAACCGAGAGCGGTAAGCCGGGACCTGGATTGGGGAGTACCTGTACCGAAGGAAATAAAAGGATCCGAAGGGAAAGTTCTTTATGTTTGGTTTGATGCACCTATCGGTTATATTTCTGCAACAAAAGAGCTAACTGATGAGTGGGAAAAATACTGGAAACAGGAAGATACAAGAATGATTCACTTTATTGGGAAAGACAATATTGTATTTCACTGCATCATATTCCCAATTATGCTAAAAACCGAAGGCAGCTATATACTTCCTGAAAATGTTCCTGCAAATGAATTTTTAAACCTTGAAGGGGATAAAATTTCCACATCACGCAACTGGGCTGTATGGTTGCATGAGTACCTTGATGAATTTCCCGGAAAAGAAGATGTACTCCGCTATGTGTTATGTGCTAACGCTCCCGAGACAAAGGATAATGACTTTACCTGGAAAGATTTTCAGTCAAGAAATAATAATGAACTGGTTGCAATTCTGGGCAATTTTATCAATCGCACAGTTGTGCTTACTCATAAATTCTATAACGGTGAAGTCCCTTCTAAAGGCACAGTAACAGATTACGATAAAAAAACTTTGGGTGAAATCTCCAGAATCAAAACTTCTGTCGAAAACAGCCTGGACAATTTCAGGATCAGGGAATCGTTGAAAAATGCCATGGATTTGGCCAGACTTGGTAACAAATACCTTGCCGACACAGAACCCTGGAATTTGTATAAGACTGATCCGGATCGCGTAAAAACAATTTTAAATATTTCATTGCAAATTTCGACCAATTTAGCCACTCTCATCTCACCTTTCCTCCCAAAGACCAGTCAGAAAATAGCACAATTCCTTAACGTCAATCCTGTACTATGGGATTTGGTTGGTTCGGATAATCTTCTTAAGTCCGGACATGTAATAAATAAGACAGATTTATTATTTGAAAAAATTGAAGATGATGCAATTGAAAAACAATTGAATAAACTTGAAAAAATCAAAAAACACAATACTTTAAACATTAAACCCGTGAATCCACAAAAAGAATTGATTCATTACGAAGATTTTTCAAAACTTGATATTCGTATTGGGACTATAGTAGAAGCAAAAAAAGTTCCAGAAACACAGAAACTTATACAACTTACCATCGATACAGGAATTGACAAAAGAATAGTAGTTGCAGGTATTGCTGAATTTTTTAATCCTGAAAAAGTCGTTGGCAGGCAAGTAGCTATACTAATTAATCTGGAACCAAGAAAACTTCGCGGAATAGAATCTCAGGGAATGATATTGATGGCCGAAGATGAAGATGGATCATTAAAATTCATTATCCCCGACAAAGAAACAAAACCCGGAAGTGTTATCAGTTAATACCGTTTTGTTCTAATAGCCAGACGGATTGATCTATCTGCACCCGTATGCGTCTTAATTCAGATATTGCTTCTTTTCTGTCTGTGAAAGCACCGACAACAACACGATAAAAGTTCTCCCCTGTAACCATGATTTCAGGATCGAATCCTTTGCGAATCAATTGATCTTCTAAATAATCAGCATTTTTTCTGTTTTTAAAACTCCCGGCCACCAGATAATAATTTTGGCCTGAAGCTGAAGCATTCATAGTTACCGGCTGTGGAACAGCAAGGGCCTTTTTAGGGATTGTTCTTTCATTCAATGATTTCTCAATAGACTTGATTATCGAATCCTCCAAAGCCTTTTCGTTATTGCCAAAAACAACATTATCCTGTAAATCATCAGCAGGCTTATCAGCAGACCATGGAATAACATGTATTCCTTTACTGGTTGAAATAAGAATTAAAGTTGTAATTGAAATTAGAAGCAAAAGAACACCAATTGCAACATACCAGCCAGTAAGTTTTCTTTTTTGAGTGATTACAGGCTGCAATTCTATAGATACACTCTTATCTTTTGGTTTGATATCATTTTCAAAATGAATCGAATCCAATCCAAACGAATCAGCAAGAAAATTTTCTTCTTCGATTTCAGAAAATACAATATTGTGTTTCTCATCCAGGCTGAACTCTCCAATTTCATCAAGAAAAACTTTTCCTTTTTCCTGAATAGTTTTAAAAAATCCCTGAACATAATTATCAATTAACTCTGAAGCTTTTGATTTACTGATTTCAAGGTTTTCGGAAAGATAATTTTCCAGTACACCATTGTCTCTGATTAAGTCGGAGCGAAAATTGATTCTTTTGCTTGGCGGAACAATCAGTTTTCTTTCTTTATCCAGCGTAGCATGCTTATAGGTAGTTTCAAATCCGCCCACACCCCTTAAAATAACACACTCATTCAGTACAATCAATTCTTTTATGAAAGGAGTTATATCCAATTTACAGATTTTGTTGTTTAAAAATAAGATCGCTCACAAAATTATGAATTATTAACAGCAAATAATTATGAACACTTTGAATACCATCAATAATTTAATTATTTTCTCTTGGTTAATGGAGTTAAGAAGCTAACTCTTAGGAAGGTTTCTATTAAAATCTTATTTTCGCAATTATTACCGGAAAGTATGAAAAACCTTAAAATGGTCGATTTAAACGGCCAATACAAAAAAATAAAGCCTGAAATAGATCGTGCTCTCCAACAGGTTATTGATTCTTCAGCGTTCATCAAAGGTCCACAGGTGAATGAATTTCAGGAAAACCTTGCATCGTATTTAAATGTAAAACATGTTATTGGATGTGCAAATGGCACGGATGCCCTTCAAATTGCTCTTATGGCTCTTGATTTAAAAGAGGGCGATGAAGTGATAACGCCCGATTTTTCTTTTATCGCAACAGCAGAAGTAATCTCATTGTTGAAACTCAAGCCGGTTTTTGTTGATGTTGATCCGGCCACATTTACTATTCACCCTGACAAAGTCAGGGAAGCTATAACTGCAAATACAAAAGCGATTCTTCCTGTCCACCTTTTTGGCTTGTGTGCCGATATGAAAGAATTGCTTTCCATTGCAAAAGAACATGATTTATTTGTCATTGAAGATAATGCTCAGTCTCTTGGAGCAACTTATAACAATGAAAATATTTCAGGCAAAGCCGGCACGATTGGAGATATTGGATGTACTTCATTCTTCCCGTCAAAAGTTCTGGGCTGTTTTGGTGATGGAGGAGCGCTAATGACAAATGATGATTTGCTTGCTGAAAAACTCAGCTCTATTGCTAATCATGGTGCAAAAATAAAATACTATAACGATGAAATTGGTATTAACTCAAGACTTGACACAATACAAGCTGCAATTCTTAATGTGAAACTAAATTATTTAAACCAATATATTGAAGCAAGACAAAAAGCGGCAGATTATTATTCAACAAGACTTGGTAAACTAAATGAAATTGAAATTCCTGTCACCCCTGAATATTCAAATCATATATTTCATCAGTATACAATAAAACACAAAGGAATCGTAATGCTCTAAAAGAGTATCTGTCAGAATCCGGGATACCAACGATGATCTATTATCCTGTGCCAATTCATGCACAGAAAGCATTTCAAATAACCGGTAATTTTCCTGTAAGTGAAAAACTCACTGAAACGGTGCTTTCTTTACCTATTCATACAGAAATTACAATTGATCAGTTAAGCTATGTTTGCGACAAAATAGAAACATTCTTAAACAATTGAACTATGGAAGAAGACTTTTTTGCCCATGCCACAGCAGTGATCGATGATGGATGCAAAATCGGTGCGGGAACAAAGATCTGGCATTTCTCTCATATAATGACCGGGTGTATTGTCGGCGAGAAATGCAACATCGGACAAAATGTTGTGGTATCTCCCGGAGTAATCCTTGGATCCAATGTGAAAGTCCAGAATAACGTATCCATATATTCGGGGGTCATCTGTGAAGACGATGTATTTTTAGGTCCTTCAATGGTATTTACGAATATTCCAAGTCCCCGAAGTGCAATAATCAGACATGATGAATATATGAAAACCCTGGTAAAGAAAGGCGCCACTATTGGAGCAAATGCTACCATACTTTGTGGAAATACGATCGGGGAATATGCGCTAGTCGGTGCAGGAGCCGTAATAACAAAAGATGTTTTACCCTATGCCCTTGTTGTTGGCAATCCTGCAAAACAAAGTGGCTGGGTAAGTGAATACGGACATACTTTAAGTTTCAATAAAGAGGGAATAGCCATATGTCCTGAAAGTAAAGAGAAATACAGATTGAGAGATAACAAAGTTCAAAAACTATAAAAGATGCAAACAGTATTAGTAACAGGTGGTACGGGATATATTGGTTCTCATACCTCGGTAGAACTGATTGAAAGTGGTTATAAAGTAGTTATCGTTGACAATCTTTCCAATTCTCAAATTGAAGTATTGGATGGAATTAAAGAAATTACGGGTGCCAGGCCAGATTTTGAAAAATTTGATTTATGCGAAAGAGAGAAAGTATTTTCACTCTTTAAAAAATATCCAATTGATGCCATAATTCATTTTGCTGCACTAAAAGCTGTTGGTGAATCAGTTGAAAAGCCTCTTGAGTATTACTACAATAATATTGTTTCTCTGATTAATCTTTTGCAGGCAATGAAAAAGAACAATACTTCATCATTCGTATTTTCTTCATCCTGCACTGTTTATGGTCAACCGGATCAGTTGCCGGTGACTGAGAATGCTCCTGTGAAAAAAGCCATGTCTCCTTACGGGAATACAAAACAAATTGCTGAAGAGATTATCCAGGATACAATTCGTGTCACACCTCGGATGAAAGCAATTGCTTTACGATATTTTAATCCGATTGGAGCACACAAGTCTGCTGAAATCGGAGAATTTCCCTTGGGAATTCCTCAAAACTTAGTCCCTTTTGTCACTCAGACTGTTGCCGGTATAAGAAATAAATTAAGCGTATTTGGGAATGACTATAATACTCCGGATGGTACCGCCATAAGAGATTACATTTATGTTTGTGACCTGGCCAAAGCCCATGTTGTTGCTGTAAAGCGAATGTTGAATAATGAAAACAAACAAAACTTTGAAGTATTCAACCTTGGCACCGGAAATGGTATTTCTGTAATGGAAATTATCAAAACTTTTGAAAATGCTACGGGGAAAAAGATCAATTACGAAATTGTCGGAAGACGGGAAGGTGATGTGGAGAAGGTTTGGGCCGATACATCATTTGCAAACAATGAACTTGGGTGGAAATCTGATACTCCCCTCGACGAAACTCTCAAGTCTGCCTGGGAATGGGAAAAACGAATCAGAAACATCAAATAAAATACAATGTAACTCTCGCTGAATAGGCACATAAATAAAGTATTAACCTGATATTTATTTTACATGAATAAAACCATTGTTATAACAGGAGGTGCTGGATTTATCGGATCGCACGTTGTTCGTCAGTTTGTTTCCAATTATCCCGACTACACCATTGTTAATATTGATAAGCTAACTTATGCAGGAAATCTTGAAAATCTTCGGGATATTGAAAACCAAAAGAATTATAGTTTTGAAAAAACAGATATTGTTCTTCAGAATGAGCTAAATGAAATCTTTAACAAGTATAGGGTTGAAGGAGTAATTCACCTGGCAGCAGAATCACATGTCGACCGCTCAATAGAGAATCCTATGGATTTTGTCCATACAAATGTAACCGGAACTGTAAATTTATTGAATGCCTGCCTGAAACAGTGGAACAATGATTATAAAGGCAAATTGTTTTATCACATCTCAACAGATGAAGTATTCGGTTCCTTAAATCGTGGAGGCTATTTTGTCGAATCAACACCCTATGACCCAAAAAGCCCGTATTCTGCTTCCAAGGCCAGCAGTGATCATTTTGTCCGTGCATATTACAACACGTATAAAATACCTGTTGTCATTTCCAATTGTTCAAATAATTATGGCCCGAATCAATTCCCCGAAAAGCTCATCCCTCTGTCAATAAACAATATTAAAAACAACAGGCCAATTCCTGTTTACGGCAAGGGAGAAAATGTACGTGACTGGTTGTATGTGATTGATCATGCCAGGGCAATTGATACTATTTATCATCATGGCAAAAGAGGTCAAACCTATAACATAGGCGGAAATAACGAGTGGAAAAATATTGATCTGATACGATTATTATGTAAAGTGATGGACAAAAAGCTTGGCAGAAAAGAAGGAACTTCTGAAAAGTTGATCACATTTGTAAAAGATCGCGCCGGACATGATCTGCGTTATGCCATTGATTCTTCTAAACTCAGAAAAGAACTTGATTGGGAACCTTCTGTTACCTTTGAACAGGGATTGGAAATGACGGTTGACTGGTGCCTGAAGAATGAAGGATGGATAAATCGTATTACTTCAGGTGAATATGAAGCCTATTATGAAAAACAATACAAACTACGTTAGAGAAATAATTATTCAACTGTAACGGATTTTGCCAGATTCCTGGGTTGATCAACATTGCATCCACGCATTACAGCAATATAATAAGAAAAAAGTTGTAGGGGTACAACAGATAACAAAGCTGCAAAAACATTGCCTGTTTCAGGTATTTCAACAACATGGTCAGCCATTTTACGAATTACTTTATCTCCTTCTGTTACCACAGCAATTACGATCCCGCTGCGTGCTTTTACTTCCTGAATATTGCTCACGATTTTTTCATAAGAAGAGTCTTTAGTAGCAATGATCACTACTGGCATTTTATTGTCAATCAGGGCAATTGGTCCATGTTTCATTTCCGCAGCAGGATAGCCTTCTGCATGTATGTACGAGATTTCTTTCAGCTTAAGTGCTCCCTCTAGTGCCACAGGAAACAAATATCCTCTACCCAGATATAAGGCATTATTTGCATTTTGATACAACTTCGCCAATTTTTTAATATCCTCACTCAGAGTAAGAATTTTTTTTATCTTTTCAGGAATCTCTGTAAATTCTTTTATAAGACTTCGGTATTTGCTATCAGAAATCAATCCTTTTTTCCTTCCGATAAGAATCGCCATCATTGCCAAAACAGTAACCTGACAGGTAAATGCTTTGGTAGATGCTACTCCAATTTCAGGTCCGGCATGTGTATAAACACCTGCATGTGTTTCTCTGGGAATTGATGATCCAACAACATTGCATATTCCCAAAACAATGGCTCCCTTTTCTTTGGCCTGTCTAATAGCAGCCAGAGTATCAGCAGTTTCTCCACTCTGACTGATAGCGATGATAATATCATCTTTTTCAATAATCGGATTTCGGTAGCGAAATTCCGAAGCATATTCCACTTCCACAGATACCCTTGCGATATCTTCAAACAAATATTCACCAACAAGACCCGCATGCCAGGATGTGCCACATCCGATAATAATAATACGTTTTGCTTCAATCAATCGTGGTAAAACATCATAAAGACCTCCCAGATGTATTTCAGATTCTTCTGAACTTACTCTTCCTCTAAATGTATCCTCTATAGATTGGGGCTGTTCAAAAATTTCTTTAAGCATAAAATGTTCGTACCCGCCTTTGTCTATCTCACCAATATCAAAGCTTAATTTTTGAACGGTTGGCCCAGTTTCATCGCTTTGTTGGGTTTTCAGATTAAGTTGTTCTTTTTTAATGATAGCTACATCTCCGTCATTCAAATAAATAACGCTTTTTGTATATTCAACAATCGGTGTGGCATCCGAAGCAAGAAAATATTCTTCATTTCCAACTCCAATGACTAACGGACTCCCCTTCCTTGCAGCTATTAATTTATCTTTTTCTTCCGTGCACATTACCACGATCCCATATGCACCGATTACTTTTGACAATGCCAGCCTTACAGCCATTTCAGCATCAACACTTCCATTTTCATAAATATATTCAATCAGGTTTGCCAATACTTCCGTGTCGGTCTCACTTTTAAACTTCACCCCTCTCTCAATAAGCTTATCTCTGAGACGGGCATAGTTTTCAATAATTCCATTGTGTATGATAATGAATTTGCCATGGTAAGAAACATGCGGATGTGCATTCACATCATTAGGCTCACCATGTGTTGCCCACCTTGTATGACCAATACCAATACTCCCCGAATGTTCTCTGCCATCAATATGTTTTTCCAGGTCAGAAACCTTCCCTTTGCATTTGTATACATTTGTTCCCTCACCCATAATTGCCACACCAGCTGAATCATACCCTCTGTATTCCAATCTCTTCAACCCGGTAATTAATACTGGCAATGCTTCTCTGTCTCCGATATATCCGACTATTCCACACATATTATTCCGGTATTGTTGAATATAATATTCTGAGTGATGGGGCATCATTCGAACTGCCTCCGTTCAAAACCACCCTTCCTGGCAATGTTTTAAGATATTCAACAGGAGAGGTAGCTTCAGAAGGGAAGAGTATATACTTCTTGCTAAACAATGTATCTGATCCTCCCCGCATATATTCGTGAATATGATTGCCAATATTGAATTTATACTGATAATTTTCTTCATCCAGTATCCCTCCAAAATAATACGATATTAATCCGTCATCAAGCAAATAGGTTTTTGATGCATTATCGAACAAACCCATATAAACAGGTGAGGTGTAAGTAACATTATCAAAAAAATCCTGGTTAATAGGTAAAATGAGTTCTGCTTTATTGATTATGACATTGTAATTAAATTTCTCCCGGAAATTATCAAGCGTTGGAAAATATATTTGCGCAAAGGGCCCTGCTAATGCCTGAGTATATACAAGAGGTTGACTATTTATTGTATCATTGAGAACTGCTGAAATATCATCAGCAAGTATTTCATGATACATGCTTAAATTCACTCCTATCGTATCGTATGGTGAGTCGGTATTACCCACAGAGAACTGATCGGTTATCGTATCAAAACGCACAGAATCTTTATTCCATACAAGAGTTTTTAAAACCAATCTCGATGAATTGTTTGTTACCCTTACAATTCCTCCTCCCTCATCATTTCTGAATTCTGTAGCTATATATATACCTTTAAAATATTCCTTGAAAATACCAACATTGTTTAAATAATAAGCACTGTCTTCAACCACCATTTGATGCCTGATAAATTTGTTTGCATAATTAAGTTTTAGTGCTAATTTAAATGCTCTTGTTGAATCGTTTAAAAATTCAGGTTTTCCGATGTTTATCGGATTTGGATTCATTATATCGGGAGTCACCACAAAATCTGATTTTTTGTCAGTAGGGATGGGCTCTATCAATTCATATACTGAAAAATCAATGGCCAAAGAATCTCCGTATAAATAATCATAATACAATACTAAATCCAGACTATATACAAATCTGTTGTCCGGATCAATAGTATCCTGAAAGCTGATATCACCATTATGAAAAATGTCTGCCAGGTAATCTGCTTTCAAAGCACCCATCAAGGGATCCATTACGCTTCCCAGGGGACTATAAGTTAATGAGCCGCTATTGAGCGGTTCTGCCGATATTGTATACAATTCAACAGGAAGCACTGTATCATATACTTCCAGAAACTCATCTTCAGGAAGCAAATGAATTCCAACCTTCAATGGTTCCTCACTACAAGATATAATCAAACAAAGAAAAAAAAATGAAAATGCAAAAACGAATAATTTTCGTTTGTTTGAGACTTTCTTAATCAGCTCCATTAACTACTTCACTTAATATTTTATCATAAAACCGGGAGTATGCATCCAGATATTGCTCTTCTGTTTGGTATTCCAAAACAGGTGTATCAGATTTTAGCGCATAATCAACCAATTTGTTATTTATTTTTTCACTCCCAAAAATAATACCATTTGAATAATTAATTGCCAGTTTGGTTAAATTAATATAGTCTGGTGTAGAAATAATTTTAATATCATCGGCATCAAGTTTATCCCATGTCAGTTTTTCTTTAAACCTTTTGTCCAGAACATCATTAAATTCATTATTATATATTGAAGTAACAATCAAAGAATCCATAAAAAGAGGATCATCATTGTAATATTTTTTAATATACAATGGAATAAGGTTTGTAAACCAGCCCTGACAATGTATAATATCCGGTGACCATTGTAATTTTTTAACCGTCTCTATTACTCCCCGGGCAAAAAATATAGCACGTTCGTCATTGTCAGTGAATGACTTTCCATTGTCATCATACAAAGTATACTTGCGTTGAAAAAAATCTTCGTTATCAATAAAATATACTTGCATACGAGCTGTCTGAATTGATGCAACTTTTATTATTAACGGATGATCGGTATCATCTATTATCAAATTCATTCCGGATAAACGAATTACTTCATGCAATTGATTTCTTCTTTCGTTAATGCATCCGAAACGAGGCATAAAAGTTCTTATCTCTTTACCTCTTTCCTGAATTCCTTGAGGTAAATTTCGACCAATGATTGACATTTCTGTTTCGGGAAGGTACGGAGTAATTTCTTGTGCGACAAATAAAATCTTTTTTCTGGCCATCTGATTCTCAATATTTCCGAAATTCTCTGCAAAATTACTAAAAATATTTTCAATAGTCTAAATTTGGTGACCCTCCTGTACTCAGGGAATAATTATACGTGAAAAATTCAATGCTTTAATTCGTTATTGGATTCGTCATCAGTCCTATGTTTTCATTAATTTTGCGCAATACATGTTATGCAGATCATAAAATATATTTCAGGCCTTGATACGGTCCTTGCAGAATTCAGAAAACAAGGCATACCAATTGGTTTTGTACCAACTATGGGAGCATTGCATGACGGACATCTCTCATTAATTAATCAATCCGTAGCTGATAATCCTATAACCGTTGTAAGTATATATGTAAATCCAACACAGTTTAATGATCAGACTGACCTTAAAAATTACCCCAGAAATCCGGACACCGATCGTAAATTATTAGAGTCGGTCAAATGCAATATCCTGTTTGTTCCTGATGATAAAGAAATGTACCCTGAAAAAGATAACAGGGTTTTTGATTTTGGATTCATGGGTGAAATAATGGAAGGGGAAAAACGACCCGGACACTTCAATGGCGTTGCTCAGATAGTAACAAAATTATTTGATGCGGTAAAGCCAGACAGGACATATTTCGGGAAAAAAGACTTTCAACAAATTGCCATAATAAAAAAAATAGTGGGAGATCTTAATTATGACATTGAAATCATCGCCTGTCCTATTGTAAGAGAAAAAGACGGTCTCGCTATGAGTTCAAGAAATACTCTTTTAAAGGAACAGGAAAGAAAAGAGGCAGTAAAAATCCATGAAACATTACAACAAATACAAAAAAGAATAAAATATACCGATATAGATGAACTGAAAAAGTATGCCTTGAATGCCATAAATCAAACAAAGCATTTAAAACTTGATTACTTACAGATCGTTAATACAAAAACGCTCATTCCTGTTAATAAAATAACAAAAAAAGAACCCGTAACTGCCTGTATTGCAGTTTATGCAGGAAATATAAGGCTCATAGATAATCTCGATTTATTTACGTAACTTTGCAGTATTATGTTTATTGAGGTAATTAAGTCGAAAATACATCAGGTTACGGTAACTGAAGCGAATCTTCATTATGCTGGAAGTATCACTATTGATGAGGATTTAATGGATGCTGCTGACCTTGTTGAAAATGAAAAAGTGCAAATTCTCGACATAAACAATGGTGAGCGATTAGATACTTATGTAATTAAAGGTGCTCGTGGATCCGGAGAAATCTGTCTGAATGGCCCAGCAGCACGTAAAATTGCAGTTGGTGATACAATTATTATCCTTTCTTATGCATCCATCGATTTTAATGAAGCAAAATCATTCAAACCAAAAATAATATTCCCTAATACCGAAACAAATTCTCTTAAATAAAACTTTTCTATTCTTTCCTTCCTGTTTCTCAACAATTTCTTTGTTATTTTACCTGAGAGACAATTTGAATAATTTTTAATGGACAAACTGGAGTTAATAAAAAGTAAAATCATTGACAATATCACCCTGGAAAGACTTCTTGTATATTGGCGATTTCGAAAAAATAAAATTGTTTTTACAAATGGATGCTTTGATATAATTCACTTCGGGCATATTAAATATCTTGTAAAAGCAGCTTCACTCGGAGATATTTTAATTGTTGGGTTGAATACAGATCAATCAGTACGCATCTTAAAAGGAAAAGACAGACCATTGCAAAATGAAGAATCACGGGCAATTGTTCTTGCTTCTCTTCAGTTTATTGACAGAATAATATTATTTGATCAAGAGACACCATACGATCTGATAAAAAAAATCAAACCAGATGTGCTTGTGAAAGGTGCTGATTACAAACCGGAAGATATTGTAGGCTATGATGTTGTAAAAGCAGAAGGTGGAGAAATCGTTACGATAGATATTGTCAAAGGGTATTCCACATCATCCATAATAAAAAGAATTTAATCGCACTTCTGAGATGGCAAAAACAAAAACGGTTTATATATGCCGGAATTGTGGCGCAGATTCACCAAAGTGGATTGGGCGATGTCCTTCATGCAACCAATGGAATACCTATGTTGAAGAACAGATAGTACAATCAAAAACTTTATCTTCAATTGCAACAAAAACAACAAGTGTCCCACCCATTGCAATTGATGAGATCAAGGCAGACAAAATTGAGCGATTGAGTTGTAGAATCATTGAACTGGACCGCTTACTTGGAGGAGGAATTGTTCCGGGATCATTAATTCTGATCGGAGGTGAACCGGGAATTGGTAAATCTACACTGGCATTGCAAATTGCTTTGAAATCTGATAGGAAAGTTCTATACGTTTCAGGAGAAGAATCTCCTGAACAATTAAAACTGAGAGCTGAAAGAATAGAAGGTAAAAATCCTTTATGCAAAGTATATTGCGAGGTGAACCTAGAACAATTGTACAATCAATTTGAGATTGAAAAACCGGATATTCTGATCGTTGATTCTATTCAAACATTATACACAGATTTGATTGACTCAAGTCCGGGAAGTCTTTCTCAAATACGGGAATGTGCTGCTCAGCTGCTCAAACTTTCCAAGACAACACATGTACCTGTATTTTTAATCGGTCATATTACTAAAGACGGAATGCTGGCAGGTCCAAAAGTTTTAGAGCATATCGTTGATACAGTATTGCAATTTGAAGGTGATCACCAATATGTATATCGTATTTTAAGGTCTGTTAAAAATCGTTTTGGTTCAACTTCTGAGCTGGCAATCTTTGAAATGGAAGCCGATGGACTACATGAAATCAAGAGCCCTTCAGAAATATTTTTAAGCAATAACGACTACTCACTTAGTGGTGTTGCAATTGCATCTACTATTGATGGTTTGCGTCCATTCCTGATTGAAGTTCAGGCTTTGGTCAGTACTGCAGTTTATGGCACCCCACAACGTACCTCCACCGGATTCGACAACAAAAGATTGAATATGTTACTTGCAGTACTTGAAAGAAAAGCTGGTTTTAACCTGGCATCAAAGGACGTTTTTCTCAATATTGCTGGCGGTTTGAAAGTTCAGGATACTGCAACTGATCTTGCAGTTGCCTGTTCAATTCTCTCCTCCAATTTCGATAAAGCGATAGGCCAACATACCTGTATGACCGGTGAAATCAGTCTTACAGGAGAGCTGAAACCTGTTTCTCGCCTGGAACAGCGAATTACTGAAGCAGAAAGACTGGGTTTTAAAAAAATAATAACCCCACCTTTTTCAAAGAAAAAACAAGCCAAAACTTTTTCGAACATTGACATTATACAATGTTCCAAAATAGAAGAAGCTATTCAGTTTATTTTTAAAGATTAGATCAGGGATAATCAAATATTGCCGGTGCATCATAATTATCTTCAGAGTCAGCATCCTTCATATATTCATCATCATTACAGTCGAGCGAAACATCAAATCCTTCAGGTTTTTCAAATACATCTTCCTGGGTAATTCCTAATGTGGAATCCGCATAAACCTGAAGCATGAATTCTGCCCATATCGGAAGCACTGTATTTGTACCGGAACCCATAGCTGTCCTGTCGAAATGTACTGACCGGTCTTCTGCTCCTACCCAACCCCCGGCAACTAATTTTGGGACTATCCCAAAGAACCATCCATCGGAATTATTATTGGTTGTTCCTGTTTTCGCTGCAATTTCAGCTGTCATGTTATACCTGTATCGAAGTCTTGCAGCAGTACCATACTCTGAAACGCCCTGCATTAAATTTAGCATCAGATAAGCAGTTTCCTCACTGATGGATTCTTTGGTTTCAGGCATAAATGTAGCAAGTAAATTGCCATGCTTATCTTCTATTCTGGTGACATACAAAGGAGAAATGTGTACCCCTTTATTCACAAATGTTGCATATGCACCTACCATTTCTTCTACTGACATATCACTTGTGCCATAAATCATTGAAGGAACCGGGTCAATATAACTAGTGATTCCCATCTTGTAAGCTATATCAGCTATTGATTGAGGTTTGAACTGGTCCACCAGCCAGGCAGAAACATAGTTTTCAGATTTTGCGAGTCCCCATTTCAAAGGTTTCATTGTATTAATATCTTCTTTACGTGCGGTAGTTCGGGGCGACCAGGTAGTATCATTTACATAAAATGTTATGGGCGAAACGGGTACCTTAAGACAGGGTGAATACCCTTCTTGCATCGCCAGAATATACAGAAACGGCTTAAAGGTTGAACCTGCCTGTCTTTTCCCCTGAGTGACATGATCGTATTTAAAATACCTGAAATTGATACCACCGACATATGCTTTTACAAATCCTGTAAAAGGTTCCATCGCCATAAAACCCGAATGAAGAAAATGCTTGTAATATAACAGGGAATCAAGAGGACTCATAACGGTATCTATCTCACCATCCCAGGTAAATATAGTCATCTGAACAGGTTCTTTGAATACTTTGTATATGGAATCCATTGTCACACCTTCATTAAATAGCTTTATTCCCCGATCAGAGTATCTAATGGCATTACGGATTATAGTATTGTACTGACCATACGTAAGATCGCTGGAAAAAGGAGCCCGTTTTCTTCCCTTCTTCTCTTTAAAAAACTCTGGCTGCAGATATTCTCCGTGTTGCTTTCTGACAGCTGCTTCAGCATAGGCTTGCATTCTGGAATCAATTGTTGTATAGATTCTTAAACCATCGGTATACAGATCGTAGGGTTCACCGTCAGGCTTATTGTTTTTATTACACCAGCCATACAAAGGATTGTTCATCCATTGAAGGGAGTCTTCCTGGTATTTTTTATAGTTCCAATTGCTATAATTCTTTCTGACAGGTTCAGTTGCACTCATTGTTTTTCTTATATATTCCCTGAAATAAGTTGCCGGACCAACGTTATGACTTAACCTGTGAAAATCAAGTTCAAGGGGTAATGCCTTTAAAGAATCAAATTCTTCCTTTGAAATGTACCCGTATTTTTCCATTTGCATAAAAACGATATTCCTTCTTTGCAATGCTTTCTCCGGAAATCTCTGTGGATTATACAATGCTGAGTTTTTAGCCATCCCAACCAGCATCGTAGACTGTTCAATAGTCAGGGAATCGGGCAATGTGTTAAAATATACCTGTGTAGCTGAATGGATCCCGACGGCGTTGTATAGAAAATCATACTGATTAAAATACAGAGCAATAATTTCTTCTTTCGTATATGCTTTTTCAAGTTTAATGGCAATTATCCATTCCTTTATTTTTTGTTTCAACCTTTCGAGTTTTGTTTTTGCCGGATCATGAAACAACAATTTGGCAAATTGCTGGGTTATTGTACTTCCTCCACCCGATCCTTCCTTCCCCAGAATACCTGTCAGAATCACCGCACGCGCCAATCCCTTAATATCAATACCGGAATGCCTGTAAAACCGGACATCTTCAGTAGAAATTAATGCATCTATCAAATGTCCGGGAAGATGATCAAAATCAACATGTGTTCTGTTTTGATTCTCAAAATAAACACTCCCCAAAACCTCCCCGTCAGAAGAAATTATTTGAGTGGCAAGATTGATTTTTGGATTTTCCAGATCTTCAATTTTAGGCATGTATCCCAAATTCCCTGTAATTGCTAATAGTATTATAATGATGAAAGTAATAAAGGGAAATGCGAACAAAATCCATAATATACGTGTATATTTAATGAATCTGATATTGCGGTCATCCATAATATATTGTTCTTTTTATCGTAAAAGTATTAATTATTTAAATTAAAATTTTGCACATAAATTTGTAATAGATTTCTTTGTGCTCTCTAAAAAGCATTTATTCATGATAAATAATTTAGTCATTGTTGAATCTCCGGCAAAGGCAAGAACAATTGAAAAATTTCTGGGAAAAGATTTTCGGGTTACTTCCAGTATGGGCCATATTCGTGATTTATCAAAAAAAGATTTTGGTATTGATTTAAAGAACAACTATACCCCTGAATATATTGTTCCAAACGATAAAAAGAAAATCGTAAATGAACTTAAAAAGCTCGTTAAAGAAGCAAATACGATCTGGTTAGCTTCTGATGAAGACCGGGAGGGCGAAGCTATCGCATGGCATCTTTTTGAAGTATTAAAACTTGATCAGGACAAAACCCGTCGAATTGTTTTTGGGGAAATTACCAAGAATGCTATTCTTGAATCCATAAAAAATTACCGTGCCATAGATAAAAATCTGGTAAATGCTCAGCAAGCCAGAAGAGTACTTGACCGACTTGTAGGTTTTGAACTCTCTCCGGTTCTCTGGAAAAAAGTGAAACCCGCTCTTTCTGCAGGAAGGGTTCAATCAGTAGCGGTACGATTAATTGTTGAGCGCGAAAGGGAAATCATTAATTTCAAACCCGTTTCAACCTATAGAACAACCGGAATATTCAATACAAAAAACAGTGACGGAAAAAATTTCCAGATAAAATCTGAATTGAATCAGAGATTCAAGGACAAATCTACTGCTTTTGAATTTTTGGAAAAATGCAGAGGCGCTGAATTCAGAATATCTGACATTATAAAGAAGCCCGCAAGAAAATCTCCATCACCACCCTTTACCACTTCAACACTGCAGCAAGAAGCAAGCAGAAAACTTGGTTTTTCTGTCTCACAAACTATGAGTGTTGCACAAAAGCTTTATGAATCCGGGTTTATCACTTATATGAGGACTGATTCTGTAAATTTGTCTCAATTGGCTTTAAATGTTGCAAAAAAAACCATTACAGAAGAGTTTGGCGATAAATATGTAAATATTCATCAATACAAAACAAAAGCAAAAGGAGCTCAGGAAGCTCATGAGGCTATTCGCCCCACATATATTGAAAATTCATCTGTTGCAGGAACAAATGCAGAAAAAAGACTTTATGATCTAATCTGGAAAAGAACCTTGGCATCGCAGATGAGCGATGCTCAATTGGAAAAAACAACAGCTGAAATTGCCATCTCAACAAGTAATGAGAAATTTGTAGCACAGGGTGAAGTAATCCTGTTTGATGGTTTTCTTAAATTGTATATTGAATCCTCTGACGAAGAAAACGTTGAAGATTCAAAAGGACTTCTTCCTCCTTTAAAAAAAGATCAGTCACTTGACAATTTGGAAATAGCGGCTGCACAAAGATTTACTAATCCTCCTGCCCGCTATACAGAAGCCAGTCTTGTAAAAAAATTAGAAGAATTGGGAATCGGCCGACCATCTACCTATGCTCCGACTATTTCAACTATTCAGAACAGGGGATATGTAATCAAAGAAGATCGTGAGGGAAAAGAAAGAGAATATATATCGATGAAATTACGTAATGGTTTCATAAAAGAGACTATAGAAAAAGAAAATTACGGGCGGGAAAAAGCAAAGTTGTTCCCTGATAACATTGGTATGATTGTCAATGATTTCCTGATAGAATATTTTAAGGAGATCATGGATTTTAATTTTACTGCAAGTGTTGAAAAAGAATTTGACGATATCGCAGAAGGTAAATTGCTCTGGACAAAAATGATTGATGATTTTTATAAACCATTTCATAAAAGAGTCGAAGAAACAATTGAAGTTTCGGATTATTCTAAAGGAGAAAGAAAAATCGGGGATGATCCTGAAACAGGAAAACCTGTAATAGCAAGGATGGGGAGATATGGGCCGATTGTCCAGATTGGAGATCAGGAAACGGAAGAAAAACCAAGGTATGCCAGTCTGCTTAAAGGTCAGCATCTTGAAACCATAACCCTGGAAGAAGCTCTTTATTTGTTTAAGCTACCTCGCACTATTGGCCAATATAAAGGGAAAGAAATGGTTGTTGGTATTGGAAGATTTGGCCCATACGTACGACATGATTCAAAGTTTTATTCACTTAAAAAAGGAATTGACGATCCTTATAAAATTACATCAGAACGGGCAATTGAACTCATACTTGAAAAAGTGGAGAACGATAAAAACCGGATAATCAGGACTTTTGAAGATGAGCCTGATTTGCAGGTATTAAATGGCCGATGGGGTCCGTATATTTCGTATAAAAAGAAGAATTTTAAAATCCCCAGAAACTCTGATCCTTCAAAATTGAACAAAGAAGAATGCCTGAAAATAATTAATAATCCATCTTTAAAGAAGAAAAAAAATAATTCATGACCCTGCTAGATTTTCTTGATCCTGTTAGCCTTGATAAACCTGAGAATCCTTACATTTCAGGAGCAAACACCTTTTCCAGAAATATAACTGTTCATACACCGGATTTTAAATTAAAAAATCTTGATCCTTACGATATCGCAATTGTAGGAGTACCGGAGGACAGAAACTCAAATAACAAAGGCGCGTCTTTGGCTCCTGATAAAATCAGGGCTCAACTGTATCAATTAATAAAAATTAATGAAAAGATCCGAATAATTGATCTGGGGAATCTTAAACAGGGAAATACATTTAATGATACTTATTCAGCTTTAAAAGAAGTTGTAAATATTTTGGTATCTAATAACCTGGTAAGCATCATTATTGGCGGGACACAAGAATTGACAATACCTGTTTTTCAGGTATTTGAAAAAATAAGATCCAACATCAATGTTACTGCTATTGACAGGACCATTGATCTTGTCGAGGATTCCATTAATAGTTCTTCGGAAACTTATCTTTCTGAAATACTATTTAAAAAAAGATCTTTATTTAAATTTTGCAGTTTAGGTTATCAGCTTCACTTGACAAAGTCAAGTAATATTGATTTGATCAACAAATTATATTACGATGCTTATCGACTGGGAGAAATTCGATCCAATATTTCTATGGTAGAGCCATTGCTTCGTGATACAGATATTGTAAGTTTTGATATCAGTTCTATCCGGCAATCAGAAGCTCCCGCATTCATTAAGCCTTCCCCCAGTGGTTTTTATTCAGAAGAAGGATGCCAGTTGGCAAGGTATTCGGGCCTCAGTGAAAAAATATCTGTTTTTGGACTTTTTGAAGTCAATCCCAAATTTGATATCAACGATCAAACAGCAAATTTAGCCGCTCAAATCATATGGTATTTTCTTGATGGATACTCTTGCAGAAAAGTGGAATTCCCATCCGGCGAAAATAAAAACTTTAAAACTTTCATCGTAGGTCATTCAGATCTTGACTATGAAATAACTTTCTATAAAAGTACAGTAAGTGAAAGATGGTGGATGGAAGTTCCCAACCCGAAAAACGAGACAACTGTACTTGTATCCTGTTCTTATGCAGATTATCAAAAAGCCTGTGAACAGGAGGTCCCTGACATATGGTGGAAATGTTTTCAGAAACTTTCCTGAAAATAAATTCGCAAATTATTTCACTCACTTTTTTATATTTTTCGGTAACCTTAGTCTAAAAATTTAAGTATAAATATGAATAGAAAGACCATTGTTGATTTCTATGCTTGTATGAGTACAATATTTTTACTTATTTTACTTTCTATATAAAAGCCTTGTTAATAAAGGCTTTTCCTGATTTAGGAAGAGAATATGAAAAAACTACTCATATCAATCATTACTATAGCAATGAACCTGGTTTTATTTGCACAGCAAATGCCCCAGGCATCGCACTTTATGTATGATAATTTAAGAATGAATCCGGGAAGTGCCGGAAGTATGGATATGATATGTGTAAGCGGCATAATGAGACAAGAAATGGTCGGTTTCCCCGGAAACCCTGAAAATTTCTTCTTTAACGTGGAAGCCCCATTCAACATCGCAAGATCAAAACATGGAGTAGGATTATCTGTATACCGCGATGCTTTGGGTTTTAATTCGGATATAAACGTGCAATTGGCCTATGCATTTCGAATAAACGTTGGAAATGGAACACTTGGAATAGGTATAAACGGTGCACTAATTGATAAAACCCTTGACAATCCTGAGTGGATTCCAACTGACGCTACTCAGGATCAATACATTCCCAGTGGTGATGCAGACATGACATTTTCGTTCGGAGCAGGTTTATTTTACAGAAGGGAAGATATTTATTTTGGCGCTTCTGTCTTGAATATCAACAGTCCTGAGGTGATTACACCGCCCAGTGATGTAAATATTAATGACTCAAAGTATAACCTTAACATGCATTATTACGTTACAACAGGATATGATATGCAATTGAATAATCCGGCATGGGAATTAAAGCCGGCGGTTCTTTTAAAATCTGATGGTGTTGCAACAGATATGGACTTTAATCTGACAGTTGCATACAATAAAAAGTTTTGGGGCGGCGTTTCCTATAGAACAGGAGGGGTGTTGGTTGGGATGATCGGACTTCAGTTGTTCGAAGGATTTAAGATTGGATATTCATACGATTTTCCGATCACAAGCATGATGAAATACCAGCAGGGATCGCATGAAATATTGTTGAATTACTGCTTTAAAATTGGAGTTGAGAAGGCACCTCAAAAATATAAGAGCATTAGGTATTTATAAAAAATGTTTTAAATTTATATATGATTTGATTTTAACCAGAAAATAGTTGTTACAGATAAATTCCTTTGATTATGAAAAAGCTTATTTCTTTAAGTTTCGTCTTTGCTGTTTTAATCATTAGTAGCTGTTCCAATTATCGTGGAGGCGAACTTACCGGTGTCCCCGGAAGAGCAAGGTATTTTGAGCCGGATCCGTTTGGAATGATTTTCATTCCACAGGGTACTTATACTACAGGACTTAATGATCAGGATGTTCCCTGGTCGCAAAATACGTATTCACGTAATGTTACACTTGACCCATTCTGGATGGATGAAACTGAAATTACAAATAATGAATACCGTCAGTTTGTATTCTGGGTTCGTGATTCAATTATGAGAAGAATGCTTGGTGAAGTTCTCGATGATTTTGTTATCTCAGAAGACCAGTTTGGCAATCCTATTGATCCTCCGAATCTGAATTGGGATATAAGGATAGATTTCAGGGATGAAGAGATCAGTGAAACTCTCAGTGAACTTTATTACAATGAACAGGAAAGATTCTACAGTAGAAAAGAGATTGATACCAGGAAGCTTATGTATGAATATTTCTGGGTTGATTTAAAACAAGCTGCTAAGAAATCAAATCGTTACAACTACCAAACAAAAAAGTATGAAGGGTATGTAACCAATGCTGACGGTGAAAGAATCGAGATCCAGGACAGATCCAATTTCATTATTCGCGATATGGTTAATATTTATCCTGATACTTTATGCTGGATAGCAGATTTTACTTACAGTTTTAACGAACCGCTTACAACTCGCTATTTTTGGCATCCTGCGTATGATAATTACCCTGTTGTTGGTATAACCTGGAAACAGGCTTCGGCATTTTGCATATGGAGAACAAATTATCTGAATGCTGCACTTGTGATGGCAGGTCAACCTGCTGTTCATGAATATCGTTTGCCGCTTGAATCTGAATGGGAATATGCTGCCCGCGGGGGCCTTGAGCATTCTATGTATCCCTGGGGCGGCTATTATACACGTAACAAAGAGGGTTGTTTCCTGGCAAATTTTAAACCATTAAGAGGAAATTATATAGATGATGGCGGATCTGTAACTCTGGCCGTTGGAACATACCAGCCAAATGAATACGGACTTTATGATATGGCAGGAAATGTTGCTGAATGGACAGCGAGTGCATACGATGAATCAGCTTATATTTTTACACATGATCTAAATCCTGATTACAAATACAATGCCCTGCCGGATGATCCGCCGGTATTAAAAAGAAAAGTAATTCGCGGTGGATCCTGGAAAGATATTGGATATTATCTTCAGAACGGGGCTCGTACATATGAATATCAAGATACTGCAAAATCTTATATTGGATTTAGATGTGTGAGATCTTATCTTGGATCCAATTAATTAAATTCTAACACATCACTTAAAACTTATCTATAGTATGATCAATTTAACCGATGTAGTTCAGAGTTCAGGCTGGAGAAATTTTATGGCCAAACTCTATGGTTGGGGTGCTTCTGTTGTGATTATTGGTGCACTGTTTAAAATCAACCACTGGAAAGGGGGTACTGTAATCATTACACTTGGACTTGTGACCGAAGCTATTATCTTTTTCTTCTCGGCATTTGAGCCTCTGCACGAAGAACTTGACTGGACACTTGTCTATCCGGAACTTGCAGGTTTGTCTGATCCGGATGAAATTGAAAATTTCAAAGAAAGCAGAGTTATTGAAGGAGGTAGATCTGTAGACAGGATAGAGGATATTCTGGGAAAATCAGGAGTTGATACCGATGCACTTTCAAAGCTTGGCGAAGGTTTTAACCAACTCAACCAAACAGCACATAACCTTGTTGACATATCAAAAGCCACAGTAGCCACACAGGAATTTGTCAATAACCTGGAAGGAGCAGCATCTTCTATTGGCGGACTTAGTGAAACCTATGTTTCCACAGGTGATTCTATTAAGAACTCTACAACAAAACTTACAAGTGCTTACTTTGAAGCTGCTAACAGAATTGTTAAATCAGGAGAAGATATAGCTGATTCATACCAGGGAATTGCTTCAACCATCCAGGATGAACAAAAGAATATCTCTTTAGGTAGCAAAGAACATGAAGTTCAGATCGAAAAGTTAAATAAGAGCATCTCTGCCCTGAATTCTGTATACGAAACTCAAATACGTGACGGTCAGGATCAGATGAAGGAAGCTTCAGACCTCTATTCAGGATTGCATTCTATGATCAAGAATCTAAAAGCATCTGTCGAAGAAACCGGCAAATACAAAGAGGAAATATCCAAGCTGAAAGAAAGCATCGCATCTTTGAATTCCATTTACGGGAATATGCTTTCTACTATGGATGTATTAACAAAACAATAAACCAAGCAACTTCATCGAATAACTTATGGCTCACGTCAAAGAAACTCCGAGACAAAAAATGATAGGCATGATGTATTTGGTGCTCATGGCAATGCTTGCACTAAATGTATCGAAAGAAGTACTTGATGCTTTTGCCGTATTAGACACCGGATTAATCAGTACTCTTCAGAACCTCGGAACAACCAACGATAAATTTATTGCTGATTTTGCATCACAGGCAGAAATAAATCCCAAAAAAGTTGGCCCCTGGCGAGACAAAGCTTTGGAAGTACAGGCAAAAGCCAAAGAAATTGTTGATTTTGTTCAGGAAAAGAAAATTGAGATGGTAATTGAAGCTGATGGAGATGATTCAGAAGCTATAAAAGACAAAGAAATCGATCTTGAACTTATTGAGGCAAAAGACAATACAGAAGTTCCTGCTTACATCATGATTGGCGATAACAATGACAGAGCTGCCCATGATCTTCGTTTGATGATTGAAGAATATCGAGATTATCTTGTTAACGATATTGTAACCGCTGCAAATTCCGATGCAATCAGGCAGTCTATAGCTACCAGTCTGAATACCGATGCTAAAAAGGACGATGAACTATCTCATCTTGAAGGGAATACCTGGGAAAGCGATCATTTCCTTGATTCCCCATTGGCAGGAGTTCTTACTATATTATCAGGTATTCAGATCAATGTCAAAAATGCTGAATCTGAAGCCTTAAAATATTTATACAGGCAAATCGATGCTGGTTCGTTCAAATTTAACCTGCTGAATGCAACAGTTATTCCAAACTCCAACTATGTAATCAGAGGGAATGAATACCGTGCCGAAGTATTCCTGGCAGCAAGTGATACAACAGCATTCCCAATAATATATGTTACCGAGAATTCCCATCCTTATGATTCGACTTTGGCGGATGACGGAAATACATGGGAATATGAGAAAAGAAAAGATCTGAAATATGAAACATTAACAGTTGAAAAGGGATCAGGAAAAGGCGTATATACTTTACCCGGTTCAAGCACCGGAACCAGACACTGGGGAGGAATCATTGAGCTCACCGGTCCTGACGGAACCAGGATTGTAAAACCATTTAAAAGAAGCTATCTTGTTGCTGAAGGATCTGTAACTGTTGCTCCTACAAAAATGAATGTGTTCTATCTTGGAGTAGACAACCCGGTTGATGTTTCTGTCGCCGGAGTGCAACCTGATAAAATAGATATAAGCGTAACCAATGCAAGGCATGTAAAACGTAAAGATTCTTATATTATCAGGCCAATCAGGCCAGGAAATGCATACGTTGTTGTATATGCCAGCATTGATGGCAAAAGACGTGAAATGGGACGTCGTGAGTTCAGGGTGAAAACTGTTCCCAGTCCTGTTGCTATGGTCAACAATCAGAACGGTGGTGCAATTACCAAAAGTATACTGCTTGCCCAACTGGGTGTTTTTGCTGAAATGGAAAATTTTGATTTTGACCTTAAATTCACGGTCACAGAATTTACTGTCTCAGCTACGATACAAGGTTTTACCAGAGAATTTACCTCCAAATCAAACCGATTTACACAAGAACAGAAGAATCTGATCGGTAACCTTAATCGTGGACAGAACGTATATATTCAGGATATTAAAGCAGTAGGACCGGATGGTGCAACTAGGCGTCTTTCAACAATTAATTTTAAATTGAATTAACTTTTAAATACAAGATATGATGAAAAAGATTGTGTTATTGCTTGTCGGATTATCAGTATTGGCAGTTACTTACAAAGTATCTGGTCAGGATAACTTACAGGAAGTGTATGTCAGGGAACATATCCCCCTGAAAAAACCTGTCCCGTATGAATACATCCGCGAAGCGGATGTGATGTGGTCGAAAATCATTTACAGAATGATTGATCTTCGTCAAAAACAAAACCTCGCTTTATATTACCCTACAAAACCTATTGGTGGTAGAATGAATCTTATTGATCTCCTGC
>Ga0315548_1000049_pt1 | contig 91059 bp, 75 predicted proteins | sample SalMarSW160110MG_2_FD_202540 | JGI IMG/M metagenome (GOLD analysis project Ga0315548, IMG submission 202540) | Salt marsh sediment microbial communities from the Plum Island Ecosystem LTER, Massachusetts, United States - Salt Marsh Sediment SW1601-110 ... | reverse complement strand
GCAGTTTTAACCGGAGAAGACCTGTTCACCTCAGTTTTTCTCGGCTTCATATTACCCGCCTCAAACCTGATTATTCTGATGGGGATACTCCTGATTATCTTTGGTTGGCGAAAAATTTACAGAGCCAAAGGCAAGCTTGTAACAACGGGAATATATGGACACGTTCGCCATCCACAATACCTTGGGTTTCTGCTGCTCACTCTGGGTATGAACATCCTATGGGTTACAATCTCCACACTCTTGTTGTGGCCTATCCTAGCCATCCTGTATTATCGGCTTGCCAAAGAAGAAGACAAAGAATTGGAAGAGCGATTCGGCGAAGAGTATCGGAAATATGAACGTACGGTTCCAATGCTTATTCCGCGCATAAGCAACTAAAGGAACATTTTTGCGGTGCCACAAATAACGGCTTATTAAAGTCTTGAGAATGATTATTTAGTTGGTGGCTGCCGTTTGTATACCAGCTGTGAAAAGGTGACATTGTCATGTGGGCAGATTTGGTTCTGATTGATGGAAACGTTTTAACCATGGGTTCATCTCAGCCCAGCGCTGAAGCAGTAGCCGTGAAGAAAGACAGAATCGTTAAGGTCGGCACAAACGACGAGATTAGGCAGTGGATTGGAAAAACCACCAAAATCATAAATTTGCAGGGAAAAACGGTGGTCCCCGGTTTAACCGATTCCCACATTCATGTCGGCGATTTTGGAAAGTTCTTGATGTGGATCGATTTGAAAGACGTAGATTCTATCGGAGAGATGCAGCGAAAAATCAGGGAACGTGCACAGAAAATCTCTGAAGAAAGATGGATTATCGGCAGCGGATGGGACCAAGCCCGTTTTGCTGAGAAACGTTATCCGAGCCGTCGGGACTTGGATGAGGCTTCACCAGACAACCCTGTGATTCTTTATCATCAATGTGGACGCGTGTGTGTCGTTAACAGCAAAGCGTTAGAGTTGGCTGGGGTAACAAAAGAAACAAAGTCGCTGTCAGGTGGCAAAATCGAGAAAGACGCTGAAAGCGGGGAGCCAACAGGCATTTTGCGAGAAAAGGCAACGGATCTGGTGTGGAAAACAATCCCTGAGCCCAAAGAAGAAGAGATTATCGAGGGCGCCAGCTTAGCCTGCAAGAAAATTGTGGAAGCCGGAGTGACCAGCATACACTGGATAGTTACGTCATCAACTGAAATCTCCGTCATCCAGAAGCTTCGTGCAGAAAACAGGTTGCCCTTAAGAGTTCAAATCATAGCCCCAGCAGATATTCTGGACCAAACAAACGGTTTAGACTCGTTGGTAGGCTCCGGCGACAACAAGGATAGAAACTTGGGCATTAAGGTTTTTGTAGACGGCTCTCTAGCCGCACATACAGCGGCTCTGCGTGAACCCTACATTGACGACCCCGAGTCAAAGGGGCAACTACTGTATTCCCAAGAGGAACTGGATGCGTTAGTCATGAAAGCTCACAAAACCAACTTTCGTTTGGTCATGCACGCCATGGGCGACCAAGCAATCGACATAACTTTGACCGCCATCGAAAAAGCCTTGATGAAAGCGCCGAGAAAGGATCATCGGTATCGCCTAGAGCACGCGTCAGTTCTCAACAGGGAGTTGATCCAGCGCATCAAAGAACTGGGGATGACGGTTTCTGTGCAGCCCAAATGTGTTATCTCCGAATTTTCAGTTTGGTCAGCCGTTGACCGATTGGGGTCTGAAAGGGCTCGGTGGCTTTATCCCCTGAAAACACTGATCAAAGAGGGCATACGTATTGTAGGCGGCTCGGACTGCCCAATGGAACCGCTAAGCCCATTGCAGGCTATCCAAGCAGCCGTGACGAGACAGTTCTTTCCTGAGGAGCAAATCACCGTTGATGAGGCTTTACGGATGTACACCGTTAACGCGGCGTACGCATCCTTTGAAGAAACCGTTAAGGGGTCAATTGAGGAAGGCAAACTAGCAGACCTCACGGTGCTTTCAGGCGACCCAACAGCAGTTCCGCCCAGCAAAATCGGGGACATCAAGGTAAAGATGACTATTGTTGGCGGAAAAGTGGTTTATCAAAAATGAGTTAGCAATTTTTTTCTCTTAGGTTTTGCAGAAAAAGACTGTTTTCAACAATGCTCTGTTATTAGTCTCCTAATATGCGGTTTTGTTGGGTTTTGATGGCAATCGATTTAAGTAAGATTTCTGGACTATCCGTATCTGTCTGTTTAGCAGTGTTTGATTGATGATAGCGATAACAAGTCTATTAGTTGCAGTCTCGGTTCTCGTCTTAGCTCTGCTGTTAGACCTGATTTTCGGCGACCCCTCTCCAAATTATCCATGGCGAATCCAATACAGACTGCATCCAACCGTGTGGATGGGCAAATTAACCACAGTATTAGAGCCACATTTCAAGAACCCGAACCCAAAAATAGAAAAAATAGGCGGTGTCCTGTTAGCCCTGACCGTAATAATTGCATTTACGTTACCGGTCTACTTTGGGTTAAAACTGATCTCCACTTACCTGCACGTTCTGGTTTACATTCTCGTCGCAACTGTAATCCTTAAACTAACCATCTGCATGAAGCTTGAAACAGACTGGGGCAAAGCCGCAGCCAAAGCCATAGAATCAGGAGACCTGAACGAAGCCAGAAAGTACGCTCACTTCTCGCGAAGAGACAACAAAGATTTAACTGGCTCCCAGATAGCCTCCTCAGTTATCGAGTCGTTAGCCGAAAACCTAACCGACTTTAGACTATCCCCCATATTCTACTACGCCTTTTTTGGTGTTCCAGGTGCTGTCGCGTTTCGAGCCATCAACACTCTTGACGGGATGGTTGGATTCAAAGACCCAGAGCACCTTCACATCGGCTGGTTTTCCGCAGTCTCTGACACCATAGTCAACTATATCCCAGCTCGGTTAACAACCATTCTGATAATTTTAGCCTCAGCTATTCTGGGCGAAGACTACAAAAACGCTTGGACAATCGCCCGCCGAGACCAAGCTAAGATTCCGAGCATAAATCACGGATGGCAGATGGCGTCCATGGCTGGAGCACTTCGCGTGCAATTAGAAAAGCCGGGGCAATACGCTGTTGGGGACCCAGTTGAAGAGCTGAACGCAAACAAAATCATTTGTGCCTTAAGAATCCGAAACGTTGCAATAATCTTAGCGATACTCTTTATGCTGCCAATACTTTTGCTGACAAGTCTCTACTTGTTTCCCCTGTTAGGATACTAACGTCTCGCTTGGATGCCCTTTCATCAGTCTTCGTGTGTGAACCCCCTTTTATGCAAAACATATTAAGCATGCGGCTTGCTGTATTTGTGAAAACAATAACGCTCAGGGAAGACTTATGCCGCTACATGTAACCCTTGTGAACCCCCCCTACCCGAAGGGCGCACATCAGCATCCCCCGTTCACCCCCTTAGGTTTGGGATATTTGGCTGCCGTTCTAGAAAAAAATGGGTATAACGTTGATGTGATCGATTGCCAAGCCCTAAACATATCATTTGAGGAAGCAAAAAGCGAACTCAGTAAACGGAAGCCAGACATAGTTGGGATGACATCAACCACCCTCACCTACAAGTCTGCGCTTCGCATCGTAAAAATCGCTAAAGAAGTCTGTCCAAACTGCTTGACCCTGATTGGCGGTGTTCACGTTACCTTCTGGGATGAGGAGGCGCTGCAGGAGTGTCCGCAGCTGGATGTTGTGGTGAGGAAGGAGGGTGAAAACACGTTTCTGGAGCTGGTGCAGAGGCTGGAAGCAGGCAAAGGTTTCGGTGACGTGTTGGGCATAACCTACAGGAAAGACGGAAAGATTGCGAAGACTGCTGATAGACCTTACATAGAAGACCTCGACAGCTTGCCTTTCCCTGCTCATCACCTCTGGCCTCTTGACCGTCTCAGAAAATACGGAAATGTAATGTTCCCCTTAATGACCAGCCGGGGCTGCGTATTTTGGTGCGAGTTCTGCTCGGCGGTCAGGATGTTCGGTCGCAGATTTCGGATGAGAAGCCCAAAAAACGTGGTGGACGAGCTTGAGTATCTCCACAACACTTTCGGAGCAGACACTTTCACCTTTTATGACGACGCGTTCACTGTAGATCAATCTAGAGTCGAAGAGATATGCAGAGAAATCCATGATCGAAAACTTAAGATAACCTGGGACTGCGGGACCCGTGTGGACATGGTTACAAAAGAGTTGCTTCAGAAGATGAAAGATGCTGGGTGCATTGCCGTATGGTTCGGTGTCGAGGCGGGTTCACAGCGGGTTATAGATGCCATGGGAAAGGGATTTACTGCAAATAAGACAAGGAAGGCGTTTAAATCGGCGAAAGAAGTTGGATTAATGACCATCGCAAGTGTGGTTTTCGGGTTTCCAGGTGAAACGCGAGAATCCGCGATGGAAACCATTAAGCTTGTTGAAGAAATAGATCCCGATGACATAGGCTATTATATTGCAACGCCTTATCCTGGAACTCCGATGGCTGATAATGTGAAGAAGATGGGTTGGCTGAGGGTAACCGACTTCGACAAGTATGACACGGCGACTCCCATCTTTGAGCTTCCAACAATGAGTATGCAAGAGGTGAGGGAAATACGCGAGCAGGCTTTTCACAGGTTTTATCTGCGTCCCCGCTATGTTCTCCGCATGTTCTCTAAAGGTGGAACGTATGGTTTTTCGGCAACAAAAACGGCTTTGGCGCATCTGCTTAGAGCCACCAAATCTAAGCTTCATTTTGCATGATTTGAAAAGAAGATGTGTTTCTAATTTAGATGCATGGGTTAACAGACGAAATGCGCGCATTTACCTGTAAACAAGGAAATGCTTATTTATCCTAAGCAAGAATAGTGGAGGCTGTAAAATAGATGGGAATGAAAAACATGAACATTGACAGAAATAAATCTAAACTATCTACTATTGCTTTAATTCTGGTATTAGCTATATCTACTACACTAGCTATTTTGCCAATTGCTGCTGCAAAGGGGACCGTTTGCTATCTTGGTGCTATACCTAACCCCGTTGGTAAAGGCCAACAAGTGCTGCTGCATGTTGGGATTTTAGACCAACTGCCAAGTACAGACCAATCCTGGTTAGGTTTATCTGTATCAATCACGGACCCTGAAGGTGGCACAAGCACTATATCGGACATCAAAACCGATTCGACAGGCGGAACAGGAGTGTCATTCTATCCAGACAAGGTCGGCATCTATACTCTGGTGGCTCACTTCCCTGAGCAAGTGCAGAGAGGTACAACATATTTAGCCAGCGACAGCCCACCAGTCGAACTTGAAGTACTAGCTGAGGCGGTACCCGTTTATCCAGGTCATTCGCTTCCAACCAACTACTGGACTCGACCCATAGACGCACAGCTTAGAGAATGGTCAGCGATTACAGGAAGTTGGCCGAATACTCCCAGAAATCTGTACGCTCCCTACAATGACGGACCAGAGACTGCCCACATATTGTGGACAAAGCCGCTAACGCAAGGAGGTCTCACCGGAGGAGAGCTAACCGGACTCTCATTCGAAATCGGAGACGCATACGAAGGCAAATGGACTGGTTCAAGCGGTGGCCTCTCTAGTTGGTCTTCAACTGCAATAATCCTCACCGGAAAACTTTACTACCAAGAGAGCACCCAAGAGGACCCGGTCGTATATCACTGTGTAGATCTGCATACTGGCGAAGAACTATGGTCTAAAGTCTTTATGGACAACCGAACAATAGCTTTTGGTCAAACATTCCATTTCGATGGAATCAACTACCACGGCGCTTTCGAATACATATATGTAACCAGTGGCGGCGGTTGGGGTGGAGGATCACAAACCTGGTATGCCTTCGACTCCTGGACCGGAGATTGGATGTTTACAATCACGGACGTTCCTTCGGGCACCAACATCTATGGTCCAAATAACGAAATCTGCAGATATGTTATTGACACAAGGGCAGGCACCGTTAGTCTCTGGAACACAACTGAAGTTGTCATGAAGGGACTGAATGTTAATAGCGCAGGCAGTTGGGGCAGCAACGTCCATGGACGTACCCTTGACGGCTCACGCGGAATTATGTGGACCGAATCAATACCAACAGGTCTACCAGGATCAGTTCAAGCGAGCTTTCTTAATGATAGATTAATCGGTGCGAGCGCAAGCACTTCAGCAGTCACTTTGTGGGGCATAAACGTAAACGCGTCAAGGGGCACAATAGGATCCATGCTGTTTGAGCCTACCACTTGGACACCACCCGCTGTTTGGGCTGAAATGGGCCTATCCGTAAGCGGCTTCCAAAGCGGTTGGCAGGTTTGGAGTCAAGAAGACAGAGTTGGGATTCTTTGGATAAAAGACGTCAGAGAACATTACGCCTTCAGTCTCAACGACGGAACATTCATGTGGTCAGCCCCAAGTCAGAGCTATCAGGACGCATTTGATGACACACCAGCCGACGCTAGAGCCATCGCTTACGGCAAATTCTACTGCGCGAGCTTGAGCGGAGTAGTATACGCTTACGACATTCAAACCGGAGACCTCGCATGGAAATACGAAGCAACTGACCCCTACTCTGAATACTTATTCGGCAATAACTGGTGGCTTAAACCGCTGTTCATTACTGACGGCAAAATCTACGTAGCTCATCTAGAGCACTCTCCTATTGACCCCAGACCGCGTGGCGGGCCATTCATTTGCCTTAACGCCACAGACGGAACGGAAATATTTAGAATCAACGGCGCCTTCCGTCAAACCCGCTGGGGAGGACGTGGAATCATCGGCGACAGCATAATAGCGACAATGGACACATACGACCAGCGCGTATACGCCATAGGTAAAGGAGCAAGCGCCACAACACTAACAGCTTCACCAAAAGTCGTAGCAAAAGGAACCAGCGTAGTAATCGAAGGCACCGTGATGGATGTGTCTCCAGGCACAAAGGACATCGATATGCAACTAAGATTCCCGAGTGGAGTTCCAGCCATATCTGACGAAGACATGAGCGAATGGATGCTCTACGTATACAAACAATTCGAAATGCCAGAAGACGCAACCGGCGTTACAGTCGTATTCAACTGGGTTGATTCAGAAGGTGTGTGGCATGATATGGACAGAACAAAAACAGACGCAACCGGTACATTCAGCTACGTATGGCACCCCGACACGGAAGGCACATGCAAAATCATAGCAACTTTCGAGGGATCCGAAGGCTACTATGGTTCACGCGCAGAAACTACCTTCGTGGTTGGTGCACCAGCAGAACATGTTCCTACCGCAGCAGAGATTGGTGATACAACTGTAAGCAAACTTCCAGCGTATCCAGCAGCTTCGGACATAGCGCAAGAAACAATAAACAAACTGCCAGCATACCTGACAATAGACCTAGTCATACTGATAATCGCAGCCGTCGTCTTGGTCATAGGCTTAATAGCCTACATGACACTCAGAAAACAGAAATAAACCAAATTCCCCCCTTTTCTTTTTTTTAAACAGAATATTAGTCACAACAAGAAGCTTGTTTCGCTGGAACTACCAAATGTTAAATACCACTTCTATTCAACTTGATTTATGTTAAAATAAAAATGAAAAAAGAGGTTAAAAAAATGGAACTTAGACAGAAAAAGAATCAAGCGATAATTGCTTTTGTTCTGATATTAACAATAACAGCATTAACGGTAGTCGTACCAGCCGGAGCCCAAATACCAGATGGTGCACATATCCCCACATTCATGCAACTCAGTATTGCACCTGATCCTGTAGGTCGAGGTCAAACTCTATTCATCAACGCGTTTATGACTAAACCTTCGATTACAGCGACGGTAGGTGGCGCTACTACAAACTACTTAGGCATATGGATTAGGATGACAAAACCTGATCAAACCACGTACGACTTCCCACCAAAAGAGTCTGATCCTACTGGAGGAACATGGAATACGTGGGAGCCCGACCAAGTCGGCGAATACACCTTCCAAGCGTTTTACCCTGGACAACACGTAGATGAAACTGTAAGTGCAATGTTTGCCGCACCAACCACCTATGACTTCTATTATGATCCCTCTGAAAGCGTAGTAGTGACAGTTACTGTTCAGGAAGATGCTGTAGAATGGATATATCGTACACCAGGAGCTCCAGAGGAATACTGGACTCGTCCAATATACGCAACAAACTGGGATTGGGACGAAATTGGCGGTCACTGGTATGGACTAGGAGTACCTGCATTTGCGAACACTGGTGGTTACGATGCAACGGGAAACTATCAACCACACAGCCAAGCGCCAAACACTCCTCACATAGTGTGGTCAAAATCAACCCATATGGGAGGTCTGCCCGGTGGAGCCGTTACTGGTAATCAAGAGACCAATTATATGTCTACAACAATAACCAAATATTTCTTCGAGCCAATAATCCTTAACGGAATACTCTACTATGCAAAAATGGAAGGTCCAGCTGGTAACGTACACACTTGGGAAGCCTTGAACATTCACACAGGAGAAGTACTGTGGACTAGACCAGCGGGCGAAAGCGGCAGTGAAGTACTTCGGATGGCATCAATACAAGTACACCACTCAATACAGGAATACGGCTCCTGGGCACACATATATGGCGCCGAAGGGGGAGGATTTTTCGGTGGCATATCCGCTCTTAAGGTATACGATGCGTGGACTGGAGACTATATAGCAACAATCGAAAGCCCACAGAGTCCATCCTACATTGTACAGGAAGGAGGCACTACGCCAGGATCAATACTAGGCTACTATAGTTCTGGCGGCAACCTCGTTTTGTGGAACTCAAGCAAACTACTGGGTCCAACTAACACTGGCTTTGACCTAAATTACAACCCAAGCGGCACCATTCCTTGGGCTGATGGAATACAGTGGTCTATGCCAATTCCAAACCAAGTCAATGGTAATCCTGTAAGTCTTGGTGTTAGTGCAATAACCCGTGACGTGATACTGGTTCGTTCAGCGCCCACACCTGGAATGTGGGTTTCACTAAGTTACGGCTGGCAGGTTACAGCAGGCTTAGACGCAACAACAGGCGAACTACTCTGGGGTCCGATAAACCAAACACTACCCTATTACGAAGACATTGGTTTTATCGCGGCAGGAGATGGTGTCTACGTTTTACACAACAAAGATTCTAATGAAGCGTATGGCTACAGTCTCATGGACGGTAGCAACCTATGGGGTCCAGTTAAACTGGATGGAAACGCTTGGAGCACTCTTTCACGATCCGCTGACATCGCTTACGGTCTGTGCTATGTTTGGGACATCGGCGGCTGGGTAAATGCTATCAATGTTACAACAGGAGATATCGAGTGGAGCTTCAATCGTGGAAGCGCTGGATTCGACACTCCCTATGGAATATATCCTCTCTGGTACAACGACGCTATTGCTGATGGAAAGCTATACTTCTCAGAGGGCACTATGTATAATCCACCGCTACATCCAGCACGGACAATTTGTCTAAACGCAACTACCGGAGAATTGATTTGGAGCATACTGAGTTACACTGGGCGACAGTGTCCTGCCATTGCGGACGGTCACATGATAGTATGGAACAGCCACGACATGAAGATATACTGCTTCGGCAAGGGATCAACCGAAACCACAGCCACAGTCCAAAACGACATAATTCCAGTAGACGGCACTGCGCTGATAAAGGGCTCGGTAATGGATATTTCTCCAGGCTCGAAGCAAGATGGTGTTGTTCAACGGTTCCCTAATGGGATTCCCGCAATAGCTGACGAAGACATGAGAGAGTGGATGGAATACGTTTACATGCAACAGAGATGTCCAGAAGATGTTACAGGTGTTACTGTACACATAACAGCAATGGATCCAAACAACAATACCCGAGATTTAGGCACAGCTACAACAGATGCATTGGGCAACTACGTCTTCGAATTTGAGCCTGAAGTTTCAGGCATGTATCAGCTCATCGTCACCTTCGAAGGATCCGACTCATACTGGCGCTCTAGCGCAACAACTTACGTAAAAGTGGGTCCAGCAGCAGATGAAGCTCCTACCGCAGCAGAGATTGCTGATACAACTGTAGGCAGACTTCCAGCTTATCCAGCAGCTTCGGAAATAGCGCAAGAAACAGTAAACAAACTGCCAGCATACCTGACAATCGACCTGGTAATCCTGATAATCGTAGCAATCGTCTTGGTCATCAGCTTAATAGCCTACATGGCACTCAGAAAACAAAAATAAACCCAAATCCCCCCTTTTATTTTTTTTAATATAACCTGAAAGTAAGCGAAAGCTATGAGAAGAACAGAGAGAGCCTACCGAATCTCCACATGGGCATATACGCAAGAATTTTTCTTTTCACTCTCTCCAAATCACGAGGTCTCAGCAGAAAACACAACCAAAATCATCAACTGAGCTTAATAATCAACAGAACCTGTCCACACTAACCTTATTAATCACCCTCTTTGTCTATTTAACCGAAAATATTCAAGGGTGTAATTATGCAAGTTACTTTTGTGAATCCACCCTACCCAACAGGGTCCCATCGGCACCCACCGTTCATCCCTCTGGGCATCGGATACCTCGCAGCCATCCTAGAGAAAAACGGATACGACGTCAACGTCATCGACTGTCAAGCTCTCAAAGTCACATTAAATGAGGTGGAAAACGAACTTCACAAGCGTCAACCCGACATAGTTGGATTAACCTCTACCACCCTCACCTACGAACCCGCCCTCGAAATAATCAAAGTAGCAAAGAAAACTTTACCCAACTGCTTAACCATAATCGGCGGCTCCCACGTTACCTTCTGGGATGAGGAGGCGCTGGAGGAGTGTCCGCAGCTGGATGTTGTGGTGAGGAAGGAGGGTGAAAACACGCTTCTGGAGCTGATGCAGAGGCTGGAAGCAGGCAAAGGTTTCGGTGATGTGCTGGGCATAACCTACAGGAAAGACGGAAAGATTGTGAAGACTGAGGACCGTCCCTACATAGAAGACCTTGACAGCTTGCCCTATCCAGCATTTCATCTCTTCCCTCTTAAGCAATTCAACAAATACGGAAACATCATATTTCCAGTGATGACGAGCCGAGGCTGTACATTTTTTTGCGAGTTCTGCACAGCCGTCAGAATGTTTGGACGAAAATACCGGATGCGAAGCCCCAAAAAAGTTGTAGACGAAATCGAGTACCTCTACAAAAAATACGGTGAAAAACAATACACCTTCTATGACGACGCATTCACTGTAGACCAAGCCAGAACCAAAGAAATATGCAACGAAATCCTGAGGCGAGGCTTGAAAATAAAGTGGGATTGCGAAACCCGCGTTGACATGGTTACAAAAGATTTGCTTCAGAAAATGAAAGAAGCCGGATGCATCGCCGTGTGGTATGGTGTCGAGGCGGGTTCACAGAAAGTTAGAGATGCCATGAAAAAAGGAATTTCCACCCAACAGACTTTTAATGCCTTCAAGTGGACACAAGAAGCTGGACTGATAGCCGTTGCAAGCATAATTCTCGGCTTTCCAGGTGAAACCAAAGAAACCGCATGGGAAAGCGTGAAACTTTTGGAAAAAATAAACCCCGACGAGATCGGAATCTACATAGCCACACCCTACCCTGGAACTCCCATGTACGATCATGTGAATGAGATGGGCTGGCTAAAAATCCGCGACTTCAACAAATACGACACAGCCACACCCACCTTCGAGTCTCCAACCATGAGCATGAAAGAACTTAGAGAAATCCATGACAAGGCGCACCAAAGTTTTTACCTCCGCCCAACCTATGTACTCCGAGCCTTCAGCAAAGGCGGCGTGTATGGCTACTCGACAACCCGCACTGCCTTGGCGTGGTTTCGAAGGCTTTTAGCATCCAAACTAGGCTTTAGATAATTCTGCATCATAACTACAGCGGCTCAACTGGGGGATGATCTGTATTGCAAAAAAGAAAGCTTGGAAGAACAGGTCTGCAGGTCTCCATTGTTGGTTTTGGTGGAACGTGGATTTCGCAGATAAGCATAGATGAAGCAGTGAAGGTTGTCCAACGGGCTTTTGAACTGGGCATCAACTACTTCGACACTGCGAAACTGGATGGGGACAGCGAAGAAAAAATTGGGGCAGCGTTAAAGGATGTAAGAGACGAGTGTGTTTTGGCTACGAAAACAGCCTCAAGAACTAAACGGGAATCGCTGGCAGACTTCAAAACTAGTCTGCATCGACTGAAGACAGACCGATTGGATTTGATTCAACTTCATGGAATCGATGACGAAAAAACACTAAGCAATGCAATAGGTTCGGATGGTTCGCTGGAGATGTGCAAAAAGGCTCGTTCCGAAGGCTTAGTGGACTATATTGGCATAACAAGCCACAAGCCTCACGTATTAATCAAAGCTATCAAAACAAACGAATTTGACACCATACTTGTACCCCTCAACGTGGTAACGAGGCAAGCCTTAGAGGAGTTGATACCACTCGCAAAAGAGTTAGACATCGGCGTTGCCATAATGAAACCATTGTCCGCTAAAACCTCCAAACTCATAACCTGCCTATATAACCCATCTCTATCTCTGCTCTCCGACGAGCCCGAACTGAAGACTCTTTTAGGACAGGATACAGCTTCGATGGTCCGCAACGCCCTCAACTTTGTTCTGTCACAAGATGTATCCGTGGTTCTCACCGGATTTAAGTCAGTTGAAGAAGTTGAAACAGCCGCTCAGGTAGGAAATGAATACAAAGGCTTAACAGAGGCTGAAAAAAGCCACTTCAGCATCCAGTTTGATGGAAAACATTGCCGAGACTGCGGACTCTGTTTACCTTGCCCTCAAAACATTGACATAGCCGCTATACTCAGATTTTACACCCTATCCACAACTTACGGATTGAAGAATTGGGCAAAAAAACTGTACAACGGACTTGACGTCAACGCCGCCGAATGCACAGAATGCGGCGAATGCGAACCAAAATGCCCACACAATCTGCCGATAATGTCTATGCTGAAGGATGCGCAGGCGTGTCTGCAGCGCTAGTTTCATAAATCAGCGATTCGGGTTTGATTTTTGGGGCGCTAGGAAGCCGCGAAATGTCCGTGTGAAATCGCCAATTTTCTGACTCTGTCTATCGGGAAAGAAAAAAGCAACACCAAATATGCGGTCAACCTGATTGGCAAAGCTATCTTTTGGAAAATCGACAACAAAAACGGAATAAATGTGCGGTCATGGGCTAGAAAATCATAGAAAGTTTCAGCCACTCTTTTCGCCTCGCTGTAAGCTTCCTTTCGTTTAGTTGGGTTAATAACTCCCGACGTGTCCACCATGAAAGCCGTGTCAAAAGTTTTGTCTCTAAAAGGCAGGTGCAAAATCGATGCGAGAACAACCTGTTTCCCTGTTCTTTTGGCGCGTTTAATCATTGCTTTGCTGAAATCGACACCCAAATCTGCGTAAGCCAAAAATCTGCCATTGCCGCATCCTAAATCCACGGTTTTTCCCTTCTGATTCTTCAGAAATTTTCGCAGCTTGTTGTCATTCAAATTGAAGTACAGTCCAAAAAGGAACGGAAAAGTCTGGAAATAGACTGGGGAAAAATTGCTCCAACAGTCTGGTTTGTCATATTCGGCAAGCCATCCATATTCCGCTTTCATAATAGAACTATCTTCCTAAACGTTGACTTCTAGAATCGGCAATTATTAACTAACTCATTCTAATAAAGCATACATAGATTCTAAAAACTCTTTTTCAAGATTTCAAAAATAAATCTTCTGACCGACTTCCCTCAATTTTATCTGTGGCGATACTCTTCAGAATGTTTAACAAAATTTTCGGCAAGTCTCGTGTCAAAAGCAAAGTAAATGACCCCAACCACGGCTAGTATATTATGCTCCATTAATCCCTCATGCTCCCCATCGATTCCCCTTCCAATTCGCATCTTATAGGCAAATCTCGCGTCTTTAGGAACGTCTATAATCCTTGAAAAGCGGAAATCGTTACCGTGAATAACTGCTCCCTTCCGGGTCAGCAAGTTATCGTTCACTGTCTCCATTACCGTGGAATCCAGTGCCTGAAGCTTCCAATCCATTTCAGCTTTTCCTGAAAGAACACCAGCCATGGAGAATGTTGAACCACTAAAATCTGTTATGGACTCGGTCAGATACAGCGAACCTCCCTGTTCACTGTATATGGGCATTCCGTCGTACGCTGAATCCCTGACCTTCTTGATTATTGTTTGGTTTTGCGTCAACTGTTCCGCAAGCATGTCGGGGAAGCCGCCTGTGAAATATAATCCGTCGAGGTCTGGTGGAAGCTCTCTGTCGTGAATTGGACTAAAGAAAACGGTTTCTGCTCCATATGCCTCCAAAAGATCAACGTTGTCTCGGTTGTAGCAGCTGAATGCTTCATCGAATGCTACGCCAATTCTAACCTTTTTCTGCCTTTTCTGAGATGGATAAACTCTGCTTTCTATGTCGGGCAGCTCCTCTGCTTGCTCAGCTATACCAAACACTCTGTCAATGTCAACATGCTCTCCAACATATTCGACAAGCTCGGAGAGAGTTGCCTTCAACGTTTCTCTTTCAGGAACCGGCACGAGACCTCCACGTCTGAAAGGCAACACGATCTCCGCATTATAGGGAATCACACCAACCACCGGCACTTTGGTAGCGGATTCAACAGCTCTTTTCACCCATTCCGCCTGTTGCCAACCTTTAAGATTGTTCAAAACCACGCCTTTAACATTCACCTGCTTGTCTAACAGTTTGAAAACGTGCAGAATGGCGTGGGCAACCTCGGCTCTGTGCATCCACATACTGCCTACATCCAAAACTAGAATGATCGGCGCCCTCAGGATTCTGACTATCTGGGCGGTGCCCTCGTAATCGGTGATGCCGTCTATCAGCCGTGGGATTCCTTGGAAGATGCCGCCCGCACCCTCGATGACTGCCACATCAGCGTTTTTGGCTGACCTTTCAAAGCTCTCTAGCACTGTCCTTGGCGACGTGAGCCACGCGTCTAGGTGCCTTGACGGTTTTTCGGTCACTTCGGTGTGGTATGTGGCGTCTATGTGGTCCGGACCTGATTTGAAGGCTTGAACGTTTAGCCCTTTTTTCATGAAGGCTCCCATTATTCCTGTGGCAACCGTTGTTTTGCCGCCTTCGCCGTAGAGACCTGCAATAACAACTCGGGGTACGTTCATCGCCCTTTTCCCAACATCAACTGTTTAAGGGTTACACTTTAATTCTTAACCAAATAAATTGATTGTTAAGAATCAGCTTTTCTCCGTATCCGCGGTATCCACCCTGGAACAGAGCGTTTGTATTTTAGATATTCTTCCCCGAATTTTTCTTCAGCATCTTTTTCCTCTGTTTTTGCAAGCTTATAATAGACGATTATGACGACGGGCCACAGGGCAAGCGTGATGATTGTGAGCCACCAAACATTCAGGCCAAGAGTGATCAAAAGGAAGCCTAGATATTGCGGGTGGCGAACGTAGCGGTAAATGCCAGTGGTAACAAGCTTGCCTTTGCCGTTGAAGATTTCTTTCCAGCCAAAGATTACCAACAGCATGCCTATGCCAATTATGACTTGGGAGGCGGGAAACACGTAATAATGGAAAAGAATGTGAAACTGTTGTTCTCCCATTACTTGGGTTAAGAGGAATTCCAGATTATAAATGTCAGGGAGTCCGAAAACACCCAGTAGAATGTACATGGTTAAGGGGAGACCGAACATTTCAGCGTAAAGTGCGACTATAAACGCCAAGTAGATGCTGCTGGGGAGGCGTGGTAATTTCCTTCTGTACTGTAGCAGTACAAAGAAAAGAGTGAAGAAAATAACGTTCGCAGTCACTAGCAGCCACTGATTCCAACCAAACGAAGTAAAAGTGAGATAGTGCAGCGCAACTGATACTGCCACTATTGCCAATATAAGGAAGATAACGTCTTTGAGTTTCATCTTACGTCCACACTCCCTTTGGACCCCATTAATGTTTTCGTTAACCAATCTTTAAAGAGTTCTGTCAAACCAAAACTTGGGACACTAGCAACGAGGACAATTTTTCTTGGAGTTTAGAACATACTCCTGATTCGCCATAAGATGTGATTCATGGCGGTTCGAGCCATCACTCGACTGTAGAAGTTCATTTTGAACAGGTGACGTAGCACATATTTTGGAGAATAAAAACTGTTATAGAAAGAGGTTCTCAATTTTCTGACCTGCTCAGCCGACAAGTTAGGATTCGCAAAGACAGGCGTTATCGTGTCATATTGCCCCCAATCATTTGACATCTCCCAGCCCATCTGCTCCACAACTCTGCGAAGCTCAGTGCCCGGATACGGCGTTGCCACACATATGTATACGTCATCGGGCTCCGCTTTTTTGATGAGATCAATAGTTTCCTGTAGCATCTCTTTTGTTTCTCCAGGATATCCAATCATCACCGAAACGGAGACGAACAAACCAGCATCCTTCGCTAACCTAATCGCTTTCTCGTTTTGCTCAACCGTCGTTCCCTTATTCACGGCATCCAATATCTTCTGGCACCCTGACTCAACCCCAAAAAAGACCTGTTGACAGTTTGCCTCCCGCATTTGGCGCAAAATCTCTTCTGAAACCACGCTAACTCGGGTTTGGCAATCCCATGGAAGACCAATCTCTCTGTTCCTGATTTCTTCACAAATCTTAAGTGCCCTTTTTTTGTCAAGCGTAAAAGTGTCATCGTAAAACGAAAAAGCATCAGCTCCATGCACGTCCCTTAACCACTCAAGCTCGTCCACGATGTTTTTTGGGCTCCGCGCCCTGAAAGCTTTCCCAAACATTCGGGCTGTCGTACAAAAGGAACATTGGGAGGGGCATCCTCTGCTGGTCATTATTGGGAGCATTCTTCTCCCAAAAAGCCTGTATTTCTCTAATGGGAAGTATTTATACGCGGGACGTGGCAGTTCGTCAAGGTTCTGAATGAATGGTCTCGTGGGCGTACGAACGGTCTGTCCATTATTCCTGAAAGTTATTCCTTGAATTTTGTTGAGACCCATAGGGTTGGACACGGTTTTTGCTAACTCCAGCAAGGTTTCTTCGCCCTCGCCCCTAACAACTACGTCCACCGCTGCTTCCTCGTTGAGAACATGTTCATCCATAAACGTGGCGTGTGGACCTCCAAGAACAACCATGGCGTCAGGGCATGCTTCTTTTGCCGCGCTTGCAGATAGAAGAGCCGACTGTATCGTTGGGGTCATGGAGGTGATGCCAATCAAATCAGGATTGATGGAGGCTAACTTTGTTTTTAGTTGCTTAAGATTCACCTCTAGCGCTGGGCAGTCTATCACCGTTACGTCGTAACCGTTTTCTTCCAGAACAGCCGCCAAATAGGCTAAGCCTATGGGTAAGTACAGCTGATGCCGGTAGACTCCTTTTAGTGGCGGTGGATTAACCAGCGATATCTTTGCTCTTCTCTGCATCTGCTTTAGCCTCTAATCCATTTTCCCCAATAAGGCTCTTAATGCTTTCTTTGGGTGCCGAATAGCCTTCACCAGTTTATCGCGAGTAGGACTTTGATTTATCAAATTTGCTTGTGCACATAATTCAAGCAAGTCATCTGCCGTGAACTCTTCAGTTTCGATGAGAGGTTCAAGCGCAGCTAAGGCTTCATCGCTGAAGTTTTCTCTTAAATAACCGCCGCGTTTAGCCTGTTCATACAGTTCTGTTCCGTATAGGGGAGTGGCTATGCTGAATTGGAAATGGTCTGCTCCTAGTTTTTTCAGTTTGTAGGCGTACTTTATGGTTTCTTTTATGTCCTCTTTTGTTTCGCCTATGAGCCCAAGCATGAGGAAAACTCCTATCTTCATTCCCACTTTTTTGGCTAAAACAACGGCTTTTTCAACATCCTCCAAATTCAGGTTCTTTTTGATGATTTCATCCACAACACGTTGGACGCCAGACTCGGGAGCAACCCGTATTTCCTTGCAGCCAGCAGCACTCATCTTTCTCAGCAGCTCTTCGTCAAGAGTATCCGCTCTAACGCCATTTGGGACATACCAGTCAATGTCTAACCCCCTCTCCATGATTAAATCACAGATATCTTCCACCCTTTTCTTGATCAGCGTCATGTTTTCATCAAAAAAGTCGATCTGCTTAATTGAATAAGTGTTAACTATCTGTTCCAGCTCATCAACCACGTTCTCGGGGCTTCTACCCCGCCAAGTTTTTCCCATGACAATATGGTTGGAACAAAAGATGCACCTGTGCGGGCAGCCTCTGCTGGTGATGATTATTGTGTAGCGTTTGCTTATTTCTCCTCTTATGGGGTTTTCCTTGATGGCTTCAAAGTATATGTCCATTGGAAGCAGATGTCTTGCCGGAAAAGGTAACGCATCTAAATCTTGGATCTCCGGTCTTGGAGGAGTAATAACCGTTTTCCCATTTTTGACAAAACCGATTCCCTCTATCTTTTTCAGGTCCTCCGTTATGCCTTGCTCCAGTGCGCCAACTAACTCAAGCATAGTGTACTCTGGCTCCCCTCTCACCACAAAATCGATGTCCGGATTAGAAAGGCACTCCACAGGTCTTGCAGAGGGGTGCAGTCCATCTAAAACTGTGATGATATCTCTGTCAACATCTTTTGCTACAGACGCCACCTCAAATGCGGCTTTGGACCAGCCGGAAAATGGGATGTTGATTTCAACGATGTCTGGTGACCACCGTTTTATCCTGTCGGCTATCTCTTGGTTTGCTAATCCCATCCGATAATTGGTTTCGTGTATTTGCTCCAGATTCTTCCATCCCTCTGTAGGAGCGTCTATAATGCTTACCGTATGCTGTTTTTCCAGCACCGCCGCGACATACGCTATTCCTATCGGTGGATACACTACTGGTTTTCCCCACGCTTTTGGGTGGAGCCGTGGCGGATTAATCAAGCAAACACGCATATTTGTTGCCTACTATATTACACGCGAGTTTATGTTTATTCTGCCGTTTCTGGTTTTTACTAAATCTCAACAACACTAGTTACACAGATGGAAACCTAAAAACGTTTACAGAAACCGAAGCCAGAGAACCGATGCTATTAATTAATGAACTAGCACCTACTCGATTTTTATGCCTCTGTAAACCACTTCGCTGTTTATTTTCGTTTGTGAACACAGTTCCATTCCAAAAAGAGGAACAAAAAAACACAGAGAAACAAAAAAGGGCAACCAAAACTAGTCTAACTCATTTATGTTGAACTTTGGCTAAATTTGAGACCAGTTAAATATTAATGTCCAAAAGCTTAAATATTTAGGCTTTAAGAGAGCTACCAAACATAAGAGGTTACGGAAAATGGTAAAACAAACTTCTGTAAAAGCTCCAATGACAAAAGATCTGATGATGAAATATACGTTTATTGCCCTCTGCATTCTCACAGCTATATCTTACATTGCCTTTGGTTTCGTTCCAATTATACTATCTATAATTTCGGTTCTAGTTGCTGTAGCTTGTGACTTTCTGCTCTCACTGGTAATGCGAAAAAGGGGACCCTTGAATACATGGTCTGCGGCTGTCTTCGGGTTAATTGTGGCTCTTTCATATACGATGGCAACACCTTCTGCACCGATTATGTCTTCATACGCTGGTATGCCTGAATTACTGCCAATGGATGCACCTATGGCTTATGTTTACGTTGCTATAATCGCCGCGATCGGCATGGTCGTGTTCAAGAAACTTCAAGGGTTGCTGGGCAGAAAATACGTAAATCCCGCAGCAACCGCAAAACTATTGGTTTTCCTTCCCTTCCTGAAGACAGTTCTAGAGCCGTCGGCTCACGAGATGACATCTCTAACTGGTCCTGTATTTTTCAGCGGCACTCCTATGGCGCCTTCTTTCGGTTCTCTCGTGCAATCATGCTTGGCTAACGTAAACATCGCCGCAAGTGTTTCTCCCGCAGACTTTTTCGAGACAATGATATTGCTAAAATATCATACTTGGATAGGTGGCATTTCAAGTATCGCTGTGATCGCAGTAGGAGTAGCCCTGTTTATGCTTCTTCGCAGATACATTAAATGGCGAATAACATTGGCTTACTTGGTAACTATGGCAGTAATGGCTCTGATTATGAGTGGTATCTATGGCGGAGACGCATTACTAAGAGTCGGTTTTACACTATTTATCGGCAGTTCGATCTTTCTAGCATTTTTTATGGCCACTGATCCAGCAACTACACCTATAACACATGCTGGGCAAAACGTATTCGGTATAGGCTTAGGTGTATTGACAGTGCTAATCCAAACATACATGAACTTCTTAGGCGGCTCAATCCTTGCATTAATTATAATGAATCTAACAACTCCTCTACTGGATAAAGTCGGAGTTCCGAAAGCTGGAAAAAAGAAGCCTGAACGGAAACTTCCCGAAGCTAAGCAATTCGTTGCGCCCAAAACTTACGACTGCGTAAGATGTGGTGCATGCATGTATGTATGCCAAAATTCATTAAGCCCGATTCTGATTAAACAGGCATTTGAGAAACGAAACGCAAAAGCATTGATGACTCTGGCGGCAGACTACTGCACAGGTTGTAGAACCTGCAATTTTGTTTGCCCCGCAGGAATCGATCTTGAAAGCTACACTCTCGGGTACCCGCTGCAGGAGGAAGAGGCGAGAAAAATAGATGAGCAGTTCTTGAGCGGAACCGCAGACGAGAACATTGGCGTCTACTCGGAGATGTTTTCAGCCAAAAGTGACATAGACGGACAGGATGGCGGAGTGGCTACTGCATTGCTGATTTCGGGAATGAAAAATGGGCTGTTTGATGCTGCCATAGTGGTTAAACGAACAGATGGCTACTGGGCGGAAGCGGTTATAGCAGAAAACGCTGATGAACTAATGGAAGCTAAAGGAACAAAATACCTACGGGTTCCGTTGATGTCAAAGTTAGGCGAGCTGATAGCTAAAGGCAAGCGAAAAATTGCTGTTGTTGGTATGGCTTGCGAGGTTCGAGCCGCAAGAAGGATACAACCGATTCTCCTTCGCGAATATCCAAACCTAGAACTAACCATAATCGGATTGTTCTGTTACGAATGCTTCGACTACTATAAACTCAAAGAAGAAACAACAAGGCTACTGGATATTGATTTGGACAGTGCAGAGAAAACTCAGATTCACAAAGGAAAATACATCGTTACAATCGATGGAAAGGAACACTCGGTAAAGGTAAAAGAATTGAACAAAGCTGTTGAAGCACGATGCCTCGACTGCCCCGACTTCACTGCAAAATACTCTGATATCTCTGTTGGTTCAGTGGGCAGCGATGAAGGATACTCAACTGTAATAGTGCGATCGGATATAGGCAAAAGACTACTTGAAAGTCTCGATTTGGCTAAAGGTAAAGTGGACAAGGAAGAAATTACGAAACTATCTGTTCTTAAGGAAAAACGTGCGAAGCTGAGTAGATCGGAAAAATAGGCAAAAAATCGCTTAAGCTAGAGAATAAGTAAAAAACCTAAACCCCTAAAACTCTAACTATGCACAATTTTTTTGTGCATAACTCTTACCTTTTTTTATTTAATAAAAAACTAGAATAAGAAATAATTTTGGCACATAAAAATAACCATGTTTTGGAGATTTTTTTGCTCCTTTGTATGGTTGTTTATGTTAAGGCATTTGGTTGTAAATATGGTGAAAAGCTTATTAAGTAATAGCCATGTAAATAAAAAGAAAAGAGGTGAAAGAACTTTGTCATTTACAGATAAACTTTATGGTTTAATCTTCAGTGAACTTTCGCTTGGTGTTGTCTTACCAATCATTTTCGGTGTGTTAATCATCTTCTTCCCAACAATACTATTTGACTTCTTGGAACCCATAGACATATATTTCCCCGACTTTTTGTGGGGTGGACCACAGATTCCATTAGAGCACATTTTAACTCAAGGTGTCGCTCAAGGTTTGCTTGCTTGTGCTATACCCATATTTCTTGGAATTGCTTGGAATAGGTGGGCTGGAGGCGCTGGAGGTTTTCTGCTTAGTATCTTCTGGGTTGTAGCATCAATGGCGCAATTTGGCGAGTGGTTTGTTCCAGGTGTGGACTGGTTAGGGCAAGTAGTTGCTGGAATGCTTGCCGGATACATCGCAGGAGCCTTGATGACACGTGCAAAAATGCGAGGTAACGATACTCTGAAAAATGCGCTAATAGCATCAATCGTTGCTGCCGTTGTCGCAACAGTATTTGTTACAACAACATATATTTGGTATTCCCCAATGTTCAAGAGTAGCACTCTACCTCCACATGGAACGGGCACTCCCGAATGGGGTGGCATGGAATTATGGGACTCAATAACCTACAATTACTTCATTAATGGCGCAATCTATGGTGTCTGGGCTATTATCGGTGCATTCATATCCAGAGTCGCTAGATGGTTCCGATAGAAATCACCAAAACCCCTATCATTTCAACATTCTTTTTTTCCTCTCTTCTAAGTAAAAGCGTCTTGCTATCTTAGATAATGCTTTTTTGTTTCAGGATTATCTCTATTCATTAAAGCTTAAAGTGGCATCTTCCCGATTTTATCTTCGTGCCGAAAACGTATTCTGCATACGTCTTATTTTCTTCAAAACTTAGCACCAGTTAATACGATTATCCGAAACCTATTAAGTGTGCGACTTGCTGTATTTGTGAAAGTAATAACCCTCAGGGAAGAATCATGCCGCCACATGTAACCCTTGTGAACCCCCCCTCCCCTAGTGGAAGCACTGGACATTGGTCCATCGCCCTCTTAGGTTTGGGGTATTTGGCTGCTGTTCTAGAGAAAAACGGGTACGAAGTTGACGTGATCGATTGCCAAGCCCTAAACATATCATTTGAAGAAGTGAAAAACAAACTTCAAAAACGCCAACCTGATGTGGTTGGATTAACCTCCACCACCCTCACCTACAAGTCTGCGCTTAGCATCATAAGAACTGCTAAAGAAGTCTGCCCAAACTGCTTAACCGTTATCGGAGGCTCCCACGTTACCTTCTGGGATGAGGAGGCGCTGGAGGAGTGTCCGCAACTGGATGTTGTGGTGAGGAAGGAGGGCGAGAACACGCTTCTGGAGCTGGTGCAGAAGCTAGAAGCAGGCAAAAGTTTCGGTGACGTGTTGGGCGTAACCTACAGGAAAGACGGAAAGATTGTGAAGACTGAGGACCGTCCCTACATAGAAGACCTTGACAGCTTGCCCTATCCAGCTCGTCATCTCTGGCCTCTGGATCAGATTCGAAAAATTGAAGACATATTCTACTTAACGACGAGCCGAGGCTGCGTATTTTGGTGCGAGTTCTGCGCGGCGGTCAGGATGTTCGGTCGAAGATTTCGGATGAGAAGCACCAAAAACGTGGTGGACGAGCTTGAATATCTTCACAACACCTACGGCGCAACCAATTTCACATTCTGCGATGATGCATTCACTGTCGATCAGGCCAGAACCGAAGAATTATGTGAGGAAATCAAGAGGCGAAAACTGAAGATAAAATGGAACTGCGGAACCCGTATAGACATGCTTACGAAAGAGCTGCTCATCAAAATGAAGGATGCGGGCTGCATCTCCGTATGGTCCGGAGTTGAATCGGGTGCACAACAGATCTTGGATGCCATGGAAAAAGGAATCCACATTGAACAAACGATAAGAGTCTTTGATTGGTTAAGAGAGCTTGGGCTAAAGACAGCCCCGAACGTGATACTTGGCTTCCCGGGTGAGACCAAGCAAACCGCTTGGAAGACCATAAAGTTCGTGGAAAAAATAAGTCCTGACTATGTGGGTTTCTATAATATAGCTACGCCCTTCCCTGGAACGCCCATGTATGATGAGGTCATAGAAAAGGGTTGGTTAAGGGTAACTGACTTTGACAAGTATGACACGGCGACTCCTATCTTTGAAACGCCGATGTTAAGCATGAAAGAGCTTAAGGAAATCCGGGAGCAGGCTTTCCATCATTTCTATCTTCGCCCTACCTACATTCTTCGCATGTTCGCCAAGGGACCGATGCACGGTTTTTCAGCAACGCAAACGGCTCTGGAGCATCTCTTTAAATCCATCAAACTTAAACTTTAGAATCTATGATCTGCAAACATAGTTTTTCTTAGCCAAGAAGGGTTGATGAGTAAAAACATGCGTTTGCATCCTTTTCCTATTTGAACCTTAATTAGAAGCTTCATATGTTTTAATTCATATAGGAGATTTGGATTCGAAAAATTGAGGGATAAAAGCCAATTTGTTTTTGGGTAAAGATCTTCAAGAAAGGATTCGTGAAGCAAACGTTGCTGTCCATCGGTTTGAGGCAAAATATTACGAGTTGATTCATCCAGAAGTTTATAACAGATATGAGCAGAAGAGAATAAACTCTGCGTTGAAGATGGTGGACAGGCTCGTAGCGGATAATCATGTGCGTGCAAAGAAGGCTCTTGATTTTGGGGCGGGTACCGGAAATCTGACTGTTAAGCTTCTGCAGATGGGTTACGAAGTTACTGCGATAGATATCTCTGCGGAAATGTGTAAGATTTTGGAAAAGAAGTGTAGACATTATTTAGAGTCTAAAAAGTTGGTTGTTATTAACTCGCCGATAGAGGATGTGAGTTTTGGTAGAGATGAATTTGATTTAATCACTTGCTATTCTGTGCTTCATCATCTACCGGATTATGTGGATGTGATTCAGAGACTTTGTGGCTTTTTGAAAAAAGGTGGTGTGATGTATCTGGATCATGAAATCTCTCCCTTTTATTGGAAGAGTGAAGAAAGCAGTGTGGCGCATCTGGTGAAGCTTGTTTATTTTCATTCTAATCCATTGCTTAACACTCTGTATTTTCAGATTGCAGGGGTAAATGTTCCTTCTCTTGATTATGGTTTATCTGATTATTGGCACAGGAAAGAACATCCTTTGGACCATGGGAAAATAAAGTGCATATTTGAGAAGGAGAACTTTGATTTTTTCAAACGAAGAGACTATTATCTCAAATTTAGAACATGGCTTTTAAACCCAATTTTTTACATATATCAGTATATTTGCAAACCTGAAATGAGTTTTTGGGTGGCTAAAAAATGATACCTATATGTTAATTTATGCGCCTCGTTTATAACTATCACTTTCTGTTCATGTAGCAAAGTATTTAAACATAGACCCATAAACTTAGCGAGACGAAAAACAAAAAAATTGGGGAATAAAAAATGAAAACTTGGAAAACCAAAACAAAACTTTCTACTATGGCTTTGATTCTAACGCTAACAATATCTGCTGTGTTAATTGCTTTGCCTAGCACCACCGCGCAAGAGTCACTTAATATTCCGACTTTCTTAGCTGTAACCGCTGCACCTAACCCCGTAGGCGTTCACCAAACCGTTTGGCTTCACGCCGTCTTCAGTAAACCCACACCCACAAACCAAGGTACTGGTGGCGATTTACATGAAGACGTAACAATAGAAATAGTGGACCCTACCGGAACTAAGACCGTTTTGGGACCCTACAAGGCTGGTATGACAGGAGCCGTACCAACTTCGTTCGAGCCCGATCAAGTCGGTGAATACACTCTACAGGCCATTTATCCTGGACAAATATTGACAGGGAAAAATCCTGATACGGGTCGAAATGGTCAGAACTTGAATATGGTAGGCAGTTATCTGATGCCCGCTGAAAGCGACGTAGTGACACTCACAGTACAGGAGGAACCGGTAGAAGCGATATATAATTCTCCAGGACTTCCAGAAGAATATTGGACTCGTCCAATATATGCAACGAACTGGGCTTGGGGAGAGATTGGCGCTAACTGGTTGGGAATGATGGCACCTGCATTTATGACTACTGGTGGATACGATGCTAGTGGAAACTTACAGCCATATGGTACAGCACCAAACACTCCTCACATAATGTGGTCAAAATCGACCCATTTCGGAGGTCAACCTGGAGCACCCATCCCAAGCGATCAATCGACTCAGTATTCATCAACCTCGGTAGTCATAAACTATTTCGAGCCAATAATCATAAGCGGAGTACTCTATTACACCCACATGGCGAGTCTTTCCTCTACCTTGGTAAGCTGGGAAGCCGTGGACCTTCGCACAGGAGAAACACTGTGGAGCAGATCAGCAGGCGAAACAGGAACTGAAAAAATGTTAATGGGTCAAATAACACGTTTCCATAGCGTTCAGGAATTCGGATCTGGCGCATATATATGGAGCGCGCCTTCAGCTGGATTTATGCGCGCGCCCTCATGGCTTGGATTATATGACGCATATACTGGAGTATTGGTAGGCAATGTTACTAACATCGGTGCTATCGGAGGTTTCCTTGGCGGTACAATACCTTTCATGGTGGATTCTACCGCCCAGGATCAGTATGGAACAATACTAGGTCATTATACTTCTGGTGGCAATCTGATTATGTGGAACTCAACCAAAATGCTTGGAACTCGACCAAGTGGCACCTATAACTTTGAAAATGGAATAGAGTGGTCAGTACCCCTTCCGACACAACTCAACGGTATATCAATCAGCCTTAGCATTGCTGCAAGAACCCAAGACGTAATCCTTCTCCGTCAAACACCCAGCCCGATAATGTGGCAAGAGGCAACTCTGGGCTATCAGATTACAGCAGGCTACGACGCAAAAACAGGCGCACTCCTCTGGGGACCAATAAACCAAACAATACCCGCATTACAAGACGTAGCTCTAGTTGGTGCCGGCGAGGGTTATTACGTGTTACACAACAAAGATACCGATGAAGCATATGGCTACAGCCTCACGGATGGTAGCTTCAAGTGGGGTCCAGTTCAACTGGAAGGAAACGCTTGGAGTACTATTGGACGTGGTGGAGCAATCGCTTACGGCAAAGTTTACATTTGGGACATTGGCGGCTACTGCAATGCTATCGATCTTGCAACAGGAGAGGTCGCGTGGACCTTCACTCGTGGAAGCGCTGGATACGACACTCCCTACGGTATATATCCTCTATTCCATTATAGCATGCACAGTATTGCTGATGGAAAACTATTCCTTGCAGAGGGACATCTGTACACTCCGCCTCTGCATCCAGCTCGGCGAGTTGCCATAAACTGCACCGATGGAAGCCTAGTGTGGAGCATAATGAGTTTCAGCAGTCGATCTCCTGCTCCTATTGCAGACGGCTACTTATTGGAATGGAACAGCTTCGACAATAAGATATATACATTCGGCAAGGGACCAACCGAACTCACAGTAACCGCTTCACCTAAAGTCTCAACAGCAAATGGCAGAGTACTGATAGAAGGAACGATAACGGATATTTCTGCAGGCGCGGAACAAGATGGTGTGATTGAACGATTCCCGAATGGACTTCCCGCAGTAGCTGACGAAGACATGAGAGAGTGGATGGAATACGTTTACATGCAGCAAGCAAAGCCAGACGATATTACAGGTGTTCCAGTGAAATTGGCTTATCAGTTGCCAGACGGAAGCTGGAAAGACATTGACCAAGTTATCAGCGATGAATACGGAAACTTCGGATTCCAATGGACTCCCCCAGGAGAAGGCACCTACGTGGTGAAGGCGTTCTTCTTGGGATCAGAATCTTACTGGGGTACATCCGAGACAACCTACCTGACAGTAGGTCCAGCAGCAGCAGCGGCTCCCAGCGCAGAAGAGATTGCTGGTACAACTGTAGGCAGACTTCCAGCGTATCCAGCAGCTTCGGACATAGCGCAAGAAACTGTAAACAAACTGCCAGCATACCTGACAATCGACCTGATCGTCCTGATAATCGTAGCAGTCGTCTTGGTCATAGGCTTACTAGCCTACATGGCACTCAGAAAACAGAAATAAACCAAATCCCCCTTTTCTTTTTTCTTTCAAACATGATGCGATAACGTTAACGAAAGTTAAGAAGAAACATTATTTGATAAGTTAGAAAGGAATTCCGACCTGCAGAATTTGCGCCTACCCAATTGCATGAGTTTTTTTATTCCGCTTTCTAGGTAAGTTTATTTTTTCCGTCTCCACTACTAACCTAGTAACGATACTTAAAAAGCAGCAATCTGGAACGATTTCGATGAATCTGTTAACAAACCAGAAACTCTGGAACTCGATCATTAAGACGCCACCCGTAAAATGGATGCTGAAAACCGCTCTAAAAAAATGCCCAAAATGTAACCGGACACCCCTTGAAACCGCACTAGACAACTACGCTGGCAAAAACCAATTACACTGCTCCTCCTGTAACCTTTACGTCAGAGTCATAGAATTCTGGATCAATTTCATACAAACAGTTTTAGCCGTTGAAAAGAGCCGTGTTTCCAAACTTTTTGCGGACCCCTACGTAAGAAGAGCCATAAACAGCATAGTGTACGGCTTTGCCGAGTTCGGTTTCAACCGTCCCATACAGGTTCACGCCCCCTTCCTTGTGGTATGGAATTTCACATACAAATGCAACCTCCACTGTAAACACTGTTACTCGGAAGCCGGAAACAGCTCCAAGACAGAACTCTCCACCGAGGAAGCCATAAAGGTCGTGGATCAAATAGCAGATTTCGGCGTCACCTCCTTAGCCTTTTCAGGGGGCGAACCCTTAATGAGAAAAGCCTTCTTCGAGGTTGCCCGTCACGCAGTCGACGCGGGACTTTATGTCTCCTTAGCCACAAACGGAACATTGCTTAACAAAGAGAACGTTAGAAAACTCAGGGAAATCGGGCTCCATTACGTGGAAGTGAGCCTTGACGGAGCTAACGCCAAGACTCATGATTTCTTCAGGGGAAAAAGCGGCGCCTTTGACCAGACAATACAGGGACTAAAGAACTGCCTGAAAGAAGACATCTGCACCTGCGTAGCAATAACCGGCACCAAAAACAATCTAACAGAAATCCCTGCAGTGCTTGAAATGGCTGAAAACATGGGAATTGACAGATTCACGTTATTCAATTTTGTGCCAGTAGGCAGAGGCAAAGACATAATCGCAGCTGACCCTTCTCCCCAAGAGCGCGAGCAGCTTCTACGTTTCTTTAACAAAAAGTTGTCAGAAGACCACAAAATCGCCATATTAAGTACAACTCCTCAACTCGCCCGCGTGGCTTTACAGTCTCAATCTCCAACCCAAAAAGACATAATAATGCCCCTTGCACACATGGAAGCCACCAAAATAAGCAAAAGAGCCACGGCTCTAGCCGACTTTATTGGCGGATGCGGAGCTGGGCGATTATATTGCGCCATCTCCCCAGAAGGGAACGTTCAACCCTGCGTCTTCATGCCACTGGTACTCGGAAATCTGAAAACGGAAAGGCTAGAAGACATCTGGCTCAACTCCCCAGTTTTTAAGGACCTCAGAGACAGAGGAAAACTGAAAGGGCGCTGCAGCAGATGCGAATTCAAGTTTGTTTGCGGAGGATGCAGAGCAAGAGCCTACGCTTACCATAACGACTATCTTATGTCCGACCCCGGCTGCATCAGACAACTCTCAGAGGGCGATTGACAAATGAAGCGGACAAAAATTGGAATCTTCAGAACCGATAACGGTTTAGAATCCGCCCTGAAAGAGGCGCTGAAAGCTGCAGATTGGACTACGCATGTTGGAGGCAAGGTTTTCATAAAACCGAATCTGTGCTCCAAATATTACATTCCGGGGGCTGTCACCAATCCCCAAGTTCTCTTTCATCTGGTAAGCCTTCTCCGCGACAGGGCTGAAGAGGTTGTTGTCGGCGAATCCGATGGCTACAACTACTGCTGCAACGATGCTCTGGCAATGACTGGCGTAAAGAAGATAGTTGAGAAGGCTGGAGGAAAGACCGTTAACCTCTCCGAAGACGAAACCGTGAACGTTAAAAGCTCCAAAACTTTCTGTCTAACCAATTTTCCGCTGCCCAAGACTCTTGTTGAAGCCGACTCTATTGTTGACGTTCCAGTGATGAAGACCCACGAGTTCACAAACTACAGTGGCGCCATAAAGAATCTGTTCGGATGCATACCCGATGACAGGCGCATCTTTTTTCATCCCAAATTCGGCATGGTTCTACATGACTTGCTGGTTCTGCTGAAACCAAAGTTTGTTGTTATGGACGCCACATTTTCTATGGAGGGAAACGGACCCAACAGGGGAATTGTTGTACCAATGAATCTTGTCCTAGCTGGTAGCGACCTTCTTGCCATGGACAAGCTATGCACTGAAATCATGGGCATCGACTGGGCTGACATATGTTACCTCAAGTTCATTGACCAGCATTACAGACGGGAAGAAACAGAGACCCAGATCATAGGCGAAGACATCGAGAAAGTGAAGCGCCCATTCCTGCTTCCGTATGCTGATTTGGCTGTTAGGGCTCAACGTTGGGTCTACAAAAGCTACTTTCTAACCCGCCTCTGCTTCGGCACACCCTTCTTGAACATGCTGCAGGGCTGCCTGACCGCCTACAGGAAGGTCGATACGGAAATCAAAGGCAAAGAATGGGTGGACAAACACTGGGACAACTCTTTGCCCCGTTAAGCTGTCCCCAAAAGCTTGTGATACAAATCGATCACTTGGCCTGTAATCAGGCGCCAAGAAAACTTCTCTTCTATCAACTTTCTTCCCTGCCTACCCATTTCTTCGGCAAGCTTCGGGTCCTGCAGCAGCGTCAGCACTCTCTGGGTCAGCTGTGCTGGGTCTCCGGGGTCTATCAGAAACCCGTTTTCCTTGTCTGCTAAGAACTCAGGTATCCCCCCAACCTTGGTGGAGATAACTGGTAAGCCAGTGGCTTGGGCTTCCAGTATGGCGAAGGGAAAGTTTTCGTAGATGGCGGGGAGCACAAATATGTCAGAGGCAGAGTAGAGGTCTGGAAGTTTCTCGTCCGGAACGTACCCCAGAAACTTCACGTAGTCTTCTATGTCCAGTTCTTTCGCCAAGTCTCGGAGGCTCTGTTCCTTCTTCTTGAATCCTGTCCCTGATATGGCAAATTTTACGTCGCCGAACTCGTGGATGACTGGGGGAATGGAATGTAACAGAATTTCTAAGCCTTTTCTGTGGTAGAGCCGACCCACAAAGAGAACTATCTTCTTCTCCTCTTCTAGCCCGAATTCTCGCCGCAGCTCAGCCCTGTCTGGTCTTGGCTTGAATTTGTTTATGTCCACGCCGTTGTAGATTACGTGAATCTTTTCCTCTTCGATGCCGTAAAGTTCAGTTAATTCACCAACGGTGTACCTGCTAACCGCAATCAGGGCGTCTGACCGTTTCATCAGCTTAGTTTCGTAGCGCCTAAGCAAACGATTGAATCTGAGCATAATCTTCTCGTTGGGATTCAACTCCTTGGGGTTAGACTGTCTCGTCACTATGGCTTCTCCTTTCCAAGTTGAGTGGACTGCACAAACCAGCGCCTTAGCTGAATCTTTGGGGATGGCGAAACTTGGAACCAAGGGAAGGTTCGCGTGTATGATGTCGAAACCGATCTGTTTGTTCAGTTCTTCTATCTTCTTGGATGCTGAGCGGGCGAACCGCCAATATCTGGTGAGGACATTTCCTGCGCCCTTTCTGTAATGGACTTTGATGCCGTCAACCATGTCTTCTGAGTCTTCGCTGTGTCTGGCTACCACGTGAACGTTGTGTCCAAGTTTTTGGAGGCTGTGTGACAGGTAATAGACGTAGGCTCCGGTTCCGCCTGAGATGGGGAAGTATTCTGGAGTTACGAAGCAGACATTCACGACCTCTTTTTCCCTCCTCCAGTTAATGCTGTGTGAATTAAAGAGGTTGCTCCCCCTAGGGTCCACGCAACCGCTCTGGTGAAATAGATTACGATTAGGTACATGGCTGAGGGGTCGTGGAAGATGATGGAGATTTTTGCGGCTGAGAAGATGTAATGCAGCGTTGTTATTAGTACAAGGGCTAGAAAAATCAATGAGGGAATCAAATTGAAGTTTGTGGCTACGCTGATGAGAAGCAAGAGGGCTGCGACAGCATACAGTATGGGCTGTATGTTCATCCACCAGTCCGTTATCCTGTCGCCCCTCGCAAGTTTTGGATGCTTGAAGTACAACTTCCAGGTGTTCTGACCGTATTTATACTGCTGTTTGAAAAAAGTTCGCAGCGTGGGGCGATGGAAATGGTAACATATTGCCTCGGGGTCAAAGGCTATCCTGTATCCTGCCTGTGCAAGTCTTGCTCCTATGTCCGTGTCGTATTGGGTGGGAAGAGCCTCGTCGAAGCCGCCGATTTCCATGGTCACTTTTTTCTTCAGCAGCAGATTCATCGTCGCCACTCTCTCAACCGTGCCGGGAAGTCGTCGATACCTGTAACTCAGCTCGTAGCCTATGGCTCTTGGAACCAGCTTATCCCTGTTCCAAGTTTCCACGGTTCCGCTTGCCCCAGCAACCTTAGGATCATCTAAGTGTTTGACAAGCTTCCTGAGCCACTGTTTTTCAACTTTCGCGTCAGAATCAACTAACCCTATTATCGGGTTCTCTATATCCTTCAAGACGAGGTTGTAGGCTGCTGGAGGGTTAAGCTGGCTGTAAACAAATTTAACTGGATGCGCTTTGGCAAGTTCAGTTGTTGCGTCGGTTGAGCCTCCGTCGATTACGATTACTTCAAGTAGCTGTTTGGGGTAGTCTAGTTCCAGGATAGAGCGGAGGCATTCATCTATTGTTGATTCGCTGTTAAGGGTGGGTACTATTATGCTGACTCCCGGAAGTGAATCCTGTTTTCTGGATGCTTTGTTTTTCAATCGGTTGCCCTTGTAAAGGTCTTCTGTAATCAACCTTGACTATTAACGTAATAGTAAGTTTTTACTTACTTTATTAGTATTAGTTTTTTGAAGCAATTTCCAATCATCTTTTCCTAACACTTAATTTTTATCCATACACTTTGCAGATAATATGTAATTTTTCTTAATAGCCTTTGTGCGGGTAGGACAAATTTCTTTTATGAGTTCAACTTTAATGAGAACAGAAGCAGACATGACTTCAATATTAGACATTCTTGAAAAAGACCCAGATTTTACAGACATAAAATCTGAACTTGACCCATTAATATATGAAATTTTCAAATTAGCAAAAACTAATCCAAAATATGTCCAATTTAAGAAGTGTCTGGACGATTGGAACAAACGTTTTGCGACAGTTTTCCCGATAGCTGGAACTGTAGATTCTTTACAGAGACTTACAGTTCAACCAATATTCAAAGAGGAAGAAAAAGAAAACAGAAGACTAAAAACAGTAATTGGTTTATTTAGATATCTCGGACTTGTAGAAAGTCTAGGGACACAAATTGTTGATTTATCACTCTTACTTTTAGTAGCAAATGGGCACGATTTTCATGTAGAACGTGAGCACGAAGCCCCCAGAATAGTTCATGCAACTAGTCTATCAGATTTAGAAAATTCTTCATTAGGTGTTAAAATAAAATTTTTAGAAAGGTGTAATCTAAAAAAGTCAACTAAATTAATTGATAAAGACCTTAGAAACAGCATTGCTCATCTAAATTTCAAAATAAATGACGATGGGACTTTATCTGCTAGGAGTAGAGAAAAGAAAAAGAAAAATATTGACATCTACCAAAAAATTTCAGAGTTTTATGGCAAATACCTGATGCTTTTTCACATATTTGGAGAGATTCAACAGCACGTATTTGCGGAAAAATTTGAGGCTGAAAGATGTAAAACAATCAAAGAATTCAAAGAGAAAATTAAAGATTACCAGAAAAAGACCAAAAGTTAGATTGAGAATAATATTTTAGTTTCATTCGCCTCTCCGCTTCATTCAAGTTTTATCCGACACAAGAAGTAAATCCAATTTTGCCGATTCCATTCTGGTGTCAAGTGTTGGGTTTCAGCGTAGTGTGTCACGACTGCGGACATGCGCTGTATGATGGCTTTGACATGGTTCCGCTTTACCGCCTTAGACCTAGCCAAGATATTGCGTTCAGCCGTTCGAAGATTTTGGGAAATTTGGATGGTTAATAGTTTAGGAAAAATTGGACATAGAATCTCTAGAAAAAAACCTTAAACTCTTTCCTCGACTTTGAGCAATCCAAAAAAGTAAATTGATGGATAATCCTTCGGGTTTGTTAAGCTCTTCACTTTCAACGGTTTGAATTTAGTGTTAAATTTCTGGGTTCCAGACTCCCAATCTGTTTTACCTGGATTTGATGTGGCTAATATGAGAAGAAACATATTCTCGGGTAATGTAGATAATTTCTCAACGTCAGGTTTTATGCCTACTGAACTAGCATCCCCGAAGTATGAATTGGCAGTCCAACGAGTCCCTTTTTGATAACCTATCAACCAATGTTTTAGTTCTATCCATACTCGGTAGGTTTTGCTTTTTTCCCTGACTTTGAGAGTGAAATCTACTTTTTTCCTTCCCAATCCCATATTAACTTCACGGTCAAATCCAACAATTTTTCCATTCAATTTATTCTGATCAAGGAAAAGTAGTAATTCACCCTTTAACCATCCTTCAACTTGGACGCCATGTTTACAGAAACATTCAAACATACCTAAACGTGTATTAAAGTAATCTTTTAATTGCTCAACAAATTCAATCATCAATTCATCAATCATTTTTTATCACAATTTAGAAGGGTAATGCGGGGGCATTGGTCTAACCTAATTTTTGAACTTGAAGGTCATTAAACTGATAAATTGGAGTATATCCTGAAAGCATTAAAAAATCTCCAATAACGAGATTCCACGAACCACCTTGTGGTTCTAAATTATACCAACCCAAAATTCCCATGTCAATTTTAACCCAAGCATGATAGTTATCACCATTCTTGCCTAAAACAACAAAAACGTCGTTTGTGGACCAGCCGTTTGCACGAAGAAGTGAACACGTTAATATTGAAAAATCCTCACAGTCGCCAGTTCCTAGTCTAAGTGTTTCTAAGGGAAATTGCCAATGTTCTGTTCCGTAAATATTGCTATCATATCTATACTCAATGTTGTCACTTACCCAATCTCTAATAGCCATCCAATTGGGTGTAAGGAAAAATTTGCTATCAATTATTTGGCTCTCCTTTAAAACTACATTAAACTCATTTGGTGTAATGAATAACTTCAAAATATCTGGATTTTCATCCCAATACCGTGGAAATTCATGATTAATTGAAAATGTAGAAATGTCTGATGACTCCGAACACCAAGACTTCACTTCAATAGTTCGGGATGAATCGTAAGGCATAGAAATTGTGTAGGAATAGCTTCGTCTACCTTGAACAGGAATTGAACTAACAAATTCTGTTCCAAACAATTCTCCATCCACCCTAATTTCAAAATTTACGTCTTGTGCTTCAGCGTTGCCAGTGTTTGAAACTGAACAGCTAACGGTGCTTACGTATTCAGGCAAATTTGTGGTCATACTTCGTGTCCAATGGCCATCACTTTCATATCCATTGACAACAAGATTTGGCGTATAAATTATTACAGGCTCAATAGTGTCCTCAAAAATTGTCTTACCATTTGGACTAGGTCGCCAAAGAAAGAGAACTGCGATTACAGCAAAAACCGCTATAACGCTAACAGCAACAATAGCCTTCTTTGAAGCCATTTGAACTCAATTCAATAATCACCGTTTTACTTTATAATATTTTCATTCAAGTGTTTTTATCAAAGTTATTTCAGGGAATTTTTAAACGAATAATATTCTAGTAAACCAAGTAGATAGTTGAAATAAAAAATACAAGCCGTATTGTGCTATTCCATTTGTTGAATATTCGTCTTTTTTCCTTGATAGAACAATTACTACTATCACTATTAACGTAATCAGCTATGATAAATAAGATGTTATTATGGCGTAAAGTATTCTCGCCCCGTCTCTTACGGGGTCAAGTTTGGAGGTTCCCACCGTCCTCTGAACAAAACTTATGGGGGTTTCCGCCACTCGTGCGCCCATCCTCAACGCCTTAACAAGCATCTCGGATTCCACCTCGTAACCGTGGGAACCTAACTTCATCCTCTTTATCAGGGACGATCTGATTGCTCTGAAGCCAGATTGGGAATCGGATATTTGCACGCCAGTGAGGTACCCGATCAGATCATTGAACATCCTGTTGCCGGCTCTGTTTATTTTCGGAATCTTGGTTTGGTTGGCTTCAGAATTAAAGAATCTTGAGCCTACCACAAAATCGGCTTTGTTTTCCCTGAGATATCGCAGAACCAAAGGAATCTCTTCTGGCTGATGGGAACCATCTGCATCCAAAGTAACAACCAATTCGCCTTTAGCCTGCCTGAAACCGGACCTGAGGGCAAAACCTTTCCCCTGATGCGCCTCCTTCAAAACCTGAGCTTTCAGTTCCTGAGCGATATGTGCAGATTTGTCTACTGAGCCGTCATCGACAACCAGAATTTCGTATGAGACTCCTAGTTGTTCAAGTGTTTTCTTTGCTCGAGTAACTATGTTGCCTACAGTTACTTCTTCATTGAACACTGGAATGACGACGGAAACGAAACATTCTTTTCGTTCCCTATTTTGCTTATTTTTTGCCATTGCTTCACAGATGTCTACTTCATGAATTAAATAGTTTGCCAATACTTTTCGAATAGGCGATTGATGGTTTAACTTTTATATCCACTGGCGTTGATGTAGTTCTGCAAAATATTGTTTAAGCCTATCCGAACAATCCTTGATGGAGAGACTGACCCATAGTGAAGCAAACTTTGATGGAAATCGAGCAGAACATCGCGTCGAGAAAAGAAACAGACAAAATCATGTGGTTCTCCATGTGGGCTGTTCTCTCTGTAGCCAGCTTCGGGATAGCTTGGTTTCCGATGATCTACTATCTGATCAAAAGAAGAAACACTCACTTCTCACGACAAGAAAAATTGGAGGCACTAATCTTGAGCAAGCTGAAAAAAACAGCAAGTCCAGAAAAGTCGCCGTTAGACTCTTCGCAAACAAAGAATCAGGTTTCATCCAGAAACGCGGAGGCATGGGCTTTTTCAACCCTCCTGATCTTTCCTGCCTTTTACATCTTTTATTTTCTGAAGAGTGACCTCCGGAAACACGAAGAGCATGAGCATGATTTTCTGGTTGAAGTGATGGCGTTGGCAAAAGATTCGGATGTGCCTCTGAACATTCACGGTTTTTCTGCTACCCCAAGTTTCCAGTTGGACAAGTATCTGGTTCTCAGTGTTGTGACGTTTGGTTTAGCGGCTGCATATTGGCTGTACCGAATCTTCAACGACTACAACAGTCACTTCAAGATGCAATGGAAAAATGAGGACGAACTGCTCAGTTTCCTCAAGGCAATTGACAAAAAATCTAGTTAACAGCTTCTGTTTTGGCTGTTAATTTTTATATCCGTCTGGACATTACGAAGGTTTGAAAGCGCGAAAAGGAAGCCGTCATATGGTAGATGTTTCTAAGCTCGTTAAGAAATCGCTGAGAACTGTGAATCCCTACTTTCACGGTGGAAACGTTTGGGAAGTTTCAGAGAAGTACAAAATTCCTGTGGATCAGATTATCGATTTCAGCATTTCCACCAATCCCTTGGGTGCACCCGAAAAGGCTGTAGAGAGCATTCGTCAACACCTCAACTTGATACATCATTACCCCGACCCAGATCATGAGTGGCTTCTGGAGGCTCTTGCAAAATCCGTTGGTGTAGCGCCGAACAACGTGGTGGTGGGCAACGGCTCCACCGAGTTAATCTACCTGTTCAATGAGGTCTTCCTTGAGGAAGGATACGAGGCTGTTATTCCGGTTCCCACCTTCAGCGAATACAAGGCAGCCATAGAAAGATTCGGCGGCAGCGTGGTTTTCATAAAATGCGATTCAGCAAACAATTTTAAGCTAAACCTTCAGGAACTGGAAAACTCTGTCACAAAGAAAACTAGAACCATTTTTCTCTGCAACCCGAACAGTCCAACCGGATGGCTCTATGAAAAAGCTGACATCCTGCGAATCATCAAGTTCGCCGCAGACGAGAATGTGCTTGTGTTCGTTGACGAGGATTACATCGATTTTGTTGACGACAGCAAACGGTATTCCATGGCTGAGTATGTTAACGAGTACAATAACCTGTTTGTTCTCAGGTCACTAACCAAATTTTTTGGTTTGGCAGGCGTCAGAATCGGTTTCGGCGTAGGCTCCCCTGACCTTGTGAATGTTCTGAAGAGGGTGATTATGCCTTGGAGCGTAAACAGTTTAGCCATGTTCGCTGCAGCAGAGGCAGTAAAGGACACAGAGTTCATCAAAAAAAGTCGGCTTCTCCTTTCAAAGAGCAAGAGACAGATGCTAGAGATATTCAAGACTGTTCCTTGGTTGAAGGTGTATCCGTCTGAAACCAACTTTTTACTAATCGAAATCATCCGAGACGACTTAACTTCAACGCAGCTCGCTGAGGGGCTCGCCAAAAAGGGTCTCCTCATCAGAGACTGCAAAGACTTCGACGGGCTAAACAACAGATTCTTCAGAGTGACAGTTAGGAAACCAGAAGAAAACAGAAAACTGGTAGAGCAAATAAAATCCTTAGGCAACTAAAATAGCGGTCACTCAATCCTTGTTTCGTTTCGAGGCTCGTTTGGTGCGCAGCAGATAATTTTTTGCCGATTCCAAATCTTTAGAAGAGTTCACGGTGAAAACGGCTTCAGGTCTGCTGCTGACAATGACTTCCTGTTCCTGTTCTTCCAAGATTCGTTGACCATCAATTATGTTTATTCCCGAAACCGCATACATTTTTCCTTCATGCTCATAAGGTGAGACCGCTGACACGCCATACTCGCGGAAAGCTTCTTCCGGAATCAGCACAGTCAAAGCAGGCTTGCCAGACTCTTCGTATCGGCTGATTATTTCGTCCAGAAACTCTCCGTCCAGCAGAGGGAGATCAGCTGAAACAATCAAGACAGGGCACTTCAGGTTTGCGTCCTGAATCGCTTGCTGCAAGTCAGCATGGTATCCTTTTCCATCGGTTTCAATAACCTTCACGGATGCTTCTGCTGCCTCCTGTGCCGTTTTTGGACTGTAGCCTGTTACCGCTACGTATGTTTCTGCGATTCTTTTGGATTCCTTGGTGGCTTCGATAACTCTTCGTATGAGAGGCTTGCCCATGAACTGTGCCATCGGCTTTTCCGTGTCTACACCGAATCGTGTTCCTTTTCCACCCGCCATTATCAAAGCTACGATGTGCACTTTCAAATCACCAGCACAAGCAACGCAAACATTCTCGCTATCTCGTTAGTGGCGCCGAAAACATCGCCGTTTACGCCCCCAAAAAGCTGTTTGCCCAGGATTATCATGAAGCCACCAGACAGTATTCCAGCTGCTACAGCCAACGCGCCGCCTAGACCAAGCAAGGCAACGCCGACGGCAAGGGAGATAATTAACGAAATCGCGTATAAACCATGGTTTTTTCTCATGAAATCGATGAAACTTCTGCCCTTTCCCCTCTTCTCTTCAAGACGTTGCGGCGGGGATGTGCCCTGCCATGCAGTTGTAACCATAGCCAGCTTCGCTGACACCTCCGCTACTATGAGGGCTTGGATGATGACATCCGTTTTTGTCAGGAAGATAAGTAAGAGCGTGAAGAAGGAAACGAGGAGCGCAAGAAAGGCTCCTGCTCGGGTAACAGTCCACACGTGAGCAATCTCCATCTTCTCTTTAAGAGACGCCTTTCTTATGCCCAAAGCATTACCCACATCAACTAACCCGTCTGTGTGCTGAAGCCCTATTACCGCAAGCAGGAAGGCGAGGGTCATAAAGCTTGCAAGCCCCTTGGCTGCAAACTCGAAAAACACTTGGTGAGAACCTGAGAATATCATCGTGTTTACGGAGCCGAAGAGAAGAAACAAAACATTGCTTGTGAAGAAGCAGTAGATGCCCGCAAGAAACCCTATCATTGCTCCTATAACCGGAAACAGGAACATGAATCGAGCGGAGATATCCAAAAAGCTCTCATCCATCCTAAATGGGATGGCTGTGAGAAAAGCCATCAACCCCCTAAACACTCTCAATGCTTTCACTATCAACCCCCGCTGATTAACTCATGGATTGTCTGCTTGTGGGCGCGAGAACTCCCAACAGACGTTATATCTCCATATGTCGCCCAACTTGGTCAACCTTATCTCCTGTTCGTCAACTTCGATTAAACCCTTTTTCTCCAGTTTGCTGATGGTGGTTTCAAAGGCTTCTTCCGGCGATTTTCCGAAGCGCCTTTTGAACTCCTTTTTGTTGACGGGCAAGCGTATATACAGTCGCATCATCATCTTGCCCATCTCATCCTCTATTGAACTCGCCGAGAGCTTTGATATCGGAAACTTTCCACGGTTAACCGCCTCAACATATGCTTCGGCAGGTTCAATGTCCACATAAGAGAATTTTCCTAACGTTCCCATGAAGGAGCCTGCACCAGTACTAAGAATCTCCATGCATGGTTCTTGGAAGTCCTCTGCTATTCTGGAGAAGCGGTTATGGCATGTCGGCTTGTATCCTGCCTCCTTGAATGTGTTCTGCGCCTCCAGGTACATCTCTGTTTCAGCATCTTGGTCTCCCCTCGGCGGTAAATCGCCAGACTGAAGCTGTTGAGCTAGCTTCGTCTCCGGGTAAACGTCCAAAACATAACAGTCAACGCTTTCCACACCCAACTCTAAAGCTCTTTGAACATCTCCATTCCAGACTTTCAATGTCTGCCCCGGAAGATTATACATCAAGTCAATGCTTACCCGAAGCCCCAGCTTACGTGCATTCGTAACTGTTTCCTCTGCACTTCGTGCGTTATCTCGCAGATTAAACATTTTTCTTGCTTTGTCGTCAAAGGTCTGTATTCCCACATCCAGCTGGTCCACACCATATTCTGACAGCGCCTTGAGTTTCTTGTAGTCGAAATCGTGAGTGCAGCCTGTGATCTTGATTTCCCGGCTATCATCGAAATTGAAGTTTTTTTCGCAGAACGCTAAGAGATCAATTGTCTGTTTGGCGGACATGAGGCTTGGGGTTCCACCTGCCAGATATATCTCAGCGAACTCGCTTGTTCTAACGTACTTTGTTTCCGCGTACATGTTCAAAGCTTTTTTCAGCGCAGAGAGGTACTTTCCCATCTCGTTGTTGGACATCAGTTCTGTGGGAAAATAGCAGAAGCTGCACTTCATGGTGCAGAAGGGTATCCAAGGCTGCAATTCCTTCCTTTCGCCGCTGGTGTTCTCGGTTCCCAAAAAGTCTGTGAAGGCTTGCAGAGTCTCAGGCGCAACTTCTGGATAGTCTCGATAGGTGTAGGGTGGCCAGTGCTTGGTTTCTTCGTAGACAACTGTGGTTTTAGCGTGTTTACCTGTCATTCTCTTATGATGTCTCCGTCCTCTCGTTTTTTAAATCAATGTTAATTTATGGCATAACAGTTTCGGAAATTTTTTTTCGATCGAGTTTCCTCCATGCCTTTTATGCCAATCCCTTGCTGTCTCTTGGAGCGTTTTCCTGTTTTAATGTTTTGCAACTTTTAAAAACTTATGCCAACAAAGCTTTCAGCACACAAACATATGCCTTCTTTCAGTAAAAATTTGTGAACTGGTATGCTTGACAGAAAGCTTATATAGAATTCCACGTCAAAACCGTTTCTCTAACAATTGTGTAAAACGAACATTGGTGAAATAGTTTGATTTATTTTTTGGTTGGTTTTGTGGTGCTCTTTGTTCTGATGTTGCTTGTCGGCATCAACGACCCTACTGGCGGAACAAGCATGAAAGGCTGGTGCTACCAATATCTGGCTGTAGCGCTGGTGTTCGATGCACTTGCAGTTTTTGCCCTGATTTACCAAAATGCGATACTCACCGAATTGCTGCTTGGAGTCGCCGCAGGCTCCGCAACCGTGCTAGGCATCCACGTGGCACACCACATCCAAGAAGAGAACGAGGAGCACACGGCACACTAGTTCGATGGGTATCTTTCCCTTTTAGGTAACTGATTTAAGACAATTGCTTGTTAACTTAATGTATTCTCGAGGTTCTATTATGAAAAAGTACGATTTAATATCCATAGGCACAGGCTCCGCAATGACTGTTGTGGAGGCAATGATTCAAGAGAACCCGAAGATCAGGGTTGCGGTCATAGACAAGGATGAGCCTGGCGGCATCTGTTTAACAAGAGGCTGCATCCCCTCCAAACTGCTTCTTTACCCCGCAGAGTTGGTGAGAACAGTCGAAAAGGCGAGAACGTTTGGAATCGACTCGGAAATAAAAAAGATAGACTTCAGACAGGTCATGGAAAGAATGAGAAACATAATCCACGGGGACATAAACAAGGTCCGCCAAGGGCTTTCTCACTCAAAAAATGTGGACTATTACCCTGAAGCCGCAGAATTTGTTGCTCCCTACACGCTGAAGGTTGGAGACGAAACCATCACCGCCAAGATGATAGTTCTGGGCACGGGATCAAAACCCGCTGTGCCTCCCATAAAGGGGATAGAGGAAACGGGCTACCTTACCAGCGACACAATCCTCAACATAACCGAATTGCCCAAGAGCATTATTATCGTGGGCGGCGGATACATAGCCGCAGAATACAGCCACTTCCTCTCATCCATGGGCGCACAGGTCACAATCATCGGCAGAAACCCACAGTTTATCCCCGAGGAAGAACCTGAGGTTTCGGCGTTAGCCCAGAGAGAACTCGAAAAGCATGTGACAATCTATACTAACCATGAAGTTCGAGAGACAAAAGTGACTTCAAAGGGCAAGAAAAGCGTCGTTGCCGTCAACCGGGAGACCGGAAAAAAGCTGGAAGTAACCGCAGACGAACTATTGATCGCCACCGGAAGAGCTTCGCTTTCAGACGTGCTTCATCCCGAAAAAGGAGGAATAAAAACTGACAGCCACGGATGGATTGTCGTTGATGAGCATTTGGAGACCTCTCAGCCTAACGTTTGGGCTCTTGGAGACGCCAACGGCAAATACCCCTTCAAGCACGTAGCCAACCACGAAGCAGCCATCGTATACTATAATGCTGTGCTGAAGAAGAACGTGAAAGCTGACTATCATGCGGTGCCCCACGCCGTATTCACATATCCCGAGATTGCGGCGGTCGGCTTGCGAGAAAAGGAGGCGATCGAAAAATACGGCGCGGACAAGCTGCTGATTGGATTTTACAGATACGAGGATACGGCGAAAGGAGAAGCCATGGATGCGAAGGACTACTTCATCAAAGTTATCGTGGAGCGGGGCACAACGAAGATTCTTGGAGCCCACATCATCGGACCCTACGCCTCTGTTCTAATCCACGAGATCATACCCTTAATGTACACCAGCGAACAAAGCGCCAAACCCATACGCGATTCTATGCACATCCACCCTGCTCTGAGCGAAGTCGTTGACCGCGCCTTCCGTTCCCTCATGCCCCCAGAACATTACCACCACATACTTGAGCACTACAAACTTCTGACCTAACCAAAAAGTTCTTACCCCTAAAACATGGGGTGCAGAAACTGGGGGCTATTTGTGTTTTGCGCTGATTCTTGGGATGCTGAATTGGTGTTCTACTTGCTTTCGGTAGAACATGTTGTATACGCAGAAGGGTATGATTCGGTTATCTGGAGTTGTGTAGTGAATGACGCAATGGTGTGCCCGTTCCACATCGAAGGTGTACGGATCCATAAATGCCATGCACCCGATCAGCAGCAGTCTCCGCCTGATGTACCCAAGAGAATCGTATGATGGGTCAGTGTGTATCTTAACCAAAGTCTTCACAGCATTCAGAAGACCCGCTTCCCGCTGCACTTTCCTCCAATCTAATGAACGAAAGGCAGCAAACAGCAGCCTCAGATAGATTCCGATTTTGCCAATTTTTTTCTTCTCAATCAGCCTGCTCAGGGCTTTCAGGTCGGACATGAATGTCTCAAATTTTAGGAAACGGTTGATGGGCGTGAACAGGTGTTTTCCTCGTTTGGAAACTAGAATCCAGTTCCAGAGTCCACAGTATGGGGTGGGGGTGAATGGGGGCCATGCTTTGTCTAAGAAGGTGTTCATGACCTTTAGGGGCGGGTCCATAACTGAAACCGGAAACAGGTCCTCTTCTTTGATCATCCCGTTGGTCTGTTCTTGGATTCTCTGGGCAAGCAACGAGTTGCAAACCCTATCTTTTCTGGAGACATACTCAGCTGTTCTTCCAGTAAAGGACATTGGCTGAAACACTATTCCCCTTATGATGTCCACGTTTTTTGCGGCGAATTTGATCATGTCTCCTACTTCGTTGTCGTTTATGGTGCCCTGCAAGGTTGGAACCAGAATAATTTCTATGTCATGTTTCCGGCAAAGTTCAACCAGCCGCAGCTTATTCGGAAGCAGTTTTGCTCCCCTCAGTTTCTGGTAGGGCGAATCCGTGAGCCCATCAAACTGCAGATAAACTATGTTCAGCCCAGCCTTCTTCAGTTTCCTAACCATTTCCGGGTCGTTGGACATTCTGATGCCGTTGGTTGCCAGAAGAATCATGAATTTAAGGTCATGAGCCATCTTCACGATTTCAACTATGTCATCACGGACTGTGGGTTCTCCACCGGCGAACATTACCGCTAGGGGAGGCGGCTCCTGCTTCTTCAGAAACATCAGCATGCTGTGAATGTTTTCCCGAGTTGGCTTGTAGAGGTCAGGTGGCTGTGCCGCGTTGGCGAAGCATATTGGGCACCTCAGGTCGCACTCGTTGGTTACGTCGATGACTGCCATGACTGTTTTGGAAAGATGATTGGGGCAACTGTTTATTCCGCAGCCGTAGGGACAGTTGTCCTGAAACGGCTCTGCAGAGGGTTTTTTGATTTTTTCAGCCTCATGGTAGAGGTCCGCTCTAGTCCAGTAGATGTCATTAAAGCTTCCATGCTCCTTGCACTCCTTTTGAATCACAACCTTCCCGTCTTTTTCCACGACGTACGCCTTTATCTTTTTGAGGCAAACTGGGCAAACGCTGAAAGTTTCCCGAAGAATTTTCTGCTCCTTCACGTTAAAGCCCCTAAAATTAATGCGATTGGAATCAATATCATTGTTCTGGTCACTAATCTTTCATGTTTCTTTACCGCTTCGATATTGTCTGCTTTTCTGAGAAGGGCGACGCCAGAAATAACGAGGATTATGTCCCAGAGGATTATCGGAACCAAGTACGCGTAACCTACTGCATTCACCAAATAAGGGATTGGGGAGCCTATTACATTGAGCAGGAAGAAAATTGCTCCCACTCGAGTGGCGAATTTTGGACCACGTTTCGCTGCCAAGGTGGCGTATCCAGCCTTCAGGTCTCCCTCTAAACTCAGCACATCCCGCAATACGTTTCCGCCAATGCTGCCCATGCTCATAAACGACAAAGAGAATGAAGCAATAGTGATCACTCCCGACAAGGCTGCTTCACCATAAACGAAAGATGTTCCTATAAGAAAACCCATGAGAAAGCTTCCGAAGAAACCAGCAGACTTCTTTACAACTTTGGAATACACCAGAAGAAGAACAGTGTCTAGAAGGGCGAGTGCAAAGCAGAGCCAGTTGATTATTAGGGATGCCGACAGTCCAATGGCGAAAAGAACTGCGGATGTCAGAAGAGCATGCCACGGCGCTAAAATTTGTGAAGGAATAGGTCTGTTCTTTTTGACGATGGCATCTGACTCTTGGTCAACGTAGTCGTTGAAGGCGAAACCGCCAGAACTAATGCTGATCGCAGACAGGATGACTAACGCCAACAGACCAACGTCTGGAACGCCTCTCTGCAGAGTAAACATGGTTAAAGCTGAGAGACCGCCAGTCATGAGCCAGTAGGGCGGTCGAAGAAGCATAACGAATGCTTTCAGTCTCGTCTTCAACGAATTCATTTAAATCGAGCCTAGTATTTTCCTGAGCTTATTAATTTTTTCAGTCCTTCCTTCAAGCTTACTTGGGGTCTCCACTGTAGTTCGTTTATGGCTTTGCTGTTGTCTGCTAATGTTATGTCCATGTCTCCCTCCCACGCTTGACCCCCCTTGAAATAAACGTCAACATCCTTCAATCCCAGAATTTCAATAATCATCTTCGCTAACTCCGACACAGAGGTTGTGGTCCCTGTGCCAACGTTAAACACCTCTCCTGCAGCTGCGGGGGAAGTTGCAGCCTTGAGCAAAAAGTCCACCATGTCCGATATATAAATGAAATCTCTGGCTTGTCTGCCTGTCCCCAGAACCTCCAATTTGTCGGTTGTCTTCTGCAGTTTGTTGAGGAAATCGTACATGACTCCGTGGCAGTTTGGACCATAAACATTGAATATGCGGAGAATAACAACCTCTAAACCGTAAATCTCTTGGTAGAACCGACAACAGTTTTCGCCAAGCAACTTTGACAACCCGTAGAACGCGATTGGATGCGTCGGATATGTCTCCGGAGTCGGTCTCTTCTCCGGGTTTCCATAAACAGCTGCCGAAGACGCGAAGACCACTCTTGCGCCAGCTTTTCTTGCGGCTTCAAGGACATTCAAGGTTCCAACAACGTTAATTTCGGAATCTTCTTTAGGGTTTTCCATGGAGAATGGAACGCTTGTTTGGGCTGCCAAATGAAAAATGACTTCACAGTTCTTTGTTGCTTTCTCCAGTGCCGCGGCGTCCCTGATGTCTTCCTGCACGAAGTTGAGACCCTTATCCCTGATGTCTTCTATGAATTCGATTTTTCCTGAATATAAGTTGTCGTATGCCGTCACTTTGGCGCCTTGCTCCAAAAGTGTTCTGCAGAGGTTAGAGCCTATGAATCCAGCGCCGCCAGTAACAACAACTTCCTTTTCCTCAAAGCCTTTCAAGGTGATTCCCCAGATTTTATGGCTGGAATCTAAGGTTGTACTCATTACTTAATGAGACACTTTTTTTGGAAAGATTAAGTTTTGAGCCGTCATTCAGATTCCGCTTTCTCTTAAAGAGACTTCGTAAAAATAAAAAGGTATTGGAAGCTATTCACGGAGCTATTCTTATTCACTCGCCAATCTCTTCCATTTGCGCACGCATGCAAACCCGGTGAGGCAGAATTATTCTTTTCTTGATTTTGGTAGTCCTATCCATCTTGGTGTCCTATTCATGTATTCCCGATAGGCGGCGCCATAATGCCCTAGACACTGGGCTTCTTCAATCTTCAAGAAATAGGGACGTGTTAATCCAACTATTGCTATGATGGTGAACAGCAGGAAAATCCATGAAGCCGAAATTATGCTCACGCCCAAAAGAACCAAAATCATAGTTACATACATAGGGTGTCTAGAATAACGATAAATCCCTCTGGTAATTGGTTCACCTGCTGGAGTGTACGCCCAGTCCACCAACACTAGTATGGTTCCAACTAATCCCAGCAGCGCAATTGGAAGACCCACATAGAACCACATCGTCCCCAATTTTATTGGCAGGAAAACAGAGTATATGGCAGCTGGAAAAATAATAAACTTGGAGAGGATAGCAACTAACAGCGTAGCCTTAGATTTACATGGAACGCGAGCTGGACCGCCAGGCGCACCCTTTTTCATCATCAAGCCCATGCAGAGAAGCAAGTCCAATAGAACGGGAACCATGAAAATCCAGGCATTCCACAAGCCTAGCTCAAAAGCTGGCGTTAATGACATGTGTTTTTCCCCAGAAATTTAATTCTAATATTGTGCAGATATAACTCTCTTGGAGTTCAGTTTTTATAATTTATGGACAGACTTTGATTACATTGATAACATAGTCTTTAGCTTCCATTTGGTCTACAGGTCTGGGCTTCACATTACGCTTCGATTACTTCAATTGAAAGGTTGATCCAAATTCCTGTTTGCTCCCAACCATTTTCTGTTTCATCGAAGAACCACAGTTCAAAAATTACCTTGTTGCTTCCCAGCTGATCTATGCTTATTGTCACCGGAAACTCCCACTTTTCCCCGTTCACCAAAGTTCTGTTGAAGCATCCTATGAGCTCGGCTGAACTGGATTCGTCAGCAGAGTTTCCCTCATCTAAACTAACCTGCACCGAATACTCTATTGTTGTGTCGTTCCGGTTTTCCACGCCAACCCATACCGAGAATGTGCTGTTTTCGCCCAGAACCACCGTTTCTGGGATGTTCTCCAACTGTTTTTCTGAGTCAAGCAAATATATCGAAGTGAACGGTTCTTTTTGCGCGGGCGTCAAGAACACCATATACACTAAAATAGCGACCATAATCACGAGGGCTACCAGAATCGTGAGGATAATTGTTTTTTCTTCACTGCTGTATGAAGCCGTTTTTGTGTCTTGCGAAGTTCTCTTAATCTTCTTTTCCATGAAGTTCTTGCGCTGACTTCTCTTCAACCTATTGTCATCCCCTGAAAAAGGCGAGAATATCTGTTTCATCGGACAATCTCCTACGCAACAAACTTACATTTAGGCTTGTCCCAATAAAAGAATTCTGAAGATTTTTCCATCCAGACTTCTCCACTACACGAATTCGCTGTATATTTCCTGTAGTTGGCGAACGTTTTCTTTCCAAGTAAACCTGTCCTCAACAATTCTCCTCGCTTCCTCACCAAGTGCTGGTCCCAATCTGTCTGACAGAAGCTTCGACAGTGCCTCAGCCATTGCCTCTGGGTTTCTGGGGGGCACAAGAACCCCGTTTTTCATGTGCTTGAGTATTTCCGGTGTTCCTCCCACGGCTGTTGCGATAACTGGCAGTCCGCACGCCATGGCTTCCAAAAGAACCAGCGGTAGTCCCTCGCCTGAGGCTGAGGGTAGGACAAAGTAGTCGGCGGCGTCGTAGTATGCTGGTAACAGGTTGTCTGGAACGAATCCGGTTAGCTTGATGTTGTCTTCGATTTTCAGTTCTTTTATGCGGTTTTCTACGAGTTTTCTGCTCGGACCTTTTCCTGCAACAACAAACAGGACGTCGGGGTGGTTTTGTGCTGCGGGGGGGACAGCTTCTAGGAGGGTGTCTAAACCGTTTTTGTAGACGAGTCTGCGTACGCTGAGGATTATCTTTCGGTTTTTGGGTAAACCAAGCTTTTCTCTGCTCTCTTCTTTGTTGGCGGGGTGGAAAAAGTCTGTGTCTACACCGTTGTATATTACCGACGTTTTTGTTTTGTCTGCGCCAAGCCTCAGAACATATTTTCGTGTCTCTTTGCTGACGGTGAGGATTCTGTCTGCGTGTTTCAGGACCTGTTTGCCTATGATGAAGTCGTTTAGCTGCTCGATTATGTTGAGGAATGATTGGTAGTCGATGAATGTGTTGTGCTGGGTTACTATGAAGGGTTTCTTGTATTTCTTGGCGACCATTCCCGCCATGTATGAGGACATGTAAACGTGCCCGTGGGCGTGTACTAGGTCGCAGTTCTTTATGAGTTGTGTAAACGTTTTGTAGGCTTTGAATGAGATTATGGGGTAGGGCACCCCGAAGCGTTTAGCGACGTTCAGTGAGGGGTAATGATGGATTCTGATTCCCCTGAGGGGATTTGTGTTTCGTCCCTCAAATTTGCTCGTCAAAACGTCTATCTGGTAGCCTGACTCCGTCAATCTTTTGCTCTGCTCATAGGATACCTGCTCTATACCTCCCTTGTGCGGCGGAAAATAGTGGGTGACGAGGCATATCCTAGGCATAGGTGCACGGTGGAGACCTGCAAATTTAACTATTTCGCACTAAAGCAAGCTTGAGTCCAATGTTTGGCTGCAATATTTTTGTTGCTGTGCTTCTGGTTTTCTGAAAAAACACTGTTTTCAACAATGTACCTTTATTAGGTGCCTAATATGTTCTCATTTTTTGTTCTATTTTTTCTTTGTTTTTGTGTAGATTATTAGGAGTGCTGCTGCTGCGGCTGTGGCTACTGCTGCTATTGCTATGGCGGTTGTAGTCCATGATGTTGCTGGTGGTGGAGGTGGTTCTGTCTCTTTTTCTTTGGCTACGGTGAAGCGGATTGTTTCCGATGCTGCAGTGTTTCCATCCATGTCTGTTGCGTATACGGTTATGTTGTGTGAGCCGTTAACTAGCTCTGTTAGGTTTAGAGTGGTTTCTGTTATGGTTACGTTGTCTTGTCCGTCTAGGCTGTAGCCAATCCACGAGGTTTCTTCGTTGACAGTGAAGTTCAATAAAACGTTGTCTGTGGTGTAGGTTGTTTTTTGTGGGGAATCCGCGCAAATGTATGGCGGATACCACTCTGGAATAATTCCATATTTGTCAGTTTTGATTAACCAAAAGTCACCGCTTTTTTCGCCAGCTATGGCGTATCCTCCATCAGACGTAGCAACCAACGAGTTGGCGTAGTCATCCCCTTCCCCTTCGTATGTCTGGCTCCATTCCATGTTACCATACTCATCGGTTTTAACCAACCAAAAATCGTCATTTTTAGTGCCTGCTATGGCGTATCCTCCATCAGACGTAGCAACTAAATACCGAATTGATCCGTCGTATGTCTGGTTCCATTTCATGTTCCCAACCGCATCAGTCTTTACCAAGAGTGTTCTGCCAGCTATGATGTATCCACCATCAGATGTTTTAACCAACGACAGAGCAATATCATTCTCTGTTCCTCCATATGTTCTGTTCCACTCCATGTTACCAAACTCGTCAGTTTTAATCAACCAAAAATCAGAGTTTCCAGCACCAAAGGAAACGGTGTGCCCGGCTATTGCATATCCACCATCAGACGTAACAAGCAACGACCTACCCGAATCTCCATCTGTTCCTCCATACGTTTTGTTCCATTCCATGTTACCATAAGCATCGGTTTTAACAAACCAAATATCCACAAACCCCGCACCAAAGGCTTGTGTTTGACCCACTATTGCATATCCACCACCATCTGTTTCAACCAAATAGTAAGCAACTTCACTTTTTCCTCCATATGCTCTTCTCCACTCCATGTTCCCAAACTTATCGGTCTTAACTAACCAAAAACTACTTAATCCCCCACCAAAAGATTCTGTGCGCCCAACTATTGCGTATCCCCCATCAGACGTCTGAATAACCGATTCAGCAGCGTCCACATCTTCTCCTCCATATGTTCGACTCCACGTTGTCAAAGATGCTTCAACCGAAACAATAAAACCAAAACTTAACAAAATAAAAACAAGTATGCTTGAGAGAAACAGCTTTTTAGACAGCATCAACTCTCCCCTAAAAGTGATTTAGAAGTTTCAGTTAAGAGGGTTTTTGTCAAACTTTCTTGACCAAACAAATGTTACGTCTAGTCAAGGTTTCTTGACTAAAGCATTGTCAGAAGCAATAATCTAATCCACATATTAGGAGCCTAATAGCAGAAGATGTTGAAAACTAATTTTTTCCTGTGATTGCCTCCAGAAGCTGTCATCAGACAAGAGGCAGTTAGATGCAAAACAGCTAAATTCCACAGACAAAATTAACGTAACAGAGATGTCCACCGAAAACCGCAACCAAGTCCGCATAGGTCTAGAAGTTCACGTCCAGCTGACCAGCCTCGAAACTAAACTCTTCTGCGGCTGCAGCTCAGACTACAAGGGCAAAGACCCCAACTCTATGACCTGCCCTGTCTGCTTGGGGATACCTGGGGCACTTCCGGTTCTCAACGAGAAGGCGGTGGAGTATGCTGTTATGGCTGCGCTGGCGTTGAACTGCAAGGTTTCGGAGCGCATGTTCTTCTTCAGGAAGAACTACTACTACCCGGACATGCCTAAAAACTTCCAGATTTCGCAGTACGACAAAGCTGGGGGGGTTCCGCTTGCCGTGGACGGCTTTCTGGACATTGACGCTGGCAAAAAGCGGAAGAAGGTTCGGATTGGCAGGGTTCATATGGAGGAGGACCCGGGGAGACTGGTTCATCAGGGCGCCATAGACACGTCCCCCTACACGCTGGTTGACTATAACCGTTCAGGAATCGCACTTCTGGAGGTGGTCACAGACCCGGATCTTGATTCTCCCAAGGAGGCGAGAATCTTTTTGCAGAAGCTGCGTTCCATAATGGAGCATTTGGGAATCTTTTCGGGCAAGCTGGAGGGGTCTATGCGATGTGACGCCAACATTTCCCTCATCGGCGGAACCCGCGTGGAAGTGAAGAACATTTCTTCCTTCAAGGAGGTGGAGCGTGCTTTAGGCTTCGAGATTATGCGCCAGAAAAACTTGGTTAAGAAGGGTCTCGCCGTCAAGCTTGAAACGAGGCACTGGGATGAGACCCGTAGAGTAACCATCTCCCTGCGGACCAAGGAGGAGGAGCATGATTACAGGTATTTTCCTGAGCCCGACCTCGTTCCCGTAGTTATCACAGACGAGTTCATAGAAGAAGCTAAGGAGAAGATGCCTGAGCTGCCGGATGCCCGAATCCGCCGTTTTGTCGACGCCTACGGTTTGCCCAAATATGACGCTGAGGTTCTGGTAAGCGACAAAGCCTTAGCCGACTTTTTTGAGAGAAGCGTACAATTGTATAACCGCCCCAAGGAAATCAGCAACTGGATGATGAGCGACCTTCTGCGCAACCTATACGAAAACAACCTTGAACTCACGGAATCCAAGATCACTCCCGAACACCTTGTTGAAATGATCAAGCTGATAGAGGAGGGTGTCATAAGCGGCAAAATCGGCAAAAGAATCCTCCCAGAAATGGTCCTAACCGGAAAGCCTCCGTCGCAGATCATCAAAGAAAAGGGTTTAGTGAAGATTGCTTCCCGCGACGCCCTTCAAAAAACTGTGGAGAAAGTTTTCAAAGACAACAAGAAGGCTGTGGAAGACGCTCTCACAGACGAAAATGCTGTTCACTTTCTGGTGGGGCAGCTTATGCGGGCGACAAAGGGCAAGGCTGACCCTCAGTTAGCCAACCAGCTGATCCAAGAAAAACTGGAATCCCTGAAAACCAAAAAAGACCGTTAGAAAAACCCTCAACCCTGTTTTATGTCAGTCTTTTTCTTTAGTTTCCGCCTCAATGATGTTTGTCAAAATTTTGAAGACTGAAAGAGCGACTCCCCTCTCGGCTCCGAAACCCGTTGTCACCCCTAACAGGCAGATGCCTTTCCATCCGCGCCTTTTTGCAAGCCCCAGCAATAGTCCTGTTGCCCCGATGATTCTGCCCTCGCCATAGATTTGGGCTCCTTTATCTCGATGTTTCTGGGCGAGTTTCTCGGATGTGGCGGATATGTAAACGTCGTTTCCCGGCTTGGTTGTGATCACACCGCCCATGGTGACTATGAATTTGCTTCCGTATTTCTCTGCGAAATCTAGGATTTCGTCGCATAGGTCGTAGTGGGCTACGGTGTCCTCTAGGGAAGGCTGCATGTCACCGGTCAAGATGATGTAGTGGTTTTTTTCGGTTTTGGCTGCGTAGAACCTGTAGCGGGGTGGACGGCAGGTTCCATCCTTTTTTACGGTTACGTAGTCTGGGAAGTAGGGTGCGTACAGTTCGGCGAAGACTTTGGCGTCAGTGGATTCTATGAGATGCCTTGCCGCGATCATTCCAACGTTTCCCAAGCCCCTGAGTCCCTCTACAAAGATTGGTTCCTTCAATTGCGGCTCGAAGAGCATGCGGAAGTATGGTTTGTCCATGGATTCACCAAACAGTTAGTGGAGCAAGCAGACTATAGTTCTTTCGCAACTTTTTTCATTTAACTGCTGGTTTTCGGTTTCTGTAGGATGTATTCTGTTCGAAGGTGTATGCAGCCTGCAGTGTCAACTCTTCTCTGAGCGGAGGAGCCATGATCTGCATTCCAACTGGAAGACCGTCTGTGAATCCGCAGGGAACAGATATGGCGGGCAATCCGGCTAGATTCGCTGCCACCGTGTCCACGTCGCTCATGTAGAGTGCCAGCGGGTCTTCTATTTTCTCTCCGATCTTGAAGGGCGGAAAAGGCATGGTGGGACCGACTAGAACGTCAAATTTCTTGAAGGCTTCTTCGAAGTTGTTTCGAATCAGGGTTCGAACCTTAAGGGCTTTCAAGTAATATTTGCTGTAATATCCAGCTGAAAGCGCGTATGTGCCCAGGATTATTCGGCGTCTCACCTCAGTTCCGAATCCAATCCGCCTGTTTCGCGAGTAAACTGTTGCCCAGTCTCCATCGTCTTTTTCAACTCGGTAGCCGTAACGTAAGCCGTCGTATCTTGCCAGGTTTGAGCTGGCTTCAGACATGGCGACGATGTAGTAGGCGGCAAGAGAATGCTCAAGAGTGGGAAGCGAAGTCTCCTCGTAGGTTGCGCCCAGCTCCTCCAGTTTGTGGATGCCCTTCCAAACCTGCTTCTCAACAGCATCACTTGTTCCCTCGCCGAAGAACTCTCTGGGCACGCCAATCCTGAATCCCTCAACACTATTCTTCAGGAGTTCAGTGTAATCTTTCGGCACCGCTTTCACAGATGTTCCGTCTTTAGGATCATGACCCGCAATAACCGTGAGAAACAGGGCGCAGTCGTAAACGTCCTTTGCCATGGGACCGATCTGTTCAAGGCTGTTCGCGTACGCAATCAATCCGTAACGGCTAACCAACCCGTAAGTTGGTTTCAAGCCAACAACTGAACAGTAGCTGGCTGGGCAGCGAATAGAGCCTCCGGTGTCAGTTCCCAACGCTAGGACCGCCTCGTCAGTGACGATGCACGCTGCGCTTCCCCCAGATGATCCTCCGGGAACCCGTGACATGTCCCATGGGTTGCGGGTTGGACCGAAGTGGCTGGTTTCGGTGGAGGAGCCCATTGCAAACTCGTCCATGTTTGTTTTTCCGATGATCACGCCGTCCTCCCGTTTGATCCGCTCGATGACTGTGGCGTCGTAGGGGGGAACAAAATTTTTGAGCATCCGCGAAGAACAGGTGGTGGCTATTCCCTGTGTGCAGATGGCGTCTTTGACGGCGACGGCGACGCCCGCCAATTTTCCGACTGGTTTGCCCTCGGAGAGTTTTCTGTCGATTTGTTTGGCTTTTTTGAGGGCTTCTTCTTCGGTTAGGGTGACGTAGGCGTTGATTTTGTCTTCTAGCCTGTGGATTGTTTCGAAAACGGCGTGGACGCATTCTTCGGCTGTGGCTTCGTTGCCCTGTATCTTCTGGATGGTTTCTCGGGCGGTTAACTCCTGTAGCTTCGGCATTTTGTCCGTGTCTCCTAAACGATTCTTGGGGCTTTGATGAATTTTTTCTCTTTTTTGGGGGCGTTTCTGAGGGCTTCTTCTGTGGGCAGCGAAGGTTCTGTTTTGTCTTTCCGGGAGACGTTCTTGAGGTCTAAAACGTGGTATGTGGGTTCAACTCCCTCCGTGTCCACCTCGTCGATCTTTTTGAAGTAGTCGAGGATTTCGTTGAACTGCTCAGTGAAGAGAGTCTTCTCTTTGTCGGAGAGCTCTATGTGGGCGAGCCAAGCGATGTGCTCAACCTCTTTCTTTGACAGATGCTTTCTTTTCATGTTTCACTCCTTCAACACTAGAGCTGGAGGCAACCAGCTACTACACAAACGTAACCGTTCTCTGTCAAGGTCTTATCTGGAATACTTTTAACTCTTCTGCACAGTAAGGCATGCCTGATGGTTTCTGACTGTCTGTCCACAGAAGCGAAAGCTGTTGTGTAATTCTAAAACTTGCTGGGTTTTGGGGACTCGAAATATATATGTGAAATTCAGAAGTTTTTTATTACTCAGAATCGGAACCTGAACCGAGCACACGCAACTCCTGTCAAGGTTGAATATTAGCGTTCCCACCCACACGCCAATTCGCCTTTTTTTGCGTGTGCTCCACACCCCCTGCATTCTGTTTAGCATACGCACTTTTGGGAAACTTGTGCTTTGTCAAAAAAGAAAAAGCTGTTTTTCAACAATCTGCTGTTATTAGTCTTCTAATATGTTCTTTTTTTAGGGGTGTTTTCTAGGTTAGAGGGTTTGTCTGTTTCTGTGTGTGGCGGTTTATTCGTATCTTCGTCTTCTGATGATGAAAACAACAACAGAAACCCCTGCGACACCGCCAACCCCGCCTATTATGTAGAGCATGTACTGGTTTAGCCAGGTGTCGGTTACCTTGAAGGTGGTTGAGTTGCTGTATGCTGCGCTTCTGAATGCGTCTTCTGCTATGTGGGCGTGAACGTGCCACATTTCCATCGAATCGGGCTTCCAGCTGACCAGGTATGTTCCATTCGAGTCTGTGTATGCGGTTTGTTCGATTGTGCTGTTGGAGGCGATGAAAGTTACGGTGACTGTCAGGTTCTCCACTATGGGGTAAACTTGTCCTGTCACGGTGATGTTTTCTCCTATGGTTATGCTACTCGAGGTTATGTTGCAGGTTACGGACATGAGTGTTTTCTTTAAGGTGAATTTCAGGTAATCGCTGGATGCATCAAAATAGGTTTCGCTTCCATTCCAGCTTGCCCAGACGATCCATGTTCCAGTTTGGTTCAGAGAGTAAACGTCCCTAAAGTTCCCTGAAGAGTCTGTGGACACCAACCTGGATACTGCAGTGTTGTTCGAAGTGTAATTCAATATTGCATCGTTTACAGCAGCAGAATCCAGCACAGTGAAATTTAACATAGAAGTATTTAACATCGCGTAAGTTAAGGTCACGTTTGCCTCGCTTGCCGGAGTTGAACCTGTCACCGTGATGTTTTCGCCATAATAAACAACTGTGCTTGACAGGTCCAAGGTTATGTTTGCCCAGTTCTTCACCTCGTAACCGCCATGAACTTCTGCGCTGTTTCCGCTGATGTCACGAGCCAAAATCGTGTAGTTGACTACAGTTCCGGCTGGTTGCCCTGGGATTGTTCCTGTGTAGGTTTGGTTCTGGGATGCAATCATTTCTGCGGCGATTGATGTTGCCCAGTTATTGTTTGTGTAATTCAGGGTCACCGTTTCCAGGATGGTTTGTTCTTCTATGTGGGCGGTTATGCTTGTCTCATTGTTTGGTTTCACCTTCTCCACCGGGTCTATTATGCTCAACTCTGGGGCGTCGAAATCCGTTTTAACCATGAAGTTTATGGTGCCCTCTCCATGCTCAGCTATGAATGCTAGGTGATAAAGCAGGTTTCCTTCAACAGGGACGGTGAAGTTGATCAGCATGTCCTCTCCCGGATACTCGCAGCTCGCCAGCGCTTCATTGTATCTGAGCCCATCGCTGTCCAGGTTGTATCCGCCGTAATTTTTTGAAGTGTTACCGTATAGTGCTGATTCCCAAGCTAGAGGCACTTCGTTCAGGGTGGCATTTTCATCTTCCGATGGGTTCGTCATGATGTAAAGTCGGGCTTCGTACATGTCAAGGGTGTCTGGCACTTCAACAATTACTTCGACACGGCTGCTTGTTGAGTTGAATTCGTATGCCCAAGTCGTTTTTTCAACCGGCTTATCGTTTACTTTTCCTTCCATGTAACGTTGATGCCATACGCCAGAGTCAACGTGCTCAATCAGCATGAAAGTGGCGGCCTCAGCCCCAACGCTCTCTCGGGGATCGTTCTTTACACGAAAACTGTAGTCACCGGTCTGCTCAGGGATGAAGAATGGGTGATCAACCGTCGTGCCTAGGTGCTCAGGTAATCCCGCTGCCTCAGTGTGATACGACTCAAGGTTCCCGGTGGGGTCGTAAACAAAAATGTCGTAGTCTGTCTTGTTTAAGGTGGGGGAGTAGTCAATCCAGTCTCCGTAACAATAAACGCGGTAAGCTGAGCCCGCCTCCAAAGGATAAACGTAAGTCCAGTCGGACCCTATCGGAATCTGAGACGCATTAATTCTGACAGGAAGAACAGGCTTGTTTACGTAGGTCCAGTTTCCGAGAGTGTATGGAACATTGGGCTCCGCTGAAACTCGAGTAACTGACGGAAAAGGCAGCGGCGCTATTCCCGTTATGGCGGCGATTAGAACAATAATGCATAAGCTAAACCCTTTTACCCACCCACGCAACGACTATTCCTCATTAACAATTTTATGTATCTGAATTGGATTGTTGTGTAGCAAGATTGTCGATAATGGGTAAAAATGGTTATGAAAAGAGAGTAACTACCCGAAATATGGATTGGTTCGTCTGAGCTAGATTTAATACACGAGTTCTAGGGAGTAACCTGCGGCTAGGCGTCAGTTGCACAAGTTACGCACCGTTTTTTTTAAGAACAATTGTTCGAGTAAACTTGTTGGAGGATAAGCATTATGTCCGCTGATGATGAGGAAACTTACGATGAGGAAGAAGAAGAGACCAAGCTTCTGAATGCCGAGGAGGTTACTTTGATCGCCACAAACTTCTTGAAGAGACTGGGAAACAAACAATATCTCAAGCCGATCAAAGCCTCCCTAGAAGAAGATATTTACATTGTTGAGGTGGGGCTAGCCAAGAAGACTGCAACTGTGCAGATTGACGCCACCACCGAACAAATCAAGGAATACGAGATAAAAGAAAAAGAGGAAGAACCCAAAGAATCTTCATTCTTTCCTCTTACGCCAAAAAACATACTGCTCATAGCCGGAATAGCAGGCGCATCTGTCGTTGTCTCCGCTCTTCTGGGGATACAATCGCTCCTGTCCAGCATACTCTAACTGTTACATGAAACCTTTGAGTTAAGCAGGTCTAGCAACTGTTTTGTTTACTTTCTTGGAAAAATAGAAAAAAGCTAGTTTTCAACAATGAAGTATTATTAGTCTCCTAATATGGTTCTGTTCTGTGTAGCCTTTAGCACCATTTGAGGATTTGTTCTGGAATTTTGGAGAGCGGCAATATTTTGTCTACACTGCCTTCTTGTATGGCTATTTTGGGCATGCCAAACACTGTGCAGGTTGCCTCGTCCTGAGCTATGGTTCTTCCTCCACTCTTCTTGATGGCTTTCATGCCAGACGAACCATCCCGCCCCATCCCCGTCAAAAGTACTCCAATCGTCTCTGGCCCGTAAATTTCCGCTGTAGTTCTCATCATCGGATCAACCGCTGGTCTAACACCATGCTCCACGGGTCCGCAATCAAGCTGTATTCGCCCATCTCTTGTAACCGTCATGTGATAGCCTCCTCGCGCAATAAGAGCCCGTCCCTGACTGATGACGTCACCGTCTTTGGCTTCTTTAACTTCAAAAGTGCAAAGCCGATCCAGCCTCTTTGCGAATGAATGGGTGAATCCAGAGGGCATGTGTTGCACAATCAATATCGGTGGGGTGTTTTTTGGGAGTTGAACAAGAATTTCTTCCAGCGCGGGAGGACCTCCTGTTGAGGCTCCGATTGTGATGATTTTGTCTTTGACTTTTTGTTTAATTCTGACCGGAGAACAGGTTGCCGGTTTGTGTGTAACGATTTTGGCTTGCGCCGCGGTTTTGATTTTATCCACAAGTTCGTTTCTCACTTTCTCTATGTCAAGCGAGATTTGCCCTGATGGTTTGGGTATGTAGTCAACGGCTCCAAGTTTAAGCGCTGTGAAGGTTGTTTCTGCTCCCTCTTGGGTAGCAGCACTCAACATTATGATGGGTAGGGGATGCTGCTTCATTATCCGCTTTAGTGTTGTCAACCCATCCATACGTGGCATATTAACGTCCAAGGTGATTACATCGGGGCGGAGTTGAGAAATTTTTTTTAAGGCATCAAGTCCGTTAAACGCTGTGCCAACAACAGTCAACTGTGGGTCCGAATTGATCATGTTCGTAATGATTTTTCGCATGAAAGCGGAGTCGTCAACCACCATTACTCGCAAAGGTATTCCTCCGTATCAATCGCCATTTACGTTGATTTAGAAAGGAAACAAAACAGAGGGGTAAAGAGGGTGTGAAACTTTGCTTCACTTTGTTGTTCAAGGACATCTGGCATCGCAGTCAGGTGGCAGGTATCTTCTTGGGTGGAGACTTGGTGGTTGCTGTTTTTCTCTGTTCTGGTATGTCTTCTTTGACATCAGAGATTATTTTGGCTAGGTCAAGGATGACTATGAGTTTTTCTCCTTGTTTTCCGACACCCACCAAATAATCGTCCAATTTTTTGGTGACTTGCATGTGCCTCTCTATGTCTGCTCCAGCGAGAGTTGAAACCTCTGTTACAGTGTCAACTACGACGCCCACTGCAGCCTTGCCCAATTCGATGACGATGATTTTCTCGCCTCCGCCTTCTGTCTCCTCTATGTTGAGGCGCTTCCTCAGATTCATCACTGTTATTATCTGACCTCTAAGATTGGTTACGCCTTCAATGTAGCTGGGTGCTCCTGGAACAGGGGTCACAGCCTGCACATCCCTAACCTCTCTAACCTGCTCTACTGGCACGCCGTAGTTCACGTCGCCGACAGTGAAGTTGACTATTTGCAAATCTCCGGTCGCCGCCATGGTAAACACCCTCTACTGCCACAGTTGTCTGAAATTCTTGACTTCCGTCACAATTTTCTTCGACAGTTCTATGACGTTGACGACTTCTTCCTGAACCTTTGCGGCTGCAACCGCCACCTCTTCCGTTGCTGCCGTCTGTTCCTCAATGCTTGCTGCGGTTTCCTGTGATGCAGACGCGGATTCTTCTGAGAAACTCGCAACCTGCTCGATTACGCTGCCTACGTCCTCAAGGTATTTCACGCTCTCTTGAACAGCAGTTTCCAGATTTTTGGTTACTCCCAAAATCTCTTTCATCGACTCTGCCAGTTGCTGAGAACCGGTAACCGCCTCGTTAACATTTACGTCTCCGTCTCTAGCTGCTTGATCCGCACTCTTTGACATAACACCGGCTCTTTCTCCAGCTTTTGTTATCCCGTTAATGGATTGAACAGAAGTCTTAGCTGCAGTTCCTGCTTGCCCTGCAAGTTGTTTGACGGCATCAGCTACAACCGCGAATCCTCTGCCTGCTTCACCCGCCCTAGCGGCTTCGATAGCTGCGTTCAGAGCCAGCATGTTAATTTGTCCCGCAATCTGTGAGATGTCGTCTGCTAGTCCGGCTACGTTTTTGACTGAAGCGTTTACTTCACCTATGGTTGTTTCCACGTCGCTGGATGCTTCTTTGATTGCACCTAGGGATTTTAGAGCCAGTTTCCCGCTTTCGCTGGCGTCTTGTGCTAGCTTGTTGGATGACTCTACGATTTTGTTCACTTCAGTTGTGTTTGTGTTGACATGGCTCATTTTCTGCATAAGGACTTGAACGTTCTTTGCCGTTTCTTGGGCAAGCTTTGAGAGATTATGTGCTCCTTCAGAAACGTTCTGTGAAGCTGCCATCACCTGTTGCATGGTGTTACTCAACCTTTCGGCTGCCTGTGCCGATTGAGTTCCAATGGTGCCTATGTTCTCTGCTGTCCTAAATATCTCTCCTGAAAGACCTTCAATGTTATCGGCTACCGTGGCACTGTACTGGACTAGCTGCTCTGTAGTGTTCAGCGCCTCCTTCAGCTGAGTTATATCAGTAAAATACTCTATCGCGCCGATGACTCGGCCTTTTTTGTTAAAAAGCGGTGAACCAGTATAGCGGACATGCATTCTGCCAATCGCAACTGTCTCCGCGGTTACTGGTTTCTGGCTTTTCATTGCCATTACACAAGCACACTTGGGTGATTGGCAGTCCTCAGTCTTGAACAGGTCATAACACTTCTTGCCAACAAGCTTGTCAGAAGTAGAGCCTACCATGCTAGCGCCATACTTGTTGATATAAACGATGTCGAAATCCTTGTTGATGGCTACAACAGGTGTTTGGACACCTTCAAGATATTGCGCTTGTCGCGCGGTCTTTTCCATCTCGTTCTTGAGAGAGGTTATATCAACTACGTATTCTATCGCGCCGATGACTTCGCCTTTTTTATCAAAAAGCGGTGAACCAGTGTTCCAAATTCGCATGTCCTCGGATTTTGTCTGGGCAGTCGCATGTTTCTTGGTTTTCATAGCAATTGCACAAACGCACTTGGGCGATTGGCAGTCCTTAGTCTTGAACAGGTCATAACACTTCTTGCCAACAAGCTTGTCAGGAGTAGAGTTCAGCATTTTTGCTCCAGAATCGTTGATGTAAGTGACATCAAAGTCCTTGTTGATAGCCACAACAGCCCCCTGAACGCCTTCGAGATACTGAAGATAAGCGTGTGCAGTTTCATCTACCTGTGCTGTTTTAGACATAACTCGGTTTTTCCTCCTTACCCCATAGTGCAAAAAAGCCGTAAAAAAACATTAGATTATGTGCATAGATTTATCTTACACACAACTCTGAAATTCAAGGCTGAATAATTTTTGTGCAATTTAGTCCACTCTGAATTTGAGAAGGGTTGCCTTTTGTTTTCTCGTTGGAATAAACAAGTCAAAAGTTATCTTGAATAAGTTTTCCGCAGAAATCAAACTTGTTTTCTGAACAAAGTAGCTTGTGAAGGCTTTTTGTAAACACGACATCTAGAATTGATGTCCACAAGTTTTCCACTCGCCTCGCCCTTCACAAGCTCGGTCTTACCCGTTATGAGATACCCGCCGCATCTTAACGAATCGTAAAAATTCATGTAAATCTTGTGCTGTATCTCTTTTGAAAAGTATATCGTAACGTTCCTGCACAAAATCACGTCCAAGTTCCGATGTCGTAGAGAGGTCATCAAATCCTGCTCTTCAAAATGAACAAGCCGCTTAACAAAGTCTTTCACCTTATAAAGCCCATTGTCAAACTCAAAATATCTGTTAAGCAGTCTTTCTTCGACACCCTGAACCACTCGACTGCCGTACTCGCCGCTCTTAGCCTTTGCTAGAGCAGTTCTGTCAAGGTCTGAAGCATAGATGCTAACTTGACAATCCTTAATTTGCTGTTTCAACACCTCATGCACCAAAATAGCCACGGAATAAGGCTCTTCGCCAGTAGCGCATCCCGCGCTCCAAATTCTAACCCATCTTTTAGAAGAGAAAAGTTCAGGAAGAATTGTCTCCTTCAGAAACGAAAAGACATCAGGGTCCCTGAAGAACTTTGTGTAGTTTATGGTGAGGTCGTTGACAAGAAGGTCATATTCATCGGGATTTGCCTGCAAATATCGAATGTAATCAGAGTACGTTTTCGCTTTTGTCGCCGCCAGCCTAAGCCTCAGTCGTCTCTTCAAATAAGATTCACGGTAAAATTCAAAGTTTATGTCAGTACTCTCATGCAGCACTCTCTTGAGCTTCTCAAAAGCGACCGACTCTAAGAAATCTTTGCCAGAAGCCGGCAGACCCATGCCCTCACCCCCGCCATCAAGTAAATCCCTGAGTGTCTAGATAGCAGTTATGAACTCCCGTTTCGTATGGATGATCTTCATTGCAAATAATGATTAATCGTTTCTGTGCAAAAATAGCTGTACAAAACATGCCGAAATCTCTGCCAACCTTCCGTGTGAGGCATATTCTTCAAATCATTTAGGCCTTCAAAATGTGTATTTGTTGGCTTTGATCAGAGCCGAATAATCTTGTTTCAACCATTGTTGACTCTTTTTGACAAGCAATTTTTGCAGTTCTAAACTGGGAAACATCACTAGAGCTCCCCCGGTTTCGCTGCTGCTGCGCCTGAAACATCCCTCAAAAATCAAGGCGACATCCGATGCTAAAGCCTGCTTAACCAGAAAATTGTCGAGAATTGCATCAAAAGAATCGGTAACTAATTGGGGTGGCATTGGAACCAGTTTGACGCCGACAAAATCAGCAATTGCACTGAGAAAAGAGCAGATCATGATTGACCCCAGTTCTTGTATTGCTGATGCTTCCATTTCTGGGTCGTTGTCTTCTGGGGATGGCGCCCTAATCATCATTGCAGCGATCTTCTTTGCCTCCTCCACCTCGAAGAGCAGCAACATGTCGCAATCGGCTTCTCCTCTCAGTTGCATATAAACTGCTGCCGTGAGCTGATCGTGTTTTCCATATATTTTTGGTATAAGATGCGACGGAGCAGTGTGGAGCTTAGGCACTTCTATCACTATGGGTTCATTAAGTATCTCTGAAAGAGCAGTAGTCGCACGTCCTGCCCCCATACTTCCCAGTTCTAACAATATTCCGAGATCCAGTTTTTTGTCAGTAGTAAACCTGTGATTCGTCTCTGGGTCTCCGTTTTCCTCCATTTTTTGCAGCATCTTTTTGTTCATGTTCTCACACCGTTTCTAAACAGGCTTTTTTCTAAAGTCTACATTGATTGTATTGTATGCGTCGTCTTCTGGCGGGCATACTAGTCTTGCATCATCATTGTTAGTCATTGTTATCTTACCCAGTTTTTCGCTTTCTCAATTAACACATCCTGTAGTTGTCTGCTTGGGAACATCATGAGAATACCGCTTATGTTGCCGTCAGCACGTTTGAAATAGGTATCAAAGACTATCGCTATGTCCGAAGCAAGCAACTGTTTTATGAGGAAACTGTCAAGTATCGCGTCGAAGGAATCAACAACTCGTTGAGGAGGATTAGGGATCAGATTTACGCCAGTGAAATCGGATAGTGCAGTTAGAAATGAGCCAATTACAATGTTGCCCAGTTCTTGTATTGCTGATGCTTCCATTTCGGGGTCGTTGTCTTCTGGGGATGGTGCCCTAATCATCATTGCGGCGATCTTCTTTGCCTCCTCCACCTCGAAGAGCAGCAACATGTCGCAATCGGCTTCTCCTCTCAGTTGCATGTAAACTGCTGTTGTAGGTACGTCGTGTTTTTGGTAGAACTTTGGAACGAGGTGCGGTGGCAAAGTGTGAATTTTTGGGACCTCTATCAAAATTGGTTCTTGAAAGATTTCGGACAGTGACGTAGCTGCGTTTCCTGCACCTATGCTTCCCAATTCTAAAAGTATCCCCAAATCCACATCGTTGTCGGCAGTCCAAGCATCTGTTTCTGTTACGCTTTTTGTCTTTGAAGCAGAATGATCCGTAATGTTTTCAGTCATATTATCTTAACCTCCCTCCTTCCATTTCGTACACGCACTGATCCATCAACAACATTGAAGGAAACTCTTCGACCACAATTCCCCCCCACATCCTCGGCTAACAGCCTAACTCCCTCCGCTGCCAGTGCCTGCTTTACTGCTTCAACATTCTTCTCACCAATATTCAATGTAATAAACCTCATGTTTGGAAACATGTTTGCACCGCCCACCGTTTTGGCTGATAAAGCAACACTGCTTTTTCCCAATTTTCGGAGGGCTCCAGTCAAGGCTGGGACTGCGGTGTCAGCGTACTTTAGAGGGAAAGACTTGTTGCGGGTTACGCTTGAGCTAGGTAACATAATGTGCGCTAATCCACCGCGTTTGTTATTGGAGTCATGGATACAAACGGCAACGCACGATCCAACGTTCGTTACCAAGGCAACTGGTCTGTCTTCAACTTTCATCTCCGCCATGTTAACCCGTACTTCCTCTATGTGCGGAGCCGGCTGATTTTGAAAAACCATAAATGGCGAAAGTTGAGGTGTGAGATCTGTCTTCGTTGCTTCGGGGGAGTTTGCGCTGTTTTGTGGAAATTTGGCCAGATTGACGCCTAATGTGTTGATTGAAAACAGCGGTTGAAAAGGAGGAATCAACAAATGGTGAACCTCAACAATACTTGCACAGAACTTCTAAGACTTTGTGGGGTTTGAAAGGCTTGGTGACGAAATCCTTTGCCCCTGATTTCAAGGCTTCAACAATGAGGCTTTGTTGCCCCATGGAACTGCACATTACACACGTCGCCGACGGGTCTTCTGACATAATTTTTTTGAGCGCTTCAATCCCGTCTTTAGCCATTGCCCCAGCGGGCATAATTATATCTAACAAAACTAGGTCTGGCTTGTGTTGCCTATATAGTAATATTGCCTCATCTCCGCTTCCTGCTTCAGCGATTACTTCGTGTCCTGCTTGCAAGACGATTTGTTTTAGCACGTTTCTCATGAATGAAGCGTCGTCAACTATTAGGACTCCCGCCATGGTTGCTTCTCTCCAAAGCCTCTGGACTGTTTTTTGGTGTTTTTGTACAGTCTTTTCATTAGGTTCCCACCCAACTTCGATTAGTAGATGAATAAGCAATAAAAATATTATGTCTTAATATACCCGATTAGTGAACATTACGTGCAATCAAGTTTCAGAGAAACAAAATCACAAGCACTAAACAACATATCTGCTGATTTTGCTCTCAGCCTGTTGCCGCAACCAATTCTCGCTTACAAAACACCATTTGAAGGCGTTTCCCTCAACATGCAAAACGAGCAGGAGATCCGAATCTTCAAGCTTCGTATATTTCACCAAAACATCATACAGATTTCTGGAAATCTCAAAATCCAAATCGAGCAATTTATTATCCTCTAATCTTTTTGCACTAAAAACCGCGCTATACACCTTCTTTCCCTCGGAACACTGAACATCTACCCTATTAACATGATACACTTTATCCTCATACTTCAAAATGACGTGACGAGCATTCTCTGACCGCGTTTCCACTCTTCCCTGCATATCAAATCAACTGCTGGAATCCCACTAGCACCCACCAAAAGTAGGTCCACATAACAGTTAAGCGGTATTTCCATCATCGATGCATTTCGAAAAACGATTGGTGAAAAAACAGTTCCAATTCCCTGCGTATGCGGGAGTAAGAAAGATGGACATTTTCTCTGCAAAGTTGGAGTGATGCGAACTTTTTTACCGCTTATCAGCGACAGGCTCTAGGCTTGCCCAGTCTTTCCGTTCTTTTCGTGACCGATGAAATAAGGGAGGTCTAAAACCGGAATCACTCGACCATTCCCGAGAATAGTGAAACCACTGTATCCTTTGGCATTTACCAGAGTTTCAGCTAGAGGTTTAATCATTATGTCTTGTTGACCAATAACAGAGTCTACCGCAAGGCCCACCCTTTCGTCTTCGTTGTTTCCATGTATTACCAAAACTTCAAGATATTCTGGCTCGTCAGCGCCTTTGAGACCTAGTAGATCGTGCAAGTGAAGAAGAGGAAGCACGTGTTCACGTACCACTATCGCGCTGAAACCTCCAAGCGACTTTACCTTTTCTCTATCCACACGAACTATTTCTGACACTATACTGGTCGGAATCGCGAATGTCTGATCTGAGTCTTTGACAAGAAGAGAGGTGACAATTGCTAACGTCGGCGGCAATCTAAGGCTTATTTTTGTTCCTAATCCAACATGCGTCTCCAAGTTCACTGAGCCGCCGAGGGCAACTGTCTTAGTTTTGACAACATCCATTCCCACTCCTCTGCCACTCGTTTCGGTGACTGTCTTCGAGGTAGACACCCCAGATAGAAAAATTAGGTTCGTGAGCTGTTCACTGCTCATCTTTTCAGCCTCATCCTCTGAAAGGAAACCCTTCATTATTGCAGATTTTTTGACTTTTTCCGGGTCAATACCTGCGCCGTCATCTGCCACTTCAATGATAACATGTTCGCCCTTACGTTTTGCAACCAACATTATTGTTCCAGTTGGATCCTTACCGCACCTCTTTCTTTCCTCAGGAGATTCTATTCCATGGTCCACACAGTTTCTGATTATATGTATCAGCGGCTGACCGATTTCATCCAGCACTGTTCTGTCCACTTCGATTTCTCTTCCTTCAACAATGAGGTTTATTTTCTTGCCTTTCTTCCTTGCCAAGTCTCTTACAAGTCTCGGGAACCGATCAAAGATTTGGCTGACCGGAACCATTCTGATCTGCATTGCCAAGTCTTGAAGGTCAGCAGTGAGTCTGTCAATGTTTCCGGTGAGGCGTCTCAAGCCGTCATTTTTTAGGTTGGAGGTGGTTTGGAGCAGCGCAATCTTGTTTATTACCAGTTCTCCTGTCAAGTTCATCAGTTCGTCTAGTTGTTCAAAATGTACTCTGACTGTTTGGGCTGTCCGGGCATCGATCATGGGCTCAGGTTTGTTTACAGCCTTAACTTTCTGCTTAGCCTCTTCACGTTTAGAAGAGTCCACGTCAAAGGAGTCAACTTGGACTTGGTCTACTTCGCAAACTGACTTGGCGCAATCTTCAATTTCTTTTTTGCTGGATTTGGTTAAGAAAACAATTTTGACTTCTGACCCGATTTCCTCTGCAGCGTTATCCTCTATCTTCGGGGTAGTCTTGACTACTTTTCCTGTCTTTGCTAAATTTTCTAACACCATGTTTGCCCTTAACGACTTGTAAACGCAATCGCCACTGAACTTGACAGCAACCAGAAAGCATTTTTTGCCAGCTTTCAAGGCTTTTTTGATTTTCTTTTTTTCTTTTTCGCAGAGACTTATGTTCGTTTCTTTGTGAGAAGGCTCTTGAGGTGAAGTTGTTTCATGGTTTGGAGTAATGTCTGGTGTTTTTTTGGAAAACTTGTGCAGTTTCTTCACAAATGGTTCGATTTCAAGTTTTTCATCGGTTCCGTTTTGTATGTTCTCTAACTGTGTTGTCAAGGCGTCAATGCATTCGAGTAGAACATCGATCAGACCGCTTGAAACTTCGCCGCCTTTCCGTAAGCCGTCAAAAATGTCTTCCATTGCATGGGATAGATTTGAGAGGTCTTTGAATCCCATCATTCCAGATGAGCCTTTGAGTGTGTGGGCTGACCTGAAAATGTTGTTTAGGGCATCTGCGTTTTTGGGGTCTTTCTCCAAAACTAGAAGTGATTGGGTTAAGGTTTCGATGTGTTCTCTGGCTTCTTCTATGAATGCGTCCTTATATTGTTCCATGTCCAAAGACAATCTTTACGCCTCTTCTTCGTGGAGTTACCCGTTTATGCTGTCTAATCTGGTGTGCTGTCTCTATCCCAAGTTTTGCTAAGTAGAAATTATTTAACCATGTGTGTAACTGCGTGCTACGTCTAGGAGGCGAGATTTTGTGTGCTTGAGTGATGGCGCCGAAAGCCAGTAGTGTTGATGTAAACGTGGGATGTTGGTTGTGTTTTTGTGTTTTGGATTGTTTTGTTTGAATTTCGGGTTTGATTGTTGATACTTATGCGGAAGTTGTAGTGTTGTTTTGAGGCTGTAAACCACAAAGAGAATATTGAATCATACGACATAATATACTTATTTGAGGTGCAACCATTAATGTTTGTCCAAAAAAGTGGGTGGAAACTTCAGTGTCTCGAAATGAGGACAAAACTGATCATCATCAAAACGGAAGGGCTGCCATTCGCTGGTTAAGTCAACTCTTCAACTTCGGGTCCCTCATCTATATCACCTTCTCCACCCACTTCCAAAACAAATCCAAACCAAACACGGAGGTGGGAAGTTTATGAGAAGAATTCTGCGAAATCGTTTGGCTTTGAGCACAGTGGTAACAACGCTGATTATACTGGTGGTTTCAGTTCTGCTCGCTGGAGTAGTCACCTACTTCGCTATCAACGTCACCAGCACACGAGTCCAAGAAGAGAGCTTGCACATAACAAAGCATCACGTATGGCACAACGGCAGCAGCAGGGCTCTTGCCAGCTTGATGATAATTAATACGGGTGGTAGAGACGTAGTAATAGACAAGATAAGTGTTCGAGGACAAGAGTGCGACTGGAACTCGTCAACGACAAACAAATTTGTTACATACTGTAGAACAACGGACAGTATATCCGCTGACTTGAGTTATGCCAGCAACTTCACCAGAGATGGCACAGGCACCAATGTTACACTAGGTTCAACTGATTACACTTTCACAGTGGCTACAGACGATCTAATCCTGAAGTCTGGTTACACCATGATTATCTACATCGAAAACCCGGACAGCATCTCGATCAACGACATAGGTTTGACTGTCAGCATAGAGATTTTCACTGCTCAAGCGATGTATTACAGAGAATCCAACGTAGAAGCATCAGCCTAAATTATTACCCTCCTTTTTTAACGCTCCATTTTTGTAATGGACGATAAAGTTAATTCTATTTTAGGCGTATGTGTAGTTACTTTCTACACACAAAATATCATATCTAATTCTTGACTTACCCAATTCCCGGAGATAAATATGAGGGACTTTCGAAGAAATCGTTTGGCTTTGAGCACAGTGGTAACAACGCTGATTATACTGGTGGTTTCAGTTCTGCTCGCTGGAGTAGTCACCTACTTCGCTATCAACGTCACCAGCACACGAGTCCAAGAAGAGAATATTCACATGACAAAACAGCACATTTGGTGCACTGGCAGCTCTACTTCGCAGGCAGCATTCATGCTGATCAACACTGGCGGCAGAGACTTGGTTATTGACAAGATAAGCACTCGAGGACAAGCATCCGATTGGGCCAACGTGTATTACAACATAACGACTGATGCAATTTCAGATGAGTTGCCCTACAACGCAACTCTGGAGGCCGGAGACATAACAATAGATTCCACGGCTTACACTTTCTCTGCAGCTAGCGTAGATCTAGTTCTGAAGTCGGGTTACACTATGATAATCTACATTGACAGCCCGGACAGTATCTCAGTGAACGACATAGGCTTAACAGTAGGCCTCACCGTCCACACTGCTCAAGCAATGTACTACAAAGAAACCAACGTTGAAGCCGCAAGCTAACAACTCAATCTCCCCCTTTCTTTTTTTGTTATGTAATGTGTAGTTGTGTTCTACGTACAAATCATCTTATTCATTCAAACAAAGACATGACTCTTTCACACAACAAGTTCATCCAAGAGGCGAAATGGAGGGAATTGGCGACAGTGAGGCAGAGTCCTCTCATATAGTCTAGAATGGTAGGAGTGAAAAAATGATTCAAAAAAGTCTTAAGCGAAGATTCAAAAGATTTTGTCTATCAAAGAAAGCTCTAGCCATTCCAATAACATTTCTGATGTTATTCGCCTCCCTCCTAGGCGTAATCTCAATCACATACTACTTTGCAGTTTCCAAAGTCAACGTTAACAGCCAAATCCTCAAGGTTTCGTCTGCAAAACAGAGCATGAACGCCATAGAAAAGAGCCTCCAGTATGTTGTTTGGCAACCAGGTTCCTCCAAGACCCTTGAGTTCGGCGACTGCGGCGGAACACTGAAAACTGAACCTTCCGCGAACCTGTTAACCATAAACGTTACAGACGACACATTCTCCGAAGTCATTTTCAATTCCTCGGTTGGCGGGTTAATCTATGAACTACCATACTCCCAATCCTCTGATACTGGACTCTATTTGAAGGGCACCAGCCAAGTTGTGGAGAACAAAAGTGGCGCCGTAATGGCGCAGCTCTACATAGAAAGCGGTGAAGAGCACCCTGAAATCGTGCTTCGCTACCGCCCCATGGTCTCCTCAGCCACAGGAGGAACCGAAAACGGCAAACCCGTCAACAATGTGCGCATATACGTTGTGAACTTAAATTCTTCCCAGAACCTTGAGATGGTAGGAAAGATTCCGATAAAAGTTTCCTGCGTGAACACTACAACCTGTGTTAACAGTTACAACCTATCATATTCACCAGAATCCCTGACTGTACAAGTGACTTTAAGCGAACGGCAGGCTCAGGTCTCTGTTCCCATCTCAGGCAACGAGAATGGCGCAATAATCAACGTAGAATTGGTTGTGAGCAACGCGAAGATTGAAAGATGGGAGCGATAAAGCCGTGCCCTCGATAATCCCCAGCTACGTCTACACCTTTTTCGCCCTAAGCATAGTTGGTACACTGCTGATCTGCACATTCAGCGCTTTCGCCGTCTCCGTGAAACAGGACATTGAAACAGAACAACTCAATAATCTGTTAGAGTATGTGGCTGCGGAAAGCTGCGAGCTCATCTCAACAGCCACAACCAACAACTCGACAGCAACCGTTAGACTGCTCTTGCCTCTTCGTGTAGGCGAAAAGGGATACTGGATCCAACTCAGGAACGATTCTTCAAGTGCCTGGATTGAAGGTGGCTTAGGAACCACGCCAGTCCAAACCAGCTTCACCAGATTTGTACCTGGAGTGGTCGCCGCCTCGGGATTGTACACTAGCGGGTACGGTTTTGCGGAACTGGAGTGTCAAGTCCAGGGAACTGTAACATTTTTGAATCTCTCAGAGGTGTCATGAAAATGAAACGTAGCAAAAAGAAGAGTAAAAAAGAAGACAAAGAGACAGGAAAGATATCCGCAGAGGATTTGATGGGTGAGTTAAAGCTTCTCCGCCGAGGAACACCTGAAGGCTACAGGGAGCTGGAGACATACTCGCTGAATCCTCCATTCGCGTATGCTTGTGTAGTTCAGAACCAGGATACCGCAGAGTATCTCTACATTGTCGACGAGTTAGCGCTGACAAAAGAGGAAAGGGAAGCCTACAAAAGGTTGAAAAATGTCTTGGGATACGAGTTAAAGGCTCCTGAACCTGAAGAAAGCTTGGTCGAATCTTTCAACAAACAGGTTCCTGAAATACTGGAGAAACATCAGAAAGCCACTGGAGCAATTAAAGAGATCGGGCTTCGTAAGATCAGGTATTATCTTGAGAGGGATATGGTAGGCTACGGTAAGATAGATGCCCTCATGTATGACAATTATGTTGAAGACGTAAGTTGCTCCGGAGTTAACAAACCGATTTACCTGTGGCACAGAAAGTATGAGAACATAAAAACGAATATTATCTACCCCGAAGCGGAAGAGCTGGACGACTTTGTCATGAAGGTAGTCCACAGAGCAGGTAAACACGTCAGCATAGCCTACCCAATCGTCGATGTGACTCTTCCGAAAAAGCATAGGCTAGCAATCTCGTTTGGCAAGGAGACAACTCCGGCTGGAACAAGCTTCACGATAAGGAAGTTTAGAGAAGACCCTCTCACAATAATTGACTTGATAGAAAACGAAACCATCGACGAAACAATAGCAGCCTACCTCTGGCTCTTAATGGATCACAAGATGTCAGTTATGATTGCCGGAGCCACAGGAGCCGGAAAAACAACAGCACTAAACGCCATCGCATGTCTAACAAATCCAGAATACAAAATGATATCTGTCGAGGAAGTTGCAGAAATCAATCTGACCCACGAAAACTGGACCTCAACCATTGCGAGACCAGGATTCGGAGCTGAGAAACAAGGAGAAATCACGCTCTACGACCTGATCAAGGCATCCGTCAGACACCGTCCAGACATGATACTCGTAGGCGAGATCAGAGGCGAAGAAGCGTACGTGCTATTTCAGGCACTCGCAACAGGACACGGTGGTCTCTGTACAATACACGCCGACGAAGTAGAAACAACCCTCAAACGTCTAACCCAACCGCCCATGAACATCCCCTCCTCAATACTGCCGCTGATGAATTGCATGATAATCGCCAAACGCCTAAAACCTTCTTCATTTCTGAAATCTGTTAACAGATTCGCAACTCGAAAATTCGCGCGAATCGCTGAAATAAAAGACGCAGACGCCATTCACAACGTCTTTCGATGGAACCCTTCCATGGACACTTTCCAGGATGACCTTGAAGGAAGTTACCTTTTATCACGAATCGCCAGGGACTTGGATGTCTCCGTTGAAGTGCTGTTTGAGGAACTGGAAAAACGGAAGCAGATACTATCGACTATGGTTGAACGGGGCATACATGACTTCCGAAGCGTAAGCATTGTCTTAAGTCGTTACCACAAGAATCCACGCTTGGTCATAGATGAGTTCATTGAAAAAGACGCAGGATGGCTGAGCTGAAATGCCGATGTCAGAGGGTTTCCTTGGTAAACTCATTGCTAAGATAGCTAGGACGACCAGCGAGGAGAAAGACGAAATAGAAAACGAACTGCCCTTCGTGGTTATGCTCTTCACTCTGATGGCTACTAGCGGTGTCTCTCTTTATGAAAGCTGGAAAAGACTGCGGAAGGCAAGTCTTCTGCCACGGTTTCAGATGGAAGCGGAAGAGGTTGTTAGACAGGTCGAGGTGTTGGGAAAGGATCCTCTAACGGCCATGTATGAGTTGGCTGAAAAGACTGGTTCAAGACTGTACAGGGATTTTCTAGGCGGCTTCATCTCCTCTATCAAAAGCGGAAGTAAAGTAGCCGATTACATGCGGAGCAAACTTAGAGCAATCTTCGAGTTGAGAAGCAAAGCCATGACCCGTTCCACCGAGAAAATTGCTACCTTGGTTGAAGGTTACTCAGTTATGTTGATAGTAATCCTCTGCGTCTACATACTCTACGTTCTGCTCTCCTCAACGGCTTCGCTGGAACTCATGGCTGGAATATCCATTCCAACATCACCAATCATAGCTTACCTGGTGATATTCCTCGTAATGCCTTTGATATCCTTCATATTCATGCTTGCCGCCCACAACATCCAAAAGAGCACACTCCTCAACCTAAAACCCGTATACAAAAAAACCATAATTTCTTTAGCTGTATCCATGGGGCTATTTTTAGTTTTCATTCTTGTTCCAACATTATCTGGCTCCCTCGGCTTGCCTCTTTTGCTGACAGTATGTCTCACAATAGGCGTTTTGCCCGGTTCCATCCAATACTACAAAATCACAAGGGTAAACTATAACGCTGAAAAATCTCTGCCAAGTTTCCTCAGGGACATCACAGAATCCCAAAAAACCGGAATTTCCCCAGAAAAGAGTATAATTCATGCGACAAAACGTAGAGATTATGGACGCTTCTCCCAGTTCTTAGATTTGATTCGCAGCCAAATTGAGTGGGGAGTGTCTCTGAAAGATATATTTGAAAACTTTAAGCAGCAAATCCGCAGCTGGCCAGTTCTTGTGAATTTCATGATGATGGTTGAGACCATCGAGGTGGGCGGGGGACCTGCACCTGCCTTGGAATTGCTGTCAGAGTACAGCGAAAAGGAGTTTGAGATTCAGGATAACAAGCGGGCGTTGCTTAGACCCTATATTATCTTGGCGTTTGTGTGGAGCGTACTCATAGCCCTAACAACCACCATAGTGACCATGACCATGTATATTCTAACCCAGCTTGCAACTCCAAGCCTCTACGAGATTATGTCCGCAGAGCTCTCAAATCAGATTGGAATGTTCTCTCTGGGGATAATCTTTCAATGCTGGATTTCGGGGTTCTTCATAGGAAAAATCAGTGAAGGAAACTTTGCAGCTGGACTGAAATACGCGGCTCTCTTAGCCATAACTGCTTACGTGTCTCTTATTCTTTCCCAGAACTTCATGGTTGGAATCTTTGATGTGCCTCCGCCCAGCTAAAACTGTGGGGTGAATTTAAGTTGCCTGCGACTTCGATTGATTCGTTCTTTGCCTGCACCCTCATCGTCATTGTAGTGGTTGTGTCTATGGCTGCGACCACGAAGATAGTTACGCCCTACATGAACAGCTTACAGGATTTAAACGAGGAGGAATACCTGCGGAAGATAGTTGAGCATACGATAGTAACCTCTGGAAGTCCGGTGAACTGGGGTCAAAATCAGAGCATAACTCCAGAAGCTTTCGGTTTAGCTAAAGACGGTTCATTAGGTTACGAGCTTGATGTGGACAAGGTTTCTAGGCTTAACAGTCAGAACAGCTACGCTCTAAACTATTTGGAGATGTACGAAGCCTTAAGGTTAGAAAAAGTTGCTCTCAGGTTTGCCTTTTCGCAGATCATGAATGTGTCCATAACCTTAAACTCGAATGTGACTGTGGGCGATTCAACCACCTACTCATTCAGCATTTCTGTTAGCAGGGACCAAGCGCCTGTGGCTACCAGTTTACACTGCTACGTGGTTGCAAACGATTTTCTCGACGATACCCGTTCCAGCACCTCAAGCAGCGGCGAAGTAGCTGTTGAAGTGGAGATTCCTAACTCTTCCAGCGGGACGGCGTTACTCATCGTTTTTGCAAGGGCATCCTATGACGATAGAGTAACCGCCCAAGGAGTATACGCTTTCGGTCACCTGTCCTCTGACCCTTCGCCGAACAACACTTTTCTTAACCTCAGTCCCCTCAACAACACATTGCAAGTGGACCCAAAGTTTTCTGAAACATCCTTGGAAACGGGTTACGAGTTTTCTTACGGCTACGACTCCACCTTAACCTCAACATCTAACGAGACCTATGCTATCCCCAGCTTTTTGGATTCAAGCCCAAAAGTCTTGGCTGTAACAGGCTGGAACGGTTCAAGCTTCTTCGTAGAATGGGTTACCTATCCGCAGGTTCCCCTAGAAATGGGCGCCGACTTCGAGAACACGGAATGCTTCTCTTTCAGCTATTTGGTTACCATAGACAGGGTGTTCTATCGGCTGAATGTGCGGTGTGGAGGTCCCAGCCTGTGAGCTTTAGAAATAACAGGCGTGGACAGATACGTCTCATAGAAGCCTTCTTTGCCTCGCTTCTGATACTTTCAACTCTAGCTATGGTTCCATCTCGAGGCGGGGTTGAAAAAACACACTACAGTACTCTCCACTCGGTCGGAGAACAAGCCTTAGTCTCGCTGGACAGCAACGGAATGCTCTCCACCCTCATAGAAGACAGCGACTGGACTGCCTTAAGGGGCTGTGCCCAATCCCTGTTGCCTGTGAGCCTGTGGTTTAACCTCACAGTCTTCGATGAGAATATGAGTGTTCTAAACGATGTTGCGGTTTCTAATGGCGGTTCGGTTAGTGAAGAAATAGTTGCCGTCAACTATGTTTGTGCAACCTCAGGCGGAAACTATGCGGTGTATATAGTGCGTTTACAGTTGGCGGAGGCTAGCTAAACTATGGGAAGAAAGGCTGGAAATCGCAGAAATTCGGGGCAAACTCTCATAATCACCGCATTAACGATAGCTTTGCTGATTCTTTCAATAGTCTACGGTGTTTTTGAAGCCGGAAAAAGAAGTGAAATGCTGTCTGCAGCCACGCTGAACAGCCCTGTGTTAGCCACGAAGTTGGGGTTAAGAAACACGGTGACCAGTTCTCTGGTTAACGTTTCTAATGGAGGAGAAAACGGGATATTGACAGCAAACCTCAAAGAGTATGCCTCGATCGTTGGAAACCAATCACACTTCGGGAAATGCAGTGTCCTGTTTACGGTATCAGATGCTTCGCCTTACCAATCAGGAATGTGGATTTCATGGGGCTCCGACGGAACAGGAGTCTCAAGCGCATACGCAAACTTCACTTTAGTTTTCACCAAAACAGAATCAGACCTTCAACTGGAACACACCATCAACATAACAACAGCGCTCAATGTAGAGGGAACTTACACCAAATTGGAAGGGGCACTCAAGCAGGTGAACGTAACCTGCAGAATCTTCAACGAGGGAGAACCTGCCTTAGCCAACAACATCACACTGTACTATGACCACGACGGCGATTTAGGGACTCAAGATTGGATAGCCGCAGACTCACCAACCATAACTGACTACGGAAACGGCACCTACACAATATCATTCACTGCCGAAACCCAAACACAAGATGACCCCATGCTGGTTTCAGCCCATGTATATGATCTGCGAGACATCTTTGTCTTGGCGAATGCCACATGCACCGAAACATAAAATCTTGACTTTCTTTTTAATGTGCGCACGAACTGATTTTTGCCTCGATTTTGGTGATTGCGCGATTAAATGCGCATCTTAGTTTAGCGTTTGGTTTGTGATAGCATTCACAAAGAACACAAAAATTTTGGTCAGCAATCACGTCCTTTGCCAGTTTTCCGTCTGGTGTGGGTGGGAACAAAACCGGTGAAGCATTGGTCTTTACGTCAGAATGAGCGGTTCGTTTTTTGCGTTTTTCGAAATCCAACTGGGTTGTTATCTTGATTTCCTCCAAAAGTTTTCAGGTGTGACATCTGCTGCGCTAAGCACACCTGCCTGTTTATCTTGTAGTCACGCGGACTTGGAGTAAATCGTCGTTTGCTGGAGATTTTTTTGTGGTCCACAAGTTAGTGAAGAGCAGCCTCAAAGCTTTAATGAATGTGTTGTAGTTGGTCCAGAGAAAAGAGATTTTTTCTTTCTTTCTTCTCATCTCAGTATCGTAGTGGACGTTTCCGTTCTTTATCGAAAAAAGAATTTCCTGTTGATCCGACAGTATAAAACTGGGCAGGTCACCAGAAATTATGGATAGGTACTTCACGTCACTAAGCCCCGTCTTTTCAGCAATAAAACGGCTCTTCGGCGAATTGTTGGTCAGAAGCAGCACCTTCACCTTCTTTTTGGAAACCCTCTCCAAGTTGTCTGTAAAACCGGAATGATACAGACGCAAAAGCTCCAGATCAGGCGCTAACACACAAATCTCTTTCTTGGCTCTCTCAGCGATTTCGTTGGCTTTAAGAATCAGCTGTTCTTCCCCTTCAAGTATCTGGAAGATTTCCTTGGTTTCAGGCTCTGCCTTATGTTGAGGAATAGATGACCAAAGGTCAACCAAGTCTTTCTTTTTTCTTTCCAGAAGCTGCACATTCACTTTTTTGGTTTCTATGAGAACATCATAAGCCTCCTCAAAGGGGACGGCATTGAACTTCAAGGGTTTCTCCAAAATACAAGACACGAGACCCCTCTTCTCCAAGTCTCGCAGGATTCTATAGGTCTCGGTTCTGTGGAGAGAAAGGCTGTCTGAAATTTCTCGAGCCTTTTGCACACCAGACCTAGCTAGGTAAAGGTACACTCGGATTTCGTTTCGGGATAGGTCAAACTGGAGAAATGTCTTCTCAATGTCTGCAAGAAAGTCAAACGGTTTTCTTTCTTTTCTCAGGAGTTTCCATACGGGAGCGTTCTTGTCGTACAGTTTGTCTGGTTTTTGGGATTTTGTTTTCAGTGTTTCCATTTGGTCCAACCTGAATTTGATTCCAATCTGAACTTGAATTCAAATTGTAGACATTTAAGCTGTATGAATATAAAGTCTGAATCAATAATCAGCGTTCATATTCGGAATTCGATTCTAAAACAGACGAATAGTGTTCACTGTTATGCTGCTTAGCAATCAGTTCGATGTTAAACTTTATTTGCTTGTGTGTGCGCAAGCTTAGACGCACACCACATACACAAACATGAAATTGGAGCCATGATCTAAGCCGTCTTTAACCTGAACAGTTACGAAAACTATTGTTGCCGCCGTTTCAAGGAATGGTTTATCTGATAGCATACGATATAGTATATGAGGGAAAGGCAACACAGTGGGACCCAACTGGAAGCGGCTCACCTTCTTAGGAAAGTATCTAGTTCCGAAGAACAATTTATGGTTAAAACGGGCAGGTCTTCTGTTCGGCTTCATCCTGTTAGATTACTTAGTTACGCTGGTATTCATCAAATCTCCACTAGAGGAAGGCAACCCTCTTGTTAGAACTTTTATGCAGAACTATGGCGTTCTTTTAGGCCTCACAATCTTTGATTTTCTCATCAACCTTCCAATCTACATTATCATATGCTTCAACTCTCACTTTGTCACCTTGCCTCCAAAATTATCAAAAATAGTCGACCCCATAATCGATGTGCTCCTTGCCTGGTTCGTTGCCGGATACCACTATAGCGGCGCCACAAGCTGGTTCTGGACCAGCCCACACCTGATACGCCAAATAACAGGATTCTCCATCTACATTTTAATCCTCGCCATCGCTTCCCAAAATTCAAAAATACAACGAATCTTCATCTAAAACAAAAAACGACCTTTTCATGAATAACGAAGCCTCAAAACTCTCGATCTGCTCTGTGTGTAGCAGAGTGTCACATACAAATTCTTAGTATCACCCCCTCAATTAGAGTAATTGCGATAAGACAAAAGTGAATAAATGGGAGCGCTTACCTAGCCAGCGTTCTGAGGCGGTGAACGATGTGGTTACTGAGATACGATATTTCTATTCCCTGAAGGAGCTTAGTGAAAACCTTGAAGAAGCGATTAGCTTCTGCAAAACTGCAGCTGAGGAATACGGTCAAAGGTTAGGTTCCCTGTTGAGAGAGAAGGAAACAACTCATGGGGATGAGGATTGGTTCAAAGAATTGTCTGGTCTTCAAAAAGCTCCTAAAGAGAACAAAAGTAAGGGTAAGGGTAAAGGTAAAAAGAAAGGGGGCGCCGGTTGGATTCAATTCAAAGACATTATGCTTTCCAAAGAAAAGTATGGCGAGGCTCAGATTCTCTTCGATGCTATGGAAGACCTAAAGAGCAGGATCACTCAACTTGAAAAGGTCAAGGAAAATGTTGAGGACCTGAAACGACTGGGTCTAGGAGAAAACATAGTTTACATAACATATCTGCGTGAAGGGATACCCAAAAAGATTGTCATGAACAAGAAAAATGGGGAAGAGTTTGGAAAAAAATTTGAATTCCTGGCTACGATCTCCCTCTCCACAGCCTCATGAATAAGCTCTCGGATTTGAATCAGCCTGCAATTTGTCGGTGACTTGGATTTAAGTTTCAAGGGCAGACGCTGAGGTTGTCACGTAAAGTTTTGAGAAGGCTTTTATGAGGTCTCGTTGATCGTAGACAGCGGAGCTCGCTTTAAAGTAATTCTTCATCCTTTCAGTTTCCAACCCGACTCCAATCACTATGATGCCTTTTTTCTCCAGTGTTCTGATGGTTTCCGCTAAGGCGATGTGCATGTTTGGGTAGCCGTAGGGCCAGCCGTCTGAAAGAACTACCAAGAATCTTTGTTCATCGAATCTCTGCGCGAGGATTTCCCCTGCAACCTGAATGGCGTCAGGCATGTACGTTAAACCACCGAACTTCAGCCCCCCAATTCTCGCTCGCACTCTACGCGAATACGCCTCCGAAGCATCTTTCAGAACATAAAACTTGTCGCTGAAAGCAAAAAATGTCCACGACCCCGGATCCATCAGCAGCTCTTTTGTGGCTTCAGCAATACAGATTGCCATTGCTCGCGCGTTCTCGCCCTTGACCCTCATGCTCGCACTGACATCTAAGAGAAGACTCCACGCGTAGCTTCTGCTCAGGTATTCATCTCGCATGAAAACGTCTTGTCTTGGTCTCCCGGCTGCCATCATCTGGACAACGGCTGTCAGGTCCAGTTGACCGTACAGTTTTCTGGGGTCCTCATCTAAGGCGTCCTGAGCCACTCTGAGGCTGTCCAGCAATCTACGGCTCGTTCCCTTTACAAGAGTCCTGGCCCTAAGATACCGCGTGTAGTCCTCGGTTGGAAAACTGGCGGTTTTGAATCTACTCCAAGCCGTGTATTTCTCAAGTTTTGTGAGTATCTTTTTTTCTCGGGCTTTCTGATGGAACCATGTGTCGAAGGCCTGCGAAGCCTCTATGTTGGACTCTTTTCTCCAGCATGATTCAACGGAGTCTTCAGACGGAATTGTTCCGCCCAAAGTCGCTAGAGACTTTCTGAAGATTTTTTCCATCTCAAAATCTGAGGGCATCTGCTTTTGAGAGTAGATCGTGCATGGTCCAGTCTGTTCGGTGTATTGCAGGGATGGAGCCTCCAGAATGGGACCAAAGTTTTCCAGAGTTTGAGTTATTTCGTTGGCTGTTGCGTTCATAACCTCGTCGATTTCAGTCCCTTCCGTGGCTAGAGCCGTCATAATTTCTTTCTTGAGTGCGCTAACTTTTTTTGTCAAATGGTTGACCGCTTTTTTTTCTTCTGGCTGAAGAGCTCCATTTACCGCTCCTATGTTGAGCCTTGACAGCAGAGCCGTCATTATGCGAGTTGCTGGATTGAAGATGGTTTCCACGTGTCTCATCCTTGTGTAAGCCAGCGAGTTTGCGTATGCCATGTCAGCGAGCTTGTCAGGATACCACGCTGCAAGGTAGGCGTTGACATAAACGTCATTGACTAAAGATTCAGAGAATTCCTCAACTAGCGAACGCTTTGAGTTTAACGACGCCAGTTTTTCCTCGCTAACAGGCATCATAGTGTGAGTTGTTAGATGGAAAACGCAGGCTCTGAACAATCTTCCGACCTTAGCTTTTCCGTTGTCGTCTGCTGGAAATTCGTAGCCCAAAAAGGATATTGTCTTTTCTTCTTCCTCTTTCTCTGACACGGATGGCAGAGGCAGGGTTACATTGAATCCGGCTTTGTCCTGCGTAAGAATCGGAAGCTGGAGTTCTGGGTCTATGCGGATTCTTGCCTTCATATCGTCCTTTTGAAGGGAGATTGACCGAGCATAATCAAGGAATCCCATAGAGGTTACCGCGTGTTTTTGCTGATTTTCTCATCATTGAGGTGGAGGAAACACCGATTCTATAACTCTTCTGATGTCCGCTTGCACTTCGGTGTTATCGCTGGTTAGGGCAATTATGGTTTCTTCGGCTGCGACGTTGGGGGTGTTACCGTCGTAAATGAGGGTAGCCCAGTTTATCAGGTCCCCCAGCGAAGGGCCATAAGGAACGTCTCCTGCCTTGTACTGTCTCCGCAGTTCAGCGCCCACTTGGATGATCTTGTAACCCGTGTCTTCGTCAACGTTTGATCGTTTCCTGAGCAGTTCTACCTCGTTAGGTGAAATCTGTTCGCCAACGCTTGTGTAGTCGAAGTTTATCCATACTGCCATTCGTCTTCTCATGGCGGCGTTCAGCGGTTTGGTTCCGGAGAACTCGGCTGAGTAGGGGTTCATGCTGATGATCATGTAGCCATGTTTGTGTCTTTTTACGCATTCGTTGTCTTTCTCGTTCAGCACAATGTGGCCTCGAGTGTCGAGAACCGGGTTCAGTCTTGTGGCTACGTCCTGTTTCATCATGTTTGCTTCGTCGAGATACATTATTCCGCCGCCTCTTAGCCATCTGGTCACCATTCCGTCGATCCAGTTTTCTTTTCCTAACCCTATGAATCGCCCAATCAGGTCGTATGAGGATGTTTGGAGACCACAGTTTACCTCCCAAACTGGTAAGCCGCAGAGTTCTGCGACAAGGTAGACAATGTGGGTTTTTCCTGTTCCTGAGGGGCCTATGAGCGAGCATTGTTTGAAGTAGTAGAGGGCGCGGACGATGCGTTCTACGTATTTTTGTCCGCTGTCGATGTAATAGGGTGTGCCCTTGGGTATCAGGGCGTCCATGTGTGCGAAACTGTAGCCGGGGTGAAGGTCGTATTTTTGGATGTCATATCTGTTGTAGAGTGGAGATTGGGACATTGGGCGTTCTTTGTCTATGGAAACTTTTATTTTGCCTTTTTCGTTTCGGGCAGAAGAGACTACTTTCATTCGGCTGACTGCTTCGTTTTCCCTTAGACCTTGATGCCCGTAGCTCAAAAGACTTCCACCCGTAGAAAAGAGGTCGGGGGAAGGGATATAAGTATTGCGTCTTACGACTTAAGATGTTTCTTAGGCATAACAAATACGTAAAAATACAACTCACCGCTTAACAAGCTATGTGTGTCACGCAAACCAACACACAAGCGCTTTTAGTGATAAACCAGCGAAAAACTGAACAAGGGATGATCTTTATGACCCAAGGCACAGTACAATTACAAGCCAAGAAGCCAGAACAGGCCAAACCGCCCCAAATAACCTTGGAAGAGCTTATGTCGTCCCTGAAAAGCCTCCAAGACGACATCGGTCAGATTTCAGAGTTGACGTCTGAAGAAAAAAGGGTTGTGGCTGTGTTTTTTGATTCGTTCTTGAAGCTTATGCAGCCCTTGGCGAAAACAATCCAGATTTCTCCTGCAGCGCTTCCTGACGAGCTGGGGAATGTGATGCAGGCAAACGTTGACCCAAAAGGGAATCTCATGCTGCTGTATCAGGATGGGCAGGTGGAAATAAGGAATCTCAGCGAGAAAAGCAACCGCGACCTGATGATCTGTGTCATGAAAGATGCGATGCCGAAGTTCAAGCAGCTCACCAGCGCTCACAGGCGGAAAATTGAAGACAGGATGAAGTTTTTGTCTTCAGTGACCAATGAGATACAGAAGATATCTAAGGCGTTCTCGACAGAAACCGACTGATCAAACTAAAGCAGTTAGATTGCTTGTCTTCAAATTATGTGATTATGTATGAGCACTATTTTTGCTCTGGAGTGCGCTGATTCTGTTTTTGCTGCTGTTCGAAGAGTAGAATGAGCGGTTAGCAGTTGTGAAAGTCGTGTGTAGTATGTTGATACACACGAACGGAAAAGATTGAAAATGCCGTATTATATGTTACATGAAAAAATGAGTTACATATCATTTGCAGATTCGCTAGCGTGAGGAATCAGTCATTTCAACTAAAAGTGAGGAGTCTGACGTTCAAGTCAAGGTTGACATTCTCGGTTTGCGAGGCGTTAAACTAAAAGACAGAATAGAAACCGCTGAGCTGAACTTTGATGTTAATGCAAAACTGGAGGAGAAGGACCGGAAAAGCGGTATGCGTGTTATCGGCTTCGTGTTAACGGTTGGCACAAAACCCAGCGTGGTAAAATTTGAGGTGGAGGGGATAGTGACTATTGAAGGAAAAAATCCGGACATAGACAAACTGCTGGAAGTGAACCCCAAAAATAAGATACCTTTGCTGCTCAACAGAGTTTACCAGAGCGTTTTCACGTCAACTTTCCTCTTAGCCACCCTCCTAGATACATCGTATCCACCGCCAGACATGCTTTCCTCAGGCGAACTGAACAAAAATGGCGCCGATGGACATGTTGAATGGGAAGGCAAAGAAGAAACGAAGACCGAAGAAAAACCCACACAAACAAAGAAAAAGGTCAAAGCAAAAGCTAAACGCTGATCGCATGTTTGTAACCTAGAGAATTATTAGATCATGCCTTTACCTTTCATTTTTCTTCTGTAAAGCACGAATGCGGTTATGGCTAGCGCCAATAACACAGCTCCGGCAGCTAATGAGGCAACAAGGAGCCATGGAAATTCTTGGCTTGCAGAGGTGAATGTTATTTGTTGGTAACCGTTCATGGCGTTAACGGTCACAGTTCCAGACGACGGATAAGCGGTGTAATCATGGGGTGAAGTGACCGAGAAGGAGTAGACGCCGTTTGGTACGTTAAACACTATGGCGTCTGAGGTGGAGCTCTCTGTTTGACCGTTGAAGGTTACCGTCCAGCTTGTTCCCGGAGGCAAACCTGACGCAGCAAATAGCACTTCGTAAGTTTGTGGGCTAGATGAAGAATCGCCGACCGCGTAGACTAGATGGTCATATGAGCCAAAGTATATTGCACCGTCTGAGACGGCAGGGGAAGAAACTACCTTATCGAGGGTTATGTAGCTCCATAAATGTGCACCTGAAGTAGCGTTTAAGGCGTACATCTTCTTGTCGTAGGAACCCACGAAAACGGTGTCGTCAGCCACAGCTGGAGAAGAAGCCACGGCGCCGCCAGTCGTGTAATTCCACATCACCGTGCCCGTTGCAGCATCCAAGGCGTAGATGTTATGATCGTTTGAGCCCACGTACACTGTGCCTTCGGCTACTGCTGGGGAGGAGGCTACGGCGCCGCCAGTTGTGTAATTCCATATGACAGAGCCGGTAGAAGCGTCTAGGGCGTAGACGTTTCCGTCGTAAGAGCCTATGTAAACTGTGCCGTCTGCTATGGCGGGCGAAGAAATCACCACATCTCCGGTGGGGTATTTCCAAACCAGAGAGCCGTCAGAAGCGTTCAAGGCGTAAACGTTTTGGTCGGTTGAGCCCACGTAGATCATGCCTTCGGCGACCGCGGGAGAAGACAAGTGAATCTGGTTGCCTGTTGTGTAGTCCCATATTAGTGTGCCCGTTGTGGCGTTCAGAGCGTAGACCTTGTAGTCTTCTGAGCTGATGTAAACTACGCCGTCAACAGCAACTGGGGAAGAAACCACGGCGAAGCCTGTCTTGTAGTTCCATATGCGTGCGCCAGTAGAAGCGTTCAAGGCGTAGACGTTGAAGTCATATGAGCCCACGTAGACCACACCGTTAGCCACGGCTGGTGAGGACAGCATTACCATGTCGTCGGTTTTGTAGCTCCATATGACCTCGCTGGAGAATTCATCCAACGGGACTGTGCCTGTGGCGGCGCTTAAAGCGTAGACGTTTCCGTCGTAAGAGCCTATGTACACTGTGCCGTCTGCTACGGCGGGAGAAGAGTCCACTACGCCACCTGTTATGTACTCCCATATGTGTGCGCCGGTAGAAGCATTTAATGCATACAATCGCCCGTCCCATGCGCCCACGTATACTATGCCCTTGGAGACGGCGGGCATAGAGATTACCATTTCTCCAGTTGTATAGCTCCATATGTACGTGCCTGTTGATGCGTTCAAGGCGTAGATGTTGTTGTCGTTTGAGCCCACGTACACTGTGCCTTCGGCTACTGCTGGGGAGGAGGCTACGGCGCCGCCAGTTGTGTAATTCCATATGACAGAGCCGCTAGAAGCGTCTAGGGCGTAGACTCGTCCGTCAACTGAGCCCACATATACAATTCCGCGATCGGCAGCAGGTCCAGAGAATACTGGGCCATCGGTTGTGTAGTTCCACACTACGTCGCCCGTGAAAGCGTTGAAGGCGTATAGGTTGTTGTCGTTCGAGCCAATGTAGACTTTGCCGTCTGCAACCGCGGGAGTGGAAACCACATCGTCGCCTGTCATGTAGCTCCATATGTAAGTGCCTGTTGACGCGTTCAAAGCGTGGACTTTGTTGTCTACTGAGCCTATGTAGACCATGCCGTAGGCTACTATGGGCGAGGATATCATGATTTGGTCGCCTGTCGTGTAGCTCCATATGTAGTCGCCTGTTGACGCGTTTAAGGCGTAGACGTTGAAGTCTTCTGAGCCTACGTAGATTATTCCCTCAGAATAAGCGATTGCGGAGTCTACGAAGTATCCTGTTCTGTAACTCCACACGTAAGCGCCGGTAGAGGCGTTTAAGGCGTAGACGTTGAAGTCTTCCGAGCCCACGTAGACCATGCCCTCTGCAACTGCGGCGGGGGATAGGACGTTTCCGTCTGTTGTGTAGCTCCATATGTAGTCGCCTGTTGACGCGTTGAAGGCGTAAACGTTGTCGTCTAACGAGCCGAAGTACACTACGCCCTCGGAGACAACGGGAGAATCCACGGGTCCGCCAGTGTTGAACTTCCACAGGGTCTGGTTTGTCTTCGGCGCTGTTGACTTTGAGTTGCCGGTGTTTGCGGTGTTATGGTGGAACATGGGCCAGTCTTCTGTTTCTGGCGGATTCGCCGAGTCTTCAGAAGCGCCAATGGATTCGATGGTTGTGGATAAGGTGATGCTGAAAAAAGCTGAGACAAGAATCAGCATTGTTAAGATTAAGCAGCCAATCGCTTTTTGGTTCATCTCATTCTATCCTTTGGACATATTAGCTGAAGCCGCTTTAGGCGGAGGCAAAGCTTCTGGTGAAGCAGCAGCAACAAGACACAGCCTATCAATATATCTTTGATTAGATAATCGTAAAATACTTTCGTTTTCCAGTCCATCTATGATTTACACAAATCAAACGTTCCTGTTCGCCTATCTGATGCCTAATAGCAGTGTATTGTTGAAAACAGCCTTTTTTCTGGAAAACTGCTCACAATCAATATCTTTGATTCATAATTGTTTAAACGTGGAAAAGTAATCAGCAGATAAAACAATCGTTTGGTCATGGTGAACCTAATGACTTTGCAGGAAAACCAACTAAAAATGTTCCTCGCCCTAAAGAATCCTCTTCGATGCTGGATCATAGAACTTCTGAAGTCTCATAGAGCCTTAAGTTCATCTGACCTAGCAAGTTTACTGAACATTAGTTTGGGCAGATGCTACTATCACCTCGACAACTTGACTGGCTTAGTTAAACAAGACAAAGAAAAGCGATACTTCCTGAGCGAAGAAGGAATAAAAGCATTCCAATTACTTAGCCGAACCTAGAAGCTGACGCCCGCGCATGGCACGCATGAACTGTTCTTTCAGCGGTTATGTGCGCCTGTGCAACTGTTTTATTTGCACCATCTTTTCAGATAAGGAAACTTCTTTTTCAGTTGGGCTTTAGCCTGCTCAACGGTAATAGTTGGGTCTTTGTCTGCCCATACTTTTGCAGATATGTCTAATATTGTCTCCAAGGTTGCGTCAGGTTGAGTAAAGGCGCCGTCCTTATAGCAACGTACACAGTAATGTTTGCTTCTTGTTCCATCAGCTTCGGTACCACAAAGTTCAGGTTGATCCAACGGCATGCAGCAACTTTGACAAACTGGCTTCTTATTTTCCATAATCTATCATCACCAAAAATAGTGGATTCGTACTACTTAAAATCATCATAATGACAGCGAGGGTTGGTGTTTCAGAAAATGAGTGGAAACTCATCCTGAACAGTCTATAGTTTACCTGAAAACTAAGTTACCATATCACCTGATGACGGTTCTAAAATCCCCCTTTTTTTTGCGCACGCGACCTTTTATGGAGCCTAACTCTAAGCTGCTACGCAGCAACCCGGGGCTATGAACCCTCCTCTAAGCTGATGAGAGCATGGTAAAGATTTCGCATCGCATCTTAGATGTGGAAAAATAGTAACTTATTCTTCATGAATAAGCACGTATTGGATGGCTTACCTATTTTTTTGCTTTTTCGTCTTCTCAGGTAAATGAAAGTGACAATTAGGCAAACAACCACAATCGTTAGACTTGCATAAATAACAAAAATGTTTCCATTTAATAGTCCCCCAATATCTTCTGAACTGCCTTGAGGTAAGCCTTGTTGTCCGTTTGGTAGATTGTATGTGGTAATTTCCTTAGGTTGATTTGAACTTGAAATCTGTAATAACACAGGAGTCTGACTTATGCTGTTTAACAATTGCCAGTCAGTCACAGTGAAATTAACTATCTGCATTGTGTCAATGGGAACATCTGAAGCCTCAAAAATATTGAGGATTTCTTGAGTGCATGAAAAGAAAATCTATTTCAGTTATGCATACATATAACATAAGAGAAATCATTATTTCTTAATCAATACCTATTGTTTGTCTAATTGAAGAAGCACACCCGAATTCAAATATGTAAAAGAAATCGTCGTCGATGTGATCCCTGCTACGGTAAAAGTCATTCAGTTCGCTGAGAGATTATTCCCATCAAATCAGGGATGCTTAACACATGTATGTGGAAGTTTCATGTCGAAACAGCACAAATGTTATATTCATTTTAGTTTGGTATATGGTGATATTACCAAAATGCTGAGGATGGGAAGGAATTTGAAAACGAAAATTTTTGGGTTATGCTTTTTTCTATTTTTAGTTGCAGCAGCCATGACTCCAGTTCATGGGGTTGGTCAGGGAGAGTGGATCGTGAATTATCGAGTGGAAGACTTGGAGACAGGGAAGCTCATTCTAGAGAGTGATTTTCAAACAGGAGAAATCAACGAATATGATTCACTATTCGTGGGATCGGAGTTACGTGTGACAATCACGGTGGATGTAGCCCTTACAGCCACTTACGCTAATTTGAGACTTTCCACTAACTTGGCACCTTCAACCATTGAAGACAGATACTGGCAACTCGAATCACAGGCTTACCAGTTTGTGGATTATAATCCCGCTCAGCAATATGTAGAGTTTCAACAGGTTAAAGGAAATTTCACCATAATATGTTATGGAAGAATTCCTATGGGGATTACTCAAGAAAACATTAACGGGTTTGTGCTACACAAAGCAGAGGAATATGTTCTAATCAAGCTAACCAGTCCCAGCGGCGAGCTTTTAGATCAAATCAAAAGTGATGTACTTGACGCTGAACTTGCTGAATACCGAAGCCTTCTCGAGAAAAGAGAAGACAAGTTGGAAACCCTTAAGGATTCGGGAGTTGCCCCGGGATACATTGAAATGTATGAAGACGTTCTCGAACAAGCAGAAGCTCAAGCAGAGCTTGGATTCGTTGATGAAGCGATTGCTCTCTTAGACCTACTTTCAGTCTCTCAAGAGCCTGTTTCGTCGACTGTTGAAATTCTTTTCTTGCCAATAATGGTGGGTTTAGCAATTGCAGCTGTTGCAGTAGGGTTCTTATACTTAAGAGCCAGGAGCAATAGGAACTATATTTTATCAGTAATTGAAGATCAAATTAGGGATCTGGAAGGGGTGACCCTGAGAGCGTCAAAGCTTGATAGAACTATTTCCTCAAGATTGGAATCCATTAAAGAAAGACTAAAGAAACTAATCTGGACGTAATTCAAAATGATACCATACCAAAACAGTGTGATGTTGATAGGGCTAGGCTCGGCAGGAACTAACATCGTAGAAGCTTTTATGAATCACAAAAAAACCAAGGAACTACTAAAGAACGATATTACGCGAATTTCTCTTATGGCAATTGACATAGCTGATCCAGAAATCAGGAAATTACAAGAAACCAATGTGAAAATGGCAAATCTCATGCAGAAGCAGGGGATTCCAAGAGAAAGAATGAGGCTAAATGCTCAATCAATAAAGTTTCCAACTGCCGAAGCAATGTTCGACTTCATTGATAAGAAATATAATGAATATCTTCTGAGTGAAGGAGCCAAACTCAAAAACTTCAATCCATGGCTCCGCTCAACAAGGGCCATACCTCCTTTAGCTGGAGGCGCAGGCAGAAGAAGAGCCCTAGCAAAGGCAGTATACGTCTTAAACTATTACCAGCTTGGCATAATGAGAGGCTTAATAAATTCATTTAAAGAACAGGCTCTCTCGTCGATAATCACTCCAACCGTCGTCTTGATATATGGATTAGGGGGAGGCACTGGAAGTGGATTGTTTTGCGAGTTCACTAGACATTTAAGAAACGTATTGGGATCCAGTGTACCGATTATAGCTTTTGTAATCGCTCCATGTGGCGGGGATGACCCGCCAGCAAAGGGAACCTCGGCATATACGGCTATGAACGAATTATCTTTGTTGTTGAATAGAGATTACAACGAGTATATCAGCAAGTCGTTTGGTGACATCTATCAAAACCCATTGAATGCCCTTGTTTGGTTGCCATTAAGACCTGCATACACAAATGTAGGCAACATCGTTACTGCCCGAAAAGATATGGATGAAATGATCGTTGATATGCTCTACGTTTTGATGGATTTCGATTTGGCTGATCTCTTAGGAGGAATAGGAACTGAGGTTGGGCTCACAGATAATTTCGTCCACACGTTAGGTATGATCAAGATAATGTATTCGGTGGACGATTACATATCAGCCTTCAAGCTATATTTCGAAAAACTTCAATCAGTATACGAGTTTAGAAAAGAGAAGCTCGAGATTTTTAAGGGAATCAAAAAAATCATCAAAGTAAACAGTAACGTAACAAGGGAACTCTACAAGAAGTATCTGATAAAATCTGGCACATACGCTGAAGAGGAGTTTGACGAGAAAGTCAAGTCTATTATTTATGGCAATCCAATGCTTGAAGAAGACTATGAACTACATGTTAAATGTATAGCGGAGCAAGCAAAAAATTGGCTAAGCGATCTAATGAAGTTTCTATCAACCATCAGATTGAATAAAGGCTGCGGACCACTAGAGCGGAAAATAGTAAAGTTGGTGCTCAGAAAAAAGAAATCTAGGAAAAAAGACAACTTGGAAACCTTGATCACAGAACTTACAAAAACACACCTCGACTTCTCTGTAAAGAAAGCTGCCATCTTTGAGCGCTTGAAGCAACTAATTCCCGGTTCACAAGTCTTCACCGTAAGGCAAAAGAAACTTTTAGAGGATCTGATGAATCTGACGGATCTTGTTGAAGACTCTCTCGAAATTCTTAGATTTTATGATGAGACTAGGATCTTTACAGAAGAAGTAATCAAATATTACGAGGGCCTCCCAGATTCTGAGACTGAATTAAAAGATTTGAAGAATATTCGAGCTCAATTAGCAACTCTCTATTTAGTTGTCCAGTTAACGCTTAGAACACCATCCGATGAAGCAAAGATGATCGATGATCACCTCA